>ENA-OQVM01000249-OQVM01000249.1-marine-metagenome-genome-assembly--contig:-NODE-249-length-90276-cov-12.160135_pt1 | contig 90276 bp, 79 predicted proteins | sample MGYA00237776_ERZ505498 | MGnify/ENA primary metagenome ERZ505498 (study PRJEB26159, sample SAMN06265151) | marine metagenome | isolation source: Helgoland LTER site | place: Germany:Helgoland, sampling... | reverse complement strand
ACAGAGGCCTGCGAATTCTACCCTGCAGAAGACTACCATCAGCGATACTTTGAAAAGCGCGGCTTTAGCCATTAAAGCTGGTCCCAACTGGCGCACCGCCTGAGATCAACGAAAGCTTAGAGTCCATGACCGAAGAAAATGCAGTCGACCCCAATGCCCCCGAGGAACAGCAGCGTCTGTTCCCCGACGCCCCAACGGATGAACCCGTCTGGACTGTCGCGCATACGGTCATGGGCCAAACCATTTCCATCGATGTTTGGCGGTCGTTGATCAAAACCGAAATGGTTGATCAGTGTGATATCAAGTCCAACCACCGGAAGGCCATTCTCCGCAAAACCGAGAAGACCTTGCAGCGCGGTGTGAAACTGGGTCTCGCAAAGCTCACAGACGCGCAAATGGAACAGATGAAGTGGAATGTCTTCATCGTTCTGGTGGACCGTGCTTTGGGCAACAACCACCTGAAGGTTCGGGCGGATGAGTCGTTGTGTGACGGCCTGATCGACACCACCGACGCCTTCCAAAAGGCCTGAGCCATCGGCCTCAAAGCCTCATGCTGATCAGCGTGAGGTGAGAGGCGGGAGCCATCTTATGGGGCAACTGGAGACCACGCGCGATCGCTTTTTGGGTGGTGCGTTGGACGTGATTCAGCCTCGCACGGGCTATCGCGCCGGAATGGATGCTGTCCTGCTGGGCGCGTCAATCCGGGCCGAGGCCGGCCAGCAGGTTCTGGATGTTGGCTGCGGGGTTGGCACAGCGGGGCTGTGTTTGGCGTCACGGGTGCCGGGGGCGCAGGTCACGGGCATCGAGCTGCAGCCAGAGCTTCACGCGCTCGCCACGCAAAACGCGGAAAATAATGGTTTGGCCGACCGTGTGGCGTTTGTATGCGGTGACGTGCGGACCAAGGGCCGGGTGCTCCCGGCGCGCCGCTTCGACCATGTCATCAGCAATCCCCCCTATATCGCCGAAACCAGCGGACGCCGGTCCGAGACACGGCATGCGGACCTGTCCAAGCGGGAGCGGGAAGTTACGCTCGCCGAATGGGTGGAGGCGATGCTGTACTGGGTTAAGGAGCGGGGCAACATCTCCATCATCCACCGCGCCGATCGCCTGCACGAAATCATCGATCTGCTGGTTCCCCGTGTTGGGGACATTCGGGTGTGCCCCGTTTGGCCAAAACAGGGCCGGAATGCCAACCGAGTGCTGGTCCAAGGCCGAAGAGAAGCGCGGGCTGGCTTGACCTTGGCGCCTGGAATTACGGTCCGCGACGATCACGATGCGATCACACCTGAAATGGAGGCCATTCAACGCGATGGTCGTGGCTTGGTTTTCTAGTGCGTCTGGGCGTATAAACCTCATAAGGATATCCGGAGTCGTAATCCATGAACGCAGGCCGCCAGCTCGCTTTGCTGACAATTATTGTTTCTACCGTTTTCGCAGGCACAACTGCGACGGCCCAGTTGGATTCTGACGAGGCAGCCAACAGCCTTTCGGGCCAGCCATCGCTGACGCTTGCCCCGGCAGCGTCTTCGGGATCAGGCGGGAATGCCTTTGTGATTGCCGCAGGCCCGGCGAGTGGATTGGGGTACGCGATGGCGGGCGCCATGTGCACGGCTTACAACGTGCTGGCCGACCCGGATTCTCCGGCATGCTTGGTCCGAGCGACGACAGGGTCAGAAGAAAACTTGGCGCTGATGGCGGACCAGTTTGTCGATTTTGCTGTGGTGCAGTCGGATCGTCAGTATTTTGCGTTCAATGGGCAGGCGGACTACGAAGGCGAGGACGCGATTGAAGATTTGCGCGGTGTATTCTCCTTTGGAATTTTGCCGCTGCACGTTCTGCTCAGCCCAACGTCCACCGCAACCACGTTGAAAGACCTTGAGAACGCCCGCGTGGGGCTGGGGCCCATTGGCAGCTCGCAACGCACACTGGCGCAAGCGGCCTTGTTTGCTTCTGAAGTGGGCATTTCAACGATGGAGTACGTGGAAGAAGGTCGGTTGCCGGTTCAGATCGATGGACTGTGTAACAGTCGCCTCGATGCGGTCATTTTTCCAACGGTTTTACCGTCGCAATCGGTGGAAATCGCCCTGTGGGACTGCGGCGCGCGTCTTGCGCCTTTGGCCAGTGATGGGATCGAGGTTTTGGTGGATTCCAACCCCTTCTTCGAGCCAATCGTCATTCCGGCGGAGGCCTATAATATGAGCAACCCCGTTGAAACCATTGGCTTGGCGATCACACTGGTCACGCGTGAAGATGTTCCCCATGGTCGTGTGATTGAGCTGTTGCAGTCAGCCTATTCCGACTTTGAGTTCTTCAAATCAATGCATCCAGCCTTGGCGCTGTTGGATAAGGAATCGGCCTTGCGTGCTGGTTTGGTTGCGCCGCAGCATCGCGGTTTGCAACAGTATTTGGAGGTTCAAGCCCAATATAGTGATGTTGATACGCTGGACTGACCAAAAGACCTCCCAGTCGCATAATCACGGGTAAATCGTCCAATGGCATTCTAGTTGCAAATCTCTAGGGAAGTTCCCTAGAAATGCGCATCTTGAGAGTGCCGGTTTGATTGCAGTAGTCACCAAAACCCTTAGCCGATTAATTCCAATAACATTGATCGGTCTGACTTTATCCGCCTGTGGATCCGTCCACCTCGAAGACAGCGGCCGATTGTACAAACGATCGGTGCACGTGTCCCACGTCGCAGAAATCCGCGAGCCCGTTCAGCGGCTGCCTTCGCTGGAGCTGCAACTCGCCTGGCGAGAACAGGCGATGGCGTCGAACCAGTCCTTTGACCCACAGCGACGCCCGGCGCGCGTGCCTGAGAATTTTTCCCAGCGTCCTTGGGGGCGAGAGCTGCCCTTGATTTCGCCCAAAGTTGACGCGGTGTTTACCAGTGATTTTGGCTGGCGAAGACTGTACGGCAAGCGCGATTTTCACTCCGGCATCGACCTCGCCGCTGCGGCTGGAACCACCATTTACACCCCGGTCGCTGGCGAAGTGCTGTACGTCAAACATGCGGGAACGGACAGCGGCGTGGTGATTACCGATGGTGAGCGCCAGCACACATTCTGGCACACGACCCCGAAAGCGGGGCTGCGTCGCGGCGATTGGATTGAAGCGGGCTATTCGGTTGGCCGTTTGGTCCCTTGGGGCAGTCGCACGCACTTGCACTATTCCGTGCATCTGACGGGGCCCTCGAAATCCCATCGCGCGCGCAGCGATGGCAATGCGATTGATCCGCTCACGCTGGTTAAGCGCCTGCGGCAGTCCGTGGTTCCCATGGGCGGTACGGAAGTGGCCCGTCGGATGGCCGCAGCGACGCATCGTTCGGTCTTGCGAGGGGCAGCGCGCCCGCCGCGTTCTTCGCGCCTTGTCAGGCTGCCAACGGCGTCGCTGGTCATGCCCAAGGAATATCAGCAGATCGCGCTCGCGCCGGAGATGAGGCGGGAGCTGGCCTACACAACGGCGAGTGTGTTACCCGCGCGGCGTTAGAAAATCTTGCCGGGGTTGAGCCGATTTTCAGGGTCCAATGCGGTCTTGATCGTCCGCATTAAATCCAGCCCCACACCATCGGCTGTGCGCGCTAACTCGTCTTTTTTAAGCTGCCCAATGCCGTGTTCGGCAGAAATTGAACCGCCCATTTCCTGCACAAGGTCATGGAAGGCCCGATTGATGGTACCCCAAGCAGCAAGAAACTCAGTCTCAGCGGCTTTGTCCCCAAGTGCGCTCAGTGGTGCGCACAGGTTGAAATGCAGATTGCCGTCACCGAGGTGGCCAAAGGGGACAGGGCGGGCGCCGGGGTAGAGCTCTTGAAGCAGCCGTGAGCCGCGCTCAATCAATTCGGGAACGCGATGAACGGGAACAGATACGTCGTGTTTGATCGACGGGCCGGCCTTTGTTTCGGCTTCTGGAATGGCTTCGCGGATCCGCCAGAACTGACCTGTTTGTTCCAGATTTTGCGCGATCACGCCGTCGTAAATGACGTCGTTCATAACCGCTTCCTGCAGCACCGCATCCAGCGTGTCGCGAACGGCCCCAGCCTCGTCAAACACGCCAACGTCAACCAGCAGCGACCATGCCGGGGATGGCTTCATGGGCGGCTTTGTCCCGCTGATTTGTTCCAGCGTTTGATCCAGTGCGATGGCCGGGATGATCTCGGCGGCAACGATGGCATCGCCAAGCCGGTCACGAAGCATGTTCAACGCCACCAGACACTCAGCCGGTTTGTGACAGGCCAACCACGTGGTCAGTCGATCTTTTGGCCGGGGAAAGGTCTTGAGGACGGCGCGGGTGATGATGCCAAGCGTGCCTTCTGCGCCGATAAACAGGTGTTTGAGGTCATAGCCGGTGTTGTCCTTGCGCAGCCGGTTCATGCCATTCCAGATCCGACCGTCGGCAAGGACAACTTCGAGCCCCAACACCAAGTCGCGCATGTTCCCGTAGCGAATAACGTTGATGCCGCCCGCGTTCGTCGAGAGGTTCCCCCCGATGCGGCACGACCCTTCGGCACCCAAAGACAGGGGAAAAACACGATCAACTTTGGCGGCCGCCTGTTGCGCATCAGCGAGAATGCAACCGGCTTGGACAATCATGGTGTTGCCCTGGGTATCGACATCTTCGATGGCGTTCATGCGGTCGAGGGAGAGCACGATTTCGCGGGTTGGCTCGATCGGTACCGACCCCCCGACCAAACCGGTATTGCCGCCTTGGGGTGTGATGGAAATCCCGCTCTCAGCGCAGGCTTTGATCACGGCGGAGACTTGCTCCGTGGTCGCCGGGCGCACCGCAGCGATGGCGCCGCTGAGGTACTTTCCACGCCATTCACGGGTGTATCGGTCCAGGGTCTCGTCGTCTGTCACAACCCCGCTTGGACCAACGATGGATTGCAAGTTGGCCAAAAAGGATTCGTTGTTCATTTTATTCCCCGCGCCCTGCAGCAGCGCGCCGCAGTCGGTCAACAATGGCGGCCCCCAGACCGCCGACCGGCATTTTCCCGACGACGATAGCGCGTGCGGATGACGCGTCAAGGCGATGCAGGGCGGAGAACAGGCGGGCGGCCGCTTCCACGTCTGAGCCGCTTGGGCTGAGCACTTCCAGCGCGCAAGCCTGTTCAAAGCCGTTAGAGTCGCTAAACACCAAGGCCGCTTGATCGGCCTTCGCCGTGCTGGCGTTCAGGAACAGCGGCTTGCTGGGGGCGTAGTGCTGTACCATTTGCCCCGGCGAGGCTTTCACCGCCGGATCCACGTCCAGCGCCAGCTTTTGCCCCATGACGCCCTCGATATCCGCTTGCGCCAGCGCGCCGTGTCGCAGCAGCTTGGGCTGTGGCCCGCTCAGGTCGACAACGGCGCTTTCCAGACCGGCTGCGCAGGGTCCGCCGTCGATGATCAAATCGACCGCTTCCCCCAAACCCGCTTGCACGTGCTGGGCGGTGGTGGGGGAGAGTTTGCCGGATGGGTTGGCGCTGGGTGCGACGATGCCGCCGGGAAAGGCACGCAGCACGCTGCGGAAGCCGTCGCTAACCTGTGGCACGCGAACGGCCTGTGTTGGCAACCCGGCGCCAGCCAGCGACGCGATGGGGCAGTACGCAGCCCGGCGCAAAACCAGTGTCAGCGGGCCGGGCCAGAATGCAGCGGCCAGTCGCGCGGCGCGTTCGTCCGCTTGGACGACGGCAAAGGCGCTTTGGGCATCGGCAAAATGCGCGATCAGAGGGTTAAAGCTTGGCCGACCTTTGGCGGCATAGATCCCGGCGACAGCCTCGCCCTTGGTGGCATCCGCGCCCAAGCCGTAGACGGTCTCCGTCGCAAACGCCACGAGCGCACCATCGCGCAGCAGCGTTTGGGCGAGTTTCAGGCTTTCCGGGGTTTCGGGTCGCAACACGGCGGGGCAATCCAGTTCAAGCAGAAGACCCGTCTTCTTAGCGCCTCATCGCCCTTGGAACCAGCGGCAGTGGCGGTGGGTGTCCTATTCCACCGTCACGGATTTGGCGAGGTTGCGGGGTTGGTCCACGTCTGTGCCCTTATGCACCGCTGTGTGATAGGCCAGCAGTTGGATTGGGATCGAATACAGCAGCGGCGCGACGAAGCTGTCGACGGTTGGCATAACGATGACGTCTTCGGCAACGCTGCCTAAGCGATCAGCGCCGATCTGATCGGTGATAAGGATCAACCGACCGCCGCGCGCCGCCACTTGTTCGACGTTCGAGGCGGTTTTCTCCAGCAAAGGACCAGAGGGCGCACAAACGACCACGGGCACCGCATCGTCAATCAGGGCGATCGGGCCGTGCTTCATCTCCCCGGCTGCGTAGCCTTCGGCATGGATGTAGGAGATTTCCTTGAGCTTCAGCGCGCCTTCGAGGGCAAGCGGGAACATGGACCCGCGACCGAGGTAGAGGACATCCCGGCTGTCGGACATTTTGGCAGCGATACGCTTGATGTCTTCGTCATGGTTCAACACGTCTGCCATCAACGCCGGTACTTGCACCAGTGCCTGGGACAGCTGGGCTTCGGTTGCCGCATCGATGGTGCCGCGTTGGCGTCCAGCCCATAGCGCGAGACTGGCCAGCACGGTCAACTGGGTGGTGAAGGCTTTGGTCGAAGCAACACCGATTTCTGGTCCGGCAAGCGTCTGCAGAACCACTTGAGACTCCCGCGCAATCGCGCTTTCCGCGACATTGACGATGGCAAGAACGGGGTTTCCCTCCCGCCGGGAATAGCGGAGCGCTTCGAGGGTATCGATGGTTTCGCCGGACTGGGAAAGCACAATGGTCGCGCCGTTTTTGGGCAGCGGCGCTTCGCGATAGCGGAACTCGGAGGCAATATCGATCTCCACCGGAATCCGCGCCAGTTGTTCCAGCCAGTATTTGGCAACAAAACCGGCGTAGTAAGCCGTGCCACACGCGGTGATGGTCAGGCGTTCCAGCGTCTTGAAGTCGATGTTCACGTCTTCGAAGTGAATGCGCTTTTCAACGGGGTTAAAGTGCGCATGCAGCGTGTCGCCGACCACAGAAGGTTGCTCGTGAATCTCCTTCTGCATGTAGTGGTGATAGTTGCCCTTGCCGATCAGCGCGCCGGTCAGCTGGCTTTTGACAATGGCGCGGTCTACGCGCTGGTTGTCCGCGTTGTAAATCGTCGCGCCTTCGCGGGTCAGCACGCACCAATCGCCGTCTTCGATATAGCTGAGCGTGTTGGTGAGCGGAGCGAGCGCTATGGCATCAGAGCCAAGATACATTTCGCCTTCACCATAGCCGATGGCGAGCGGTGAGCCTTTCCGGGCGCCGATCATCAGGTTGTCGTGGTCAGCAAACAGGATGGCCAGCGCAAAGGCGCCGTTCAGCCGGGCTATGACGGACTTGACGGCTTCAACCGGGTCCAATCCATCGTCCAGTGCGGCGGAAATCAGGTGCACGATGGTTTCCGTATCTGTGTCGGAAGCCCATTGGATCCCGCGCGGGCTCAATTCTTCGCGCAGCGCGTCGAAGTTCTCGATGATACCGTTGTGGACGATCGCGACTTTGCCGTCGGAATGGGGGTGAGCATTGGCGACGTTTGGGACACCGTGGGTGGCCCAACGGGTGTGGCCGATGCCACTGCGTCCAGACAGAGGCGACCGTCGGACTTCGGCGGCCAGGTTCTTGAGCTTGCCCTCAGCGCGGCGACGCTCGATTTGACCATCGACCAAGGTCGCGATCCCGGCGCTGTCATAGCCCCGGTATTCGAGGCGTTTCAGCCCATCAACCAGCTCATCGGCTACGCCATCAGTGCCAAGGATTCCAATGATTCCACACATAAAGTGCTATCCTTATTTCTGCGCGTTCAGGCGCGCTTTGATCGCTCTTAGCCGTTCGCGATAGCGTTCAGCGGCGTTTTCTTTGGTTTTGGTTGGTCCGCGTGTCGTTACGATGGCGTTGGCCGGGACATCTTCGGTGATGGTCGAACCCGCACCGACCAGCGCGCCGTCGCCGATGGTCAGCGGCGCGACCAGCGCGGCATTCGACCCGATAAAGGCACCGGCGCCGATGGTGGTCCGGTGCTTGTTAATGCCGTCGTAGTTGCACGTAATGGTGCCAGCGCCGAGGTTTGCGCGTTCCCCAACATCGGCATCACCCACGTAGGTCAAGTGCGGTGCCTTTGCCCCGGCGTGCAAATGCGCTTTCTTTATTTCAACGAAGTTCCCGACTTTGACGGTGTCGCTGAGAACCGTTCCTTCGCGCAAGCGCGCCATGGGTCCAACGATAACATCTTCGCCCACCTGTGCGCCTTCGAAGTACGACCCGGCGCGCAAGCGACAACCACGGCCAACCACGACGCCGGTGCCAAAAAAGACGTTGGGCTCGATGATTGTGTCTGCGCCCACCTGAGTGTCATAGCTGAGCGTGACGGTCTCCGGCGCAATCATGGTGACGCCGCCATCCATCAGTGCGGCGCGCAGGCGATCTTGCAGCACCGCTTCGACGGCGGCGAGTTCCCTGCGGCTGTTCACACCGGCCAAAAGGTTGGGGTCAAACTGCGAAGCGCGCGTGCGCAGGCCGGCTTTTCGCGCCAAGCCGACAATGTCAGTGATGTAGTATTCGCCAGCGGCGTTGCTGTCTGTCGTCTGAGCCAACAGATCAAACAGCACCTCAGTGCGCGCCAACATCAATCCGCCGTTGCACAGCGTGATCTCTCGCTGGGCTGGGGTCGCATCCTTGGCTTCAACGATTTCAAGGGGGCGGCCTTCGTCATCGAGGACAATCCGCCCATAGCCGCCCGGTTCTTGGGCTTCAAACACCGTCAGGGCCACATCGGCGTTATCGGCGATCGTGTCTTCGACCAGCGCGCGCAGGGCCGCCGTGGTGACCAGTGGCGTGTCGGCATAGAGCACCAGCGTGTATCCACTGGCCCCAGAAAGCGCGTCGGCGGCTTGCTGGACGGCGTGACCGGTGCCTCTGCGGTCTCGCTGCACGGACCAAGATCCCGGCTTTGCCCACGGCAGGTCATCAATACGGCTTTCGGATTCGGGGCCAATGACCACATGCAAGCGCTCGGGCGCAAGACCCTCCGCTGCTGCCAAGACCCATTCAACCAGTGATCGCCCGGCGGCGGCGTGCAGCACTTTGGGCGTTTCAGACTTCATCCGCGTGCCTTTTCCAGCAGCGAGGACGATGATATTCAGGGGGTGCGAAAAGGTCATGTTTTAACGACGCTAAGCAATTGGCGTTGATTGGTTCTTAAGCTGGCTTGGTGGCAGAATAAAGCTTGGAATTCAGAATAGATCTCCTTGAGTCGGTTTCGCGTCCTGCGATTGCAATTCCAGTGCAGCCGTTGCGTCAATCGGGTGCAGCAAATCGGGGCTTTCTTGGCGCACTTGCCCGACTTTGCGATCAACGGCGTAAAAAGCAAAATCACGGCTCTCGAAGGGCTGACACAGGGAAAGCAAAACTTCTGGCTCCGTTCGCGGTGAAAGCCACGCATCCCATTCGTCCTCGCTGTCCAGCACCACGGGCATGCGCGGATGCAAGGGGGTCATCGCTTCGCTGGCTGTGGTGGTCAGCATGGAGCACGAGCCCAAGGCTGACCCGTCAGCGGCTTGCCAAACCTCAAACAACCCTGCCGTCACCATCAGTCGCTCGTCCGTGAAATGAATACGATAAGGCTGCTTGTACGGTTTCTTTGCCCGGCTTTCAGTCTTCCATTCGTAAAAGCCGCTGGTGGGGATCAGACAGCGGCGGTGCCGAAATGCGCCGCGAAAGGATGGTTTTTCGGCGACGGTTTCGCTGCGTGCGTTGATCATGCGCGGGGCCATGGACGTATCTTTGGCCCATGTGGGAACGAGACCCCAATGGGCGAAATCAACAATGCGCTGGCCCCGGTTTGGGCCTTCGATTTCCAGGCGGATAATCGGCACCATCTGCGTTGGGGCGATGTTGTAGCGCGGCAGCACGCGCGCGGCGGCTTCGCGGATTTCTTCGGGGATGATCGCGTCAAAGACTTCGGCGACAGCTTCTAGGGGACGAGTGATGTGATAGCGGCCACACACGGCAGGCGGTCCCTTTCTCAGAGGACGGAGTTAAGCTTTTCAATATTACCACGTACGACCGATCAGCGCTGGAAATCTACATTTTCCGCGCGCACCCTTGGCCTCGGATTAGATGGGAGAGAGTTTCATGGCTTACGACTACGACTTGTTTGTCATTGGTGGCGGTTCAGGCGGCGTGCGCGCTGCACGGTTTACGGCGCCGCTGGGGTTCAAAGTAGGGTTGGCCGAAGAATACCGCATGGGCGGTACGTGCGTCATCCGTGGGTGCGTGCCAAAGAAACTGCTTTCCTACGCTTCGCATGGCTTTGAAGATGTGGCGGATCTCGCCGGTTACGGCTTTGATGCGCGGGTTGATGGCTTTAGTTGGGAGCGCTTGATTGCGGCTAAAGACAAGGAAATCAACCGCCTTGAAGGCGCGTATCAGAACACGCTCAAGGGCGCCGGGGTCGAATGGTTCAAGGCGCGGGCGCACTTGACCGATGCTCACACCATCGTGCTGCGTGATACGGAAACGGGCGACGAAAAGACCGTAACAGCCGATAAAATTTTGCTGGCGACGGGTGGGTATCCAACGGTTCCCGCAATCCCGGGCCGTGACTTGGCCATCACGTCAAACGAAGCCTTCCACCTCGAAACACTGCCGGAGCGCATCGTTGTCTATGGCGGCGGCTATATCGCGGTTGAGTTCGCTTGCATCTTTGCAGGTTTGGGCGCGGAGACGCATTTGGTTTATCGCGGCGAGCAACCGCTGCGCGGCTTTGACGAGGATCTACGCCAGTTCTTCTTTGAACAGCTCGATCACCACGAGCACCTGACCCTGCATATGGGGGAGACGATTTCTGGACTGGCACAGGCCTCCAGCGGCGGGATTGACGTTGCATTGGGCTCGGGTCAGACGCTGAAGGTTGATCAAGCCATGTTTGCCACGGGCCGCGCGCCAAACACGCCGGCGGATCTTTGCTTGGATGGCCAAATTGCGCTGAACGACAAGGGCGCGGTGACGATCGATGAATTTGGCCAAACCACCGTGCCAAACATCTATGCCGTCGGGGACGTGACGGACCGCGTGCAACTCACGCCCGTTGCCCTGCATGAGGCGATGGCGTTCGTAAAAACGGTGTTTCAGGATACGCCGACCAGCATGGATCACAGCAACATTGCCACCGCTGTGTTCTCGCACCCGGAAATCGCCACCTGTGGTTTGACCGAGGAGCAGGCCCGAGCGAGCTACGACGTGGTTGATATTTATCGATCATCCTTCCGCCCCATGAAAAACACCCTGTCTGGCAACCCAAGCCGCAGCTTCATGAAGTTGGTCGTGGACCGTGACAGCGACCGCATTCTCGGCATGCACATTGCCGGTCGAGATTCGGCGGAGATGATGCAGGGGTTTGCCGTCGCCCTCAAAATGGGCGCGAAGAAAGCGGACTTCGACGCCACGGTCGGGATTCATCCAACCAGCGCGGAAGAGCTGGTTACGATGCGAACGCCCAGCTAGCCGTTCTTCAACCAGCCTGTGAGCGCTTTTTTTGCCCAAAACGGTGAATCGGAGCGCTTATTTGGGTCTTTGACCTAGCGTCCCAAAGCACAGGGTCTATAAGGCCATCAATTCACTGCATGGAGGAGGTTGCCGTGAGTTTTGATGCTGCAGCGGTTCGGAAGGCCGCTGAAACTGGTTTCGAAAGCCGAGGTAAGGTTCTTCCCGAGTGGATTGACTACAACGGCCACATGAACGTGGCGTACTATCTGGTCGCCTTCGATACCGGTCTGGACTCCTTCGTGGACACGCTTGATTTCGACGCAGAGGCCCGCGCACGCACCCAGATGACCACCATGACGCTCGAAGGGCACATCCAGTACCTTGGCGAGTTGATGGAAGGCCAGTCTTACCGCCTGTGCAATCAACTTTACGACTTTGATAGCAAGCGCATGCACGTGGCCCAGACCATGTACGGCATCAACGATGATGGCAGCGAATTCCTCTCTGCGACCATGGAATGGATGTCCTTGTCAGTCTCCCTCGAAACCCGGCGGTCTGCGCCGTTTCGGCAGGAAGTCTTGGACGCTTTCGAAGCGGTTTGGGACGTTCACAAAGATTGGGAAGTGCCCACGTGGGTCAGTCGCTCGATCGGACTACCACCCGGAAAATCCCTCGTCCGCCCTTAATTCTCGCACTGTCGTGAAGGCTCTCTTGTACCATGCCCGATCCCTCCACCCGAACCGCAGGTTCTCCGCAGTTGGCCTTTCGTCAGCGGGGTCTGCTGGTTGCGGCCATTTTGGCATTGGTGGTCGGGGGCTTGGTTGGACTGGCCGCCGTTGTCTTCCTTGAAGCGATTTCTTGGGTCCAGCTTCTGGCGCTGGGCACCCGCGAAGAGATGGTCATTTCCGGGTTGGTTGAACAGCCGTGGTGGCGACGCCTTGCCGGGCCTTTGATCGGTGGCGTGATCGTTGGCGGGTTGATGACGGTTCTCTATCCGACGCTCTCGCGTCCGCCCGGTGTGGCGAACGTGATCGCAGCGTCCGCCTTGCGCCGGGGCCGGATGAGTTTCCGCGATGGGATCAAGGCCGCTTCCCTCAACGCAATTTCGCTGGGTTTTGGCGCTTCGGTTGGTCGAGAAGGGCCAATGGTTCACTGGGGCGCAACCATTGGCGCTTGGGGCGCGCGAGCGTTGGGGCTGGATCCTCGCATTCGCCGGACACTGCTGGCTTGTGGTGTTTCAGCCGCCGTCGCGGCTTCGTTCAACGCGCCGCTCGCGGGCGTATTTTTCGCGCTTGAAGTGGTTGTTGGGCACTACGCTTTTTCCCTGTTTGCGCCCTGTGTTCTCGCCGCGCTCGCAGCGACGTTGGTGGGCCGTGCCGTGCGGGGCGATGATCCGGCGTTTATCATGCCGGAAATCGTCATGGCGGGCGCGGCTGATTTCCCGCTTTTCGGGCTGCTGGGTGGGTTCAGTGGGCTGGTCGCGGTGTTGTTCATCGTGCTGACGTTTCGGATTGTCCGGCTGGCTGATCACCTGAGCCTGCCGTGGTGGTCTCGGCCAGCGATTGCTGGGCTGATCGTCGGCTTGATTGCCATTCAGCTCCCCCAAGTGCTCGGTATTGGCTATGAGGCCACCCAATTAACGCTCGCAGGCCAATATGGACTGCTGCTGCTGGTCGCTGTTTTGGCAGGAAAAATCGTTTGTGCGGCGGCGTGTCAGGGGCTGGGCTTTGGCGGCGGGGTGTTTTCGCCCTCGTTGCTGATCGGCGCGGCCTTGGGCGCTACCTTTGGTCAGCTTGTCGGCCTGCTGCCGTGGGGAACCTCGGACCCGTCCGCCTATGCCATCGTTGGCATGGGGGCCACGGCTGCCGCAGTGCTTGGGGCGCCGATTTCAACGGTTTTGATGGTGTTTGAGCTGACTGGATCCTACCCGATGGCCGTCGGGTCTATGGTGGCGGTCGTGTTCGCCGTTGGCCTCGCCCGCGCCATCACGGGACATTCGTTCTTCACGCGACAGCTGCAAATGCTGGGTTTGGACATTCGCGATGGCAAGGATGTTTCCCTGCTGCAAAACACGCAAGTCTCAGAAATTCTCGATACCGATGTCGATACGGTGCCGCCAACCATGCCAGCACCAGAAGTCCTTGATCGACTGATCGATAGCCGCTGGGGCCGGCTTTTTGTTGTCTCCGATACCGGCAAGCTGGAGGGTTTCATCACGCTCGAAACGTCCCGCTCTGCCCTGAAAGACCCGGAAAATACAGCCGCTGACGTCGCGCTGGACGCCCTTTATGTTACAGCAAATTGCGATCTGACCACCGCGATGAAACGCTTCGTTGAAAAAGGGGAAGCCCACGTTCCCGTCGTCACTGACGAGGCGTCAAACAGGCTGATCGGCTTAATCCACGACTTCGACGTGTCCTATGCCTACCACCGTGCCATGTTGGTCGCCGAGGGGCAGGAAGATTTGCCCGTCAACGCGCAGTGGAGCCGGGAAAAGCGCGATTCGGACACTCAGTCTTCGAGCAAGTAACCGCCCTGACGACTTTCCAGCACCTCACGCCCCACAATTTTCATGACGCTTTCACCCGGGAACATCAACTTGCGCGTTCGCCGTGACAGGATGAAGCCGTCCGTTGTTGCATACAGGGGGGTGCGTGCCTTGACCGGATCGAGCTCCGTCGGATCGATGATGTCAGCGACGTGTTGGCCCTTGGTCACCTGATCACCCACAGCGACCTTGTAGGTCAGAATTCCCGAAACCTCGGTTCGCAGCATTTCCGTTGCTTCCAAGGGGAGGCCTTCAACCGTGATGTCGGGTAGAGGCGTCGGCTCCATATTAATAAAGCCGCGCGAGCACAGAATGCTGAACAGGTGTTGCGCATCTTCGGCTGCCACGTCGTCTTCCACGTCGGCCCAACCGGCATACTCGAAGGTTGCAGCGGGGCAGGCCAGCGGGATGGGGTGGTTGGGAAAACGCGCTTGCAGCCGGGTCCAAACGGTCGAAAGACACTCGTCATAGGAACCGCCCCCACTGTCCGCCGCCGTCAACGCCACAGCCGAACGACTGGCGCGGGCAATGTCTTCCCAATTGGGCCATTGCTCGGGAATGATGAACAGGTGCCGGTCGCTTTCGTCGTCGCAGTGAATATCAAAGACAATGTCGGCATCGTGGGACAGCTGCAGAATCTCCTTGCGAAAGCGCTCCAGTACGGTCGAGGGCTGACGCGCGGCGACGGCGGCGCCAATGATGCGCCGAATGTGAGCAACGTTGGCCGTTTCATCGTCGCTGAGGACCGCTTCGATGTCCGCAATAACCGCTGGGGACAGCAGCTCCCAGCCTCGATTATGATTCTGGCCCGAAGCCATATCGAAACGGCCAATGTGGGTATCGCCAAACATCACCTGCGCGCCGCCCAAGGGGTTTGCCTGGGGCAGAACAACAATTTCACCGTCGATCAAGCCCGCTTCCGCCGCCGCTTGCAGCTTTGGCAACATGTGGTGGAGGATAAGCATCCCCGGTGTTTCATCAGCATGAAGCGCGGCGTGCATGTAGGCTTTGGGCTTTCCCGGCTGAGCCGCACCAAAGCGAAACACGCGCAGGTTATAGGATGTACCTTGGAAATCGCCTTTAAGGGGACGGTTTTCGATGATGACGTTCTTCACAGACTGGTTTTCCCCATCAGATAGCCGCCGAGCAGCCTTTCGAGCGCGTAATCTCGATGGCGAGCCAGCCGACAATGTTCTACATTCGTCCCATGACACAGGATTTGTTTACACTACCCAAAGATCACCCTGACACGCCAGACCAAAGGCAAGGTATCGTGCCGGGTTCCGGTCCGGCGTATATGCAGGGTCTGAATCCGCCACAGCGTGAAGCGGTGGAGACACTGGAAGGACCAGTGCTGGTGCTCGCCGGTGCGGGAACGGGCAAGACCAGAGCGCTGACCACACGAATCGCGCACTTGCTGATGACCGGAACAGCACACCCTCAAGAAGTGTTGGCGGTGACCTTTACCAACAAAGCCGCCGGTGAAATGCGGGAACGGGTTGAGGCGCTGATTGGACAGCCGACGACCGGCTGGTGGCTGGGAACCTTCCACAGCCTCGCTGCGCGGATCTTGCGCATCCATGCGAGTGTTCTGGGTGTTGAGAGCTTTACGCAGAACTTTACCATTCTCGATGACGACGACCAGCTGCGGCTGCTCAAGGCGCTGCTGATCGACCATAACCTCGACCCCAAGGCCCACAGCCCGCGTGCGGTTTCCAACGCGATCAGCCGCTGGAAAGACCGGGGTTGGGTGCCGGAGAAGGTGCCGTTGGATGAAATTCCGAGCGGCTTGTGCGAAGGGCAGCTTGGCCGAATCTACGATGCCTATCAAAGCCGGTTGCTGGAGCTCAATGCTTGCGATTTTGGCGATTTGCTGCTGCACAACCTGACGATCTTTCGCACCAACTCGGCCATTTTGGAAACCTACCAACACCGGTTCCGGTTTATCCTCGTGGACGAGTATCAGGATACCAACGTTGCCCAGTACCTGTGGCTTCGCTTGCTGGCGGCGAAGTATCAGAACATCGCCTGTGTCGGGGATGACGACCAATCGATCTATGGCTGGCGCGGCGCAGAGGTGGGTAACATCCTGCGCTTTGAGACGGACTACGAGAACGCCAAAACCATTCGTTTGGAGCAGAATTACCGCTCAACGGGCAATATTCTCGCCGCTGCTTCCGCGCTGATTTCCCACAACAATGAGCGGCTGGGAAAAACCCTGTTCACCGATGACGCGCCGGGTTCGACTTTGCATGTTCGGGGCTTGCCGGACGGAAACGAAGAAGCGCGGTTTATCACCGATGAGATCGAAAATCTGCATCGGCAAGGGCGCGATTACAAAGACTTTGCCATCCTTGTTCGCTCGTCATCGATGATGCGCGCGATTGAGGAGCGCATGATTGATGTCGGCTTGCCCTACAAAGTCTTTGGCGGACCACGCTTTTACGAGCGTAAAGAAATTCGGGATGCCATCGCCTATCTCCGCTTGATCCGCCAACCCGATGACGACCTTGCCTTTGAGCGTATTATCAACGTGCCCAAGCGCGGTATCGGTCAAACCACGGTTGCCAAGGTGCTGGGCTATGCCCGGATGAACCGGATCAGCGCGATGCGGTCCATTGAGGTCATGATCGACACGGACGAACTGCCCGCAGCGGCACGGAAGAAGCTGGTGGCGTTTCAGCAGCTGATCGGCCAGTGGCGCGAGTTGATGACGACCATGCCGCACAATGAGTTGGCCGAGCAGGTGTTGGAAGATTCCGGCTATCGCGAGATGTGGCGGACAGAAAAAACCGCGGATGCGCGAGGGCGGTTGGAAAACCTGGACGAGCTGGTTGGCTCGATGGGGAACTTCGAAAACCTCGCTGGGTTCCTCGAACACATCTCGCTGGTGTTGGATACCAACGCGGGGTCCGGCGGCGATGAGCTGTCGCTGATGACGCTGCACGCGGCCAAGGGCATGGAGTTTCCGGTTGTGTTCCTGCCCGGCTGGGAAGATGGCGCGTTTCCGAACATGCGCGCGATGACGGAAAGCGGTGACAAGGGGCTCGAAGAAGAGCGGCGCCTTGCCTACGTTGGCATCACGCGGGCGCGGGAAGAGCTGTATATCATGTACGTTGGCAGTCGCTTTCTGCACGGCCAATGGAACTATTCCCGCCCGTCGCGGTTCGTCGAAGAACTGCCGCAGGATTTGCTGGACGTGGACGATATTTCTGGCGCGAGCGCCTTTGCAGGCGCAGGGGGCAGCGGTGGACTGGGGTCGCTCTATGGTGGCGGTGCTGCGGGTGCGCGCGATATTGGCGCTTTGCCGCCACTGGAATGGGCGGACAAGCGACAGTTTCGCGGCCAGGACAGTCCCGGCATGAATCGTCTCAAAGCCAATCTTGAAACGGTCAAGCGCGGTAATCCCCCAGTGATTGACGGTACCTTCGATCCCGTGGGTTTTGCCAGCCGTGACGCCGGTCATGGGTTCATTACAGGACAACGCGTGTTTCACCGAAAGTTTGGCTACGGTGTTATCACCGCCGTTGAAGGGGAAAAACTCGTCATTGGGTTCGACGCAGCGGGTGAAAAACGTGTTATCGCATCCTTCGTTGTTGATGCCGCCGAAGCCAATTAGGAATCTCCATGGCCGAAACCTACCTCGTCTCCGTTTCCGTCCCGCGGGAGCAGGCGGAAACCTTTGAAGCGCTGTTAAGCGGTCTGCCGGGCGCTATTGTCGGTCGTCGAGCGCCGCTGATTGATACGGGTCTGGACTTGCGCGATAGCGATGAGTTGGAGGTTTTGGCGTACTTCGACCTTCGGCCCGATGAAGCCGACGTTCAGGCGCTGCTGGAACTGGGTGATCAAATCACCGGGCTGCAGAACACGGCTTTTGCCTTTGAAACGTTGCCGGACGTTGATTGGGTGGCGGAAAGCCAGTCTTCGCTAACCGCCATCCACGCAGGCCGCTTTTTCCTGCACGGTAGCCACGACCAGACCCCTGTTCCCGGCGGAGCGTGCGAGCTGGTCATCGATGCACAGAATGCCTTTGGCACAGGCCACCACGAGACCACACACGGGTGCTTGGAAATGGTCTCTGAGATCATTAAAACCAAGGGCCGACGCCGGCTGAACGTCCTCGATATGGGGACCGGTTCTGGCGTGCTGGGCTTGGCGTGGTGCAAAGCGACAAAGCAGCCCATGCTTGGTTCAGACATTGACCCCCAAGCCGTGAAAGTCGCGGACGTGAATGCCCGCCTGAACCAAGTCGGCGCCTATGCGCGGTTTGTCCCTGCCGCAGGCATTGGCCACCGCGACGTGCGCAAAAATGCACGCTATGAGGTTGTTTTGGCGAATATCTTGTCGGGCCATCTGATCAACCTCGCGCCCAGTATCGCGCAGGTGACGGCACCGGGCGGTTTCATTGTGTTGGCGGGTTTGCTGCGGAAGCAAGAACAGCGCGTTTCGCGATCTTTTCACGCGCATGGCTTTATCGATGTGCATGTGATCCGGCGGGGTCCGTGGTCAATCCTGATGATGCAGAATCAACGCGCCTCAACGCCCCGGCAGCTGAACCGACGGTGTCAGGACTGGTCGAAGTCCATCGACTTCCACTAGACGCTTAACCGTTCAGAAAAGCGACCCATTGGTCTTCGTCCATCGTTTCGAGGTTCAGCTCAGCGGCTTTTTTGGCCTTTGATCCGGCATCCAACCCGATCACGACGAGGTCGGTTTTCTTCGACACAGAGCCTGAAACTTTCGCGCCCAAAGCCTCCGCCCGCGCTTTGGCCTCGGCGCGAGACATTTGGGTGAGCGTTCCGGTAAAGACGACCGTCTTTCCGGCGAGCACAGAGTCCGCGTCGATTGTTGGTGCCTGTACCGCTTCAATGGTGACGTGTTCAAGCAAGGCGTCAACGGCGGCGCGGTTGTCTGGGTTGGTAAAGAAGCGCCGGGCCTCGCTGACCACCGAGGGGCCAATGCCATCAATGGCCAGCATTTCAGCGTTCGCCGCCTCGTCAAAAGCAACCAGCAGATCAAACTGCGCAAACAGGGTTTCAGCCGTTTCGTACGTTCGCGCCAAAACGCGCGCCGTATCGATACCGATTTGACGGATGCCAAGACCAAACATCAGGCGGTCGAGCGGGATCGTCCGCCGGGCTTCGATGGCGTTTCTCAATTTAGCGGCAGACGCTGGCCCCCACCCTTCTAGCTGCGCAATTTCGGCCTCGCGTTCGCCAAGGGTGAAGATGTCGGCAGGGGTTTTGACCCAGCCGAAGCTGTAAAACTGCTCAACGTTCTTTGCGCCAAAACCATCGATGTCGAGGGCATCGCGGGAAATGAAGTGCTTGAGCCGCTCCACCACTTGCGCCGAGCAGACCAAATCACCGCTGCAGCGCCGCACCACTTCGCCCTCTGGCCGGGAAGTTGGTGCGCCACAAACGGGGCAAGCATCGGGGAAGACGAATTTGGCGCTGTCGTCAGGTCGGCGGTCAAGCAGCACTTCCACCACCTGTGGGATCACGTCGCCAGCGCGCTGGATCACCACCGTGTCGCCGGCGCGAATGTCTTTGCGGTCGAGTTCATCTTCGTTGTGCAAAGTCGCACGAGAAACGACCACGCCGCCCACGGTAACCGGTTCCAAGTTCGCCACCGGCGTTAAAGCCCCGGTGCGCCCCACTTGCAGCGTGATTTCGTTCAGCGTCGTAACGGCGCGCTCGGCAGGAAACTTGTGGGATGTCGCCCAACGCGGGGAGCGGCTGACTTGGCCCATGCGGTTCTGATAATCGAAGCGATTGACCTTGTAGACCACACCGTCAATGTCATAGCCCAAAGCCGCCCGGCGGGTCTCTATATCGTGGTAAAAGGTCAAAACATCCTCAGCCGAGGTACAAAGCCGGTTCAGCGGATTGGTGACAAAGCCCCATCGCTTGAGGCGGTCCAGCAGCTCCCAATGCGAGCTGCCAACGTCCCCTGAAACCTGTCCTAATGCATAGGCAAAAAAGCGTAAGGGACGGGTTGCGGTGATTGACGGGTCAAGCTGACGAAGGCTGCCAGCCGCCGCATTGCGCGGGTTGGCGAAGACCTTTTTACCGTCTGCTTCCAGCGCTGCATTCATGGCGGCGAAATCGTCCTTGGCCATGTAGACTTCGCCCCGAACCTCCAGAACATCCGGCACATCGTCTCCGGTAAGCTGCTTGGGCACATCGCCGATGACGGCAAGGTTGGCGGTGATGTTCTCGCCCACCGATCCATCGCCCCGCGTCGCGCCAAGGGTAAATTTGCCCTGCTTGTAGGTGATGGCGGCTGAAAGGCCGTCGATCTTTGGCTCGCAGGTCATTTCGATCGCAGCCTGTTCGGACAGGCTCAGAAACCGCCGAACGCGGCCAAAGAACTCAACCACATCGTCGTCGGTGAAGGCGTTGGCCAGCGATAGCATGGGCCGCGCATGCGTGACCTTTTCAAAGCCGCCTGCCGGTGCTGCGCCAACGGTCTGCGTGGGGCTCTCGTCCGTGATCAAGTCGGGAAAGGCCGCTTCGATCGCCACCACTTCGGCGCGCAGTGCATCATAGTCACCATCGCTGAGGACCGGCGCGTCTTGCTGATAATAGGCCGCATCGGCTTCGGTCATTTTCGCTCGCAAGGTCATCAGGCGCGTTTCGGCCATCAGACGATCCTTGGGCACCCTTATCGCAACACTCACGCGTCGCCCCCGTTTAGCAGGGCAGCAGCTGCGGCTTCTGCCTCCGGTGTTACTCGATCCCCGGCGAGCATGCGCGCAACCTCTAGGCGGCGTTCGCGATCGTCCAGCGGGGTAACGGTGGTTTTCATTTGGCCTTTGCCGGCCTCGCTCTTGGCGACACGCAGATGCTCCGCGCCCTTGGCGGCGACTTGTGGGCTGTGCGTGATGACCAACACTTGCACGTTTTCAGCCAACCGCTGCAGGCGCTTGCCCACGGCCTCAGCCGTTGCGCCGCCAACACCGGCATCCACTTCGTCGAATACCAGCGTGGGCAGGGGATTGTCATTGGCCAGCGCGACTTTCAGCGCCAGCAAGAACCGGGATAACTCCCCCCCAGAAGCAGTTTTTTGGATGGCGCTGAAGGCAGCGCCGGGGTTGGTCGCGGCGGTGAATTCCACCGCATCGACCCCAAGGGGCGTGCGCGTGGTGGGATCGCTGCGAATGGCGGTCTGGAATTGCGCGCGTTCGAGTTTCAGCACGGGCAATTCACCCATCACGGTCTTGTCGAGCTTTTTCGCGGCTTTGGTTCGGGACGCGGTGAGGGTGTCGGCGGCCTTGTCATAGGCGGCTGCGGCCTTGGTGACGGCGGCTTCGAGCTTGGCCATGTGCGCGCTGCTGTCGTCCAATGCCTCAAGCCCGCGTCGGAACCGTTCGAGCAGCATCGCGAGATCATCCGGATCGCCATTGTGCTTGCGCGCAAGATCACGGTAGCGGAACAGTCTGTCTTCGACGCGTTGCAGCTCGTCAGGGTCCGCGTCCAAGGCTTCCTGCACCGCGTCCATCTGCGCGATGGCTTCATTGATTTCTAAGCCGGCGCGGTCCACGGCATCCATGGCCGGCTGCAACGCTTCGCCGCCGCGCTCTGCAGCGCGTTCGAGCGCGCGAAATGCCATACCAATGCGGTCATCAGCGCTGTCGTCGCCGACCAAGGCCTGCGCGGCTTGGCCGATGGCGTCTTGAATGCCCGCGACGTTCCCCAGCAAGCCCCGGCGGGCTTCGAGTTTGGCAACTTCACCGGCTTCTGGGGTCAGATCTTCAAGTTCGGCCGTGGCATGGCGGAGGTAGGATTCCTCGCGCTGGGCTTGTTCCAGATCTTCTTCGGCGCTGCTCAAATCCAGCTGTGCCGTATGCCAGGCTTCGTGGGTCCGGCGCACCGTTTTCAACAAGCTGTCGTTATGGGCAAAGGTGTCGAGAACGGCGCGGTGGTGACTGGGGGACAGCAAACCATGCAGGTCGAACTGACCCTGTATCTCCACCATCGTTTCACCCAAGCGCCGCAGCGTTCCGGCTGACGTCGGCTCATCGTTGACAAACGCCCTGCTGCGGCCATCGGCTTGGATGATTCGACGCAACACGAGCTCGTTGTTTTCGATCGACAGCGCCAACTCGCGCAGTTCGTGAAAGACCGGGTGGCGATCGGGGACGTCAAAGACGGCGGTGATCGACGCCTGCCGCGCATCCTTGCGCACCATGTCGGGGCTGGCGCGCAGGCCAATGCACACGCCAAGAGCATCCAGCAAGATAGACTTACCCGCCCCGGTCTCACCCGTGAGCGTCGTCAACCCCTGTCCCAGTTCAAGGGTCAGGTGCTCGATCAGTACAAAATCACGAATGGATAACGTGGTGAGCACGGGGTTGCCTCTAAATCCGCCGAACGTTTTCCCCACCAGTGTGCGGTGAGAAGGTTAGCCGAAGGGGTTTAGGTTGCTCCAAAATCCCCGTCCAGTGCCTTTTATATGATCCGGCAATGGACCTTCGACAATCTCATAAGCCTTATAATACCACGTGCTGTCTGGGAAGTTATGCCCAAGCAGAATAGCCGTGTTTTTTGCCTCACTCGACAACCCAAGCGCCCGATAAACTTCGATGACCCTGTACAGCGCTTCTTCGACATAGGTTGAATCGGGGTAGGTCTGTATGACGTTCTGATACCGGTTCAGGGCCGCCATAAACTCGCGCCGGTGGTGATAGAACTTGCCGGTTACCAGCTCCTTCGCCGCGCGTTGGTTTTTGATGGCATTCAGTTTGACGCTGGCATCAAGGGCGTAGTCGGTGCCCGCAAACTTATTGATGACGGCACGCAGGTGGTCTTCCGCGTTTTCGGTGTCCCCCTCGTCCTTGTCCACGTCGGAAACAGAACGGTAAGAAGAGACGCCGCGCAGATAGTAGGCGTAGGCAATGTCAGGGTGGCCACCGTGGTCGCGAATGAAGCGCGACAGAACGGCCGTCGCCCGTTCGTATTCCTGCCCCTCGAAGTAATAGCGGCCCGACAAAACCAAAGCGCGCGGTGCTTCCGGGGATGTCGGGAACTGCCGATCGATTTCATCCATCAAACGCGCAGCCTCGGCCATGCGGCCGTCGTTGGCGGACCGCTGTGCTTCGATAGACAGCTCCTCGATGGTGCGCGCGTCAATCTGCAAGCGTTCGATGCGGTCTTCCCGGTCTTCACACGCTGTCAAAAGAACAGCGGCGACACAGGCTGTCAGAAAGGGCAGAAACGCTTTCAAGGTCTAGAAACCATCCTCTTTGCCGGACCGTGGCCACGCACCACGCGTGCGCATAATTCGACCGTCGTTTTAACGCTGCGCCGCACGGAATGCCACTACTTTGGCATCAGGTGCGTCGTTGACCCAGTGCCACGCTGTTTGATCGGCAAACAGGCAGCGCAACAACGCCGCGTGCAAGGCGTGCCCCGCCTTGGTGCCGTGGTAATGCGCCAGGATCTGGAAGCCCCCCAAATACATGTCCCCAATGGCGTCCAAAACCTTGTGCCGTGCGGGTTCGTTCTCGTACCGCAGGCCTTCGGGGTTCCGCACGCCGTTGGTATCAAACACGACCGCATTGGTCAGCGACCCACCACGGATCAACCCTTTTGCCTGCAAGCCCGGCAGCTGACTGGCCAGCACGAAACTCCGCGATCCCGCGATTTCGCGAACAAAGGCGTTGAGTTCTGTGGAGGACGAACAGGACTGCAAGCCAATGCTCGGCACGTCGAAATCAATATGAGCGGTGAAGGTTTCTTGCGTTTCACCGGGGGAGAGCGGTTCCAGTACGGCGTGACTGTCGCCATGGCTGACGCTGATGCGCCGGGAGAGGCGAATGACGGACGCTTGCGCGTCCTGCTCGACCACGCCAGCCTCGCGCATTGCATCGATCCACGGCAGGCTGGAGCCGTCGAGGATAGGCACTTCGGGACCGTCCAGCGTGATTTCTGCGTTGGTGATGCCATAGGTTCTGAAAGCAGCCATCAAGTGCTCAAGTGTTGAGACACTGGTGCCGCCTTCATTCGCGATGCGAGAGCACAGCGGGGCTGCGACGATGGCCTCGGGCGACACTTTGACCTCAGCCACTTCTGGCAGGGCATCCAAGCGGCGAAACACCAAGCCATGCCCAATCGCCGCAGGGGAGATGGTGCAGGACACCGGCACGCCCGCATGAAGCGTCAGGCCGGCCAACCGCAAAGGGCGCGCGAGGGTTTTTTGAAAAGTCACAGACTGATCCGGTTCGTTGGGTTCTAATTCGTGTGCGTCAGCCCTACGAAAAAAGAAAGGGCGGAAGTGCCATAGCACCCCGCCCCGTGGAGAATCTTGGTGGTAAGTCGGTAGAAATATGATTTAGACGCTGATCCAGCGTCTAATTGATTTGCCGGCGCAAGAATGCCGGGATGTTCATTTCAGACTCGTCCAGATCCATTTCAGGGCTGTCCATTGGCGTCGCCGAGATGCTTGTCAGCGCAGGGCGTTGAGCGCCAGTGTTCAGGCCGCGGCCCATGCTGACGTTTTCACGGCGTGCCGGCTGGCCACCGTCCAAACGATCAAAGCCACTTTCATGCGCACTCTGGCGCAATTCAGCCTCATGGACGTCATCGGCGCTGGAGCGCGTTGAGAACCCACCGCGCGCGAGGTCCAGCAGACGGCCTAGAGGGTTGCCGGCCCGCTGTGGTTCGTCGTCGTACAGTGGCTCGTGGTCGGCTTCGGCTTCTTCGTACGCTGGTCCCGGGCTTGGCGCGACCAAGGGCTCAAACATCGTGCGTGGCTCGGGGCCGCGCGCGCTGATGGGCTCTACTGGCGGTGCAAAAGCCTGCGGTGCTGGCGCTGCGTAGGCCTCTGGCTGAGCTTCTACTGTTGGCTCTTCAAAGACGGGGGCGGGACGCTGTGCGACTTCATGCTGCGCACGCAGCAGTTTGTTCTCACGCACTTCCGCCGTTATTGGCTGCGCTTGGCGAAACGTCGGTACTTGCAAAGGGGCCGCAGGCTCGTGGCGCATGCCCGATGCCGTTGCAGCGGTTTGCGAGGCTGGCAGATCGCGCATGTCCATCATCTCATTGCGCGCCGGCGGCGTCAGGAGAGACTCGGGCAATGGAGCGATTGGATTGCGAGGCTTCAGCTCCGGAGCTGGCGCGCCTGCTGTATCGCCGGTGTTTCCGCCGTCGCTCTGCGGTGCTGCTGGGCTGCGCTTTGGTGGGTTCGCCACTGAGCGTGCAAATTCCATCGTGCCGGGCGTGCCCTGGATGGTGTGAATCACGCCACCCGCGCCGGTAATGTTGAACGACGTTGGCGTCGCAATGGGCGCGATTGTTTTTGCTTGGATCGGCGCAGGCGCAGCAGCTGGCTTTGGCGCAATCGGCTTGATGCTCTGCGCAGGCGTGTTCGACTGTGGTTCCGAACGCGCAAAGGCGCTGCCGTTCGCGTTCGCTTTGGCGGCGGCTTCTTCATCGATGCCTGTGGCCACAACGGAAACCCGAACGGTCCCTTCGAGGTTCGGGTCAATCGATGTACCGGTAATGATATTGCTGTCCTGCATGACTTCACGTGTGATCCGCTTAGCCGCTTCATCGACCTCATACATGGTCAAGTCAGGACCACCGGAGATGTTGAGCAGAACGCCTTTGGCTGAACCCAGATTGATGTCGTCGAGCAGCGGATTGGAAATTGCCAATTCAGCGGCTTCAATCGCACGGTTTTCACCGTCAGCTTCACCGGTGCCCATCATGGATTTACCCATCACAGTCATCAGTGCGCGAACATCTGCAAAGTCGAGATTGATGTTGCCCGGACGTACGATCAGGTCGGAAATCGCCCGAACACCGTCGTACAGCACTTCGTCAGCCATCTTCAGCGCATCCGCGTAGGACGTGCGCTCGTTGGCCACTCGGAACAGGTTTTCGTTAGGAATAACGATCAGCGTATCAACGGCGCTGGCGAACTGTTGCAAGCCTTCTTCGGCTTGTGACATGCGGACGACGCCTTCGAAACCGAAAGGCTTTGTGGCAACACCCACGGTCAGCACACCGCGCTCTTTCAGCGCTTTGGCGATCAATGGTGCCGCGCCCGTCCCTGTGCCGCCGCCCATGCCGGCGGTGATGAAGACCATGTTTACTTCACCAATTTCGTCGAGCACGTCTTGCAGCGATTCTTCAGCAGCAGCTCGGCCAACAACCGGATTGGCACCCGCGCCCAAGCCTTGCGTCGCCATGGTTCCCAATCGGACCCGGCGATCACTCAAGGACATCTCAAGCGCTTGAGCGTCTGTATTCGCAACGGCAAATTCTACGCCCTGTAGATCAGCCTGAATCATGTTGTTTACGGCATTTCCGCCGGCGCCACCTACGCCGAGAACCAGAATGCGCGGCTTAAATACCGATTTCTGATCCGGAACGCCCAATTTTAGAGCACACATAAAATTCTCCAGTGGTACTTTATGCGACTTTTTCGTCGCCTATACTTTTTGGTCTCATCATTTTTAAGGACGGTCGTTTTACGCCGCCCTCTTTGAAAAAAGCCCACCCACCAACGGTATGGACTGAAGTAAGGACTTCTGGGACAGCGGTGCTGAACCCAGTGAGTTGTGCGTAACTTTGGTGCCCGCTGTGGCGGTAAAATGCGCCAGGCCCAATGCTGCAGACAGCTCGTAACCAGTCCGCGATGCCGATAATCCCTGCATCTCTCGTGGTCGCCCAATTCGGATTTGGCGATTCAACGCCAACGTTGCGTAGTCGCGCAAACCGGTCAGGTTCGCACCGCCACCGGTGAAAATCACCCGGCGACCCGCAAATTTTCTAATGTTTGGATGTTCGATGCGCCGCTTAATCATCGTCAGCATCTCGTCGATCCGTGGCTGCATATAGCTGACCACAAAAGACTTGGTTATCCGGTCACTGCCCACCAAGCCACCGTTCATCGCTTCCTGCGGCAAGCGGATTTCGCGCTCGTTGTCCGAAGGATTGCTCAGTGCGGAGCCGTAGAGGGTTTTGATGCGCTCTGCTGCGGCGATGTTGCAGTTCAACATTTCCGCGATATCGCGCGTCAGGTGGTCAGAGCCAATCGGCAGGGTTTCCAAATGAACCGCACCGCCGCCGTTAAAGACCACGAGCGTCGAAACCGACGCCCCAATTTCCACCAGGCACGCGCCCAGCTGCATTTCTTCATCTGTAACAACAGAATAGTGGCTCGCCAAACCGCCAACCATCACGCCGCGAATGGTCAGGTGACACTTGTCGATGGCGTCGATGATGTTGTCGAGGCTGGAGCGGGATACAGACACGGCCAGCAAGCGCGAACCAAGGCGCTCCGCGCTCATTCCGCGTGGGTCACTGATGCCATGATTGCGATCAACGCGATAATCCACGGGCAGTGTGTGCAGCCGATGCATGGGGCGCACACTTTCTTGCTCAAACGGCAACTGCTGGGTCGCGTAGTTGATGAGGGCGCTGACGTGGGTGTCGTTCACCGCGTGGCCACTGACATCAATTTCAAGATCAACCAGCTGGCTTCTCGGCTTACCGCCTGAGTAGCTCACAAAAATATCTTCGATGGTCAGTCCAGCGGCCTCTTCAGCGGCCGTAACCGTCGCCAAAATCGCTTCCTTGGCGGCATCCATATCGACAACCTCGCCGCCGCGAATGCCTTTGGACGCACGGTGACCCGTACCCAGCACTTTTGGTGAACGTGGATTGGTGGCGTTTATAACGAGGCAAGTAATCTTGGACGAACCTACGTCTAAGACCCCGTAAAAGCCGCGATGTGAACGAGACGTTCGCATAGACTTAAATATATTCCATCAAATGAGCGCCCGCAGAGGGGCGCAAAAATTATTAAAAATCAGGTCTGTAAAAACCAAACCCAGCGGAGAAACAGCGCTTCAAAAATAGGTCGCACATCCTCACGGCTTATAATGTAACCGAATCTCCATCAGGAGTTAAGCTCTTTTCGCTACTATCTTGAAAAAACGTAGAAACATGGGTCTCTGTCGAGAACAAATCACGACCATCTTCTTCCGATTCGTTTCGCTTCCGAACGATCATGCGATCGGGAACCCGCAAATCGATATTAACGATGTCCCGGTTGAACAATCCGTAGCGCCCTTCAGCGTCGGAGAGCTGTCTGAGTGCCAGATCAGCGTTTTCACTGGGTAGTTGCACTTTGATACCCAACGTCAGGAATAAATCCCACCGGCGATCGCCTCGACGTTCGGCGGCAACCACGTACTGCCGGATCGATGGCACGATGCCCAAGGTGGACACCAGATCAGACGCCGCATCAGCCGCGCCAAAACCGGAGACGACGGGCAGGTCGAGGAAGTCAGACGGTGACTGGTCGATAATGACCTCACCGCGGGTATCAATGACTTGATGCAGGTCGTTGCTCTGCCAGATCGCCATCGGGACGCGTTCGATGACGTTCACGGAGATGGTTTTTGGCAAGATCCGCTCAACTTCCGCCTGATCCACCCACGGCAGCCCCTCAATCCGCAGCTTCGCGTCGGTGGGGTCGATGGCCAAGATGGGGTCGCCGTAGTAGGCGCCAACGGCGGCAACAATGTCGGACTCACGCGTGTAGCGGCGGCCAGAGATCGAGAATTCTTCAATCCGTAAGCCGACAACGGCGCCTGCAACTTGCGCGGCGTGCGCGCCGCGGATGCCGGCAATGTCGATCCGACCGCTGTACCAGCTCCACGCCAAAGCGCTCACCAGTGCGACGCCGACAACCAGCGGTGTGGCAACCTGCAAGAAGCCAGAAATCCGTCGCTGACGTGACTCACGGTTCAGCCGTCGGCGCCGCTGCTCCAGGGCCGTTTCAGAGAATACATCTTCGTTGTTACGAGCGAACTCAACATCATCATCGAAGCTCCGGTCGCTATAATTGACCTTATGCGCCTCCGAAGAGGCCTCGACGTGTCCGTCTTTCCGCCAAAATCCAATCAGGCGTCGCATTCCGCGTTTTCAACCATCCATACCACAAGGGCTTTAAAATCCATTCCCGTCGCTAAAGCTTGCTCCGGCAAAAGGCTGAGCGGTGTCAGCCCCGGCTGTGTATTTACCTCAAGAATCGCGATTCGACCAGAGTCGGGATCAAATCTGTAGTCTGCGCGGCTCGCACCGCGGCAACCCAAGGCCGAATGTGCGGCTTCAGACCAGCGTAACAGCTGCTCGGTTACCTCTTGCGGTAAGTCAATGGGATTGACCACGTGCTCCGTTTCCGCATCGGCGCTGTATTTGGCTTCATAGTCGTAAAACACCGTTTTGGGCTTGAGCTCCGTCACCGCCAATGCGCGTGGCTGATCGTTCTTGGCTTGCAGGACAGCGACTGTCAGCTCTCGGCCTGCCACGAACTCCTCCGCCATCAGCGCGCCATAGCGCTCCAGCCCGCTGAGGTCCATTTGATCGCCCGGCATCACGATCTTAACGCCCACCGATGACCCTTCCTGACTGGGTTTGAGGACAAACGGACGGGGCAGCGGGTCGCCTTTGGCCCGTAGGGTTTCGAGGGTCACGCTAACATCGCGCACAATCGGAATACCTGCGGCGGCAAACACCAATTTTGACAGCGGCTTGTCCATTGCAAGCGATGAAGCCAAAACGCCAGAGTGCGTGTACGGCACTTTGGCAAAGTTCAGAATACCCTGAATATTGCCATCCTCGCCCCACTTGCCATGCAAGGCATTGAACACCGCATCCACGCCCGTCAAAGCACCGGGCAGCTTGGCCCCGACGTCCCAATCGGGGTCAAAAGGGATCACGCGGTAGCCGCTTGCTTCCAGCGCGCGCTGAACTGGCGCGCCACTGGTGAGTGACACTTCACGTTCGGCAGATAAACCACCTTGAAGCAGAAGAACGGTTTTGCTCACAGGCCCAACACCTCCTCGGCTGTCTCTACCGTCTGTCCAGCGGCAAAAACGCCCAAACGACGGATTTCCCAGTGCAGCAACACGCCGCTGTCCTGATAAACCCGCGTGCGCACTGTTTCGCCAAGTTGCTCAATATCGTGCGCGCTGGCTTCACCCGTGTTGATCAGGAAATTGCAATGTTTTTCAGAGACTTGCGCGCCGCCAACCTGCAAGCCGCGACAGCCTGCGGCATCCACATGTTTCCACGCCGAAGGGCCGTGTGGCGCGCTTTCTGGCGGGTTTTTGAACGTCGAGCCACCGGTTTTTTCGCGAATAGGCTGGGTCGCTTCTCGCGTTTCTTGCACGTGGGCGAGTTCGTCTTGCAGCGCCGCCGGGTCGCCGGGCTGGCATTGGAACGTGGCGGACAGGAAAACCCAGTCGGCGGGCAGTGAGCAATGCCGGTAGCTCAAACCTAAATCCTCAGCCGGTAAATCAACGATCTGGCCCGAAGGCGAAAGCGCGCGCGCGGAAACCAGATGCTGGCGCGTATCGCCGCCGTGCGCGCCTGCGTTCATCCGCAAGGCACCGCCAATCGTCCCCGGAACGCCGACATAAAACCCCAGGCCAGCCAGCCCTTCGCGTGCTGCGGTTTTGGCGACAGTGGCGTCCAGCGCTGCCGCGCCAGCGGTCAATCGCGTGCCTTCAATATCGATACGGCCAAATTCCTTGCCGCCCAAGCGGATCACCACGCCGGGAAATCCACCATCCCGCAACAGCGTGTTAGAGCCAACACCGACCACATAGACCGGCACGTCGTCGGGCTTGTTGGCGATGAAATGCGCGAGGTCTTCAGGGTCTGCGGGGCGGAAGAAAACCTGCGCCGGGCCGCCGACACGGAACCACGTTAGCGGGGCGATATCGTGGTTCTCACGATAGCTCCCACGGACATCGGGCAGTCGGTCAAGCAAAGGCACCATCGCTACCCGCGCTCCAACGCGTCAGGCAGGTCATTGGCCCAAAGGGTGATATTGCCCGCACCTAAAAAGACAACCAGATCCCCGGGCGCTGCATTGTCGCGCACCCAAGTTGGAAATTCGGCTTCATTGCTCATATAGCGCGCACTGCGGTGTCCCCGCGCTTGGATGCCGGCGACCAAAGACTCAGCGTTCACATTCTCGATGGGCGCTTCGCCGGCGGCAAAGACATCAGCGATGTGGACCGTGTCGGCTTCGTTAAAGCAGGTGCAAAAATCTTCAAACAGGTCATTGAGCCGCGAGAAACGGTGGGGCTGGTGGATTGCGTGGATCTTACCGCCCGTATCCTTGACCCGTTGCCGCGCAGCGCGGAGAACGGCGGTAATCTCGACCGGGTGGTGGCCGTAGTCGTCGACCACAGTAATGTCGTTCCACTGTCCGGTGATGGTAAAGCGCCGCTTGACCCCGCCAAAGCCCTCAAAGCCCTTTTGGATTTCAGCCGGTTCAACGCCCAGTTCCAAAGCCACGGCAATGGCTGAAACGGCGTTCGAGACGTTGTGATCGCCAAACATAGGCAAAGTGATATCCGCAATCACGTAGCTGGCACCGGATAGGCTGACCCGCTCGCTCACGTGGACATCGAAAACCATACCGGTCCCATTGCTGCGGACATTCACAGCGCGCAAGTCCGCTTGCGGGTTGAAGCCATAGGTCAGGACGCGGCGATCTTCGACGGTTGGCAATAAGCCCTGCACGGTCTCGTCATCGGTGCAGGCGACGGCGAAGCCGTAAAACGGAATGTTACCCATAAAGGCGCGGAAGGCTTCGTGAAGCGCTTCGACGCTGCCGTAATGGTCGAGGTGTTCGGGGTCGATGTTGGTCACAACCGAAACGGTAGCGGGCAGTCGTGTAAAGGTGCCGTCGCTCTCGTCCGCTTCGGCCACCAGCCAGTCGCCTTCGCCCAATCTTGCGTTTGTGCCATAGGCGTTAATGATGCCGCCGTTGATGACCGTGGGATCCTTGCGTCCAGCATCCAACAAGCAGGCAATCAGCGACGTGGTCGTGGTTTTGCCGTGCGTCCCACCCACAGCAATGGCCCATTTGAGGCGCATCAGCTCGCCCAGCATATCTGCGCGCCGGACAACGGGAAGGGACAGCGCGCGCGCGGCCACGAGCTCAGGATTATCCTGCTTAATCGCTGAAGAGACCACCAGCACAGCGGCGTCTTCGACGTTTTCGGCCCGGTGCCCAATTTTGACCTCGATCCCCAGCTTTCGCAGCCGCTTCACATTGGCGCTGTCGCCAATGTCGGACCCTTGGACCTGATAACCGAGGTTCTTCAAAACTTCCGCAATGCCCGACATGCCGATGCCGCCAATGCCCACAAAGTGGAAAACGCCAGTATCCAGCGGCATATGCCGGATTGAGGTGCTTAATGATGCCATGTTGTCTAGGTCTCCTGCTCAACCATGTCAGCGAGCTTTTCCGCTGCGCCCAAAAGGGCATTTGAGCGTGCCAACGAAGCCATGTCCGACAACTGAGAGGGATTATCCAGCATATTTGTCAAATGCGAGGCAATCTCCGTGGCCGCGCTGTCACCTTCACGCACCAGTTTCGCAGCACCGCTGTCGGTGAGCAGGCGGGCGTTCTTGGCTTGCTGGTCATCCGCATGCACAGCGAGCGGCACAAAGATCGCCGGGCGACCGGCTGCGGCAACTTCATGAACGGTGGTCGCGCCGGATCGACTGATGACCAAATGCGCGTTGGCGAGGCGGTGGGGCATGTCGGCAAAGAACGGAGCCACCTCTAACCGGGCAAGGTTCAATGCCTGTAATTTGGGTTCAGCCTCGGCGCGGTTTTCATCTCGGATCTGGCTGACCAATGCGATCCGTTGACGTTGGTCGGCGGAAAGCAGGGCCAGCGCTTCTGGGATCAATCGCGAAAACACAGCGGCCCCTTGGGAGCCACCAAAGACCACAACATTGATGTTGGTTTCTACCGCTGGGAACGGCTCGTCGCCCACCGCTGCGATGTCGGATCGGATGGGGTTGCCGACCACGCGCAGCTTGGATTGTGCCGCGGCTGGGACGCCTTGAACGGACGGAAAGGCTGCTGAAATCTGTTTGACACCGCGGGAAACGAACACGTTCGCGCGGCCCATCACCCCGTTTTGCTCGTGCATGAGGGTGGGGATGCCCAAATGCTGCGCGGCCAGCATGGGCGGGGCAGAGGGAAAGCCGCCAAAACCAACCACGGCGTCCGGTTTCCAGCGCTTGAGGTGCCCGCGCGCCTGAACGTATCCACGCCCAAGCCGAAGCAGGCCACGAACGCGCTTGTGTGGCGCGCCGGAGACAAGACCGCCTGCGGAAATGATTTCGATACCATCGGGGTCAAAGTCGGTCGCGTACTTCACACCCCGTGCATCGGTCAGCAAGCGCACGTCATGCCCGCGAGCTGAGAGCGCGCGGGCGAGGGCCATAGCGGGAAAGACGTGACCACCGGTGCCACCAGCGGCCAAAACGATCAGGCTCATAAGAAGCTTTCTTGTCGAGATCTCCGCCGCGTGACAGCGAGGAAAATCCCTATAGAGACGGCAAGCGACAGCAGTGATGAACCGCCGTAACTCAAGAAGGGAAGGGTCATGCCCTTGGTTGGTATCAACGCCAATGTTGACGCCATGTTGATCAAAGCTTGCAAACCCAGCTGACAAATGACGCCAAGAGCCACCAAAGATGTGAAGAGACTGTCAAACCGCACAGCCTGTCCGATCCCGCGCAAGACCAGCAGCGTGTAAACCAACAGAACGCCGATACAGGCCATAAGCCCAAATTCTTCACCCAAGACCGAAAAGATGAAGTCATTGTGGACGTCTGGAATGGCGTTCTTCACTTTGCCTTCGCCGGGACCAACCCCCAACCATCCACCGTCGTTAAAAGCCTGTGCTGCGCGGTTGATTTGGTAGTGATCGCCATCGGGGGCGTAAAATTCATTAATGCGGCGGCGCACGTGAGGCATGAAGGTGTAAGCGCTGAATAGGCCCGCAATACCGGTTCCAGCCAAGCCAAACATCCATTTGAGCGGATAGCCCGCCAAGAACAACTGAATGCCCCACACCGACGCAAACAGGATCGATTGGCCCAAGTCTTTCTGCAAGACCAGCAGGGCGATCATGCTGGTCAGCATGGCTGCGTTCATCGGCAGCGCCCACCGCTGACCCATGCGCCGATCCAGCGCAAACAGCCAAGCGGAGATCACGAAGAATGCAGGCTTCATGAATTCTGAAGGCTGGATTTTGATGATGCCGAGGTCGATCCACCGTTCCGCGCCTTTGACCGCTTCGCCAATCTGCAGCGTTAGGATCATCCCCGCAAAGCCGCCAACCACGCCCAGCAAGCACAGCCGCCAGATCCAGACAGGGCTGAATAAACTCAGCCCGAACAGCAAGATGACCGACGGCACCAGAAATACCAGATGACGTTTGACGAAGAAAAAGGCTTCGAGGTTTAAGCGTTCGGCCATGGCAGGAGAGGCCGAAAAAGACAGCAGCGCGCCAAAGGCAAGAAGGACCAGCACGATACCAATGGTCGTGCGATCAACCGTCCACCACCAACGCCCCACAAGGGACGTGTCAGACCGGGTGACATGGGTCATGTCAAAATTCCCTAGTTCAAATAGTCGTCCGCCAAGGCTCGAAAAACATCGCCTCGGGCTTCAAAAGAAGCGAATTGATCCCACGAAGCGGCGGCTGGTGCCAGTAAAATCGTCGCAGAATCTAGAGAATCAGCCTCGGCTGTGGCCAAAGCAGCGCCAAAAGCGTCCTCAAGTGACGAAAAAGCCTGTGTTGAAAAAGGCTTGGAAGACAGTTGTGCCTGAAAATCTGCAGCGCATTCGCCGTAGACAAAGGCGGCTTTGACGTCGGCTAAATCATGCAGGGCCGCCTGCAATCCGCCGTCTTTGGCCTGCCCCCCTGCGAGCCAATAGACGTTCTTGAACGCCCGCAGCGCAACGGCGGCGGCTTCGGCATTGGTGGCCTTGCTGTCGTTGACGAAGCGCAGTCCGTTTTTGGTGCCAAGCAGTTCTTGTCTGTGGGCGAGACCGGGGAATGTGCTGATCCCGTCAACGATTTGTTCGGCCGTTAGACCCGCGTGCCACGCGAGGCCAGCGGCGACCGCCGCGTTTTGCCAGTTGTGGGCACCGGCGAGGGTCGGAATGGTGCGCAGGTCCAGAATGTGCTGCCCGTTGAGGCGCAAATCACCACCATAAGCAGACACGCCATAGTCCAGCGGACGGGCGGTGGTGACGGAAAGGACGCTTGCGCGGCTGTGATGGCTCAGCGCGGCGGCGATGGTTTTACCATGTTCATCATCCACGCCGACCAACGCTAGATTTCCAACCCGCTGCCGGGCAAAGATCCGCAGCTTTGCGTCGATATAGCCGGATAATCCGCCGTGTCGAGACAAGTGGTCGGGCGTTATATTCAGCAGGGCGGCCGCTGCAAATTCTGTACTGCGGCACAGATCAAGCTGGTAGCTTGAAACCTCCAGCACAAAGGGCGCGCCAAGCGGTGGTGGGTCGAGCGAAAGCACCGCGTCACCGATATTGCCGCCAATGGCAGGGTTCAAGCCACCGTTGCCCAAGACATGACCGAGCAAGGCCGTGGACGTCGATTTTCCGTTCGTGCCGGTGATCCCGATAAAGGGGTTTTGGTTCTGACGCTCTCGCCACAGCAGCTCGATATCGCCGATGACGGGGATGCTGCGCGCCTTGGCCAACAGCACCGCGTTGTGCGGCCGTGGGTGGGTCAGCGGAATACCGGGGGACATCACCAGGGCGGCGTGGTCGTCAAAGCCCTGCTCGGGGAAATTCAGCCGGGTTGCGCCCTCTGGCGTCGGGTTATCGGGGTTATCGTCCCAGACATCCACCTGCGCGCCCCCGGCCAAGGCGGCGCGGGCCGTGGCTTGTCCGGTGCGGGATAGGCCCAGAACAGCAATCTTTTGGCCCGTGAGGTGCGTAAGTGGAATCATGGTTTTCGCTGACTGATCAAAGGGGCGGCGACTATCGGATCTTTAGCGTCGCAAGACCGATGAGCGCGAGGATAACGGCGACAATCCAAAACCGGATGACAACGGTCGGCTCTGACCACCCCATCTTTTCAAAATGATGATGGATCGGTGCCATTCGGAATACGCGCCGGCCGGTCAGTTTGAACGAGCCAACCTGAATGATGACCGACAGGGCCTCCATCACGAACAAACCACCGATGATGGCGAGCACAAGCTCGTGCTTGGTGATGACGGCAATGGTGCCAATCGCACCCCCGGCGGCAAGGGAGCCTGTATCGCCCATGAAAACCTGCGCCGGTGGAGCGTTGAACCAGAGAAATCCAAGACCTGCGCCCACCAATGCAGCGCACAAAACGGCAAGCTCAGAGGTGCCGGGCACCATGTTCAGCGCCAAATCCTGTGACCAATCGGGGCGGCCAACCACGTAAGCGATGATGCCAAAGGAACCAGCGGCGATCATGATGGGGACAATGGCAAGGCCGTCCAAGCCGTCCGTCAGGTTTACCGCATTAGAACTGCCGACCATGACGAACAGGCCAAACAGAACCATGAAACCGCCAAGGGGCAAGTACCAGTCTTTGAAGACAGGGAACAGCAGCTTGCCCGCCAGATCTTCGGGTGACACGAGGTAGATCATCGCGCACGCAACCAAACCGATTGTGACTTGTCCGATGATTTTGAAGCGCCCGGCGATGCCGTCCGGGCTCTGCTTGGAAACCTTGATGTAGTCATCCATGAACCCCAGCAGGCCGTAACCACTGGTCACGAACAAGACGATCCAAATGTAGGGATTGGTCAAGTCTGCCCAAATGATGGTCGACGCCAGCATGGAGAGCAGGATCATGGCACCGCCCATCGTGGGTGTACCCTTTTTCGTCAGCAGGTGGCTTTCTGGTCCGTCGGTCCGAATGGGTTGGCCCTTCTTTTGGACCGAGCGCAGCCACTTGATAATCGGCGGACCCACAAAGAAACAGATGATCATAGCGGTAAAGACAGCCAAGCCGCCCCGCGTGGATGTGTAGCTGAGCAGATTTGCGAGCGTGTAATCATCGGCATAAGGACCGAGCAAAAGAGGCAACATGTGAGCGCTTTACCGACTATGGAAAATCAAAGGACCAGTTTATCAACAATTTTATGCACTTTTGACCCCAAGGAGCCTTTAACCAGCCATATGTCCCCTGCGTGAACCAATGGCGCAAGTTTTGTGTATAGCGAGTCAGGCTCCATCGCTGAAAGCCCTCTTTGGTCACTATTCACGGTTTTGAGCGTATGTTCGCCGAAGGAACCACTGACATGAACGCAATCAATAGGCATTTTTGCGATGATGGTGCCGATTGACTCGTGCTCGATCTCGGGGTCGTCCAACTCTAGCATGTCCCCAAGAACCGCAATTCTTCGACCTTGGGTAGGCGTGGCAACCAATAGCTTCAGTGCTGCTTCAACCGCAGCAGGGGACGCATTGTAAGATTCGTCGATCAGTGTGGCTGTCCCACCGCCGAGCGCGGGGATTTCAGAACGCTTGCCTCGGCCCTTTAGCGGCTGGACATGGCTCATGGCGGCGAGAAAAGCCGTGCGGTCTGCGCCCTCGGGCAAGGCTGCGAGCAACGCAGCGGCTGAACCGCCCCACTGTTCGCCTGCGAGCGCTAGTTCCAAGGGCATGCCGTCGACGTCATAGCCAAACCCCGCGCCGCTCAAGCCTGTGAAAGCCACCCGGACGTCCGCCCCGGCGCCATAGCCAAAACGGCGCACGTCGGCGTCTTTGGCCAAGTCAGCCAGCAGGGCGCCGTAGTGATTATCCTGCGGTATGACGGCGACGCCACCGCGTGACAATCCTTCGAAAATTTCAGCCTTGGCCCGTGCGATTTGTTCGGTGTTTTCAAAGAACGCGCTGTGCGCCGCAGAAATCCATGTGATCAGCGCAGCATCCGGCTGGACTTGTCGGGTTAATTCGCGAATTTCGCCGGGTGCGCTCATGCCCATTTCAATCACGGCGAATTCTGTTTCGCGTGGCATGCGGGCCAGTGTGAGTGGCACGCCGTAGTGATTGTTCAGGTTCCCTTGCGTCGCGTGCGTTTTACCCAAGGCGGCAAAGCCTGCGGCGGCGAGTTCCTTGGTGCCCGTCTTACCCACCGAGCCGGTGATCCCCAGCACAAAGCCCGATATTTCTGCGCGTCGGGCGACCCCGAGGGCTTCAAGCGCTTTGGTGGTGTCAGGAACCAGAACTTGAGTGGCCGACAGATCGGGCAATGCGCGCTCAACCAGCACCACACAGGCTCCGGCTTCCACGGCCTTGGGCGCGAAGTCGTGTGCGTCGTGATTGGGGCCACGCAAAGCGATGAACAGGTCGCCGGGTGTGATGGTTCGGGTATCGATCGACACACCTTGAACGCTGGTTTCCGCCGCCCCGAACAGGGTTCCCCCTGTTGCTTCAGCAATGTCTTTGGCGGTCCAGAGGTTCAAAAATCATACTCCCCAATACAGCTTTGCAGCGCGCCGCGCTTCTGCGGCGTCATCGAATGGAAGCGTTGTATCGCCGACAATCTGGCCCGTTTCGTGACCCTTGCCGGCAATTATGAACAAATCTTCGGGTTGCATCGCTTGCAGCCCCTGTTCGATCGCTTGTTGGCGGTCGCCGATGTCAAGCGCGCCCGGACAGGCTGCGAGGATTGCTGCGCGGATCAGGGCAGGGTCTTCGGTCCGCGGATTGTCGTCTGTGACGATGGCAACATCAGCAAAGCGCGCCGCCGCTTGCCCCATCAGCGCCCGCTTGCCCGGATCCCGATCCCCGCCCGCGCCAAAGGCTACGATCAACTGACCGCGACAGTGGGGACGAGCGGCCTGTAAGACCGTGGCGAGGGCGTCTGGTGTATGGGCGTAATCGACCAGCACGCGGCCGTGTGGGGCCGATGGATGACTGACCACGGGCATCATCCGCCCCGGCACGCCCAAGGCTTCGGCTGGCACATCGGCCAGTTTCCGTGCCAAGTCCTGCACGCCCCCAACATGGGCCAAGCCCAGAGCCACGGCGATGTTTTCCGCTTGGAACGTACCAAACAGCGGCAAATCCAACCTGTGGGTTTGGTGGCCGAGGCGATAGGTAAAGCCCAGCCCGCTGGGTGTTGGTTGGGCTGTATAGCCAAGATCGATATTCGGGGTGTCTACGTTGCCCAAGCGGAACAAATTCAGCCCCAAATCAGCCAATTCTTGCGCCTGCGGCGTGCGCGTATCGATGACGACGGCGCCTTGGGGCTTGAGCCGATCCGTAAACAGGCGCCGCTTGGCGTGCCAGTAGTCTTCCATCGTGGGGTGATAGTCCAGATGATCGCGACTGAGATTGGTAAAGGCGGCAGCGTCGAATTGTAAGCCGTCGAGGCGGCCTTGATCCAAACCGTGGGACGAGGCCTCGACGATTGCGGTTCTTCGGCCCGACGCCGCTGCGGCCGCTAAGCCTTGGGCCAGGGCGATCTGGTCTGGACTGGTCAGGTACGGCATGTCGAACAAGCCGCTGGGTAACATACCAAGCGTCCCAACTGACACCGCACTTTCTTCGCCATAGAGAAGCCGCACGAAGTGGGCCACGGACGTTTTCCCGTTGGTTCCAGTCACAGCCTGTAAACAAGCGGGCAAAGGGCCAAAAAAGCGTGCCGCGATGACCGCGAGGGCGCGTGCGGTATCCTCCACGACCAGCGTGGGAACGCGATGGGGTGTGCGCGGTGAGCGCTGCACCAGTAAAGCACTGGCTTGCGCAGCCAGCGCTCGATCAATGAAATCATGACCGTCAACGCGGCTGCCCGGCAGAGCGGCAAACAGGGAACCAGCGGCGACGGCGCGGCTGTCGAAGGCCAACTGTTCAACGGGAACATCCCTCGCGCCCGTGAGCGTTGCCGCAATACCCGCTTCACCCAGCCAATCGATCAGCGTTGAAACATAAACCGTCATGCATCTGGGGCGACTTAGTCGCTCTCCTCCGCTGGCAAAATCTGCTCGATCCCGAGTATCGGGGCGGTACGCTCTACGATCCTTTTAAACGCAGGGGCTGCGACCCAGCCGCCGGTTGCGTAACCGTAGGTGTATTCCTGTGGCAACGGCTCATCCACCATGACCAACAGCACGTATTTGGGATCTTCGATCGGGAAAGCACCGAGGAAGGTCGCGATGCGCGCGTCTTCGTTATACGCGCCCCGTGAAGGTTTATCCGCCGTGCCGGTTTTGCCGCCCACGCGGTATCCTTCTGCACCGGCGTTGCCCCCGGTTCCTTCGCGCACAACATGGTCGAGCATCTTACGGACCTTGATGGACGTTTGTTCGGAAATAACGCGATTGCCGTCATGCAGGGGTGCGGTTGGATCGCGCTTGACCAGAGTTGCTGGTCGGTAAATGCCGCCGTTGACCACGGCAGCAAAGGCGTTGGCGACTTGCAAGGGCGACGCCGCAATGCCGTGTCCGTAGCTGATGGTAATCGTCTGGGTTTTGCGCCAGTTGCTTGGATACTTGGGCGCTGAAACTTCCTGCACCTCGATCTCTGCGTGCGTGAGCAGACCAAGGCTGCTCAGAAACCGTTTCTGTGCCCGGTTGCCAACGCGCAACGCCAACTTGGCTGAACCAATGTTGGAGGACTTCGATAAAATGGTTTTTGGGTCCATTTTGCCGTTGTATGGCTTGAAGTCTTTGATGGTGTGCGGCCCAATTTGTAAGGGTCCGGTCACGTCAATTTCTTCGTCTTCTCGGACAGCGCCGGACTCAAGCGCAGCGGCAACGGTGAAGACCTTGAAGACCGAACCCAGCTCATAGGTTTCAAAGGTCGCTCGATTTCGTAACTGGGCCTGTGACTGCGCGCCGGGGTTATAAGGGTCATAGTCCGGCAGCGATACGAGCGACAGCACCTCAGAGGTATTGGCATCCAGCAGGATCGCAGCGCCAGCCGGGGCTTCAAACTCTTCGATGGTTGCGGCCAATTCTTCGGCGACAATATGCTGAATGCCCACGTCAATGGACAGCTCCAGCGGCGCGACGCCCTGCTGTAATGAGGGATCGAAATAGGCTTCAACACCCGCGCGGCCCACCGTATCGATGTCGTTAAACCCAACGACGTGAGCGGTCAGATTGCCTTTTGGGTAAACGCGGTGCTGTTCAGCAAGGAACTCAAGCCCCGGTTCGCCCAGGTTCCAAACGGCCTGTTCTTCCTTGGGCGTTAAACCGCGCTTGATGTAGACAAAGCTGCGGTTCTTGTTGCTCAGCCGACGGCGTAAATCGTCCATATCAAGGGTCGGGAAAATTTCGGCTAAGCCTTGGAGCGTCGCTTCCAAATCCTGAATTTTTTTGGGGTCGGCGTAGGCGGCTTTCCGGTAGACGTTATCAGCAAGGATCCGCCCGCGTCGGTCTTGGATGCGGCTGCGCTGGTGCTCATCTGCCGGACCGTCGAGAACATACTCAATGACTTTAAGCGGCCCTCTGGCCTCGGCGATAACGGCCAAATGGAAGATTTTTCCGCCAATAACGCAAAACAGCCCAAAGAAGACCAACCCAAGCAGCCACAGGCGAAAAGGTGCCACGGCGCGTGGGTGACGCTGTTCCTTCGCATGCGCACCGGCGCGCGCGCGTTCTGCTGACAAACCAAGATTGGCGTCAAGAACATGGGCCGAAGGATCAGGCGTGTATGCTGTCATCTCAGTTTAGTACTCCACCGATAGGGTGCTCGCCTGTTGCGCGATAATGGCTTGAAGCAAGTCCGGCGCATGGATCGGACGCAGCGAACCAACATCGCGCAGATCGTCACCATTGCGCAGGGAGTGGGTCGCGAAACCCTCTTCTGGCTCTTCAATGGTTAAATAGGCGACCGGGCGCAGATTTTCGGGCCGGACGGGGATTTGATCAACCGGTGCGATTGCACCTGACTCGCCCTCCGCGAACGCCGGCAAGAAGTCTTTGCTCAGCTCAGCAAGTCGGCGGGGCTGGTTCAGATGCTCCCATTCCAAATGCAGCTTGCGGACGCGTTCTTTGGTTTCAGCAATCTGTCGGATTGTCGAATCCCGCTCCTCAGCGACCTGCTGAACGGTGTACTTCACCTGAAACAGGGCAATGATGAGAGCCATAAAAAAGGCCAGCCAGAGTATGTAAGAAACACGAATCAAGTGTCAGCTCCACTTTGCTTGGATTCAGTGTCCGTTGCAGCACCCCGAGCTACAGCGTCCGTGCGTTGAGCCGCGCGAAGTTTGGCAGATCGAGCGCGCGGGTTAGCCCGGCATTCGTCCCGTTGTGCTTCGAGTGGCTTTTTGTTGACGAGGGCGAAGGTTCGAGCGGTGTCGTCGACTTCTTCCTCTTCCCACGGCATCAGTCGTCCCTTTGATGCCGGCTTTGAGGCTCGCGCCTTCAGGAATGATTTTACAATGCGGTCTTCAAGGCTGTGAAAGGTCACAACCACCAAGCGTCCGCCGGGCTTGAGAAGCGATTCAGCAGCGTCGAGCCCGCGCTCCAACTCGCCCAATTCATCATTGACGTGGATGCGCAAACCCTGAAACGTCCGCGTGGCTGGGTCGATGCCGTCTTTGGCGCGCCAAACAACCGAACGGATGATTTCAGCCAGCCGGCCTGTTGTCTCAATGGGCGCTTCTGCGCGTGCTTCGACAATGGCGTGTGCAACCGCCCGCGAGCGACGTTCCTCGCCGTACTTATAAATGACGTTGGCGAGATCTTCCTCGCCCATCGTGTTCACAACCTCTGCTGCGGACGCCCCGCGTGAGGTGTCCATGCGCATGTCCAGTGGGCCATCTTTGCCAAAGGAAAAACCGCGCTCGGCTTGGTCGATTTGTGGTGAGGAAACGCCCAGATCCAGAATAACGACATCAACGCTGTTCAGGCCCAAACCGCGGACAATCGCCTCCATTTCGGAAAAGGCGGCGTGGTGGACCTCCAGCCCCGGTAACTGCTCGCTCAGGCTGGTTCCATACTCAACGGCAACCGGGTCACGATCGAGGCCAATGTAACGGCAGCCGGGTTCAGCCGTCAGTATTCCACGGGCGTATCCACCGCGTCCAAAGGTGCCATCAACCACGCTTTCGCCTGCAGAAATATCCGCAGCAGCGATCACTTCGCGCAGCATGACAGGATCATGCGCGTGCGGTGTGTCAATCAGCTCTGGTGGAACAGCAAACATTGCGGTGGGTGGACGCCTCTTAAAAACAGCGGGACGATCGTTGTGTAATTTCTTGGGCTCGCTGCAGAAAATGCGCAGCGCATAATTTCTTCTAATGTATCTTAGGATATGGTCTGAGTAAATTGAAAACACAAGACTTTTAGGGAAAGTTAGAGTCGTTTTCATCCAACCGATTCGACAACGTCGAACGGGCGTAAAGGTGCAGAGGGCCTATAAGCCGGGTTCTGTAGCGAGCCTGAGCGGACCCAGACCCCTGATGGCCATTCATCTGGACCAGAGATTACCCTCTGGTTCGCGCGCCCTACCACCGCAGCCGCCCGAAAACAGGCGATACCTTGGCCGAAGCCTTGGCGTTCTGCGCAATTTGGGCTTGCTCCGGGTGGGGTTTACCGTGCCGCTTCCATTACTGGTCGCGCGGTGCGCTCTTACCGCACCCTTTCACCCTTACCTGTGCCAAGGCACAGGCGGTTTGCTTTCTGTGGCACTGTCCCTGAGCTTTCGCTCGCCGGGCGTTACCCGGCACCCTGTTTCCGTGGAGCCCGGACTTTCCTCACCGATCCAAGGATCAGCGCGGCCATCCAGCCCTCTGCTGGTGCTAGTCCTTGACCAAGGCTGGGGCGCTGTAAAGCTCTTTTAGTCGGGAGAAAGCAGCGTTGATCCGGGCGAGTTGCTTATCGGCCAAAGCCATCAGCTCGTCCGGCAGTCCCAGCGACGCCAATTGGTCCGGGTGATGCTCGCGAACCAGAAAGCGGTGCGCCTTCTTAATCTCGTCCCAGCTCGCATCCCGCTCAACGCCCAAAATGACAAAGGGATCATCGTCCAAATCCTGCCGATAAATCAGCGCCAAGCGTTCAAATTCAGCGGCACTCCACCCGAAAATTTCAGCGACATAACCCAGAAAATCCAACTCAGGCGGCGAGACTTCGCCATCGGCCGATGCGATATGGAACAGGCACGCCATGAGCCGTTCGAGCTCGGGACTGCGGGGGTCAAACAGCTTTGATACGTTGCGTGCGTAGCCGTCGAAACCGGCAACGTCTTGGCGCGCAAGGTTAAACAGCATGGCGACGTTTTCGTGCTGATCCTCCGGAACGTGAAAGACATCGCGAAAGGCGCGAACTTCGTCGCGCGTGACTTGGCCATCGGCTTTGGACAGCTTCGCACCGAGCGCGATGACGCCTATGGTAAAGGCCTCAGACTTGTCGCCCGTCGCACGCGCGCGCCCCAGCACGACATCAATGCCGAGCTCCAATGCACGTAATATGCGTTGCCAGAGGGTCATAAATCCGCTTTCTCTGCTCTCGGATCTGCTTGCCATAACCATAGATGCACGCTTGAGCGAAAACCAGACGAAGCGCTATTGCGCGATCGAGAAGGTGCTTTGCATCTGCAAGATAAGGGGGATGCCATGTCTTTCGAGAAAATCCTGATCGCAAACCGGGGTGAGATTGCCTGCCGTGTGATGAGGACCGCACGCCAAATGGGAATCGCGACGGTTGCGATTTACTCCGATGCGGACGCAGGGTCTAAGCACGTGCAGATGGCAGATGAAGCCGTCAATGTGGGCGCAGCCGCGTCGGCGGATTCTTACTTGCAAGGACAACGCATCATCGACGCCGCCAAAAATACCGGCGCGCAAGCCATTCATCCCGGTTTCGGTTTCCTGAGCGAAAATGCAGATTTTTGCGAGGCGGTCAAAGCGGCTGGCTTGGTCTGGATCGGCCCACCAACGGGCGCCATTCAGTCCATGGGTGATAAAATCGAGTCCAAGCGACTGGCTGGACTTGCGGGCGTTTCGACGGTGCCGGGCTATGTCGGGGAAATCGATACGCCGGAGCAGGCGGTCGAAATTGCCACTGAAATCGGCTTTCCGGTGATGATCAAAGCGTCCGCCGGTGGCGGCGGTAAAGGCATGCGCGTCGCAGAAACCGCGGGCGATGTGGCCGACGGCTTCCGCGCTGCGCGGGCCGAAGCAAAGGGCGCTTTTGGCGATGATCGGATCTTCATTGAGAAGTTCATCGTAAACCCCCGTCACATCGAAATTCAGGTTTTGGCCGACCAGAACGGCAACATCGTTCACTTGGGCGAGCGCGAATGTTCGATTCAACGCCGACACCAGAAAGTTATCGAAGAAGCCCCTTCGCCGTTGCTGGATGAAGCCACGCGGCAGTCCATGGGCGAGCAAGCCGTCGCGCTTGCGCGCGCGGTGAATTATGCATCGGCCGGAACGGTTGAGTTCATCGCCGATCAAGACAAGAACTTCTTCTTCCTTGAAATGAACACGCGCTTGCAGGTTGAGCACCCCGTCACGGAGCTGATCCATGACATCGATTTGGTCGAGTGGATGATCCGCGTCGCGGCTGGCGAAAGCCTTCCCTTTAATCAGTCACAGGTGGAGCATGAAGGCTGGGCGCTGGAAGCGCGGGTTTACGCCGAAGATCCCTTGCGGGGTTTCCTGCCATCGATTGGCCGCTTGTCGGTTTACGCCGAGCCAGAAGGCGAGGGCGTTCGTGTGGATTCTGGCGTCCGCGAAGGCGACGAGATTTCCATGCACTACGACCCCATGATCGCAAAGGTCATCGCCTATGGCAAAGACCGGCAAGAAGCGGTTGATCGCCTGATGGGGGCTTTGGATGGTTATGTGATCGAAGGATTGGACCACAACGTCGCTTTTGTGAATCAGGTGCTGGGCGCAGAGCGGTTTCAAAGCGGCAGCCTGACCACCAATTACATCGCCGAAGAGTTCCCCGACGGCTTCACCGAGGATCATGTTGGCGGTGGGGATGATGAAGGCATGTTGGTGGCCTTGGCAGCGCAGGTGATGCGGGTCAACAATGCGCTCGATTTGCCCGACGAAGATGGTCACTACACGCTGCTTCTGGACCGTGAAATTTACCGTGTGGGCTTCGGCGACAGCGATGGTGGCGTGACGGTAAGCGTGAACGGTCGCTCCGGCGGCGAGGCTGAGTTTGGTGCAGACGTGCTGGATTGGCAGCCGGGTCACCGCGTTTATTCCTGTGAACTGGGCGGGCGTCCTTTGGTGCTGCAAGCTGTGAAGCGGGCGCTGGCATGGACGATCGCGCACGGCGGTCGATCGGTGACGCTGACACCGATGCGCTCAGAGGTCGCTGCGCTCTACCACCACATGCCGGAAAAAGTCGTCCTCGATACCAGCCGGATCATTGTCTCACCCATGCCCGGTTTGCTGAAGGCGATTTCGGTTGAGGTTGGTCAGGCGGTAAAGGCCGGTGAAACGCTCGCGGTTGTTGAGGCCATGAAGATGGAAAATCTGCTCACCGCAGCTGTGGACGGCGTGGTCGAATCCATCCCCGCCACCGTTGGTGGAACACTGAAGCGCGATGAAGTCATTCTCACGCTGGGTTAAGGCATTCTTGGATCTGCTCAAACGGGCAGATCCAAGCCACTAAGCGACCAGCAGAACGTGCTTTTTCTTACCCGAAGACAGCTTTACCGCACCCGTATCGGCGTCCACGTCGGCTGCGGTCAGGGTGCGTTCATCGCTGTCGATTTTCTCACCATTCAACCGCGCGCCACCGCCTTTGATCAGGCGCTTCACTTCACCTTTTGATCCGGCCAAGCCAGCCGCAACAAAGGCATCCTGAATGCTCATGCCCGCTTCAATCGCGCCCGCGGGCGCTTGGATCTTTGGCAAGTCAGCTGAAACGCCGCCGCCGCCAAATGTGGTGGATGCTGCATTCGCGGCAGCGTCCGCTGCTTCCTTGCCACGGCACATGACGGTGGTTTCATAGGCGAGGATTTTCTTGCCCTCATTGATCGCCGCACCCTGTGCTGCGCCAAGCTCGTCGCACTGCTCGATGGGCAGTTCCGTGAACAGCTTAAGGAAGCGGCCAACGTCGGCGTCTTCGGTGTTCCGCCAGAATTGGTAGTAGTCGAAATTATTCAGCCGGTCTTCGTTCAACCAAACCGCGCCACCTGCGGATTTCCCCATTTTCTGCCCCGAAGCGGTGGCCAGCAAGGGGACCGTCAGTCCAAACAGCTCCTTGCCGTCAATCCGGCGGCCAAGCTCGATGCCCTGAACAATATTCCCCCACTGATCCGAGCCACCCATTTGCAGGGCAACATCATTCCGGCGCGAAAGCTCCAGAAAGTCGTAACCTTGAATGATCATGTAGTTGAATTCGAGGAACGACAGGTTCTGCTCGTTGTCCAAACGGCGCTTCACAAAGTCCATTTTGGTCATGGCATTAACGGAAAAGTGCCGCCCGACGTCGCGCAGAAAGTCGATGTACTTCAGCCCGCCTAACCAGTCGGCATTGTTGGCCATAATGGCCCCCGTTGCGCTGTCGTCGTAGCTGAGGAACTTGGTAAAAATACCGCGAATCCCGGCCATGTTGTTGGCGATGATTTCATCGGTCAGCAAGGGGCGGGCTTCGTTCTTGTCAGAAGGATCACCGATTTTGGTGGTCCCGCCTCCCATGAGCGTCAAAGGCCGGTTGCCCGTCCGTTGGAACAGACGCAGCATCATGATGTTCATCAGATGCCCGACGTGCAGCGAGTCGGCGGTACAGTCGTAGCCGATGTAGGCCGTAACCGGACCCGCTGCGAACTTCTCATCCAAACCTTTCACATCCGTACACTGGTGCAGATAACCGCGCGCAAAGGCTTCCTTTAAGAAGGGGGACTTTGCGTGTGACAGAGCATTTTCGGTGGTCATCGCATTGCTTTCACTAAACGGTTCTTGAGATGAGGACGAGAAAGGGGTTGAGACGGCTTATTCAGAATCCATCGCGTCGAGAATGTCGTCGAAGTCCATTTCAACGTCTTCCTCTTCGCCATCGTCTTCTTCAATGTCATCTTCTTCAGGCGGCAAAAGCTGCGGCGCAGCGTCGATATAGGCGCGAATCGACTGTTCGAGCTCTTTTTCTTTGCCAGTGAAGAAGTGGTTGGCCCCTTCGATGATGTTGTAGTCGATCTCGATGCCACGTTGCGCGCGCAGTTTCTCGACCAGCTTGAACACCTGATCCTGGGGCACAAAATCGTCTTGGTTGCCTTGAATGAACAAACCGCTGTTCGGGCAAGGGGCCAAGAATGTGAAATCGTACAGGTTTGCTGGGGGCGACACGGAGATAAAAGCGTTGATCTCAGGCCGGCGCATCAGCAGCTGCATCCCAATCCATGCGCCAAAGTCGTAGCCAGCAACCCAGCAACCCCGGGCGTTGGGCCGGTGGGTCTGCAGCCAATCCAGCGCCGTTGCCGCATCCGACAGTTCGCCTTCGCCGCGATCATACTCGCCTTCAGACGCGCCGACACCGCGGGAGTTGTAGCGCAGCACGTTAAAGCCGGCGTTCAAGAACGTATGGAACATCAAAAACGTGACGGTGTTATCCATCGTGCCGTTGTGCTGCGGGTGGGGGTGCAGAATAAGGGCGAGAGGGGCGGTTTCGTCCGCGTGACCTTCGTAGCGCGCTTCGATTCGACCCTCGGGTCCGGGGATAATCAGCTTGGGCATAAATCACTCTCATCTACGGTGCTGGAAATATATGTCAGCCGTGTAGAGGAAATGTGCGCCAGATAGAAGACAGGGGATAGGTGGGTTGCTTAATCCGCTGAGGTGTCGTTGCCGCTGAAAATGGCCTGACTGATCAAATCGACCAGATTTACAGCATCGCTGGTGTCTTCAATGTAATGGCGCTCGGCCATCATTGTCGGCGAGCCACCCGGTTCAAGCTCGATAAAATTACCGCCCAGTAAGGAGCCGAAGCTGACCTTTGCGGACGTATCATCGGGCAGGCTGACGCCGGGATTCAGTCTGATTTCAACAATGGCGTCGTAATAAGGGGGTTCAAGGCTGGATTCGAGGACGCGTCCAACCGGAACACCGGACATTTTCACCTGTGAGCCGGGATCAACACCATCAGCGTTGCCGAATACAGCGTAGATGACCATGCCGTCATTACCATTGCTCGCCGGACGGCCATTGAGCAGCATGCTGCCAAAGAAAAGGGCCGCGCAGACAACGACAGCGCCAAGGATGATCTCTAGCGAACGGTTGGTTTGACCCATGATGGCTTAGTTCGGTGACCAGGCTTCGTAGTCGCCTGTTGTCGATGCGCGTTCTTCTTTGGAGCGCATGTCGCCCTGGGGGACGTAGGCTTCTGGCGTGCCAGTAAGGTTCCGCTGGTGATCCTTTTGCCAGTCGTACTTTTTCAGCTCCGACTCGCTCGGTGGTGTGGTGAGCGTGTGGTTCATCCAACCTTGCCACTCTGGCGGAACACGACTCGCTTCTTTCTCATTCTTGTAAATGACCCACCGACGTTCGCGCAGCATGGACCCGATCATAGGCTTTGCCCGCCGCTCTTTATAGTAGCGGTTGCCCTCTGCGTCGGTGCCGACGAGTGTGCCATTAAACAGTGTGTGAAGGCGCGTGGCCAAGGAGGACATTTGCAGTTCCCGAGTCGAAGAGTGTGAAGGCTTGATGTCGGGAATTTAGTCCCTGAGAGGGTAAAATACCAGTCCCTTGATACGTACGCATAATCTTGAAAAATTTGTGGCTGAATTGTGTGTGCGACAATTCGCAACGGCATGGCAGGGGCTCAGATAGTGCGCGTAATGATTGTCACTTTCCATACGCAAAATGGGCGACGCCAAACCGAGAAAACACTACATCTAGTGTCCAAAGGCGGAAACCGTGCCAAATGTTGATTTTTACTGTGGAAAACTGATTGGTATTATGAGACAACAAATTTGCGGAGCTAATGAATTTGGCATGCTCTGCACCAAAAGTCGGGGATAAGATTGTGCTTTAATCTGTTCCTGATATGTTCTGAATTGCGAGTGCAACATTGGAGATGTCCACCGTGCACGGGAGTTTTCCACGCAATTCTTACGAGAACGCGTAGGCAAGCGATTTCTAGCGCTTTACGGGCGCACTTCGAAACCGCATAAGCCGCGTCCCATCTTGGACCGGACTCGGACCGAGGGGGGCGGTGCTGCTCGCGAGAGTAGCAGGCGGGACACACCGATAGGGCGTTAGCCAAAAGCCGACTCCGGATTTGACCGGGTGAAGGCAGGCGCGTTTGACATTTATTGAGCAAGGATCAGCGGGGTTGATCTGCGTTCAAAGCGACACACCGTGTTTGGGGCGGTCTGGCGCTCAATAACAATAAAAGGGGTTGGGATACCAATGCGTATAGATCGTCGCTTCACGGCTGATACGAAGTCAGCTTATGGCAGCCTAAAGTTCCGGCAGACATCGTCGGAGATTCGGAACCCAGACGGTTCAGTGGTGTTTTCAGCACCTAACATTTCGGTTCCCGATGGCTTTAGCCAAGTCGCGAGCGATATTCTGGCTCAGAAGTATTTCCGTAAAGCAGGTGTTCCAGCGCGTTTGAAGCGCGTTGAAGAAACCAGCGTTCCATCCTTCTTGTGGCGCTCCGTTCCTGACGAAGAAGCGCTGGCCCAATTGCCGGAAGATGAGCGCTACGTTGGCGAGACCGATGCGCGACAGGTTTTCGACCGCTTGGCGGGCACCTGGGCCTACTGGGCTTGGAAAGGTGGCTACTTTGACACCGAAGACGATGCGCAGGCGTACTTTGACGAGATGCGTTACATGCTCGCGTCCCAAATGGCCGCGCCGAACTCACCCCAGTGGTTCAACACCGGCCTGCATTGGGCTTACGGGATCGATGGCCCAAGTCAGGGTCACTACTACGTCGATTATGAAACTGGCCGTCTGACAAAGTCCAAGACCGCCTATGAGCACCCACAGCCTCATGCTTGTTTCATTCAGTCCGTTGCCGACGATCTGGTGAACGATGGCGGCATCATGGATCTTTGGGTCCGCGAAGCTCGTCTCTTCAAATACGGCTCCGGCACAGGTTCAAACTTCTCCTCGCTGCGGGGTGAGGGCGAATCCTTGGGTGGCGGCGGCAAGTCGTCTGGCCTGATGTCTTTCCTGCGGATTGGCGATCGTGCGGCTGGAGCCATTAAATCGGGTGGCACCACGCGCCGTGCGGCGAAGATGGTCACGGTCGATGCCGATCACCCGGATATCGAGAATTATATTGGCTGGAAATGGATCGAAGAGCAGAAGGTCGCAAGCCTTGTTGCCGGCTCCAAGAACCTGAACAAGCACATGAAAGCCATTATGGCGGCATGTCAGAACGGTTTGGTTGATGAGCCGCTGGATCCAAAGTCAAATCCAGAACTCAAGAAAGCCATCCGCGAAGCGCGCCGTGCGCTGGTTCCGGACAACTATGTTTACCGCGTTATCGAAATGGCACGGCAGGGTTTCACGGAAATCGAAATCCCGACTTACAACACGGACTGGGATAGCGATGCTTACCTGACCGTCGCAGGCCAGAACTCCAACAACTCCGTTCGCGTGACGAATGAGTTTTTGGGCAAAGTAGAACGCGGTGAGAACTGGGATCTGCGGGCACGGACGACGGGCGAAGTCATGAAAACCGTCGGAGCGGCGGACCTGTGGGACCAGATTTCCTTTGCAGCTTGGGCCTGTGCCGATCCGGGCCTGCAGTACGACAGCACCATTAACGAGTGGCACACCTGCCCGGAGTCAGGCCGCATCAATGCGTCTAACCCTTGCTCCGAGTACATGTTCCTTGATGACACTGCGTGTAACCTTGCCTCGCTGAACCTGATGAAGTTCGTCGGCGATACAACAGGGGCGCTGGACATCGAAGGTTACGAGCATGCTTGTCGTCTTTGGACTTTGACGCTCGAAACGTCGGTTCTGATGGCTCAGTTCCCGTCCAAGGAAATCGCCAAGCTGTCTTACGAATACCGGACGCTGGGTTTGGGCTTCGCAAACATTGGCGCGCTGCTGATGTCGATGGGTTTTGGCTACGACTCTGACGAAGGTCGCGCCATTTGTGGCGGTCTTTCGGCGCTTATGACCGGTATCGCCTACGAAACGTCGGCTGAAATTGCATCTGAGCGCGGTGCCTTCCCCGGCTATGCCAAGAACGCCGATTCCATGCTACGCGTGATTCGCAACCACCGTCGCGCTGCCTATGGTGAGACGGATGGCTATGAAGGCCTGACCATTTTGCCTGTGCCGCTGGTCGCGAAGGACTGTACCGTTCCATCCTTGGTCGAGGCGTCCAAGGCCGCGTGGGATCGCGCACTCGAAGGTGGCGAAAAGCACGGTTACCGCAACGCTCAGACCACTGTGGTTGCGCCGACGGGGACCATCGGTCTGGTGATGGACTGTGACACCACGGGCATTGAGCCAGACTTCGCATTGGTGAAGTTCAAGAAGCTTGCGGGCGGTGGTTACTTCAAGATCATCAACCAAACGGTTCCACTGGCGCTGGAGAATCTCGGTTACAACGAAGACCAGATTGACGACATTATCGCGTACGCGGTGGGTACGGGCTCCATGTCCAACGCACCGGGCATCAACCGTGAAAGCCTGAAAGCCAAGGGCTTTGACGAGGAAAAGCTGCAATCCATCGAGTCTTCGCTGGGCACGGCATTCCAGCTCAAGTTTGCGTTCAACCGTTTCAGCCTTGGTGATGATTTCTGCCGCGATGTTCTGGGCTTCTCAGACGCACAGCTGAACGATTTCTCGTTCGATATGCTTGCCGGCATGGGTTTCACCGCTGAGCAAATCGAAGCAGCGAACGAGCACATTTGTGGCACCATGACACTTGAAGGCGCACCGCATCTGAAAGCTGCGCACATGAAGGTGTTTGATTGCGCCAACCGTTGCGGGGCCAAAGGGACGCGCGAGCTGTCCACCGACTCCCACATCCGCATGATGGCGGCGTCACAGCCGTTTATCTCTGGCGCGATCTCCAAAACCATCAACATGCCAAACACGGCGACCGTTGGTGAAGTCAAAGACGCGTATATGCTGTCGTGGAAACTGGGCATTAAGGCGAACGCCCTCTACCGCGATGGGTCCAAGCTGTCGCAACCGCTGAGCTCAGCTTTGCTGGTGGACGTGGATGCGGACGAAGATGATGCACGCGAAGCGGCAGAAGCGCTGGCGCAGGCTAATCCTGTGCAGCAAGCCGAAGTGGTCGCGGAACGCATCATCGAGCGCGTTATTGAGCGCACGTTGGAGCGGAAGCGCCTGCCAAACCGTCGCAAAGGCTACACGCAGAAAGCCATCGTTGGTGGGCACAAGCTGTACCTGCGGACCGGTGAGTTTGAAGACGGCTCCTTGGGTGAAATCTTTGTTGATATGCACAAGGAAGGCGCGGCGTTCCGTTCGATGATGAACAACTTCGCCATCGCGGTCTCGCTGGGCTTGCAGTACGGCGTACCGCTGGAAGAATACGTCGATAGCTTCACCTTCACCCGCTTTGAGCCAAACGGCATGGTTGAAGGCAACGACGTGATCAAGATGGCGACCTCGACGCTGGATTACATCTTCCGCGAGTTGGCTGTTTCTTACTTGGGCCGCAACGATCTGGCGCATGTTGAGCCTGCGGATTTGCGGACCGACACGCTGGGTCGTGGCGATCAGGAATCCGCGATGTCAGGCACTTCGGATGAAGACGATGCGTTGCAGATGGCGCTGGACTTTGCTTCTTCGGGCTACCTGCGTGGCGGCAAGAAAGAGATGAAGAACCAACTCGTTGTCGTGACCGGCGGCAAGAAAGAAGGTTCGACCGGCGGCACGGTTGGCGGTGAAACCACCGTTGTCACGGCACTCTATGATGATGCGTCTGGCACAACGTCTTTCGAAATCCCGACCGCCGAAGCCCCTGTGCAACTCGCAGCCGGCGACTCTGAACGGTTCAGCATGGGCGGCGGTGCCGTTGATGCTGCGGACGACAAGATGCGCAACATGGAAGAGGCCCGGATGAAGGGCTACACGGGTGATGCCTGTGACTCCTGCGGGAACTTTACATTGGTGCGCAACGGCACCTGTCTGAAGTGCGTAACCTGTGGTTCGACGACGGGTTGCAGTTAACCCGTCGTTCAAATTGACCCATATAATGAAAAGGGGGAGTAGCGATCTGAGCCGCTCTCCCCTTTTTTTGTCTGGTCGCGCGATAACATGAGCGCGGTATGATTAGACCAAGAACGCTGCAGCCAAGCCAAGAAAGACGAGGAAGCCGACAACGTCCGTGATGGTGGTCAAAAACACGGCTGAAGCATTGGCCGGATCGACGTTCAGGCGGTCTAGGACGATCGGGACCAAGGTTCCGGAAATGCCAGCGACGATCAGATTGACGAGCATGGCAACGCCTATCACCACCCCAAGCATCAAATCCTGGAACCACAGGGCCGAGAAGGCAAAGGCGATCGCGGCAAATCCAATCCCATTGAACATGCCAACCAACGCCTCACGTGTGATGAACTGCACCGCTTTGCGCGCCCGCAAGTCTTTCATCGCCAAAGCGCGCACGGCAACAGCAAGGGTTTGCGTCCCCGCGTTTCCGCCCATGGATGCGACGATGGGCATAAGCACAGCCAGCGCCACAACTTCTTGGATCGTGCCTTGGAACAGGGAAATCACCATCGAGGCCAGAACGGCGGTGGCGAGGTTGACCGTCAGCCAGATAAATCGATTGCGCGCGGTTTGCAGCGAGGAGCGGTTAATGTCGGATTCTTTGCCCAGGCCCACCAGCCGCATCAAATCGTCCTCGGCCTCTTCGTCGATCACGTGAACAATGTCATCGAGCGTCACCACCCCGACCAGCCGACCCGTTTCTTCATCGGCAATTGGCGCGGAGGAAAAACCGTATTGGCGGAATGTGTGGGCCAGCTCTTCTTGGTCCAACATCGGCGAAAACACGCGGAGATCACCCTTGGCGACGTCGGACAGCGTTTCTTGTCGCCGCGTGCGCAGGACGTGGCTAACCGACGCTGAGCCAATCGGCCGATAGGCTTCATCGACCAGATAGATGTCATAGAAATCGTCTGGCAAGTCAGGCTCTGCGCGCAGGAAATCGATGGTTTGGCCGACGTTCCAGTCTGCTGGAACAGTCACGAATTCCCGCGCCATCAATCGGCCTGTCGAGAACTCCGGATAGCGCAGTGCGTCCTCGGCGGCCCAACGCTTTGCCGCGGAGAGGGAGGACAGGATCTTTTGCTTGGCGACTTCGTCCAGATCTTCGAGCAGATCAATGGCATCGTCGGAATTCAGCTCGCCAAGGTTTTCGGAGATGACTTGGTCGTCGAGGTGTTCGAGAACGTCCTCAAGAACCACGCCTTCGACCTCGACGAGGATCTCAGCGGCGAGTTCGTCACCGAAAGCGAGCAAAACGGTCGAGCGCTCGTCGCGGGACAGGCCTTCGAGCACGTCACCCAAATCAGCAGGGTGAAGCGCGAGAATATCATCGCGGAGTTCTGCGAGGCGATTGCTGCGGATGGCATCGACCAACCGTTGCAGCAAATCTTCAACGGATGCGGCGTTTGCGTCGCTCGAAAAGGAAAGGGTTTGTGCCTGTTCGCTCATGAACGACCCCACTTTGCCAAGACCGGACTGTTTGGATGAGCTCTAGGATGGTGCGGCCGAGAAGACTCGAACTTCCACGGGCCGAAGCCCACAACGACCTCAACGTTGCGCGTCTACCAATTCCGCCACGGCCGCACTTCTGCTAGAAGCAAGAAGTGTGAGATAACCGCTTTAACGAAGAGGTGCAAGACGGATGAGGCCTACAGAGCCCCTGCAAAACCGCGTGTCTGGCGAAGATAAAACGCAGGGACCGGGAGCGGCCTTTCGATTTTTCCCCGAACCTGTGGCCTATCCAAACGCCTTACAGCAGATGGAAGCGCATGTTGCCGCGCTGGCTGCTGGCACGGCGCGGGAACAGTTGTGGTTCCTCGAACACCCACCGCTTTACACCAGCGGGACGTCCGCAAAGCCTGAAGATTTGCTCAATCCCGGTTCCTTTCCCGTCTACGCAGCGGGGCGAGGGGGGGAGTTCACCTATCACGGTCCGGGTCAGCGGGTTGTCTATGTCATGGTGGACCTGAGCCGTCGGGGGCGGGACGTTCGCGCTTTTGTCCAATCGCTCGAAGGTTGGATCATCCGGTCGCTCGAAGAGTTGGACGTGACGGCGGGGATTCGCGATGGGCGCATCGGCGTGTGGGTGGATCGGCCCGATGGTGGAGAAGCCAAGATTGCTGCCATCGGTATTCGGGTGAGGAAATGGGTGAGTTTTCATGGCATTTCTCTCAATGTATCGCCGAACTTGGACCACTTTGCAGGCATAGTGCCCTGCGGCATACGCGATTTTGGTGTTACGTCTCTGGCTGATCTCGGTTTGACCGCCAGCATGGAAGACGTCGATGCCGCTTTGATGAAACATGCACCGGAATATCTGAACCTGTGAGCCTTCCCCCGCTGAAGAACGTGAAAAAAGCCTACGTCTACATGATTCGTCGGCACCATTTGCTGGTCCATGAGCACGTTGATTATCCTGAGATGCCCTTGGCTTTGCCCGGCGGGACGCTGGAGAAGGGGGAGCTGCCGAATTTGGCGGTTCGCCGTGAAGCGGAGGAAGAAACCGGTTTGCCGGGCGGCTTCGGTAACATGCGGTTCATCGGCAAAGACGTCCAAGTGCACGCTGGCCACCGCATGAAAATGGATCGCTGGTTCTATCTTAGCTTTCCCAAAATCGCTTTGCCGCAGTCGTGGGAAAGTTGGGAAATGACGCCATCGGATTGGCACGAGCCCGTCCTGATTCGCTGGTTTTGGCTCCCGCTGAGTGAAATGCCGGAGCGGAGCTGGAACCGTGTTTTGCGGCAATATATGCGTCGCCGAGGCCTTGTATGATCCCGCTAACACTCCCATCTGACGCCCATGTCTGAGCGCACCCCAAGACCCTCATATTCGGATATCGCAGCGGCGCGCAGCCGGGGTGGAGACTTTCTCGCACCTGGCTCTTTGCGCGGCGGGCGGCCTCAACCCCCTGTTAAAAGTAAGGAGGCCAGCGTGTCGTTCTTTGCCGAAATCGCTCGCTTTGCCATCAAAGGGCTTATCGTTGTCGCCATTTTCTTCCTCGCAACGCTCGCCATGATCGCGGCCTTCGCGCTGGGTGGCAGTGGCGGGGGCGGGGACTATGCCGAAGAAGCAAGCTCGCGCGCGGATGGCTTTATCGACGTCGTTCGCGGTGAGCTGAACGATGACGAAGACAATAAACTGGCGATCGTGCCGATATCGGGGCTGATCGATAGCCTTTCGATCAGCGATACCAATCCGGCTGGTTGGTTTAGCAACGATTTCGTTACCTTTGGCTACACCATCAAAGAAACGTTGGCCGATTTGGCCGAAGACGACGCGGTCAAAGGTGTGCTTTTGCTGATGAACACACCGGGTGGGACCATCAACGGGTCTAAAGCCATTGCTGATGGCGTGCAGGCCTATCAGGAAGCCACGGGCAAACCGGTTTACGCCTATGTGCAGTCCATATCTGCATCGGGCGGCATGTGGTCGATGGCTGGCGCGGACCATATTATCGCTGACGAAGGGGCGTTGGTTGGGTCCATTGGTGTGATCCTAGGCAGTCTTCTTTACTACGACGATCCGATTGCGGTGGATCAGGGCCTGCTGTTTGGTGGCGTTGAGACGCGTGGTGGGATCAAGGCGACCATGTTGGCCGCTGGCGAGGGAAAGGATTTTGGCAATCCCTACCGCGAGGCCGGCGAGGCAGAATTGGCGGCGGTTCAAGCCAACCTCGACGATCTCTACGACCTGTTCAGGGCGCATGTTGCGGCGGAACGCGATTTGACCGACCAGCAGGTTCGTGACTTGGGCGCGATGGTCTATTCCCCGCGCCGGGCGCAAGAATTCGGGCTGGTGGACGAGGTCGCTGACTTCGATGCTGCGCTGGCGTCGTTGGCCGATGCAGCGGGACTCGGGCCAGACTTTGCGGCGGTTCGGCAGTCTTTTGCCAGTGGCGCGTGGTTCGATGGGTTGGTGCAGTCCTTTGGCTTTGGCGCGCCGGCGACGGTTGAGGCTACTTCGGCTGTTGGACCGGCTGGGGGTGTTGTTGTTTGTCAGCGTGCTGAACCGCTTGTTCTCAGTGACTTTTACGCCCGCCAGTACCCGGGCTGCTGATTCGCGCTTTAAGCGGGCGTGATGCCCTGCGTTTGGTGGCGAATTTGACGGCCAGCCATGCGTGCGCATAAGAAGGCTAGCGGTTGCGCAGACACGCTGGTTTCCGTAGTAACCCTATTCATCGCAATGCCGACAGGAACTCCTTTTCCCTTTGGGGGAAGAAAGCCCGTCGGCTCTTTGTGCTGTTATAAACAATATTTAGCTTGGGGAGATCGACATGATCCAGATGCAGTCCAACATGGATGTTGCCGATAACTCGGGCGCTCGCCGCGTTCAGTGCATTAAAGTGCTGGGCGGCTCGAAGCGCCGTACGGCTGGTGTCGGTGACATCGTCGTTGTTTCCGTTAAGGAAGCTATTCCACGGGGTCGCGTGAAAAAAGGTGACGTGCAGCGCGCTGTCATCGTTCGCACCCGCTACGACATCCAGCGTCCTGACGGATCGGTTATCCGGTTCGACAAGAACGCTGCTGTGTTGATCAACAAGAACAACGATCCGATTGGTACACGTATCTTTGGCCCGGTGACGCGTGAGCTGCGGGCAAAGAACTTCATGAAGATCATCTCTCTGGCACCGGAGGTTCTCTAAGCCATGAAGCTCAAGATCAAAACCGGTGACGCCGTTGTCGTTACGGCAGGTAAGGATAAAGGCAAGCGTGGGAAGGTGACGAAGGTTATTCGTTCCTCCAACCGCGTTATCGTCCAAGGCGCGAACATGGTGCTCAAGCACCAGAAGCCATCGCAGGATTCTGCGGGTGGCATCATTCCAAAGGAAGCGTCTCTGCACATCTCCAACGTTGCTTTGGTTGACCCAACCGATGGTAAGGCAACGCGCGTTGGGTACCGTTTCAATGATGCAGGCGTAAAGGAGCGGTTCTCGAAGCGCTCTGGCGCTGTGATCGCTTAAGGGAGCGCTGATACAATGAGCGAACCTCGTCTCAAAACGCACTACAAGGAAGTCGTGGTCCCAAAGTTGACCACGGACCTCGGTATTCAAAACCCGATGGCCATTCCTAAAATTTCCAAGGTTGTCCTGAATATGGGCGTCTCTGGTGCTGTGACCGACCGTAAGGTGCTGACGCAGGCCATGGAAGAAATGACCTTGATCGCTGGTCAGAAGCCGGTTGAAACCATCGCGCGAAAGTCTGAAGCAGGCTTTAAGATCCGTGATGGCATGAAGATCGGTTGTAAGGTTACGTTGCGCGGCACGCGCATGTACGAATTCCTCGATCGCCTGATCACCATGGCAATGCCACGTATTCGTGACTTCCGCGGTGTGTCCTCCAAAGGCTTCGACGGGAAGGGCAACTACTCGTTCGGTATCACCGAGCAGATCATTTTCCCCGAGATCGAGTACGACAAGATCGACACGATTCGTGGAATGAACGTGGTCATCGTGACCACGGCCCAGAACAACGAAGAAGGCCAAGCTTTGCTGGCTGCCTTCGAAATGCCCTTCACAAGCTAAGCGGAGAGGATCGAAAAAATGGCTAAGAAGTCTATGATTGCCCGCGAAGTAAAGCGGGAGCGCCTGGTGAACAAGTTCGCTTCAAAGCGTGCTGAGCTCAAGGCGACCATCAACAACCGTGAGCTGGACCCGTCCGAGCGCTTCATGGCTGTGCTGAAGCTGCAGAAGTTGCCACGCAACTCCTCGCGGATTCGGATTCACAACCGCTGTGTCCTCACCGGTCGTCCGCATGCGGTTTACCGGCGCTTTAACATTTCTCGTATCGCTCTGCGCGAGCTGGGCTCCAACGGACGCCTGCCTGGCGTCATCAAAGCGAGCTGGTAGGGAGAACGCAAATGGCAATGTCCGATCCATTGGGTGATATGCTCACCCGCATTCGTAACGGTCAGCGCGCGCGCTTGTCCGCTGTTAAGTCTCCAGCGTCTAAGATGCGTGAAAACGTGCTGAGGGTTCTGGAATCACAGGGCTTTATCCGCGGTTACAGCGTTGCTGAGGTCCGCAAGGGCATCTCTGAGCTGACAATCGAACTCAAATATCACGATGGCGATCCAGTGATCCGCGAACTTGATCGCGTCTCTACGCCTGGCCGTCGTGTGTTCACCAAGATTGGCGATCTCCGTCCGTTCCGTAACGGCCTCGGTGTTCAGATCATCTCCACCTCCTCGGGTGTGATGGCTGACGGCGAAGCGCGTGCAAAGAACGTTGGCGGCGAAGTCCTCTGCCGGATCTTCTAAGAAGGGATAACTGAGACATGTCTCGTATTGGTAAAAACCCAGTCCCTGTTCCAGGTGGCGTGGAAATTTCCGTCAGCGGTCAGGAAGTCAAGGCCAAGGGCAAACTTGGCGAATTGAGCTTCATGGCGAACAGTGCTGTTGAAGTAAAATTCGAGAACGGTGAAGTAGCCGTTTCTCCTCGCGATGAAAGCCGTGATGCTCGCGCCCAGTGGGGCACGGCTCGCGCGCGGATTGCAAACATGGTTGCGGGTGTATCAGAGGGCTTCTCTAAGGAGCTCGAGCTGGTAGGCGTCGGTTACCGTGCTGCGCTCAAAGGTTCCGATCTGCAGCTGCAGCTTGGTTTCTCTCACGATGTTCTTTACCCGATTCCAAAGGGTGTGAAGGTCACGTGTGAAAAGCCGACTTCGATTAAACTCGAAGGTGCTGACAAGCAGGAAATCGGCCAGATGGCTGCTGAAATCCGCGCTTACCGTCCGCCAGAGCCTTACAAGGGTAAGGGCATCCGTTATGCCGGCGAACATATCGCTCGTAAGGAAGGTAAGAAGAAGTAAGCCTCTCAACAGGGGTTTACGGCTTCCACAAAGGGAAACCGAATCATGCGTACTCGTTACACAAAACGGATTGATCGTGCGAACCGCACCCGCTCCGCTCTGGCTCGCAAATCGCGCGGCCGGTTGCGTCTGAGTGTCTTCCGTTCCTCCAAGCACATCTATGCTCAGGTCATCGACGATGTCCGGGGCGTCACTCTTGCTGCTGCGTCGACTGTCGATACAGCGCTCAAGGGCAAGCTTTCCAAGACCACGGACATTGCTGCGGCGGCTGAGGTTGGCAAGTTGGTTGCTGAGCGGGCAAAAGCGGCTGGTGTAGACACGGTTGCTTTCGATCGTGGGTCGTACCAGTTCCATGGCCGCGTTAAGGCTGTGGCTGATGGCGCACGCGAAGGCGGTCTGACTTTCTAAAGACGAGAGCCGTTTTGGCGGCTCAAACGACAGCGGTGTTGACCTGGCTGGTCCGATTTTTCGGACATCGCAGGTCTCGCTTAGAAAGCACCAAAGCTGTTCCAACACTGAAAAGGACGTAGTCGAATGGCTCGTGATGATAACAGAGGCGGAGGTCGCGGTGGTCGCGATCGTCGCAATAAGCGCGATGATGATGGTCCAGAGCTGATTGAAAAGCTCGTATTCATCAACCGCGTTGCAAAAGTTGTTAAGGGTGGTCGCCGGTTTGGCTTCGCTGCTCTGGTTGTGGTTGGCGACGGCAAGGGCCGCGTTGGTCAGGGCCACGGTAAGGCGAAGGAAGTTCCTGAGGCGATCCGCAAAGCAACTGAGGCTGCTAAGAAGTCCATGGTTCGCATTCCCCTCAAGGAAGGCCGGACTTTGCACCACGACGTCGAAGGTCGGTTTGGTGCTGGTAAGGTTGTATTCCGGACGGCACCTGCGGGTACCGGTATTATCGCGGGTGGTCCTTCACGTGCGGTTATGGAAGCATTGGGCGTGTCCGACGTTGTTGCTAAGTCCAACGGTACGTCGAACCCTTACAACCTGGTTCGCGCAACCATCGATGCTTTGACCCGTACGCAGTCGCCTCGTCAGGTGGCGCAGCGTCGTGGTGTCAAGGTTGCTGAAGTGCTGCAAACCGGTGAACAAAACGAAGAGGCAATGGCCGACGCCTAAGGGCGGTGGCTGTTCCTTCGTAAGGGAGAAAGACAATGGCTGATAAGCGTGTCCGCGTTACTCTGCTGCGCTCTGCGATTTCTTGTACCGAGAAGCAGAAAGCAAACCTCGTAGGTCTGGGCTTGAAAAAGCGTCACCAGACCCGCGATCTCGAAGATACACCGGCTGTGCGTGGCATGATCAATGTCGTGAAGCACATGGTTGTGGTGGAAGACGCTGCCTGAATCAGGCAAGCGGTTTTTGTTAGGTCGAGTGCGCAGGTTTCAACACTGCGTGCGTAAGGCAAGGAAGACAGACTATGCGTTTGAATGAACTGCGCGACAATCCGGGCGCGTTTAAAACCAAAAAGCGGCTTGGCCGTGGTATCGGTTCCGGTAAGGGCAAGACCTCTGGTCGTGGCCACAAGGGTTTGAAGGCCCGTTCCGGTGCAACGATTAACGGTTTTGAGGGTGGCCAAATGCCGCTCTACCGTCGTCTGCCAAAGCGCGGCTTCTCCAACCAGCCTTTCAAAAAGGATCTGGTTGAGGTGAACGTTGGCCGCATTCAGCAAGCTGTTGATGCGGGCAAGTTGGACGCAAAGGCGACCGTTGATGCGGCTGCACTGATTGCTTCCGGCGTCATTCGTCGCGAGCGCGATGGTGTTTCTTTGCTGAGCAATGGCGACTTGACGACCAAGCTCGACATCCATGTTTACCGTGCCTCCAAGGGCGCTGTAGAAGCGGTAGAGAAGTCCGGCGGCTCACTCAAAACTGACTACGTTGCAAAGCGTAAGCGGGAGCGTGGCGGCAAATAAGTCACTGAGAACCCTCAAAAGCACCGCTTTGTCGCCTCTGAGCGCTCAAGCGTTGTTGAATACCGCGGGTTCATGGCTTATTTAGACGCTAATAATAAAAGGGCTGGCGCTTTGCCAGCCTTCTTTGTGCTTGGACAGTGGCGATTATGCTGTTGGATCCAAGGATTAGAACAACAGGCGGCACGCAGGCCCTCGTCCCTTTGGACGCAGCGGGCGGCAAACAAACAAGGGCGGGAGTGTTTTAATGACGTCTGCAGCTGAGCAGCTCGCGCAAAATTTTTCTTGGGGCACCTTTAGCAAGGCCAGAGACCTGCATCAGCGTTTGCTGTTCACGCTCGGCGCCTTGATCGTGTTCCGTTTTGGTATCTTTATCCCGTTACCCGGCATTGATATCGAGATCTACAAAGCGGCCTTTGGTGGCGGCGATGACACGGCATTCCAGGCGCTGTTGCAGCAAATCAACCTGTTTGCCGGTGGCGCGCTTGAGAACCTGTCGATCTTCTCTTTGTCGATTTTCCCTTACATTTCCGCGTCGATTATCACGCAGCTCATGCGTACGGTTATCCCGGAATTTGAGCGTTTGCAGAAAGAAGGCGAGTCTGGTCGTCGCAAGATGAACCAGTACACCCGCTATCTGACGGTCTTTATTGCGCTGTTCCAGGCTCTGGGCATCGCGCTGCTGCTTGAAAACTTCCCCGGCGTGGATTTGGTCATGAACGGCGGCTTCATCTTCCGCATCACCACTATGGTGACGCTGGCGGGCGGTACAGTCTTCCTGATGTGGCTGGGTGAGCAGATTACCGCGCGCGGTATTGGTAACGGTATTTCGTTGCTGATTTTCGCTGGTATCGTTGCTTCCATGCCGAGCGCGCTGTGGAACTTGCTGCGCAGTCTGCGCGAGGATGCCTCAGCGCTTCAGGCGCTTGGCGTGATGGCGATCTTGATTGTATCGCTGGCTATGGTCGTGCTGATTGTTTACGTGGAACGCGCGCAGCGAAAGGTGACGATCCAGTATCCGAGCCGGACCGCGGGCAACAAGCAGTTCCAAGGCCAGACGTCCTTCATTCCGATGAAGATCAACGCGGCTGGTGTGATCCCGGCGATTTTTGCATCGACCATCGTAACCCTGCCGCTGCTGGGTGCGACCTTTGGTGATAGCCTGTCTGACAACCCGAACGCCGCTCTGGCGGCTGTCGGTGCGGGTATGAACTGGTTTGCGGCGAACTTCCGCGCGGGCGAGTGGCCTTACCTGTTCCTGCTTGTGGCGTTTGTTGTGTTCTTCACGTTCTTCTACACCGCGATTGTGTTCAATCCGGAAGACACCGCGAAGAACCTCAAGGAATACGGCGGGTTTATCCCGGGCGTTCGCCCTGGCAAGCAAACCGTAGCCTATCTGGATATCATTCTTTCGCGTTTGACCGTGATTGGGGCGTCTTATTTGGCCTTTGTGGTGGCTGTGCCTGAATTGGCAAGGGTCATCGTTCAGGCGAACTCCACCGGATTGATCGTCCCGATCTTCCTTGGTGGTACGTCGCTGCTGATTATGGTGACGGTGTCGATTGACTTTGTCACACAGGTCCAAACGCATCTGATGGCTCAGCAGTACGAGAGCCTGCTCAAGCGGAACCAGCAATCTGGCAAAGCGAAGCGTAGAGACACCAAGTCGAGCCGTCGGTCACGTCGGATCAAGCAAGATAACTAAAAGAGGCTCAGGCCGTGCAAACGCTGCGCGGCCTGACTTGGTATAGTTAAGGGACACTTTACCATGAACATCATTCTCCTTGGCCCTCCGGGTGCTGGTAAAGGCACACAAGCAAAGATCCTGGTTGCCGAACGTGGCATGGTTCAGCTTTCAACGGGCGACATGCTGCGTGAAGTCCGTGCTTCGGGCTCCGAGCTGGGTCAGCGGTTTGGTGAGATGATGGACCGGGGCGACCTGATCCCCGATGGCATGATGATCGAAATGATCGATGCGCGCCTTGACGAGCCAGACTGCAAGAATGGCGCGATCTTCGATGGCTTCCCCCGGACAAACGCACAAGCGATCGCTTTGGACGAAATGCTGCAGCGCAAATCTTTGCCGCTCAAGGCTGTGATCGAGCTGACGGTCGATGAAGAATCACTGGTTGGGCGCATTACAGGACGTTATTCCTGTGCAAAATGCGGTGCTGGCTATCACGAGCAATTCCAGCGCCCTGCTGTGCCGGGCGTGTGTGACACGTGCGGCCATCAGGATTTCAAGCGCCGCCCGGACGACAACGAAGCAACGGTTCGGGATCGCCTTGAGGTGTACCGAAGAGACACGGCTCCGATCATTCCGCACTACGAAGCACAGGGTCTTGTGCAGCGTGTAGACGGCATGGCGGAGATCACAGAAGTCGAAGGAGCGGTCGCGGCCATTCTGGACGCGTAGCCCAACCTTCGCTTAGCGCGGTGCAGTCCTTCGCAAATTGCGGTCTCAGTTTGGCAGACTGGACGTTGACAGTTTGTCAAGGGACTTCTAAACCGTGCGCTACGATAGTGGCAGTCTCGGTTCTCCGCGGCTGCCGTTTTTGATTTTTCTGGTTAGTGAGGAGACCAAGTGTGGCTCGTATTGCTGGGGTAAACATCCCAACTGACAAGCGCGTTCACATCGCTCTGACTTACATTCACGGCATCGGCAATACCAAGGCGAAAGAAATTACGACCGCTTTGGGCATTGACGAAATGTCGCGTGTAAATCAGCTCAGCGATGATCAAGTGGTGGCAATCCGTGAAAAGATTGATGCTGATTACCTTGTCGAAGGTGAACTGCGCACCCAAGTTCGCATGAATATCAAGCGTCTGCAGGACATGAAGTGTTACCGGGGTCTTCGTCACCGCCGGAAGCTCCCTGTTCGTGGTCAGCGTACCCGCTGTAACGCCCGTACCCGTAAGGGTAAGGCTGTCGCTATTGCTGGTAAGAAGAAGTAATTGCTGCTTTTTACCTGAAAATCAGGTTTTTAGTCGGCTTATGTATTTTCGATGATATGGCGCCCGGTGGGACCGGCGCCGTGTAGAAGAATGAAAGGATGTCCCAATGGCACAGCCAGCACGCGGTTTACGTCGTCGCGAACGTAAGAACATCACCAATGGTGTGGCACACGTAAACTCGACGTTTAACAACACGATCATCACGATCTCTGACGTACAGGGCAACGTGATCTCTTGGTCGTCCGCCGGTGGACAGGGCTTTAAAGGCTCTCGTAAGTCTACGCCTTACGCTGCTCAGGTTGCAGCGGAAGATGCCGGTAAAAAAGCACAAGAACACGGTATGAAGTCTCTTGACGTAAACGTTAAGGGTCCGGGTTCCGGTCGCGAGTCCGCACTTCGCGCGCTCCAAGCCGTTGGCTTTACCATTACCTCTATCCGTGACGTGACACCCGTTCCTCACAACGGTTGCCGTCCACGGAAGCAGCGCCGCGTTTAATCGCCGGCGCTTTAGGCTTGGGCGGGGAAACTCTTCGCCTGAGCTTGAAAATTTTTTTCGTCCGCACTGTCACTGGGCAAGAGACAGTCGGTGAACCCGAATACAAGAGGTATCTGCCGCATGCAGAGCAACTGGACGGACCTGATCAAGCCGACGGCACTCGATATCACCCCGGGTGATGAACCGCTTCGGCAAGCAACGGTCGTCGCGGAGCCACTCGAGCGTGGTTTTGGTCGTACTCTGGGTAACGCACTCCGTCGCGTTCTCCTGTCCTCCTTGCGAGGTGCCGCAGTGACCGCCATCCAAATTGATGGTGTCCTGCACGAGTTTTCTTCCATCGCCGGCGTCCGCGAAGACGTAACCGATATCATTCTTAACATTAAGTCTTTGGCGCTCAAGCTGCACTCAGACGGTGCTAAGAAGTTTCGCCTCCGTGGCCAAGGCCCGGGTGAAATTACCGCTGGTATGATCGACGGCGGTGCGGATCTCGAAATCATGAATCCGGATCTGGTGATTTGTACACTGGATGACGGTGCTGTTCTTTCCATGGAAATCACGGTTGATCACGGCAAGGGCTACCGCCCTGCGTCGACCAACCGTCCAGAAGACGCGCCGATCGGCCTGATTCCCGTAGACAGCCTGTTTTCCCCGATCAACACGATTTCTTACCAAGTCGAGAACACACGTGTTGGTCAGCAGACTGATTATGACAAGCTCACGATGCAGCTTGATACCAACGGTGCCGTTAACCCTGAAGACGCTCTGGCTTTGGCCGCTCGCGTCCTGCAGGACCAGCTGCAGCTGTTTATCAACTTCGAAGAGCCAAGCCAGAACGTGGCGCAGCAGCCGGAAGAAAACGCATTGCCGTTTAACCGGAATCTGCTTCGCAAAGTGGACGAGCTGGAATTGTCTGTTCGTTCTGCAAACTGCTTGAAGAACGACAACATCGTTTACATCGGCGACCTGGTGCAAAAGACCGAAGCAGAAATGCTGCGCACGCCGAACTTTGGCCGTAAGTCTCTCAACGAGATCAAAGAAGTTCTGCTGCAAATGGGCCTGCACCTCGGGATGGAAATTCCGAACTGGCCACCAGAGAACATCGAAGATCTGGCAAAGCGTCTCGAAGAGCCGTTCTAAGCCTGATCATCGTACTGAGAAAAGGGGGCGTCTGCGCCCCCGCTTTGTCGTGTTGTTGAGCGATGGGGCAGAACGCAGGCCACTAAACTGGAAAACCAAGAGGTCTCAATCCTGAGACACTCCGGCGGCGCACAAGCGCTAACAACACAGTAAACAGGAGTTGTACCATGCGGCATCGCATGTCCGGGCGTAAGCTCAATCGTACCAGCACCCACCGTAAGGCGATGTTTGCGAACATGGCTGTGGCTCTGCTCAAGCACGAACAAATCAAAACCACGCTGCCTAAAGCCAAGGATCTGCGCCGCTACGTCGATCGCTTGATCACGCTTGGTAAGAAGGGCACCTTGGCTGCACGTCGTCAGGCGCTGTCCCAGCTGCACAACGACAACACCATCGCTCAGAAGCTGTTTGACGAATTGGCGAGCCGCTACGAGAAGCGCGACGGTGGTTACACCCGCGTGCTCAAGGCTGGCTTCCGCTTTGGCGATATGGCGCCGATGGCGTTCATCGAGCTGGTTGATCGTGACCCCGACGCAAAGGGTCAGGATAGCGGCCCGACCATGTACGAAGACGACGAAGAAGACGACTTCGACGACGAGTAAAAATACGGCGCTACGCTGTTTTTTCAAAAGGGCGGTTTTTCCGCCCTTTTTTATTGCCTCATTCTCGTTAGCTTACCGGCGGATCACCGTCGTTTTGAACCCTGGAGCCTCACATGTCCCTTACTTTGCAAAACGCTCAAACCATCATTGCCGCTGCCTTTGAAAAGGGCGGGGCGTTGGGGCTGAAGCCTCTTTCCGTCGCTGTCTTGGATGCGGGCGGGCATGTCATGGCGTTTGCGCGTCAGGATGGATCGTCAAACCTGCGCTTTAAGATCGCCGAAGGCAAAGCGGCCGGTGCCATTGCCTTGGGCATGGGCTCACGAGCAATCTTTGAGCGGGCTCAGCAGCAGCCTTATTTTGTTGGCGCGTTGAATGGTCTGATGGATGGCTCAATGGTCCCGGTTCCGGGCGGTGTTCTGATCATGGACGGCGGCACGCTGATCGGTGCCGTTGGTGTGACCGGTGATACATCGGACAACGACGAGATCGCTGCCATCGCCGGTATCGAGGCCGCCGGCCTGACGGCGAATGCTGGATAAATGAAAGTCCTAGGCGGCGCTTTAGGGGTTTTGGCGGTCGGCATTTTGGCGGCCACCTTCGCATTTTGGCCCGCGCCGCCGGCGGATTCACCCTTGAGTATTGGTGGTGATTTCCGGCTGATGCATGAAAGTGGTGAGGTCTGGGACACGGCCCAAGCCTTTGCGAACCGGCCCATGCTGGTTTACTTCGGCTACACCTATTGCCCCGATGTTTGCCCTACGACACTTTTGGATATGGTTGTGGCCAGCGAAGCGACAGCGGTTGATGAGGCGCTTGTGTTTGTGAGCGTAGATCCCGCGCGCGACAACGCGGCGGACCTTGCCGCGTACACCGATTTATTCGACGCTCACCTGCACGGTTTTACCGGGACGCCTGCGGCGCTAGAGGCGGTAAAGACCGACTGGGCCATTTTCTCAGCGCGGCATGATTCGCCGGAATTCACCGACTACCTGCTCGATCACACCACGCTGACCTTCTTAACCGATGCGCAGCACCGGGTGGTCGAGGTGTTTCGGGACAGCGCGACGGCTGCAACCATCGCGGACACCATCAACACCCGGTTCTAGTCAGCGCGCTTTGGCCCATTGGGTCAGCTGTTGACCCGCATGGTGGCCTGACTGCCAAGCAGACTGAATCCCAAAAAAAGGCAAGTGCGGCGGGTTGAGCCAGTCACCGGCCAAGGCCAACCCCAGGCCGGGGTCGAAGAAACTAACGTCATCGCGCGCCACCGCCGGCCCTTCCGCGTTGGCGAAACGCCAGCGGTGTGCCGTTGTGTAAATGGTTTGCGGCAAGGGCGCATCGAGCCAATGTTCGAAGGCGGCGAGCAGGTCGCTGATAACCTCTTCCTTTGGGTGATCGATGAATTGCTCGCTGATGTCTGATGCCGCATGGAACACCCAAGTCTCTGGTGCGCGGTCACGCTGCGGTTTCGAATTGTTCCGCGCCGCCCACGCCAGCGGCTCACCGTCCATGACGATACCATCAAAGCCGGTTTTAACAGGTCGCTGGAACGCTGCCATAACGGTCCAAACGGCGCGCATGGTGCTGGTGGCTTGCTCGAACGGTTCGCTTAGGATGCCGGCGGTGAGCCGCTGTGCCTGTTCCGGTGGGCAAGTGAGCAGTACGGCGTCATACGTGCCCAGAACCCGCCCTTCGCCGTCCAGCAGCCCCCATTGGCCATCGGGCTCTGCGACCACACTGGCGATTTCCACAGGCAGGTAAAGGTTTAGACCCTCAGCCAGCATTTTGGGTAAGGCGCTCATGCTTGGTGCGCCAACAAAAGGCGTGATGTTGGCGGGCAATCCGGAAAACTGACCTTTCCAACGCTGCGCCTTGGTGGAGATCATCCACTTACGAAGCACGCCCTTGAAGTCTCCGTCCGTTGCGCCGATCAGTTGCGCGCCGTGGTCAAAGGCGAAATCGTCACGCCGCCGGGTCGCACACCGCCCACCCACGCCGCGGCCTTTGTCAAAGACAGTCACGGACATGCCGGCGCGGTGGCAAATCTGGGCGGCGGTGAGGCCTGCGATACCGCTGCCAATCACGGCCAAGGATGTTTCAGAAAGTCGGGGCATGGGTCCTCAGGAATGAAACTTCAGCAAAACTCAGTCATTTCAATCGCATAACAAAAGAATTTCACAAACTAGATTAAATATTATACGATGCAGGCGTTGTGGAAACCCAATCTCGCGCGCACGTCTCGAATTTGACGCGAAGGCGCTATCGTTTGTCCGGTTTTCTAAAACATTAATTCAGGCGGTCCTCGACATTTTCAAGAGGGCAACGCGCTTTTTAAAAAACGGGAGCTGGGCCTTGATTTCCTTTGGCCGGATTACGAGCGCATTTGTGCGCCGTGCAATTGCTGTAACGTTGCTGCTGGGCTTGTCTGCCTGTGCGCAAAAAAACGAACCCAAGCAAGAAATACGCGTGACTGAGTTCGCGATGGCGCAACGCGCTGCGAGTTTGGAGAAGGTGCGGCCCTATGGGTTGTTCCGGCAAGCGGGCCGGGAATGGGAAAAGCTGGAGATGACGCCCGAAGAGCTGGCGGCTCCCGGGCGTCGCTGCATCCGTCAGAACAACTACTGGTGCGTAAAAACCCCGCCAACCGAGCGTTGGCGTGGACAAGTGGGCGAAGACAACTCCGGCCACGCGATTTTTGCTGACCCCGTCTATTCCGCTCGAGCCTTTGCGCGGCTGATGCGGAATTACCGCTTCAAGCATGAAATTATCACGGCGCGAGAGCTCGCCATGCGGTATGCGCCACCAAGCGATTGTATTGGGACGCTGAGCTATTGCCCCGTGAGCACAGCGACGCCTATTCCCCGCAATTGGACGCGGGGCTCGATGGATGGAAAGACCGTCGCCTATACGGAAACCCAGCCCAGCAGTGCGTTCCAGCGTGCGAAGACCTCGGCCTGTGAAACGCCGGTGTTGTATTGTCCCCGTGGCTTCAACGACAGTCTGACCTATGCCTCGGCTTTGGCAAAGGCTGTGGGCGCCCGGTCGATTGATCAAAACATTGGTTTGTTTGATCGCGCAGGTTTGCTGCACTACGCCCGCGCTCAAAAGCTTTATCAGGCCATGGCGCGGTACGAGATGGGCGCCGATTATGCTGTTGATCCGACGCTAATCCGGCGCGGTATGGTGATGGAGGCGCAAGACTACCTCACCGACAAGGGCCGCTTGCACTAGGCTCGCGTTCAGGCGTTTCAGGCGTTGGCGGCGGCAATCACGGCGTCAACGTCTTCTTGGTGCGTGTTAAACGCTGTCACCATGCGCACGGCGGTTGGGCCGTCGTCTGGCCAGTCGTAAAAATAAGCGCCTGCATCCATCAGTTTTGTTTGCAGCGCGGGTTCCATCGCCATGAAAATCTGATTGCCCGACGGCGGGCGGCACAGCTCGATGCCGTCCACAGCGGACAGGCCATCGGCCAACCGTTGCGCCATGCGATTGGCATGCTGCGCGTTATCGAGCCACAAGTCATCGTTCAGGTAAGCGGCCAAAGGGGCGGAGAGGATCCGCATTTTCGAATATAAGTGCCCGGCGCGCTTGCGTCTGAATTCCAGCTCTTCGGCGACGGTGGGGTCAAAGCACACGATGATCTCGCCCGCCATGGCCCCATTTTTCGTCGCGCCAAAAACCAGAATATCCACGCCCAAACGCCAAGTCATGTCCGCAGGCGATACGTTTAGCCCAACAATCGCATTGGCAAAGCGCGCGCCATCCATATGGATTTTCAGATCGTGCGACTTGGCGATTTCTGTGAGTTCAGTGAGTTCGTCCAGGGTATAGGTCACGCCGTATTCGTTCATTTGCGTGACGGACAGCGCTGCCGGCTGGGGATGGTGGATGACGCCCTTGCCAAAAATGGCGCCGCGCAGCTCTGCCGGGTCAATCTTGCCGTTCTCACCATCCAGCGTCACCAGCCGCGCGCCAGCGGTTGCAGCCTGAACGGCGTTTGCCTCGTCCACCACGATATGCGACGTGCGGTGGCAGTAGATCGCGCCCCAAGCCGGTGTCATGGTCGCCAGAGCCAAGGCATTGGCGGCAGACCCCGTTCCAACCAAGACAGTCTTGAGGCGATCGTGTTCAAAAATGCGGCGGCATTCTTGTTCGACTTGCGCATTGAAAGGATCTTCGCCGTAGGCATTTAGCGTTTGATCGTTAATATCGGCGAGTGCTTGAAGCAGGGCAGGGTGAGCACCTGCAACATTGTCGGAGGCGAAGTTCATGGTTAAGCCAAAGACCCAGAGTTTGAATGGTATGGAAACCTAACCCGTGGATGATCTCGACGATAGCGCGAAACTGACGCTGCAAGTGGCGGACGAAGAACAGGGCAAGCGCCTGGACCATTTGTTGGCCAAGCATTTCCCCGATATTTCGCGCAGCCGCATCAAGGCGCTGATCGTGGATGGAAAGGTTACGGTCGATGGCGTGGTCTCCAAAGCCCCGGCCCTGCGCGTAAAGACCGTTGGCGCAGCGGTGGAAATGCACGTCCCGCCCACTGTTTCCGTCGATTTGCTGCCTCAAGATCTTCCGCTCGATATTCTGTATGAAGACGAGCACCTGATTATCATCAATAAAGCAGCCGGTATGGTGGTGCATCCGGCACCGGGGCACCCGGATGGCACGCTGGTCAACGCCCTGTTGCATCATTGCGGAGAAACCCTGTTGGGTATCGGTGGCGAACGGCGTCCGGGTATTGTGCATCGGCTGGATAAGGACACCAGCGGGGTCATGGTCGCAGCCAAGCATCAGGCAGCGCACGAAGGGCTTTCTGCGTTATTTGCCGAGCACGACCTAGAGCGAACCTATCAGGCTGTGCTGTGGGGTGCGCCCAGTCCGACGTCAGGCGTGGTCGAAGGGGCCATTGGTCGTGACCGGATGAACCGTAAAAAGATGGCTGTTGACCTGAAACATGGAAAAGAAGCTGTCACCCATTATCAGGTTCTCAAGCATTTGGGTTTGGGTGCCACACAGGTCGCCTGCACGCTGGAAACCGGACGGACCCACCAGATCAGAGTCCACATGAGCGCCATCGGTCACTCCCTGATGGGCGATCCGCTCTATGGTCGGGCGTCCCCGGCCCGCAAGGCTCGTTTCACCGAAGAGCAGCAAAAGGCGATTGCCGCTTTTCCTCGGCAAGCGCTTCACGCCGCCGTTCTCGGATTCGTTCATCCGATCACAAAGGACTTTGTTCGGTTCGAAAGTGAGCTTCCGGCTGACATGGAAAATCTGATCAACGCATTAAGTTGATTATTTTCTTGTTTTGTTCTCACGCTTTTGCATAATCACAGGCCTGTGACCGCATTTTAGTGCAATTTAATCACACTTTTGCGGCTACACGCCTTGAAATCGCCGTGAGAAATGCTTTTCTTAACAATAACAAAACGCGCAACGCGAAAAAAAACAAACGGCCCGTGTCGGAAATGCCACAGAACACCAACTGTGGAATTTTAAACAAACGAGTGGGTCAACTTAAGGAGATGAACCCAATGGCGAACGTAGCATCGATCCCCAGTCTAAGCGGCGAAGGCAATCTGTCTCGCTACCTCGACGAGATCCGCAAATTTCCGATGCTCTCTGCCGATGAAGAATTCATGCTGGCGAAGGCATGGGCTGAGCGCGAAGACACGCAAGCCGCCCACAAGATGGTGACATCTCACCTTCGCCTCGTTGCTAAAATCGCCATGGGCTACCGTGGCTACGGTCTGCCGGTGTCGGATCTGATTTCCGAAGGGAACGTCGGAATGATGCAGGCGGTAAAGCGCTTTGACGCTGACAAAGGTTTCCGCTTGGCGACATACGCCATGTGGTGGATCCGCGCTTCGATCCAGGAATACATCCTGCGGTCTTGGTCGTTGGTCAAAATGGGTACAACGGCGGCTCAGAAGAAGCTGTTCTTTAACCTGCGCAAGCTGAAAGGCCAGATGCAGGCAATTGAGGACGGCGATCTTTCCCCAGAGCACGTCAAGAAAATCGCAACGCATCTGGATGTGCCAGAAGAGGAAGTTGTGAACATGAACCGCCGTATGGCGGGCGCAGACCACTCGTTGAACGCTCCTTTGCGTGCGGACAGCGAAGGCGAATGGCAGGACTGGCTCGTAGATGACGACCAGACCTCGCAAGAAGCCACTTTGGTGGAAAGCGATGAGTTTCGGAAGCGTCACGCGTTGCTTGAGGAGGCTATGGCCGACCTGAACGACCGCGAGAAGCACATCATCACGGAGCGCCGGTTGGCCGAGGATCCAACCACGCTCGAAGACCTGGCAAAGGTCTACAATATCTCGCGGGAGCGAGTGCGGCAGATTGAGGTTCGCGCCTTTGAAAAACTGCAGCAGAAGATGGTCTCTATGGCCAAAGAGCAGCGGCTTCCCATGGCTGTTGCTTAGACGACCGACTATCGAGGATGGAGCCGCTTTCAGGAGCTTTTTCATTCTCTTCTCCGACCCCTCGCAGCTCGCACCCCAACTGAGCAGCGAAACTTAGCCCCGCCGGATATCCATCTCCATCCGGCGGGGCATTTTTTTTGGCGTAAACGTCCCCCAAGTGTATGGTCTTAACCACAACGAAATTAGCCTTAGGGATCGGGCATATGCGCTATTTACACACCATGGTTCGAGTCAAAGATATCGAGGCGAGCAAGCGGTTTTACTGCGAAGGCTTGGGCTTGAAAGAAACCCGCCGTTACGAAAACGAAGCGGGACGATTTACACTCGTGTTTTTGGCCCCTGAGGGTCAGGAAGAATGCCCGGTGGAATTGACCTATAATTGGGATCCGGAAGACTACGACGGCGGTCGTAACTTTGGCCATTTGGCTTATGAAACCAAGAACATCTATGACCTGTGCGCGCATTTGGCGGGGATGGGTTACACCATTCATCGCCCACCACGCGATGGTCGCATGGCTTTCGTTAAGTCGCCGGACGGAATTTCGGTTGAATTGCTGCAAGAGGGCGAGTCTTTGGCCCCAGCAGAGCCTTGGGCCAGCATGGAAAATACGGGCAGTTGGTAGTCTACGTGCGTCCCAACCTTCGCTGCGCTAGGCGAAGGGAGGTTGTGGGGGTAAAATGTGCGCATCCGAGCGACAGAAGTCGCCGCAAACTGGTTCTACTGGTAGCCTGACCCTATGATGGGACGTCTGCTTTCCTTGATCGCGTTTGCGGTCATGATCCTGCTTTTGTTGGCGGTCGGCGCAGTGCTGGCCCTGCCGTTGCTGCCGGTTGACCGGTTTTCCGACCGGATCGAAGCGGAGATTGAGCGGGCAACGGGGATGCCGGTTCAACTCAATGGTCGTATTCGTTTGGCGGCTGTGCCCGAAGTGAAGTTCGAGCTGCGCGATTTTGTCATCGAGGCGACAGAGCCGGGTTTGCCCCCGCTTGCAACCGCTGGCTCAGCGTCGATTGCATTGAATGCGGGTGATCTGCTCCGGCGCGAAATCACGGTGACCAAGCTCCGCTTGGCGGACGCTTCGATCAATCTGCAACTATCGCGAGACGGCGGGATTGCCGGATTGCCGGAGTTTGGCAATGGCAATGGCAACGCGAGCGGGAGCAGTCTGGATGTTCGTCCAGAAGAGATCAAACTCAGCGGCGTCTCACTGGAGCGAACGGCATTCCGGCTGAGCGATCCTGACCGCGCTGATTTGGTCGTCTTGCAGAATATCAATGCTGCGGCTGCACTGGAGAGCATGAACAGCCCCTTCCGCTTAGACATCAGTGCAGATTGGCAAGACACGCCCATCAGTTTCAACGGTTCGATTTCCACAGCAGAACGGTTTCTCACGCGCAAATCCGCCGGTTTGGATGGCTCAGTCAGCTTCGCCCAAGCACAGGCCTCAGTCGCGGGTGATTTGGATCTGACGACCGGAGAGCCGGCATTGCTGGGGTGGCAAGTGCGGGCAAAGGGGCCAAACTTGGCCGGTGTACTGACGCGCCTGGGTTTGGATCTTCCCGTCGATTCGACCCTCCTGTCGGATTTTAGTGCCGATTTGTCATTTGATTACGACGCTGGATTGTTATCGGCCCCGCGCGTTGATGCGAGCATTGGAAACATGCGCGTCAGTGCGCCCATACAAGCCATTGTTTCGCCCTCGGGACGCATGACCTTCGAAACACTCGAAGCGGCTCGATTGACCGATCCATCGCTGAATAAGTGGCTTCAAGGCATGGCCCTCGGTCTGCCGTCTGATCCCGAAATCTTTGGCGCGACGCGGTTGCAAACCTTGGTCAGCGGGTCCGTGGCCCCAGATGGCGTTCTGACGCTCCGTGCGAGCAATGCGACGGCATCGGTTGGCCGTCAGTCCTTGAAATTCGACCGAATGCTCGTGACGGCGGGCGATGGCTTTTTCGCTGGCGCAACGATGGAGGGTCTCTCGGCTAACGTTCCGAGTTTGCGGCGCGTGCTGGCAACCTTTGACGCGGTTCCTGACGGGGTGGAGGAAGACGCTCTGGGCGCTTTTTCGGTGTCTGGGGATCTGCGATTCACGGATAGTGACGTGGCGGTTTCCCAAGCGCTGGTGACGCTGGACAATCAGAGCGCCCGTGGTGATGCGTCGATCTATTTTGACGCGGTGCCCACCATTCGCGCTGATCTTTCGGGCGGAACGCTCGATTTATCACCCTATATCAACCTTGAAGGATCATCCGCCACTCAGCGCCAGAACGTTGCAGCGCGCTCTGATCCGTCGGCGCCGTGGGGCAGCGACCCGATCGACGTTTCTGGTTTGAAGCTCGCCAACGCGCAAATAAATGCAACGATCGATGGTTTAGACTTGGGCATTACCCAATTTGGCCCGTCAAAGGTCAGTTTGGTGCTTGAGGACGGAATATTCCAAGCGCAGGTCGATGAAACCAGCGTCTATCGCGGCGCAGCGCGGGGCCGGATTTTGATTGACGGGCGGAGTGACGTGCCAGCCTTGAGCGCTCAGCTGCAAGCCTCGGCGGTGCAAGCGGGCGATATTCTGCGCGACTTCATGGGGGTTGAGTTCCTCGAGGGATCCAGCCAAACGTCGATTAATCTCACAACACGTGGCCAAACCATGCAGGCTTGGATGGCCAACCTGAATGGAAATGTCGGCACAGAATTGTCACCGAGCGCGCTGCAAGGCTGGGATATTCCGCGACTGATTGAGGGGCTGAAGGGCGGAAATCTGCTGCAAAGCTCAACAACAAACTTCTTCATTGGTCAGCAGTTCGCGACAGCCTTGGAGCGTTTGGGGGCCAGTGGCAGTATTCAGAATGGTGTTCTGCGTCATGAAGATTTCTTTGCCACAACCCCGGTGCTTTCGATCCAAGGCGGGGGCTTGATCGACCTGGCATCCCAGCAGCTTGATTACGGGCTTACAATCAACGTGGATCAAGGCGCGTTGCTGGTGCCCATCCGTATTGTGGGCCGTTGGGACAGTCCCCAGCTGACAATCGACGGCCCAGCGCTGTTGGCGTGGTTAAAGAGCAATCCGGATATTTTATCGACAATTGCGGGGTTGTGGGATTTGGACAAATATCTGCCTGAGGGGGCTTCGGTTGCGTCCTTGGAGGCTGAAGCACGGTCCTACGTTGCCGCCGAAACCCAGCGGGTGTTGAGCCAAGCACGGGCGATCGAGCAGCAAATTGAGCAGGCCGTGACCGACGAACGCGACCGAATTGCGCAGCAATTGGGCGATGAAGCCGCCCGCCAGCGCGCATTGGTGGAGCAACAAGCAGCCCAAGTCCAAGCGCAGCTGCAGGCCCAACGCGCAGCGTTAGAGGCGCAAGCGCTTCGAGAAATTCAAGCCGCGCAAGAACAAGTTCTAACCTCGCGTCGGCAGTTGCAGCAGCAGCTGGAAGACGAGGCAAATCAAGCTGTTCAAGACGGTCTGAACAGTCTTGGTTTGGGTGGTTTACTCGGAAACTAGTCGGCGTTTGGCTCGTCAAGATTGAGCATAAATTGCCGATCATCCTTGGGCTGTTGGTGGTTGCCTGACCGAAGCCATTCGACCAGCAAACCCTCACGAATGCCGTATTGGGAAAACCTCACCCGCTTGACGCCTGATTGCCGGATAAGCCGCCGGAGAACCATCGCCGCATAGGGCAGGGTTTTTGCGCGGTCGGGCCGTCGTAAATACGGGGCAATTCGGTGCGACTTTTCTCTGACAACCTTTCGGGCAAACCGGCGTGCCGTTCTGGACGGGAGCACGTAGCCCTCGATCAACAGGGGGATTGGCTCGTTCTCTAACCGCCGGTGGAGCGCGGCGAAGTGCCGCCACGACCCCCCGACCAAGTGCAGGGTTTCGCCTCTCGCTCGTTTTAGAAAGCGTATGTTCTTGAGCGCCTTAATGATGGTTTTTCGGGCTTTTCCACGCTTGTCCTGCGCCGTTTCGCGCAGCCGCACCACCCCGATGGGCAGGGACGTAAGGGGCCCATCTTCGCCGAGGCTCAACTCCAAAGATCCACCGCCCAAGTCGGCAAACAACCCTGTCGCGTCTTTCAGCCCGTAATTCACCCCAAGCGTGGCGTAACGCGCCTCTTCCTCGCCGGTCAAAACACGCGGGGGTGCGCCGAACGCTCGGTTGATTGCTTGAATGAGGCGTCCGGCGTTGGTGGCGTCGCGGACGGCTGCGGTCGCCAGCACGTCGATGTGCGCGTCGGGTGCTTCCGTGACCAGCGCCCGCCGAAAATCGCGTATGGCTCGGACAGCGTGGGCCAGATTGGCAGCCTTCATCGCGCCGGTGGTCGCCAGCCCTTCGCCCAAGGCGCAAGCCTCGCGAATGTTGAAGACTTCATACCAATTGGCCCATTCTGGCTCTTGGTCGTTTGACAGCCTGCGGAACAGCACGAGTCGGACAGTGTTGGACCCAATGTCCAAAACGCCTAAGGGGGGATAGTCAGAATGGTCAGAGATAAGCACGGATCATCTAGGCCTTTGGCTTCCGTTTCGCTTTGCCCTTATTCTTCGACTTGCGGATCGCTCGCCCGCGACCGGACAAACTCGGATTTTCCATGAAGTATTGGTGGGCTGAGATCGATTCTTTGTTTTCGGCCTGCACGTGCTCATAAGAGCCATCCGACCGCAATGTCCAGGCGTTGACGGTATCGCGCAGGTTGGCGACCATAATCTCGTCGAGGATTTGCTTGTGTACCGTCTCGTTAAGAATCGGGATCAGCGTTTCCACGCGCCGATTGATGTTTCGCGGCATCCAGTCGGCGGATGAAATAAAGACCTTTGCGGTCCGCGACGGCAAGGTTTCTCCATTGCCAAAGCAACAAATCCGCGAGTGCTCAAGAAAGCGGCCAACGATGGATCTGACTTGAATATTGTCGGACAGCCCGCTGATGCCCGGACGCAAGCAACAGACCCCCCGAACGACCAACTCAATCGTGACGCCCGCTTGCGAGGCGCGATACAGGCCGTCGATGATGTCGGGGTCAACCAAGGCATTCATTTTGGCCCAAATGCCTGCCGGCTTGCCTGCCTTTGCGTTGGCGGTCTCGTCTTCGATTGCCGCCATGAGGGTTTCACGCATGTTCAGTGGCGCCACAGACAGGCGGTTCATTTTCTCTGGAACGGCGTAGGACGTCATGTAGTTGAACAAACGGCCAGCGTCCTGTGCAAACTCAGGATCGTCGGTGAAGTATGAAAGGTCGGTATAAATCCGAGCCGTGATGGGGTGATAGTTGCCCGTCCCAAAGTGGCAGTACGTGCGCAATTTGCCGTTCTCGCGCCGGGCAACCAAGCTGACCTTTGCGTGGGTTTTCAGGTCGAGAAAACCGTAGACAACCTGCACACCCGCGCGCTCCAAATCCTGCGCCCAACGGATGTTGGCTTCCTCATCAAACCTTGCCTTAAGCTCCACCAAGGCCGTGACGGATTTTCCAGCCTCGGCCGCGTTTTTCAGTGCTGAAACGATGGGGCTGTCGTTTGAGGTGCGATACAGGGTTTGTTTGATCGCGACCACATCCGGGTCCATCGCGGCCTGATTAAGAAAACGAACCACCACGTCGAAACTTTCGAAAGGGTGGTGGATCACAAAATCTTTGGCGCGGATGGCAGCAAAGCAGTCCCCGTCGAAGTCACGAACGCGCTCTGGGAAACGGGGGTCGAAGGGCTGGAATTTCAGGTCGGGCCGTTTGATTTCGCAAATTTCGCTCAGCTGCGCCAAATTCAGGTTGCCGCCCATGCGGACGCAATCTTCGGGCCTGAGGTCAAATTCTTCCAGCAGTGTGGTGACCAAGTGGTCTGGGATATCCCGATCGACGTTGATCGAAACAGACTCGCCCCGCGTCCGCCGCTTTAAAGCCGTTTCAAAGTAGCGCACGAGGTCTTCGGCTTCTTCGGCCAGTTCCAAATCGCTGTCGCGGAACAACTGGAAGAAACCGGCGTTATGGACCTCAAAGCCCGGGAACAGCCGGTCGAGATAGCGATAGAGAACTTCCGAAACCGGGATGATCCGAGATTGCGCATCGCCAGCCTGCGGCAGACGGATGAAGCCGGGCATATCGGTCGGGATCATCAGCAAGCCCGTGAACCGCCGAGAGTCGCTGCGGCGTGTAAGCTCCATCACCATCGACACGGCCAGATTACGGATGAACGGGAAGGGATGGGTGGGGTCAACAGAGATCGGCGTGAGAACCGGCAGCCATTCGGTTTCGAATGTCTCTTCCAAGTAGAACTTTTCGCCGTCCGTCAGCTGTTTGCGGTCGATGACGTGAATATCAGCGTCAGCAAGTTCGTCGCGCAGTCCGCGCCATATTTCTAGCTGTTGCTTCTGTAGCGAGCGAACACGCGCTGTCGTCATCTCGACTTGCTGGGAAGCGGTCAAACCTTCGGGGGAGACAGCCTCGATGCCCTCCCGCTCCTGCGCTTTCAGGCCCGCAAGCCGAACCATGATGAATTCTTCGAGGTTGGTGGCTGAAATCGCCACGAAGCGCACGCGCTCGAGCAGGGGGTGTTCGACACGGCTGGCTTCCGCCAAAACCCGCTCGTTGAACCCAAGCCAAGACACTTCCCGGTTGATGAACCGATTGGGGGACTGGAGATCAATACTGGCCCCTTCCAGCAGTCCCCGGATGTCTTCGCGGTCGGGGGCTGTTACTGGTTGGCTCATGATGGTGTCGTTCCTTGTTGTGCCCATTGGTCTTGATATGGGCTGCGCGAGGATCAGGCGGCGGGGGTATTGAACTCCCGCGCCATGACTCGTTTCATTCGGCCCGGAGTATACCACATTGCGAACAGTCCGCAGCCCCAAGCAACGGCACCGTAGCCCAGCCAGAAGAATAGCAAGTTACCGGGCGCAAACCGAGACACAAGGATGTAGACAACCGCTGGTCCTGCGACCAGCCGGACGCTGTTAATAAGCATGGCAAACAGCGGGCGTTTCATGCCTTGCAGCGTGCCGGAGTTGATAAAGATCAAGGCGTAGGCCGTCAGCAGGAAGGCCGAAATTGACAGCACTTGCGAGGAGACCGACAGCGTTTCTTCTGAGCTGTTGATCCACGATGGGAAGAGCTGGTGGCCAGCAAACTGAATGATGGTTGCGGTGACGGTCATGGCAATGGCGGTGATCAGGCCCAAGCGGTAAACACGCCAGATGCGGTCTTCGCGGCGTGCGCCCAAATTGTTGCCGACGATGGAAATCAGCGCCAGCTCCAACCCGATGACAGGCAGCAACAGCAGTTGCTCGATCCGCGCGGCGTTCATGTAGCCGTTGATGGCGGCTTCGGCTGCATCAGCCGCAGACATGGTTTCGAGCAGGACATTGCCGGTTTGTTTGACGATTTCTGGCACAAAGAACTGAATAGAAATAAAGCCCCCCGCGATCAGCAACATGTTAACCGCCGCCGGGACGCCTTGCCCAATCACTTGGCTCAAGACCGGCCAAAAGGGGATGAATTCGGTGATTTTCAGCCCGTTGAAAATGCCGGTTCGCAGCGCAACGATCATCACAACCAAAGCGCCCAGCAACTGTGTGATCACTGTCGCCCAAGCTAGCCCCGCAACGCCCAATTCTGGCAGGAAGTTCGGCAGGTCTACGGACAGACCATAGAGGCTAAACGGCGTGCCGCCGAAAACAAGGATGGGGTCGAGGATCAAGTTCATGAAGAAAGCGGCAACTTGCACGATCCCGAACGTCGTGAAATCGCCCTTCGCGCTCAATATGGCGTTGAACACGGAAATAACGATCAAGAAAGGCGCGAGGTACAAAATGGGCAGGATGTACGCCATGCCAAGCCGGGTCGCCTCGACATTGCCGCCGGAAAGGGTGCGGTAGTAGAGCTCGATGAACGAACCGCCCATGCCCGGTACGGGGATAAACTGCGCAAAGATCAGCAAGGTCGCGCCAACGATGACGCCGGCAACCATGGCTTGCGCGATGGTGTGGCGGGCTTTTTCGCCTTTTTTCGCGCCCAAGGCGTTTGAAACCAGCGCGGTTGTTCCTTGCATCAGGCCAATGGAGAAAGCCTGCATCAGGAAAAAGGGCCCAAATGACCGCCCCAGCGCTGCGCCCGTCATGTTCGCAGCTTCACCCGGTGCCGGGTACTGGTTGGCCCAGATGGTGTCGACAAGATTGTAAGCAATCATGAAGAAGAACCCGATTCCCGCTGGAAGAGCGAGCATGATCAGCAGCTTGCCAATCGGATCGCCGATCATATCGGGGCCGCGGCGCTTTGCCTTGGATGCTTCAGCCGCCGTTGCCTGGGAGGTGCTGTCTTGGGTGCGTTCTGTCATGAGACTTCCTGAAGTGCGGGTTCGGAGACAGAATTAGTCCGCTCAGAGACCTGCGCAACGGGCAAGTTCGCTGACATGCCGTGCGTTTTTCAAACTTGGATGGGCGCTGCAGGCGACTTTACAGCGCTTGGGTGTAAATCTCTAAAGCGGCATCGTAGGTCATTTCTCTGAGATTATTTTGCAGCAAGCGGGTTTGCTTCATCGCATCCTCGGCCAGCTTGGGCAGGTCGTTATGGGAAATCCCAACCTCTCGCAGCCGCGGATTAACACCGCAATCGGCGGTCAGACGCTCCATGTATTCGATGAAGTTCCCGGCACGTTGGCTGACGCTGCCAGCGCTGCCTGGCACCAGCAAATCAGCAAGTTCAGCATAGAGATCGGGGTGGGTTTCCGCGTTGTAGCGCAGGACCGGGCCGAGCACTTGGGTGTTTGAAAGGCCGTGAGGAACGTGGAACAGCGCGCCGATGGGGTAGGCGAGGGCGTGGACAGCGGCAACGGGAGCGTTGGCGAAAGCCTGTCCAGCCAGCATGGCACCAAGCAGCATATCACCGCGGGCGCGTACGTTGCTGCCGTCTGCCATTGCGGCGGGCAAGCCGGCGGCGAGCAGCGTTAGCGCCTGCTGCGCCAATCCATCGGATAGGGGATTTTTCCGGACTTTCGAGGTGTAGGCTTCGATGGCGTGGACCATCGCGTCGATCCCGGTGTGCGCGGTTACATGCGGTGGCAAGCCAACGGTAAGGCTTGGGTCCAAAACGGCGCCATCGGCATAGAGGATGGGGTCGACAACGCCGAGTTTGATTTCCGCACCGACGGTGACAATCGCAATTGGCGTGACTTCGGAGCCGGTGCCTGCGGTCGTTGGCACCTGGAACAGCGGCAAGCGCCCTTCCGCGATCTGCGCCCGGTCCACCTGTGCGACGCCGTACATGTCGCCCAAGGCCTGTGTAGAGCGGCACAGCAGGGCGACGAGCTTTGCGGTATCCATAGGGCTACCCCCGCCCAAGCCGACAATGGCTTCTGCGCCAAAATCTTGCGCGGCAGAAACGGCGGCCAGCACTTTGGCTTGCGGGGGGTCGGCTTCGACATCATCGTAAACGGCGACGGTGAGACCCAACTCTGTCAAAGCGCTGGCGACTGGATCCACCAAGCCAGCGCTGACAACGCCGGGGTCGGTGATAATCATGAGCCGCTTTGCGCCGAAATTGCCTAACATTGCCGCTAAAGCTTCAGCCGCTGGTTCACCAAACTTAAGGCTGGGGACGGTTTGAAAAGAAAAGGCTGTCATTGTGCGGCTCCTACGGGTCTCGACCTTGAACAACACCTGTTTTGGGACAACTTGCCACATAAGAACAAGTCTGAGCGGTTAAGGGAGACCCAAAATGAGCGAAAAATTACCGATAGACCTGCGTGAACGCATCAAAGACTTTCCAGTTATCGGAGCCCCACTTTTCATCATTTCCAACCCTGACCTCGTGATTGCCCAGTGCAAGAGTGGTGTCGTTGGTTCTTTTCCAGCGTTGAACGCGCGTCCGCTGGAGGTTTTGGACGAGTGGCTGACACGGATCACCGAAGAGCTGGCCGCGTACAATGCCGCTAACCCGGACAAGCCCGCTGCACCCTTCGCCGTCAATCAGATTTGCCACCCTTCGAACGATCGTTTGGAGCATGACGTTGAGATGTGCGTGAAGCACCGGGTTCCGATCGTCATAACCTCTCTCAACCCCCCGAAGGCTGTGGTTGAAGCGGTGCATTCCTATGGCGGGATCATCATGCACGACATCATTTCTGTGCGGCATGCTGAGAAGGCATTGGAGCAGGGTGTTGATGGTTTGATCTGCGTCGCCGCTGGCGCCGGTGGTCACGCTGGCATGCTTTCCCCCTTTGCGTTGATCAAGGAAATCCGCAGCTTCTTTGATGGTCCGATTGCCCTCTCTGGTGCGATTTCCTATGGCGGCGCGGTGTTGTCGGCGCAGGCGATGGGCGCGGACTTTGCCTATATCGGCACGCGCTTTATCGCCACGGAAGAAGCCAACGCTGATCCGGCTTACAAGCAAATGATTGTGGATTCAGCGGCGAAAGACGTCGTTTATACCAACCTGTTTACCGGCGTTCACGGCAACTATCTGTCAAAATCAGTCACGCAGGCGGGACTGGACCCGGCTGAGTTGCCGGTGGCCGATAAAACGAAGATGAACTTTGGATCCGGCGGGAACACCAAGGCTAAGGCTTGGAAAGACATTTGGGGCGCTGGGCAGGGTGTCGGCAATATCAGCAACGCCGGTCCGGTTGCCGATGTTATCGCCGAGATGAAAGCCGAATATCAAGCAGCGAGGGAGCGCTTGCTCTAGCCGCTAGCCGCCATAGGGAAGGCGCGAAGCGGCGAGATATTGGAGCGTCGCCGCGCCGAACTCAAAGGTGGTGTCTGCGTCGATCCCAAGCGCTTCTGCCTCACCACCATCAATTTCCAAAACAAACCGTGCAGGCCCGTCGGAGGGTCTGGGCGTTCGGGTGCGGGGTTCAGCCTGTCGCTGAATGCTGACCAGTTGGCCCTTGTTGTCGATGAAGACCATATCGAGCGGGATCAACGTGTTTTGCATCCAAAACGACAAGCCGCGCTCTTGGCCAAAGATAAACAGCATCCCTTTGTTCGGCCCCAACACGGGCCGCCACATCAGGCCGCGTGCTTGCTGATCTGGCGTGACCGCGACTTCGATATCATAGACAAAACGCCCCTTGTCCGTGGTGATGGCCATAACATCGCGCCCGAATTCCATGGGCGGCACACCTTGGGGCAGCACGGCTTGGCTGGCCGCGTTGCCGGTCCATCCCAGAGAAAGCATGAGGAGCGCGAGGAGGAAAATGCGGGGCATGCGAAATGTCCAAAACCAGTTGAGTTCCCGCCGACTTTAGCGACCGCCCCACAAAAACGCACGCGGCCCTTGTGTGACATCCGGTAACATTTCTTTGTTTTTAGAAATTAATCCGCCTAAGCTGCTCCCAAATTAACGCAGGGGAGCGCCTTGAGTTCAAGGTGCTGAGAGGCGGACGTCCGCGACCCTACAACCTGATCGAGTTCGTACTCGCGGAGGGAGCGTGCCTAGACTGATCCGAACGGGTAGACCGTTCATCCTTCTTTTCGGACTTTTGGCCCTTTGGTGGCTGGCAGCGCTTTTGATCGAAGCGTTGACGGGCAAAGGTCGCTTCCTGCTTCCAACCCCTGATTTGGTCTGGGCAGCGTTCGTCGAGAACCCGACCTATTTCATCAAAGGCTTTCGCGTCACGTTGATTGAAGTGGTTTTCGGGCTGCTGCTTGGCGCGTGGTTGGGGCTGTGCCTGACGATTGTGATCGCTGTGTCCAAGGTCGTTCGGTTCTGGCTGTTGCCTTTGCTGGTGATTTCCCAAGCCATACCCGTGTTCGCGCTGGCGCCGCTGTTGGTGCAGTGGCTGGGGTGGGGGCTGGCACCAAAGATTGCGATGACGACGCTGATCCTGTTTTTCCCCGTAACCATGGCGTTTTGGAGCGCCCTTCGGTCGGTGGATCGCGACTTGGTTGACGCCGGGCGCGTTTACGGGGCGGAACGCTGGCAGTTGTTGTGGCGCGTTTACCTGCCTCTCGCCTTGCCCGGTGGTCTGAACGGCTTGAAAGCTGCTGCTGCGATCGCGCCGATTGGGGCGTTTATCGGTGAGCTGGTTGGCGGGCAGCAGGTCGGCGGGGCTTATGGGCTGGGGTACGTCATCCTGCGGGAGCTGAAAATCAATGCACGCACGGACACGATGATGGTCGCGGTCGTGTGCATGGTAATCCTGGCGTTGGGTCTTTACGGCCTGGTGTCTCTTATTGCGGCGCGGGCTGCATCTTGGTCTGAAACGGACCTGAAACCTCTGGAGAATTGAGAATGAAAAAGCTTCTTGCAGCGGCGGTTACCGCTGTTTTTGGCCTGAACGTCTTTGCCCAAGCGGCGAGCGCCGAGAAAGTGACGATCCTGTTGGATTGGTTCATCAACCCCGATCATGGCCCCCTGTTTGTTGCTGAGGAATTGGGTTTGTTTGATGCGCAGGGTATCGAGGTGGAGCTGATCGAACCCGCTGATCCTTCTGCGCCGCCGCGCTTGGTGGCTGCGGGTCAAGCTGAGTTGGCGATTTCCTACCAGCCACAGTTGCATATTCAGGTGTCCGAAGGCCTGCCGCTGGTGCGTGTTGCAACCATCGTTGCAACGCCCCTGAATACGGTCGTTGCACTCGAAGATGGCCCGATCCAGTCGCTGGCTGACCTTAAAGGCAAGAAGGTTGGCTTTTCGGTTGGCGGGTTTGAGGACGCGCTGTTGGGAGCGATGTTATCGGGCGAGGGTTTGAGTCTGGATGACGTTGAGCTGATCAACGTGAACTTCTCGCTGAGCCCTTCGCTGTATTCCGGTCAAGTCGATGCCGTCGTTGGCGCGTTTCGGAACTTTGAGCTGAACCAGATGGACATCGCAGGCCGCCCCGGTGTGGCGTTCTATCCCGAAGAAAATGGCGTTCCCGGCTATGACGAATTGATCTTGGTTGCCGCGCAAGACGGCTTGGATAACCCGGCTTTGCCCAAAGTGATTTCCGCGTTGGAAGCGGCGACCCAGTACATGGTCAACAATCCCCAAGGGGCGTGGGACTTGTTTATCAAAGGTCGCGAAGAGTTGCTCGACAATGAACTGAACCGCCGCGCGTGGCGGGATACGCTGCCGCGGTTTGCGCTGCGTCCAGCGGCGATGGATACCGGCCGCTATGAACGGTTTGAAGCGTTCCTGTTGGAACAGGGCTTGATCGATAGCACCACACCGATAGGTGACTACGCCATCCAGCTGGATTAGATAACAGGGAGTTCCCATATATCGGGAACTCCCTTTTTTAATTGAAGCCAGAGGTTCACTCCCAACATGCTGACAAAGACGATTGTTGTTCACCTTGAGCATTCTGACTTGGGCCGAGCCCGCGTTGCTACCGCCGTTGAGCTGGCAGCACGCCAACGCTCGCACCTGACTGGATTGTTTCTTTCGCTCGAAGACTTTGACGGCGATCTTTATGGCCGAGCGCGTGGCCGTATTTTGGAAGGCGCGCGCCATGAGCGGATCAGCGAGGAATCGCTGCAGTCTCGCTTGCACTTTGAGGACGCCTGCAAAGCCGCAGGTCTAAGCTCGTTCCGCTTTGCTTCCGAAATTGGCGAAGATGAGCGCGATCTTGAGGCGCATGCCCGCGCGGCCGACTTGCTGATCGTCTCGGACGTGCAAGAGCGGAGCATGGAAGATCGATTTGTGCGTGGGCTGCCTGAGACGCTGGCGCTTTCGTCTGGTTTGCCGGTGCTGGTTCTGCCGCAGGAATATGAAGGCGCGTTTGATCCGCAGAATGTATTGGTCGCTTGGAAGTCATCGCGGGAAGCGGTTCGCGCCGTGCGGGATAACCTGACGCTGCTCCGAGATGCCAAGCGGGTGACCGTTCTTTCTGTTGGCACCAGCGAAGAAACGGGCCGGTTGCCGGCGGATCAGGTGATCCATTTCCTCGAACGCCACGGCATAAGCGCCGAGCTGCGGAAGGACTATGGGGACAATCAAGCGGGCAAAGTTGTTATCCAAACAGCAGAAGAGATTGGCGCGGATGCCATCATTATGGGGGCAAACGGGCACCCTTCGTGGCGCAATCTGATCTTGGGCAACACGACGCGCTATGTGTTGCGACACCATCGGATGCCGCTGATCCTCAGCAACTAGGCAAGCGCTGGGTGGATGGTTGCGCATGACCGTGTAACGTTGTGCGCAATTGCCTTTATTGCTTGCTTTGGGTACACGACGCTCATCACACACACGTGGACATTCCCGGTTGAGGCAAAAATGCCTGAGACAGGTTCACGTGGAGGTTTAAACCGGAAGGAAAACAAACGATGGCAGCGCCTATGTTCACGCTGCGTCAGCTCATGGAAGCTGGCGTACACTTTGGTCACAACACCCGCCGCTGGAACCCGAAGATGGCTCCGTTCCTCTTTGGCGCGCGCAACGGTGTTCACATCATCGATCTCGATCAAACCCGTCCATTGCTTTACCGCGCTCTCGAAGCGGTAACGGCGACTGTTTCTAAAGGCGGTCGTATTCTCTTCGTTGGCACCAAGCGCGCCGCGTCAGAGAAGGTTGCGGAAGCAGCACAGCGCTGTGGTCAGTACTACGTCAACCACCGCTGGCCGGGCGGCATGCTGACAAACTGGAAAACCATTTCCCAGTCGATCAAGCGCATGCGTGACATTGAGTCCACGATGGAGTCCGACGACCTCGCGAAGCTGTCCAAGAAAGAAGCGCTGATGATGTCTCGCGACCACGCGAAACTGATGCGCACGCTGAACGGTATTCGTGACATGGGCGGCCTGCCTGACCTGATCTTCGTTCTCGATACGAACAAAGAGCACCTTGCTGTGGCGGAAGCCAAAGTATTGGGTATTCCGGTTGTTGCCGTAATCGACTCGAACTCGAACCCAGACAACATCACGTTCCCCGTACCGGGCAACGATGACGCCCTGCGCGCAATCGACCTGTACTGTGACCTGCTCGCTGATGCTGTGCTCGAAGGTCTGCAGGAAGAAGTTACGGCTTCTGGTGCTGACGTTGGCGCGGCTGAAGAAGCGCCGGTTGAGACCGTTGTTGTCGAAGAGGCTGCACCAGCCCTCGACTTCTTGGCCTGTGCTGTATCCGATGAGGGAAGTTGGAATGACAACTCCTTCAATGAGGCTGTCTATGACGGTCTTCTCCAGGCTGAGTCAGAGCTCGGTGTTGAGATCGCTGAAGCTGAGTCCAACAGCGCCGAGGACTTCGCTCCCAACCTCCAGGCCATGGTTGACGCGAGCTGCGATGTCATCTTTGCCGTCGGGTTCAACCTGGTTGCTGACGTCAACCTCGCCGCTGCTGCAAACCCCGACGTGTCCATGGTGACCGTCGATGGTTGGACCGAAGGAAACGACAACCTCAAGCCTGTTGGTTACAAGATGAACCAGTCCAGCTACATGGCTGGATACCTGGCAGCTGCCTACTCGACCTCTAAGGTTGTGGGCACCTATGGTGGACTCCAGATTGACGCTGTGACCGACTTCATGTCTGGTTTCTACTACGGTGCTAAGGCCTACGAGACTGAGACGGGAACCGCTGTGACCGTGCTTGGTTGGGACCCCGTAGCTGCTACCGGTGACTTCTGGGGCGGCTTCGCTCCTAACGACGCCGTCGGTAAGAGCATCGCTGCTTCTCAGCTCGAACAGGGCGCAGACGTTCTCTTCCCCGTGGGTGGAGACCAGTTCGGTGCAGGTTCAGAAGCTATCAAGGAGTCCGGTGTGGATGCTGTGATGATCGGTGTCGACAAGGACATCGCCGCCACGGCGCCTGAATATGCCGACTACATCCTGACCTCTGCGGAAAAGCGTATGGGTGCAGCAACCTTCGACATCATCGAAGACTTTGCAGTCAACGGTAACTTCAATGGTGACTACTACATGGGTGACCTTGCGAATGCCGGAACGGACATCTCTCCGTTCTACGCCTTCGATGGCAAGGTGTCCCAGGACATCAAGGATCGTCTTGCTGAAATCAAGCAGGGCAT
>ENA-OQVM01000247-OQVM01000247.1-marine-metagenome-genome-assembly--contig:-NODE-247-length-91023-cov-50.790392_pt1 | contig 91023 bp, 78 predicted proteins | sample MGYA00237776_ERZ505498 | MGnify/ENA primary metagenome ERZ505498 (study PRJEB26159, sample SAMN06265151) | marine metagenome | isolation source: Helgoland LTER site | place: Germany:Helgoland, sampling... | reverse complement strand
AAAATCAGAGACCTTACTTCTCCATCGAAGTCACAGCTTTTTACGCCAGGCACCCAGTCAACCCGATCCGGCTTGCCCAGGACAGCCCATACTTCCTCTGCTGAAAAATGAAGACTGTGATTAAACTTGATAGTGATAATGAGTACCTTCTGATGTTTCGAAAAAAGCCTGGTTTTAAAAAGCCCTTGACTGCAATAAAAGTCTTAACCTACGAGTCTCTACTTTGAAGATCGCATCTAGCGCCTGACGTCCAAGTAGTTCATTACAAGCAAAGTGACGGTTAGGATCCGCATACCGAAACTGATTGAAGATTGTATTGTGAACGAACCCCATCCCGACGTTAAATATTGTCCGGCATCAGACCAAAAAAGGGCTACCCCTACGACGACTCCTAACATCGATGCCGATCTTAAATATCGATTTGTAAAAAATGCATAGAGATATATGCTCAAGAAGAAAGATGCTATTAGCAACCTTGTATAAGCGATATCAGCAAGATTTACGGAATCATCAAGAAATGGAAATGCCGCTTTTAGATAATCTTCAGGTAAAGCGATCATAGCGGTGGCGCGAACTAAAAGTATTATAATTAAGGCAGTGTTACGTAGCAGAATTCTCCTTCTTAGCCTGTGCCAGCGCGCTACTGGAACTTCCTGGTGCCCCTGAATAGCATCCAGAGCATCGGATTCTTCCTCAGATATTAGATTAGTCATAATGCCATTCTTCGCATAGTTTTTACATGCGTGTGTTGTCGTTGTTAAACTACTGAAACGCCTTTCTACTGTCAACTGAATCTAGTAGAACTTTTTTTAAACATTACTCGATAACAGTCAATATAATTGTAAATGGATCTTTAGTGTTGCTATGTTATGAAATTCATACCCAGTTAGTTGTCGGCTCTTATGATCTCTAAGACTTTTTTAATCAGCTGATTTAATAAGAGCAGGGGCCGCATACGAGTATGAAGCAAAGATATAAAACGATTTGGCCCAAAAAAAACCCCACAAATCCAAGATAAGTGGGGATAATAATGGCGGACCGGACGGGACTCGAACCCGCGACCTCCGGCGTGACAGGCCGGCATTCTAACCAGCTGAACTACCGGTCCGCGAAAGCATTTTCTCTTGGTGGGTGGTACAGGGATTGAACCTGTGACCCTCGCCTTGTAAGGGCGATGCTCTACCAGCTGAGCTAACCACCCCCTCAGAGAGAGCAGGCATTCTACCGAACTGGAGGTCACTGTCAAACTTTTTCTGAGGCTATGTACATATCTTTCATAGGGCCCTAATATACAGCCCCTATTTGATGTAATTTAAGCTGAAAATAATGCAAATTTATAAAGAGTTTAGTATTGAAGCTGCTCACCGCTTGCCAAATGTCCCTGAGGGTCATAAGTGCGCTCGTCTACATGGTCATTCCTTTCAAGTGACTATATATGTCGAGGGGCCAGTTGGTGCGGAGACCGGCTGGATAATGGACTTTGGTGATATTAAAGCGGCCTTTGCTCCAGTTTTCGACAGATTGGATCATCACTACTTAAATGACATCGAGGGCCTTGAGAACCCAACTAGTGAAAATCTTGCTGCTTGGATATGGAGTCAACTTAAGCCAAACCTACCTTTGTTGAGCTGTGTTCAGATTAAAGAAACCTGCACCAGCGGGTGTATTTATCGCGGTGAGAGTTAGCTAACAGATTTCAATTGCCGTGTTTTAACTCTCTCCCACAATAATGCCATTATCATAACAGCCACAGGTATTAGGCATAAAAGAACCATCGGCTGCCAACCGATGAGATTTAGAGCCCACCCTGCGGACAAAGCGGCTAATGCCTGGAAGGAAAATACAGTAAAGTCGTTGATGCTTTGAGCCTTAAATCGTTCATTTTCATGATGTGTATCAGGCAGTAGGGTTGTCCCTGCGATAAATAAAAAATTCCAACCAATTCCCAATAAAACCAATTGAGTCCAGAACCCCTGTGGGCTGTTGTCTGAATAACCTACTACGATGGCAAGGCAATAGCAGATTAATCCCGCAACCATCATGCCCCTAAGTCCCATATAGCGAACTAAAACTGGCGTTATAAAGGAGGGTAAGAACATTGCAGCAATGTGGCTTTGGAGTACCCATTTGGTATCAGTTAATGAGTGGCCGTAAGATTCATGCATGCTGATAGGGGTTCCTGTCATCACAAAAGACATGACAACATAAGCAATGGCTCCACTGGCAAGAGCCAGACAGAATGTAGGGTTCTTAAATAGTTGAGTTTTAGGTAACTTGCTTTCTATATCAAGTTCTTGAGGTATTAATTTAGGGGTGTAGGCAGTCAACATAACCGAGGAGATTAAAATGCATCCAGCCGCCAGCAAAAATGAACCTTGGTAGGCTGTGCTGAAAATATCTTTGCCGATCAGAGCTATTTCTGGACCGATAAAGGCTGCAATAATTCCACTACCCATAAACATAGACGCCGCAGTGGTGCGGTGTTCGCTTACGACGGATTCCATTGCGGCAAATCGCCCTTGAAGAAGTGTTGCATTGAATGAACCGAGCATGAATGAAGCAAGACAAAATAAGCTAAAACTGCCAATCTCCAATGCAGTCATTGCAAGCATACAAACAAGTAAGCCAATACCCAAGAAAACATATATTCCCATCTTCCTGCCAAGATTTTGCATAGTACGAGAAACTGGGACAACACTGCTTGCAGTGCCTAGTATCATCAACGCAATGGGAGCTGTAGCCCAACTGGGGGAGGGAGCCAAGGTACTTCCGGCGAGTGTACCTGCTAAATGCATTAGAGGTAAAATCGAGCCTGCCACGGCATTGCTTAGACTCAACACCCAGGCGTTTTTATAGTCTTTGGAAAAAATGATATTCATCGCCATATCTCGTGTTAAGTTGAATACAGAGATCAAATATCAACTTGGAAAAGCGCAAGCATAAACGAATTCATCAGTTTATCTAGTAGCTTTTAGTTATTCCCATTGAAGAAGTCCTGTACAATCGTTGCCTTTCCAGTGTGGAACCGTCACCCTTAATCTGGCCCAACTCTATGATAACAATCGGTACATTCAATAATCTGCAGGTCGTCAAGCAGGTCGATTTTGGCGTCTATCTAGATGGCGATGATTTAGATACGATTTTATTGCCAAAACGCTATGTGCCAAACGGGTGTGAAATTGGTGATTGGATTGACGTATTCCTATACTTTGATTCTGATGACTTGCTAATCGCTACAACAGAAAAGCCTAAAGTAGAGGTGGGTTGTTGTGAGATGCTCAAGGTAGTGGATATTAATCATGCAGGCGCTTTCATGGATTGGGGATTGCCTAAGGATTTGTTGGTTCCCTATAACGAGCAACAAAAACCCATGGAAGTAGGCTATTCTTATGTGGTCTATGTATATCATGATGAGGCTTCAGACCGAATCGCAGCGTCGACTAAGTTGAGCCATCATTTGGATGAGCAGCCAGTTTGGCTGAAGCCTCGGCAGTCGGTCAATTTGCAAATCGCGAGTCGCACGGAGTTGGGCTACAAGGCAATCATAGATGATAAATATTTAGGTCTTCTTTTTAGAGCTGATGCCTATCGGCCACTAAAGATTGGTGAACGCTTACCGGGTTTTGTTAAATCAATTCGATCAGATGGGAAGATTGATCTACTTATTTCCCAAGCAACACTGCAAGGGGACCACGAGCTGTCCCAGCAAATTGTTCAGTACTTAACTGATCAAGGCGGAACTTCCACTCTCACTGATAAGAGTGACCCCGAGGAAATTTACCGTGTGTTTAAGGTTTCCAAGAAAAAGTATAAGCAGGCGCTAGGGAATCTCTATAAAAGTAGAAGAATCACCATCTCCCCAGGTATGGTTCAATTAGTGGAGTAAATCGAGCTTTAAATTGGTTCTAAAGGCATTATGAAGACTTATTTTAGGTTTCTCGTATTGTGGTACTCGAGTTGGCACTATAAATATAAAGACTAAAAGTACCGTAAATACTGACTCTTACACTAATTTCGGTTTATTTATAAATAAAAATAATCAATGTATTTGCTTTTTTAATTTGTTCAAGGCCCCCCAGTGGTAGACGATCAGCATGGATTAGCTAAAAATTTGGCTAATTATGTGCTATGGTTTCACGGTTAAAAGGAAAAACATACAAGTTTGCATGCATTTTTAAATTATTTAGGGGAGAAACATATGTTTCATAAGACAAAAGTAAACCGAGCGGTGGCGTCTATCATTGCCGCAGGTTTTGCCGCATCAGGTGCCAGTTTGGCAGCATCTCAGGGGATTGAAGAGGTTATCGTAACAGCAACTAAGACGTCTGCAAGTACGCAAGACATTCCAGTTGCCGTGTCTGCGTTGACCTCAGAGAAGCTTGATCAGATGGGCGTTTCGAATTTTCAAGATTATCTTGTTCAGTTGCCAGGCGTTTCTGCGGGCGGTAGCGGCCCAGGACAGAACACAATTTATATTCGTGGTGTGGCATCGACTACCCCTGCAATTTCGATTGCTGGTGTTGCTGGTCTTGCCCCAAACGTAGCTTTCTACCTTGATGAGCAGCCATTGGCGCAACCTGGCCGTAACCTTGATGTTTACGCTGCCGACTTGAATCGAGTGGAAGTGCTAGCAGGACCCCAGGGTACACTTTTCGGAGCAAGTTCACAGGCAGGTACGGTTCGCTTAATCACCAATAAGCCTGATCCAAGTGATGCTTATGGTAAGTTGAAGGTTGGCTTCTCAACCATAAACGATGGCGGTAATAACAGTAACTTCGAAGCAATGTATAACCTACCTATTAGCGACAACATCACTTTGCGCGGCGTTGTTTATAGTGATGATAAGGGTGGCTACATTGATAACGTACATGGTACTCGCACCGTTGAAGAGAGTGCTCGTTTCCGTGTTGAAGGATTTATGCGTTCAAACGGTGTACCTGTAAGTGCCAATCGTCAGGGTTTCCAAGCAAATCCAGCTGGTACTCACTACCAGTCAGGTGGCGATGCTGATGGTGATGGTTATATTGATATGCCTGGTGTTACTTTTGAGGCGGCTGATAATACTGATCTGGTGGAAGATGATTTCAATACTAGTAAGTATACCGGTGCGCGCCTAAGTGCATTGATTAGCTTGAGCGATGATTGGGATTTGTTGCTAGCGCATACCACTCAGGAATTAGATGCTGATGGCGTTTTCTATGCTGATCCAAATCTAGGTGACCTTGAGATTCAAAGCTACTCTGACGACACGATTAAAGATGAGTTCGACAACACAAGCTGGACTTTGACCGGCCGAGTTGCTGGCTTAGACGTTGTCTATACTGGTGCGTACACTGAGCGTACTGCCGATCAGGTGATCGGATATTCTGATTACATGTTCGTCGGTCAGTACCTACCGTATTATATTTGTGATCAGACGGTTACTTACACCTACGGTGGCGATGCGACTGGAACCTGTTACGCCCCAGACATGTATGCGCCAAGTCATTCCGAGACCGAAGTAACCACTCACGAGATCCGGTTTACCACAGACCAAGACAAGAGAACGAGACTTACTGGTGGTGCATTCTTTAGTGAGACGGTTCTTGAAGAGCGCGTAAGCTTTACCTACCCAGGCAGTATCAAAGCACAGGGTTGGGTGCCAGCAAATGGTCCGGGATTCTCCGGAAGTAACTTATCGTATCAAGACGGATTTCTGTCGACCAATAGCTTCTTCGCTCCCGGAGAGATCTTTCGTAATGATATCCAAAGAACTGACGATCAGTACGGAATCTTTGGTGAGTTGAGCTACGATATGAGTGATTCTCTATCAGTAACCCTTGGTGCTCGCTACTACGATATCGAAGTTGACTTTGATGGTAGTGCTAATGGATCTTTCTATAACTTCTATGGTGTAGATTCAGCGGATGCTCAGGTATTTGGTACTAACATTGCCGATCTTTATGACGGTGATGGAATTTATCAGGGCAACCCAGTCACAGGTATTCCTGATAAGGCAACCGACGATGGAACGATCTTTAAGTTCACCACTGCTTATACTCCAAATGAAGATATGATGTTGTATGTCACCGTCTCTGAAGGTTATCGAGCAGGCTTCTTGAATCGTCCAGGCGGTTATACCAGTAGAGATGGACTTTACACGGTTCCATACGAGTTTGGCTCAGATGATATGACTAACTATGAGATGGGTTGGAAGGCTGATCTGATGGATGGCCGTATGCGTTTCAATGGTAGTGCGTTTGTTGCACAAATCGGTGGACTACAAACAACCATCTTCGACCCAAGTATCGCTAACTTGTTCTTCTCTGACAACGCAGCTGATGCTGAGGTTAGAGGTGTCGAGGCTGATATGATTTGGGTACCTGAAAGTGTTGAGGGTCTTACAATTAGTGCAAGTATTTCCATGCTTGATACTGAAATTACGAAAACACTGACAACCTCGAAAGACGTTGTTGCAGGTGATTCATTGGCATTTGCCCCTGAGTTCCAAGGTAACCTTCAGGCTCGTTATGAGTGGCAGACAGCGTCAGGAATGACGGCTCACATCATGCCTCACTTAGCACATTCAGCTGAGTCTTACAGTGATATTATTCGCATAAACCGCGACCGCATTGCTGGTTGGACTATGTTGGGCCTTACCGCTGGTGTTACGACTGACACTTGGGGTGCAGAGCTCTTCATTAACAACCTCACTGACGAGCGTGCTGAATTGTCACGAAACTATATCAACGATAGAGAGCGAGTTTCATATGCAGCCCCTCGTACCATGGGTGTTCGTATGACCTACAATTTCTAATCATTGAAAAGTAGTTTAAAAAGCTAGATCATAATGCCCCTCCCGAGGGGCATTATTTTTATAGGTCTAATTAAATGGTGGAACATGTAATGCAAGAAGCATCTGCAACTGAAGCAGCGTTAGGTAGCGTTAAGAAGCTTATGCAAGCCGGAGATTTTGGCAAGGCAGAGAAGGTTTTGCTGCCAATGCTCGCTGAATCTCCAAAACATGGTGACGTGCTCTATTTAATAGCCGTGTGCCAACGGTACCAAAAGAGATATACAGAGGCCTTGGAAAGTCTCAGAAGATTACGATTGTCGGTCCCTGAACATAGCCGCGCCTACCAAGAAATAGGGCATGTATATCGTGGGATGAATCAAATTGATGCAGCGTTGAACTCCTACAGTCAAGCCACTCTTATTAATCCAGCATTAGAAGCCAGTTTTCGATGTCAGATAGAGATTTTACGTGTTGTTAATCGCCCTGAATTAGCTATTCGACTAGCTGAACTTGAACAGCAATTAAAAGAACTGCAAGCTACGCCACCACCATTAATTGCGGTGACTGACCTGATTTCTCAAGGAAAGTTGGTTAAGGCAGAGAAGTTATGCAAAGCGTTTATGCTAAAAAATCCTAAACATATCGAGGGTATGCGTCTTCTGGCCGATATTGGAATGCGTTTAGGTGTTTTGGACGATGCTGAGTTCCTTTTAGAGAGTGCCGTAGAATTTTCTCCCCAAAGCACCAAAGCTAGGATAGATTATATTCAAGTGCTACGAAAGCAACAAAAATATCAGGCTGCCCTTGCTCATGCCAAAATTTTGATTGAACAGGATCCTGATAATCCTCAATTTCAATCTGTATTTGCCGTTGAATCCATGCAGTCCGGTGACTATGAAACCGCTCTTGCGACTTTCGATTCTATTTTGGAAATATTGCCCGAAGAGCCGGTCACTTTGACGTCTCGAGGCAATGCACTAAAAACCCAAGGCAAAAAAGATGAGGCAATTGATTCTTACAGGCGTGCCATCAAAAAATATCCGGCGCATGGTGAGGCCTATTATTCTTTAGCTAATCTAAAGTTATTTAGCTTCACAGATAAAGAAATAGCTGCGATGGAATCCCAAGAGAATAATCCGAGTGTATCCTACATGGGTAGAGTCTATTTGGACTTTGCATTGGGTAAGGCGTACGAGGATATGGGTAATTTTGAAAAAGCTTTTTCCTATTACGAAAGAGGTAATTCATCCAAAAGATCTCAAAGTCGTTATAAGTCTGAAGATCTAACTACTGAATTCCATGCTCAGGCTGATGTTTTTAATGAGAGCTTTGTTGAGGCTAATATTGATGTAGGGTTTAAGGCAGCCGATCCAATTTTTATTGTTGGTCTCCCACGGTCAGGTTCGACGCTTTTAGAGCAAATTTTGGCATCTCACAGTAAAGTGGATGGCACGATGGAGTTACCAAATATTTTGTCGCTAGCTCAAAAGCTCCGGCGTGGTGAAAAAATGAGTGGAACGAGTCATTATCCCTCCGTTCTCGAAACTTTAGATTCTGAAACTCTCGCTGCTTTTGGTGAAAGTTACATTGCTGATACTAGAGTCCATCGTGGTAATGCGCCATTTTTCATTGATAAGATGCCCAACAATTTCAGGCACATAGGTTTAATTAATCTAATATTGCCAAATGCTAAAATTATTGATGCACGAAGACATCCAATGGGTTGCTGTTTTAGTGCATTCAAACAATTGTTTCATGAAGGGCAGGAGTTTAGCTATGGCCTTAAAGAGGTCGGCACATACTACAAAGATTATGTCGATTTAATGGACCACTGGGATAAAGTGTTTCCAGGACAGGTACTGCGAGTTCAGTATGAAGAGGTTGTCGCCGATTTGGACACTCAGGTCAGGAGAATTCTTGACTATTGTGGGCTAGAGTTTGAAGAAAGCTGTATCAATTTCCATGAGACAGACCGATCTGTTCGTACACCTAGTTCAGAGCAAGTTCGCCAGCCAATCTACCAGAGTGGTGTAGAGCAGTGGAAAAATTTTGAGTCTAATTTAGACCCCCTTAAGCAAGCGCTGGGTCCAGTACTTGAACGATACCCTATATAGAGAATACTAACGGGCGATTAGCCTAATCAGAGGAGAGCTAAAGTGTCTGATGTAATGATGACTAAACAAGAAATTCAAATCTTGGTAGAGCAAGGTCTTGAAGCTAATGGTTGCAACTCGCAGAACGCCTCAGCGGTTGCCCGAACGATTGCAGCTGCAGAATTAGATGGTTGTGCTGCCCACGGTCTTTTCCGCATGCCAGGCTACGTAGCTTCACTTCGCAGTGGTAAAGTTAATGGAAATGCTAATCCGACGGTATCTCGAATCTCTCCAGGAGTAGTAAAGGTGGATGGTGATCACGGTTATGCGCCTTTAGCCCTTGAGATGGGCAGAGCGGCTCTTATTGAGGCTGCCAGTGAGAATGGAATAGCTGCAATGGCTTTGGTCAACGTGCATCATTTTGCTGCGTTGTGGGTTGAGGTTGAGCCAATTGCTGAAGCTGGATTGGCGGCAATGGCTTTTACTACCTATAAACCGGCCGTGGTTCCTGCAGGTGCGAAACAGCCATTATTTGGAACTAATCCTATGTGCTTTGGTTGGCCCAGAGGGGATCAGCCACCCTTGGTTTTTGATCAAGCCTCGGCGGCAATGGCTAGAGGAGAGGTAATGATCGCAGCTCGTGATGGCCACCCAGTCCCGGCGGGTACGGGCGTTGATTCGGATGGTGCGCCTACAACTGATGCAGATAAAATAATTAATGGAGGAGCATTGCTCCCGTTTGGTGGTCATAAAGGCTCAACGATTGCCATGATGATCGAGCTGCTGGTTGCTGGTCTCACGGGGCAGGACTTTAGTTTTGAAGCACAGAAAAATGATAACAACGACGGTGGGCCACCTAATGGTGGTGAGTTTATGCTCGCTATAGACCCCAATCGTTTTGGTGACTCGGAAAATTGGTTGCAGCATTCAGAATCATTCTTGCAGTTATTAGGGGGAATGGAAGGTGCTCGTATGCCAGGTAATAGGCGTTATGCCAATCGCGCTAGAAACAGTGATAAAGGTATCGCTGTTAAGCAATCAGTTTATGAGACCTGCGTTGGGCTCACTAAATCAAGTGATTAAAGCTGATAACCTGATTCTGGAATGAGCCCGCTAGGTGGGGAAAGATTGAGTTGTTCAATCTGAGCGGGTATCTCTTTTATGATAGTGTCAATCATAGCCTCGGCAGCGGGGGATAGTGTCCAGTCATGACGTGTAATCATGCAAATATCTCGCTTCTCCATTGGAAGGAGCGGCCTTGATCTCAGTTCTCCACTGGATTGAGGTATGGCCAGAGAGGGTAGCACGCTGACACCCAAGTTAGATCTCAGCATAGCTAAAAGCGTCGTAATGCTTGGAAAGTCAAATTTTGATGGCCCAAGAATTAGTCTGGAACGCATATTTTTAGTAATGCCTGAATCTAGAAATACCTCGTTACTGAGTGCGCTCCAGCTAATAGGTTCTTGGCTTTGTGCAAGATCATGGTCCTTATGAAAGACTAGATCTAAATTATCCGAAAATAGAGGAGTAAATTTCAGTAGCTTACTTGTTTGCCAAACACTCCCAATACCAAAATCTACCTCATTACGTTCAACCTTCTGCTGAACACCTCTAGCGGTGTCATCATTTAGCAATAAATTAATCCCTGGAAAATTTTTAGAGAAAGTTTTGATGATAGGTGGCAGTAGTTGATTGGCAACCGAGGGTACTATTGCGATGCTGATGTTACCAATTCTTCTCTCCGCAGTTGCCTTGAGATCAGAGATAGCAGTATCAAAATCTCGGACTAGTCGTTCAGCAATGGGCATAAAATTTTCACCCTCGGCAGTTGGTATGACTCGACGAGTGGTTCTATCTAATAGTTTGAGCCCCACAAACTCCTCTAGTTGCTTAATCGCGAGGGTAATGGCCGGCTGAGTTCGTGAAAGTTCCTCTGCAGCTTTGTTAAAACTGCCATGTCTAGCGACGATGACAAATGTACGCAAATGTCGCTGTGTAATGTTGAGATACTTCATATCTATACCCTTTATTGCGAAGGCTCTTTAGGTGAGCCAGTAAACCATTGCAGTTATAGATTAATAATTCTTATATATCTATATAAATTTGTAAATAGATTTATCATTAGAAAGGGTTAAAATGGTGTTTGACAACGAAAGTGGCTTAAATCTGTAATTATTCCAGAGGAAAACAAATGACTAACGAAGTATATCGAAACTATATTAACGGCGAATGGGTAGAAGGTTATGACGAGATAGTCAACGTGAACCCTTCTGATACCAGCGATATTGTGGGTCGTTACGCTAAAGCTAATTCAGATGATTGCTTAGCTGCTATTCAAGCGGCGAATACGGCCTTTGAAAGTTGGTCTCAGAGCGCTCTTGAACAACGTAAGACATCACTGGACATGATTGGTGCTGAACTAATTGCACGCAGTGGTGAGATCGGCGAAATTTTGGCACGAGAGGAAGGCAAAACACTTGCCGAAGGTGTTGGTGAAGTTGCTCGCTCTGGGCAGTTCTTTCAGTATTATGGCGCTGAAGTCCTCCGCTTAATGGGTGAAAATACCGCGTCAGTTCGACCTGGTGTTGATGTTGAGGTTCATCGTGAGCCTCTTGGTGTAGTCGGTATAGTCACGCCTTGGAACTTTCCAATGGCCGTTGCTGCATGGAAAGTTGCACCGGCAATTGCCTATGGCAATTGTGTTGTCCTAAAGCCCGCTGAATTAGTTCCGGGAAGTGCATGGCTATTAGCAGACATTATTAGCCGCAGCGGCCTTCCTGCTGGCGTTTTTAATTTAGTAATGGGGTCTGGCCGAGAAGTGGGTGAAACGCTGTGCACATCACCAGATATTCAAGCAGTAACATTCACTGGATCAGTTGACGTTGGACGTCATATCGCACGTAATGCGATTGATAATATGGCTAGAATTCAATTAGAAATGGGCAGTAAGAATGCCTTGGTAGTGCTGAACGATGCTGACATAGATACTGCCGTGCAGTGTGCCGTGGCCGGCGCATACTTTGGTACTGGACAAAAGTGCACAGCCTCTTCTCGTATTATTGTGGAGTCAGGTATTCATGATGAATTTGTCACTAAAATGACTGAGGCAATGAATAATTTGGTTGTTGGTAATTCTTTGACGCCTGGAGTTCATATTGGCGCTGTGGTGGATGAGCGTCAGCTTAATCAAAACCTCAAATACATGGAGATTGCTAAAGCGGAAGGAGCTGAGCTCGTTCAGGGCGGTGAAAAACTGTCACTAGATACTGAGGGTTACTTTATGTCACCGGCTCTGTTTATTAATACTGATAACCAGATGCAAATTAATAGAGAAGAAGTATTTGGGCCGATTGCCTGTGTTATCAAAGTAGAGAGTTATGAGCAGGCATTAGAAGTGTCTAATGACTCTGATTTTGGTTTAACCTCGGGGATTATCACCACGTCTTTGAAGCATGCAGGACATTTTAAACGTTACTCTAAATCGGGGTGCGTTATGGTTAATTTACCCACTGCCGGCACTGATTACCATGTTCCTTTTGGTGGGCGAAAATCCTCAAGCTATGGTCCACGAGAGCAGGGACAGTATGCTAGGGATTTTTACACGATTATAAAAACCAACTATAGCAAACCTTACTAAAGTCAACAGATTTGGACTTGAGAGAGTTTTAAATGCGTAAAGATATACTCATGATTGATGGCCTTCAGTACGTTAACTGGAATCGTCAATTATTTGAAGAAGCCCAAAAAAGTGGCGTGCACACTATTCATGTGACCATTGCTTACTGGGAAAATATAAGAGAAACCCTTGAAAATATTGGCACTTGGAACAGGCATTTTATTAATCACGCGGATCTTATTATGCCCGTGCACCAGGCCGCAGATATTCTAGAAGCAAAGCGGCTGGGTAAAGTGGGTATTATCTTTGGATTCCAGAACTGCTCGCCTATTGAAGATGATGTCAAAATGGTAGAAATTCTGCATCAGCTTGGTATTCGGATTATGCAGCTTTCCTATAACAATCAGAGTTTTTTAGCTACTGGTTGTTATGAAGAGCACGATGGTGGTATCACTCGATTTGGACGGCAGGTGATTAAAGAGATGAACCGTGTTGGTATGGTCATTGACATGTCCCACAGCGCGGAAAAATCGACCTTAGAAGCGATAGATATATCGGAAAGGCCTATTGCTATTACCCATGCCAATCCTAGCTTTTTCCATAATGCACTGCGTAACAAGTCTGATACTGTGCTAAGAGCGATTGGTGAATCAGAGGGAATGCTTGGGTTTAGTATGTATCCCTTTCATTTAAAGAATGGATCAGATTGCACGTTGGAAGATTTTTGTCAGATGATTGCCCAGACCGCCGAAATGATAGGCATTGACCGCATTGGTATTGGGTCTGATCTCTGTTTAAATTGGGATTACAAAATTTTGGAATGGATGCGAAGTGGTCGATGGACGACAAGTGTTGATCACGGTGAAGGTTCTGCAGATAAACTATCTTGGCCGGAGCAACCTGTTTGGTTTAAAGGCACTGAAGATCTGCATAAAGTTGCCAAGGGTCTTGAAGATCACGGCTTCAAAGAAGCTGATGTAGCCAAAGTGATGGGTGGAAACTGGTTGTCGTTTTTTGAAAAATCCTTTTCTGGCAATTTGATAAAATCCTGAAAAATTTAGGAACCAGATTATCAAAGATTGGTTTGATCTCAGTCAAGCTCGGCAGCGTAAGAGCAGTGATAAGATGAGGTTCTCATACATTATTTTAGAGATTAGGGTGCTTGAACAACATGCTTAGCTCAATTCAAAATACTGGAATTCAAAGCGAGGTTAATACCTTGTCGATGCGCCCCGCCAGTCAAGTTATGCAATTAGACCGGCTCGGCAGTTTTCACCAAACTCGGTTAAGTTTCATGCGAACTTTGGTGCGACGTATGGTCACGGAGAATTGGCAGATCAGTACTCCAATTTTTGATCTAGATGACCAGGGGTACGGCACTGTAGTTTATCAAGTTGAGGCTAAATATGGCACTTTCAGCTATGTTTTGTTCTCCCATTACCTTGATCCAGAATGTAGAAATGATCGTGTTATTGCCGATCAGTGGGATCTAACCATGGCTCTTTGTGAAGGCACGGTGGATGCGGAGCAATTAGAGTATTTGCGTGATAATGTTCCTAAGCAAGAAGCGGGGCGGGTAGATTCAAGGGTCATGGTGTTATCCCGTGCTAATCGCAGTGCACGAACCTTCGAGTATGTAGTAAACGAGTTGACCAATGGTCGCCAGCCGAATATTGATGTGATTGCTGAGGTTGGTTATCTGTACAGGACGACTGCGGCCTACGGTAGCGGTAAGCTGGGTATGGCAGATTGGGAGAAGGTGTGGACCAAACATCGTGATTTTGCTCGACCCTTTGCTGCAGAGATGTTTACCTGCTATATCCTTCGTCACTTTAGTATGGAGCAGGCTGATTATCTGGCATCAAAGCGGGCCCCAAAAATTGCAGTAAAACTAGATGAGAGTATTAAGCGCTATATAGGCATTGGTAATTCTACAGGTCTTGGTATGGCGCCATTTTTAATTAATCATCCACTGTTAATCAATCAGTGGGTTGAAATGCGTGAAACTGCATTGGCTCGAGTTGTTGCTGCCAGTGAGAGTGGGTTACAAAAAGAAACTCTCGTACGCCTTGATTTGGGTGCAAAGAGAGTTATCCAGCATTTAAGTGAGATTGTCACTGGTGATGAACGACAGCATAAGTCAAACCTAACAGTACAGAAAGAATTGCACTTATTGCGGTTGTGGCTGGAAGAGGCCGGTCCAGAGCTTGCGAGCAACCAATTCGTATGGGGGACTCTCATTGAGTATGCAGAGCAGCATTGGCATGTGGAAACTCAAGAAGTAATCAATACTCTCTTGATTGAGCTGTATCCCGAGTTGGTGGATGAGTTGGAAGAACGTATGTGGGTGGAGGAGTGTTACGACGTGACTCCCGAAATGAGTGTCTCTGATATGATCAGTGTTATTGAAGACAAATATGATTGGGCACTGGCAATAGATTTCAGCAAACAGGAGTCCTCAGGAGTTTTTTGGTATCGCTCTGAAGAAAAAATGGAGCCACGTCTTGGACAGACCGATATTGACCTGGGAATGGAAAAAGAGATGCCTTTAGGTATTGGCCGCCGAGTTCGTGATTGTTACGATCAAATGTGTAGCTATAATCTTGCACAACCAAACCAAAATGTTGCTCATTTCATTATCAAGAATCCGACACGCAGCGGTATCGTGGCCCGCATGCAAACTATGGCTAAGAGTCACTATGGAGATATCCGCGAGAATTTGCTGCATACGGATGTTCTGCCAATCCATCTTTTGCGCTGCAAGCTATCGTTTTTCGGCGTTAGTAAATTTGATCCTCGTTCACGCCTTTGGGTGCGCAACACCATGTTTCAAGGCGCTCCGTTGATTGACGATTTTGGTAAACCTCTTTGCGATGACTGGCAGTTCCCCATTAAACCCATCTTTACGGCTGGTTAATTAGCATGAAAGTCTCGAAGAATGAACTAAAGGCTTCCTTGCACAAAGCATTCGAAGGTTTGGGCTTTCATTCTGGAGATTACCATAACGCTGCTGACATGGTAATTTGGTTGGAAACTCATGGTTTCTATGGTTTTGATCGGTTACTAGCAGCCTTATCTTATTTAAACACCACCGCACCAGTCCACGCGGATCTTTCTCAAGACGATGGGTATAACTTCGTTCTAGATGGCAAAGGAACATCGATTTTATTGTGCGGCAGTGAGGCAGTTGATCTCCTTAGAGCGGCGAGCAAAGCAGATTCCGGTGCGGGACTGGAATTGATCAATTGCTATAACCGCACGTTTATTATTCAGCGGTTGGTCAAAGCTGCAGAGAGTAATGTTGCCTGCGTTGCTTATTGGAGACAGCTTGATTATTGCGTGAAAGTATCTGTCGAAGCAGGAGACTTCCTGCCAGAGTACAAGACATTTAGCTTAATCGAGGAGTTTGATACACAATCTTTGAGGATTTTTTCTGGTCCTAGTGTGGGTATTATCGAAAATCAGTTTAAGCAATATCTTAAGTTTGGAAGCTTAATTGATACCTATGAATCAGTAAAAATGGAGGACTGCTATCGAAATTCTCTTGAGCACGGTGTCGAGATAGACGAAGCGCTATGGAAAACTCTTGATGATCTAGTCGCTAGAGTACTCGTTGAATCTACGGAGCTTTCTCGCGCTGGTGCAGGAGATTAGTTTCACTGACCACTGATCTAACTATTTGGCACCCTCAAGGTCACCGTCAGGATCATCAATTAAGCGGCTTAGCTCCATCGCAGCATTAGTTAGCATTGGTACATAACCGAGTAATTCATCAAGACTTTTGCGGATGACCGGTGCATGGGTAAAGAGACAAGCAAAAAGTTTTCCATCTCGATTTAAAACTGGTACAGCACAGGCTACCATTCCGTCGACGAACTCTTCGTTATCCGTGCCAATCCCCGTTTTCCTTATAAGCCCTAACTCTTCTTCAAGAATATCTGAGTCGACAATGGTGTTTCGAGTATATTGCTTGAGAGGAAGTCGTTTAGTTAGACGTAAACGCCGATCTCTGTTGATAGAACTGAGATAAAGCTTACCGCTGGCAGTACACCAGGTCGGTGTGTGACTACCAACCTGTAGATGAATTTGGAGAGGCCAATCGGTCTGGACTCTATCGTAATAGATCATTTCGGTGCCATTTGGGATGGCTATACCACAGGTTTCACCAATTTCATTTGTTAATGTTTCTAAAATTGCCTGTCTTAGCGCTTTAAATCGACTGCTATACAATATTCCTAAGGCCATTCCATGCAGCCGATTTCCCGGCACGATGAGTCCGCGCATCGACGTTTGCAAATAACCATCACGTTCCAGCTGGTTTAACAAACGATGCACGCTGGGTTTTGGGATACTTAACTGGTGAGAGAGATCGGCGGGAGATAGTGGTCTCTCCGCCTTAGATACAGCTTCAATAATAGCCATTACCCGGGCAATAGCTGATCCTTTCTCTCTACTGTTAGTTGTCATCAAGATACCTAAACTAACTCATGGTTGGCATAGAGAATTGGGCACCTTCTCGAACCCCAGCTGAGGGCCAGCGCTGAGTAATGGTTTTTCGCTTGGTGTAGAACCGAACACCATCTGGGCCGTAGGCATGTAAATCGCCAAATAATGAACGCTTCCATCCACCAAAACTGTGATACGCCACAGGCACAGGGAGTGGAATATTGATCCCAACCATGCCCACCTGAATATGATCAGAGAAGTAGCGCGCAGCTTCACCATCGCGGGTAAAGATGCAGGTACCGTTGCCGTATTCGTGAGCATCAATCAGGTCCATAGCTTGTTGCATGGTATCCACGCGCACTACTTGAAGAACAGGGCCAAAAATTTCCGCATCATAGCTCTCCATCTCGGGAGTCACTTGATCGATAAGAGTACCGCCCACATAGAAGCCATTTTGATGGCCAGAAATACTGGGATTCCGACCATCGACAACAATTGTTGCCCCTTGGTTTTCAGCGCTATCAATGTACCCAAAAACTTTTTGCTGATGTTGTTTTGTAATCACAGGCCCGAAGTCATTATTGGCATCATGGCAGGGACCTATTTTTAAAGTTTTCATCGCTTCGGCCATCTTACTTACTAGCAAATCTGCGGCGGCATCACCGACAGCAACAGCGACAGATAGTGCCATGCAACGCTCTCCAGAGGAGCCAAAAGCCGCTCCCAAAAGCTGAGCTACCGCATTGTCCATGTCGGCGTCAGGCATCACAATGGCGTGGTTTTTAGCCCCTCCGAGAGCCTGGCAACGTTTGCCATGGGCGCTGGCAGTGCTATAGATGTACTCCGCAATAGGTGTTGAGCCTACAAAACTAACGGCCTTGATGCGTTCATCCGTTAAAAGAGTGTCAACGGCTTCTTTGTCACCGTTGACTACATTCATAACACCATCTGGCAGCCCTGCCTCTTTAAGCAGCTCAGCGATAAATAGAGTAGAACTTGGATCTCTCTCAGAGGGTTTTAAAATAAAACAGTTGCCACACACAATTGCCATTGGATACATCCACAAGGGCACCATTGCAGGGAAGTTAAATGGAGTGATTCCAGCTACCACGCCTAGTGGTTGGAACTCACTCCAAGAGTCAATATTGGGAGCGACATTCTTACTGTGCTCGCCCTTGAGTAATTCAGGAGCACCACAGGCATATTCAACATTTTCGATACCCCGCTGCAATTCGCCGCCTGCGTCATGGGAAATTTTCCCATGCTCCTCACCAATAAGTGCACAGATTTTTTCAGCATTCTGCTCTAACAAGTCTTTGAATTTAAACATGACTCTAGCGCGCTTGATAGCGGGAGTATTGCGCCATGCAGGATACGCTTCCTGTGCTGCAGAAATTGCCTGCTCAACGGTTGTTTTAGAGGCCAGTGCAACCTGCTTGCTTACTTCGCCTGTGGATGGGTTGTACACGTCTTGCGTGCGCTCGCTATCTGCGAGTATTTGACCGTTGATTAAATGTCCTACTGTGGCCATGATAATTCCCTCGATATTTAATGGTTAAATGTACATGTCATGTTAGTTTTTTGGTTACCAGAGCTTCTTGTACAACTCGATAATTTCTTCAGCGTTGGGGGCTCTTGGATTGTTTGCTGGTGACCCTGACGCCAGAGCTTGCTCCGCCATCGTCTGCATATTATTAAAGAAATGCTCACGTTCAATTCCGAACTCCTCAGGGGAAGGCACTTGTAGCTCTTTATTTAGAGCGTAAAGCTCGGCCATTAATTTATTGTTGGCAACCTCAGTATTATCGCTTTCATTCGCCACACCGATGGCTCGAGCGCAGTCTGCATAACGCTCAGGTGCTGCTGGAATTGAGAACTCAGTTACCGCTGGGAGTAACATTGCGTTAGAAAGGCCATGGGGCACATGATAAGCCGCTCCTATAGGTCTGCTCATGCCGTGCACTAACGCTACAGAGGCGTTAGAAAAGGCTGCTCCAGCTAGTGTAGAGCCTAGCATCATCTGTTCACGCGCATCTCTATCACCACCGTTGTGGTATACCTTTCGAAGATTAGGACCAATTAGCTTCATCGCAGCAATTGCTTGGGTGTCCGTGTATGCACTGGCTTTTTTACTGACATAGGCTTCGATAGCATGAGTCATGGCATCAATGCCCGTGTCGGCGGTGGTGCGCGCAGGTACGCTTATCGACAACTCATAGTCAACTAAAGCGACTGTTGGCATGAAACCAGTCCCTAAGCACATCATTTTTTCATCGGTAATCTCATCGGAGATAATTGTTACTCTGGTTACTTCTGAACCGGTACCAGCGGTCGTGGGAATGGCAATAAGTGGTAGGCCTGGTTCGTCGACGATTCTAGGGAATTTATAATCGCGCATTTCGCCGCCATATTTACCTAATATCGCGATCGCCTTGGCGCTGTCGATTGGGCTTCCGCCACCCAGAGCAATAACGCAGTCATAGTTTCCGTTACGGACTTGTTTAACTCCAGCCTGTATTGAAGCCACCGTCGGTTCTGGCACCGTATCATCAAAGACATCTGCGTTTATTTCTGATTCAACTAGAGACTTTTGCAGACTTTCAATATAACCAAGAAGGACCATAACTTTATCAGTCACAATCAAAGGGTTATTTAAGCCTAGGCTTTTCAAGATGGGACCTACTTCGCTGCTAGCACCAGCACCAATTTGTAAAACGCGAGGAAGCACAATTTTGGCAGACATTGGTTACTCCGGAAATCTAAGATCTATGGTAGTTTGATGATTTGGCAAGCCATTGACTCAACCACTAAAACAAACCTTACAATCGAAATATATTATACCAGTAATGAGACAAAACATATTGTTTTGATCTCGTTATGGCATTATTTGTGAGCGTGGATGACTAAATAGTTTTATTAGCACAGCTAACACATAGTGTGTAGGTTGGGTCGATTCGCAATCTGCCTAGAACTATTTCTTCATCGCAATCCACGCAAAGTCCAAAATCACCCGTATCTATCCTCGCAAGAGCAGAGGGGATTTTGGCAAGCTGAAGTTTGCGTCGGCGAGATGCTTCTTGAGCCATCTCTGCACCTTGCATGGCATCCATGCGTGATAATCGACCAACCATAGATTGATCTAGGATTACCGGTTTGCCGGCATCTTTTGACATCAATTCTAATTCCTCGAGTTCTGATTTAAGGTCTTTGAGTGCCTGGAAAAAGATCTGTAGCGTTGCGCTGTTCATGATGATTTTAAATGGCCGGCATTTCAGTAATAGAGTACGCCTGCTGTTCCAGCCAAGGAGCGATCTTTTTCATCTGTGCAACTATGTCATTGGTATAAATGGATCGGCATATAGAGGCAATTTTTGCAGGCCAATCGCCTAACTCGTTATTGCGGCATACTAAGGTGAGGTGGCGAGCATTTGCGCCATTGGTTAGAGGCATTACCTGTGAACCTTTGAGCAATTCTGGATACCGAACTAAACAAAGACCAGAGGTTAAAGCCCAGCCTTGGCCTGACTGAACAAAACGTAACAAGGTCTGAGTGCTGTCTAACTCATAAGCTGCGTCGAGTTCGATATTGAGACGGCGCGCTATTAAATCGGTAAGGCTACCTAAACGTGACTGGCGATTATAACGAACAAAGGGCAAATTTTCTGCCAACCATGCTGCGCTAACCTCTTTATGATTGGCGTATTCATCTGGCACAATCATCACAATCGGGTCTCTCAACAAGGCGAAGCGCTGCAATTCAGGGTGTTCTCCAATAGGGTCGCTGGTAATCAACAGGTCCAGGTCACGATTCAGAAGATCTTGAGTTAATGGAGATACCAACCCCGTGCGAAGTGCCAGTTTGGAGGTGAAAGGCTTAACCTGTTGCATAAATTGAACACCAGCAACATCGCAAAATGAATCAATCATGCCAATATTTAAAGGAAGGTTACCTTCCGAGGACGCCCCGCGCACATCTAGCAGCATTCGCTTAGTATCATTGATGAGATTGTCAGCGTAGCCTTTTAGGACTTGTCCGCTAGGTGTCAACTTGATGGGGCGAGAACGTGTTAAGACCAACTGCGTTCCGGTCTGGGATTCGAGCTGCTTAATTGTTTGAGAGACAGCAGATTGAGTGATTCCAATGCGCTCAGCGGCTTGAGTTAAGCTGTCGGCCTCACCTACAGCTGCAAATACTCGCAGGGCGCTAATTTCGATATTATTACTATTTTTCATCCCGTTAGTTTAGCTTAAAAGTACAGCTAGTGAAGCTATGTTGAACATTGTTTATAGAGAAACAGATTATTTTATTTTTCGGTAATTAAACTATGAAGAGCATTAATACCCACAGGGTAGCCTTTATATTCGGCCATGGCGTCAAGCAAGCAATCCCATAGGAATTCTGTTCCGCTAATGTCGCTTAAGATGTAGAAGCAGGGAATGCTGCCTAAATCATTGCGAATCACCACCGCATTTGTTTTAGCAACTGAGGTCTGGGCGACACTACCTACACTGAATTTATGACCACGCAAGTCAACAGCACAAATTTTGGAGAACATCTCGGCGGCCTTCATACCCGTGACAGCTAACCAGCAGTGACTATCTCCACGGGGTAAAACATATGTCTTTTGGTCACAATCTTGATGCTCTATGTCCGCCTTGGTCGACAGATTATTAACATCTTGGTTAAGAGCGAAAATATCACTCAGTATTAGCACCTCCTGTTCAGATAGTTTGGCTGCTAGACCTGCATTATTTTGTTGCACAGCAGTGTTTGACAATTCGGGAAGTGTGATATTTTGGGACTTCAACCAGGTTAGAGCGCTAGCACCTTTAAAGCCAATTCTGGGTAAGGTACAAAGATCACAGATAGCTAGAAGTTGCGCCTGCTTGTATTCTTCAAAAATTCTGTCCTCATTACCGTAATGCCCTACTAGCAGGTTCTCCCCTATCTTTTTAAATAGGCCATGACTCTGAAGATGGCGCCGGTTGAGTGGGCTGCGTCGAAGAACGGAAGAGGGTTCCAAAATAGCCATGCTTAAAGCTCCTGACGCAAAGTTTTGGGATCATAAAAAGGCAGCTCTACGACAGAGGCATGAACAAGAACTCCGCCAGTTGATTTAATAATTATGTCACTTCCAACAGATGCACTCTCTGGCGGCACATATGCAAGGCCAAGGGCTTTATTCAATGTTGGAGAATAATGACAAGATGTTACTCGCCCCGTCATTTGTTGATTATTTAAAATTAAATGACTTTCTTGTGGTAGCGGAGCATCTGGGTCAGTGATTATAAACCCAACCAGACTTCGCAAAGCTGGTTTCTTCTCCAACTCACTTATGGTTCGTCCACCGACAAAGAATGGTTTCTTTTTAGATACGGCCCATCCCATTTGAATCTCATCAGGATTGGACATGGCATCAGTATCTTGACCAACGATGATGTGGCCCTTTTCTAAACGCAGAACTCTCTGCGCCTCAATACCAAAGGGCTGTATTTCATAGTCAATTCCAGCGTCAATTAATGCATCCCATAGCGCCTCTCCATATTGTTGAGGCACATGGATTTCGAATCCAAGCTCTCCAACAAAACCAACTCTTATCAACCGTGCCGGTATATTTGCAACAGAACCACGACGAACACCCATGTAAGGGAAGCTATCTGAGGAGAGGTCGATATCATTACAAATTCTCTCTAACACAAGGCGAGCATTGGGACCGGCAATATTGACGCCGCAGTAAGCAGATGTAGTATTGGTGATATCAACATCGAGCCGCCATTGGGCATTCCACTTAAGCATGCTCTGATATACGCGATCTACGCCACCTGTGGTAGCGGTGACATAAAAATGATTATCACTGAATCTACAGGCCACACCATCGTCAATGACCACACCAGCCTCATTGGTTAGTAGTGCGTAGCGAGCTCTTCCCACTGGTTGTTTGACAAAGCCAAAGGTGTAAAACCGATTTAAAAACTCGCCGGCATCAGAACCCCGCACCTCAAGCCCACCAAGAGTTGATACGTCTACTATTCCTACATTATTTCGCACATTAGTTACTTCAGCGTTGATACAAGCCTGTTCATCAAGATTTTCTCGTCTGTAGAAGGCGGGGCGATACCAAGCGCCTGCTTGAAGCATTTCAGCTCCGGCTTCAACATGCCGATAATGCATATTACTGCGTCGAGCGGGATAAAAACTTCGACCTGCACTGTGACCTAGTTGTTCAGCAGAAAAGGGTGGTCTGGCGGTAGTAACACCAGTATCGGCAACGGTGCGATTTGTTGCTGCCGCAACGATTCGGGCAGCAGCGAGAGCAGAGTGCCGACCTTGGGAAGGGCCCATGCCGCAGGTTGAATAGCGCTTTACTAGTTGGATATGTTCATACCCATCGCCGGTAGCGTTAATAATATCCGCTATGGTGAGATCTTCATCGTAGTCGACAAATTCTTTGCCTTTTGGATGAGGAAAAATTGGCCATGGATGGTTGGGACTAATATTGTCTCGAGCGATGGGCTCCACGATTAGTTTTTCACTTAGACCCAGCGCATTTGTGGCAATTGCTGCGGCTCTGGAGGCTTCTGAGCGCACTGCATCAATTTGCCATAAACTAGTAACTGATCCTGCTAAGTGCAAAGTGTCTGGGCAGTTGCTCAGTGTAAACATTGCCGATTTATCATCATAACTCAGCTGCCCACCAGCCTGACAAACGAGCTGATAAGCCGGAGTGTAGCCTACAGACATGCAGAGTAAATTACATTGAATGACTTGACCAATATCGGCACAAATACCTTGACCGACGATTTTGCGTACTTCTACACTAGTAACATTGATGGCACCTTTGTTATGAGCGGCATATACCGCGAAACCAGTTTTTACCGGGATACCCATAGAAATAGCTTCTTCTGCGATATCGTCATAGATCGGAGTGTCACGCAGATCAACAATAGCTTGAACCTTTATACCCGCATCATGCAAGTCAAGCGCAGTCCCATAACCGTCGTTGTTGCCCGTTAAAATAACAGCTTCTGTTCCGGGTTTTATGCCGTAGAGATGAATCATCCGCTGTGCTGCGCTGCTCATGACAATTCCGGGTAAATCGTTATTATGAAATAGGGCTGGTTGTTCTAAAGCGCCAGTGCATAAAATAGTTTGAGAAGCTCTGATTTTGTATAAACGGTTTCCAGAAATAACAGGTAACCAATTATCGGCAAACCACCCGTTGCAAACAGCGTTAGTCATCACTGTTATATTAGAGTTAGTTTGAATCTTGGTGACCAGTTCTTCTCGAATTTGTTGACTGAGTACTCCCTTCGCATCCAACCGAGTGTAGTTTAAGGAGCCACCGAGTATTGGATTTTCATCGATTAACAAAACCTCACAATTACCAATACCCGCATCAATCGCAGCTTGCATACCCGCGGGACCGCCACCGACAACTACCACATCATAAAATTTGTATTGCTTATCGTAATAGTCAGGTTTTAACTGTTGATCAATAATGCCAAGCCCGGCCTTTTTTCTGATAAGTGGCGCCCACTTTTCCCACATACCCCGAGGTTTAAAAAAGGCCTTGTAGTAGAAACCGACAGGTAGGAATCTTGAAAACAGACCAAGTAGAGCGCCACGATCCTTTTCCAAGCTACCTGAGTAATTCTGTCCGGTAACTTTCATTCCTTCTTTAATGAGTTCTCTATCTGCTAGTGCATTGGGGTCTGAAGGCAACTGAACCATGGTATTCGCATCTTGTCCTGCCATGGTTAAAACACCACGTGGTCGATGGTACTTAAATGAACGACTGAGCAGCCAGCGTCTGTCAGCTAATAGAGCACTAGCGATAGTGTCACCAGAATACCCTGAGATTGGCTCACCCTCGAATTGGAACTGGAGCGGTTTGTCGCGATCAATCAGAGAGCCGTAAGGTGCGGGTAAACGTGCTTTCATGAGTCGTTCCCAGGAGCTAGTGCTTCAAATTCAACGCGATGCTGATATATCTCATCAGCTTTAAAGGTTCGTATAATTTCGTCGGTGATAGTATTTCGTTCAGCTAAAAACCAAAAAGAACTTGCGGTATGGCACCACCATTCGGTGACTATCCCAGCGGCATTGTCATGGAAGAAGACATGCTCAGCCCAATCTCGAGTAGAGCTGGCGCGATGATCTGGCATTGGGTGATATTCACCGCCGTAGGTAAATTCTGAAATATTTCGCAGGCCATTGAGAGGACAGGGAAGGAGTTTCATCGTTTGACCTCTAGTGGCTCGCGGCGGTAGCGCCGGCTTCGTTAATTTGCTCAAACCGATAGAATCGCTCTAGTTCAAAGGGTTTGATTAGGTCAGGCACTTTTTTAGTCGCTACTAATTCAGCCATAGTGACTCCGCAAATGGGAGTAGCTTTGAAACCCCAAGTACCCCAACCAGCATCAAGATAATAGTTCTCGACAGGACTGAGCCCCATAATGGGGCTATAGTCGGGTGTCATATCCGTGGTACCTGCCCACTGTCTTAAAAGTCTTGCCTGAGCTAAAAATGGGAATAATTCGAGGGCTGCTGCTGATAGCGACTCCCGCTGGTCGAGAGTGGCCCGAGTATTGTACAGGGGATAGGGGTCTGAACCTCCACCAATAACAAACTCTCCTCGAGATGTTTGGTGAACATACACATGTACTTGCGGCGAGCTTACATGGGGCGTGAGTATCGGTTTGTATGGTTGGGTTACCATCGCTTGCAAGGGATAACAGTGTATGGGCAGCGGTATGCCTGCTTTTTTGGCAACTATTGAGCTTGCCCCAGCGACTGCCTGCACTACGGAGCCACACTCCACGCGGCCACGGTTAGTTTTGACTGCTGTGACACGACCGTTGGTGATCTCTATATCTTCGACTTCAGTTAGCTGGTGTAACTCGACGCCTCGATTACAGGCTCCTTTTGCATAGCCCCATGCTACAGCGTCATGTCGAGCCGTGGCACCATCGGCATGCCAGAGACCACCCATAATAGGAAACCGACTATCTTCTGACATATTGAGGTTAGGTACCAAATCTGCAATGGTTTGGCGGTCAACTAATTCCGATCTCACGCCCAAATGCTGATTGACCTCTGCTCTCCAGCGAAAACTCCGGATCGCTGCATCACTATGTGCTAGTGTCAGTTGACCCCTGTTCTCCATCATCACATTGTAATTAAATTCATTACTCAGATTGTTATACAGTTTGACTGACGCACTGTAGAACTTCACCCCAGCTTCAGTGAGATAGTTAGACCGGATAACTGCGGTATTGCGAGCAGTGTTACCACCGCCTAGGTAGTTTTTTTCAAGGATGGCAACGTTGGTAATGCCATGATATTTAGCAAGATTATAAGCAATCGCTGCACCATGACCGCCACCTCCAATAATGACAACGTCATAGTGTTTCTTTAGCTCTGTGGCGGGAGTAAAGTGATGCTTGGCTGGATATTTACTATTCAGTCCGTATTTTAATAATCCAAAAGGCATTGTGTTACTCCCCGCGAGTAAAAAGTAGATTCAACTACCTAGAAATACCACTGTTTTATTACCATCTAAGAACACGCGTCTTTCAATATGGTATTTTACTGCTTTAGCCAAAGCCATACACTCATTATCACGGCCCACTCCGACCAGTTGATCTGGCCCATAATTATGGTCAACGCGAGTCAACATCTGTTCAATGATTGGTCCTTCATCCAGATCAGAAGTGACATAGTGGGCCGTAGCGCCAATCACTTTCACTCCACGATCAAAGGCCTGATGATATGGTTTAGCACCCTTAAATCCAGGTAAAAATGAGTGATGAATGTTGATACAGCGACCTGCTAGTTGTTCAGTTAGATCATTCGATAGTATCTGCATATAGCGAGCTAGAATGATTAGCTCAGAGTCAGTGTCATCAATAATCTCTAGCAAACGTTGCTCTTGTTGTGACTTGGTCTTTGCGGTAACTGGTAAGTGAATAAAGCGTATGCCTTCTCGTTCAACCATTGGTCGCAGGTCTTGATGATTGGAGACGACCGCAGTAATTTCCATATTCATCTCACCTTTTCGTTTTCGATAAAGAAGATCATTAAGGCAGTGGTCATACTTGGATACGAGAATAATCGTTTTTACTGCTAACGAGGGCTTATGGAATTTCCACTCCATGCCAAAATCTTGGGCAATGGTAGAAAACTCTTCGGTAATAACATCAATGTTAGGAGACTTGCTCTGACGTCGAAACACAGCGCGCATGAAAAATTTACTAGTTGACTCATCATCAAATTGCTCAAGGGCGCAAATATAGCAATCTCTTTCGGCCAGAAAACTAGTGACTGCAGCAACCACACCAGTGCCGGCCCGGCAGGTACCGTTAAAAATAAAATTGTCGTTGTCGATTCTTAAGTCTGTCATTCTAATTAACCGGTGATAAAAAGGGGTGACCAGTGTAGCCCTTCGAACTTGATAAATCTGTGGGACCTATAGGACACGAATCATCCTATGTGTGGATGAATGGGTCAATGTCAAAGCTGTAGGATAAGTAAGTCTTATATGAATCTTCGAATTCTCTTATGGGTTTAAATCGCGAGTGCTGTGATTTTTACGATTAGCGCTCCGTGATGAGCTTCGCAGACTTGAACTCATGATTTTTAACAAGAACGCACGCCTCTAGATTTATCATAAAGTTGTCATTAAACTGCCTACTTTACGCACTTTGTTGTTTAAAATCGTGGTCCCTCAGAGGCTTTAGGAATGACAGTAGAGAATAACCAGGGAGAGGAGTTTGTGGAGTTGATGAGTCAACGCCGCTCCCACCCAAGAGTTGAAGAGCCAGCGCCAAGTGATGACTTGATGCAAGATATCTTTGCAGCGTCTCTGAGAGCGCCAGATCATATGCATTTGCGACCGTGGCGGTTTTTAGTCATCCGCGGAGATGACCGTCAATATCTGGCTGATTTGTTTGTCAAAGACTGTCAAGAGAGAAATCGTGATGCAGACCCAGCGACTCTTGAGGGCGCAAAAAAGAAAGCCTATCGCGCTCCTCTTATTATAGTTGGAATTACAAGCTATAAATCTCATGATAAGGTCCCTGAGATAGAGCAGGCGCTTGCTACGGGGGGTGTACTCAATAATATTGGTATGGCTATTTTTGCCCACGGGTTTGGCTCGGTGTGGCGCACAGGAGGCTACGCCTCTTCATCGGTCGTAAAGCAAGGTTTAGGAGTGGCCTCGACTGAAGAAATCGTTGGGTACCTCTATATTGGCACACCAGCTAATGCCAATAGACCACTTAAACCTATCGAGACTTCTGATTTTATTATGGCTTGGCCGAATAAAATATAAATCCAATGAGCCCCTCGATCGAGTAGAAAGAAACTATTAAGTTATTTTTTGTTAGTGTTAAGGATTACAGAATGAGTATTGATCACAGCCAAGAGCTTCAAAATGGAACTTCGCCATCAAACAAAATTATGGTGTTATTTGGCTCGGAAACAGGAACAGCAGAAGAATACGCTTTTGATTTAGGCAATGCACTACAAGCCGAAGGCTATGCGTGTGAGGTGTCTGATTTGGATGACTATGAAGCCTCTGCATTGGTCACAGAGCATTTAGCTATTATTGTCTCTAGCACCTATGGTAACGGCGAAGCTCCGTACAACGCTGAAGATTTGTACAATTGGCTAGAAACTCAGGAACCTGATCTCAGTTCATTATCTTTTGCTGTATGTGCTCTTGGGGATTCGGGATATCCCTCTTTTGCCCAAGCAGGTAAAGATTTTGATCGACTCTTGGGAGAAAACGGGGCCAATCGAATCTTAGAAAGAACGGAACTGGATGCCTGTTTTGATGAGCAAGTCGAGCCATTTATTGAAAAGGTCCAAGCCTGGTTGTTGCTCCACGGGCAATGCTACAAGAAGACAGTGAATCTCAATCCAGTTTGAATGGATCTTTACTAGCGTCAACTTTTAGGAATTACCGGTATTTTGCTGGATAACTCCGAAATTTAGTTAAAATAGGCCCTCCGGAATCTGCCTAAAGGTGATGATGAGAATTTTTCTCTTAATAACGCTTTCCATGCTTGGTAGCTGTTCGACCTATCAGCCGACTCAAATTAATGATGTGTGCAAAATATTTTGGGGAGAGACAGACTGGTATGAGGATGCCCGAGACGTCAAGAAACGCTGGGGGGTGTCTATTTCAGTCATGATGGCGGTCATGAGACAAGAATCTTCATTCAGACCTAATGTTAGGCCTGAGCGGCCCAAATTTCTGTTCATTCCATTGCCACGTAAGTCATCCGCCTACGGATATGCGCAAGCTCAGGATCCCGCGTGGGAGGATTATCGAAAGGCGACTGGAAACTGGAGTCATGATCGAGATGACTTTGGTGATGCCATTAACTTTATTGGCTGGTATGTGGATAAGAGTCACCGACGATTAGGTATTTCCAAAGCCGACCCTTACAGGCAGTACCTTGCCTACCATGAGGGTTGGGGTGGATACTCTAGGGGATCCTTCACTAAAAAGCCGCAATTACTTAAAGTCGCAAGTAATGTTAGAAAGCAAACAGCTCGTTACAATGCTCAGCTAAAAAAGTGTCGGCCCGCTCTGGATAAATCCGTTAAAGGCTGGTTTTTTTGATGCCTGCACTTTTCATAATAAAGTTGAATATAAATCTAATCCGAGCCTCAAGCTAACACGGAATCTAAAGACAAGTGCAAAATAAACAACTATACCAGGGAGTAGGATGGGTCACTGTAGGCTAGTTATACACCTCAACAAATAGGAGAAGCCTCAATGTTCGCATCTATATCACCAGGTTGACTCGAGACGTGATTTGGCCGCATTGTACTGAGCTTCAATCTTATCCACCAACTCCTGAGCACTCAGCACAGCTTTCACAGCACCAATGCCCTGACCACATCCCCAAATGTCTTTCCATGCTTTGGCATCGGAATTACCGCCTGACCCAAAATTCATTTTGGAAGGATCACTTTCAGGTAAATTATCTGGATCCATGCCCGCCGCTATAATGGAAGGCTTTAAATAGTTTCCGTGCACACCGGTAAACAAGTTACTTAACACAATATCATCTGCACTGCTATCCACTAAAGACTGTTTGTAGGGTTGTTCGGCGTTGGCCTCTTTAGTTGCTATAAATGCCGACCCTATATATGCAAGATCAGCTCCCATTGCTTGAGCCGCAAGCACTGCATCACCATTAGCGATCGAGCCAGAGAGCAAGAGAGGTCCATCAAACCATTCGCGCAATTCTTGAACAAGAGCGAAAGGGGAGAGAGCTCCAGCGTGGCCTCCAGCTCCAGCAGCCACCGCAATCAATCCGTCGGCCCCTTTTTCGATAGCTTTTCTCGCAAAACGATCATTAATAATGTCATGCAGCACGATGCCGCCATAAGAATGTACAGACTCGTTAACAAATTCTTTGGCACCCAGTGAAGTTATAACGATTGGGACTTTCCACTTTACACACATTTCCATGTCATGCTGCAGTCTGTCATTTGATCCGTGCACAATTTGATTCACAGCAAACGGAGCTGAGGGGCTTTCAGGATTCGCAGCGTCGTATTCGGCTAGCTCCGTAGTAATTTTTTCCAGCCACCGATCGAGTTCTTCTGCTGGGCGCGCATTTAATGCAGGGAATGACCCGACAATACCGGCTTTGCATTGAGCAATCACTAAGTCAGGGTTTGAAATAATAAAAAGTGGGGCTGCGATAATGGGTAACTTTAATCGCTCGGAAAGTATTGGGGGCAGTGCCATCGTTAATTCCTGTTTAATTAGTCAGCGGAAGATCAGTTACTTTAGCAAATAGTTTGGCACTAAATGCCAATATACAAATCACTAAACCTTCCTGTGTCAACTATGTTTCGCTACTGAAAATATCGTACGTGACAATCCATCTTTATGATCACAATTGATAGATTGGCAACCTGCAACCGAGGTGATGTTAACGATGTTAAACGCTATAGCAAAGACTAAACTGTTTAAGAAGGTGACCCTGCAGTCGCGGTGGCTGCGATTAAACTCAAATCAAAGATAAAAATACCTGTGGGCCGTTTAGACATCAATAATAACTTAGATTACAGGACAGGAATGCGTTGTGATATCCTAGTTTCCAAAGATTAATAAGAATAATAACTATGATTTCAGTAAAGAAAATTTCTTCTCTTGTGCAGTACGTCATTTTAGGCGTTATCGTTTGGTCTTTTTATGGAGTAATTGGACTAAATGATTTCGATATTTTTGATGAAAACAATCTTCTAGAAAACACCCAAGCCTTTGTGCTGATTTTTGTGTTCTTTTTATTTTTAGTGCCATTATTTAATCCGTTGCGAGGGGATAGGTTAATAGCGGTATTCTTTGCTGTTCTGACATTGGCTTTTCTTCTGCGCGAGCTTGATATTGAGAAGTTTGATTTGCCAAAGATACTTATATTACTTGGCTCGGGCAATGGAAGAAATATTCTCTTGGCTTCAGGATTTTTGTCAACTTTAGGGTTTGCCTTGTTTAAGTTTCGGTACTATCTTGATTTGGCGCGATGTTTTTTGCGCAATAGAACTGGGTTTGTCACCCTTATTGCAGGCCTGTTTCTTATTGTGGGTGATATGTTTGAGAAAATCGATGTGCCGTATCACGTATTGTATGAAGAGAGTTTAGAGCTTCTTGGTTACGCCTTTTTGTTGTCTGCAGCGGCCAGGTTATCAAGAAGAGAGGTGAAAACGAGTCGGTTTATTGATTGACCAAAAGCCATCCGCTTTTTCAGATTTAGAAAATAAAAAGCCCTGTAAAAACAGGGCTTTTTATTTTCTAAATGGCGCACTCGGGAGGATTCGAACCTCCGACCGCTCGGTTCGTAGCCGAGTACTCTATCCAGCTGAGCTACGAGTGCGTTTTGACTCATTTCTGAGGCCGCGTACTATAGGTTAGGGGCGTGGTTGAGTCAACAAATGCCTTTATGTGACCCCCAAGTTTTCTTGTTTTTAATCTCTACAGAGTATTTCTCGTGGTGAAAGATATTTCTGAGACACTTATTAACTAGGTTAACTATTGTATTTGATCGGGACCGCCATGGTTTCTTTTAGCTCTTCCATCACCACGTAGCTAGTGGACTCCTGTACCGCTGGTAACTTTAGAATACGATGGCCTAGTAATTCACGATAGGCTGACATATCTGCAATTCTGGCTTTTAACAAATAGTCATAGTTACCTGATACTAAAAAGCAGCTCTGTACATTTTCTAACTCAATGACTGAGCGGCGGAACTCTTCAAAATTTCTCTGCGAGGTGTGGTTTAAACGAATTTGTACAAACACCACCAACCCAGCCTCCAGTTTTTGTGGACATACTTGAGCGCTATAGCCAAGAATGTAACCACTATTTTCTAGACGCTTTACCCTCTCGATACACGGTGTAACCGACAAGCCGACTTGTCGTGCAAGTTCGGTATAGCTGATTCGGCCATCTTTTTGTAAAACACGAAGAATATTGCGATCGATTTTCCCAAGCTGGGATATTCCTTCCGTAGATTTTTTCATTTTCTGATTTCACTCGTAAAATTAGTTTTTCTCGTAAAAATCTATTATATAACAAAATTATCTGTTATTTAAAGGTATTAAGTAATAAATAATGCTGTATATAAGTAAAATTGCACTATAAAAATGTTTATTCAAATTAGCTTTAGGGTGGAAAAATTTATGTTAATAGGTGTCCCAAAAGAAATTAAGAATCATGAGTATCGTGTAGGACTTACACCTTCTTCGGTAAAAGAATTAGTGAAGCATGGGCATCAAGTTATGATTGAGCACAATGCTGGAGTTGCTATTGATTTTACAAATGAAGAGTACGTTGCTGCTGGCGCTGAGATCGTCTCTAGTGCAGAGGAAATATTTGCTCGTGGTGAAATGATAGTTAAGGTTAAAGAGCCACAACCCCAAGAGTGCAAAATGCTTCGGGAGGGGCAAATTTTATATACATATTTACACCTCGCGCCAGATCCAGATCAGACTAAGTTATTATTAGAATCTGGAGCAACATGTGTGGCCTATGAGACTGTTACTGACGCCGAAGGAGGCCTCCCCCTATTAGCTCCCATGTCGGAAGTCGCCGGACGAATGTCAGTACAGGCTGGCGCCCATCACTTGGAAAAAGCACAGGGGGGGCGCGGGGTTTTGTTGGCAGGTGTACCGGGGGTAGCTCCGGCGAATGTTCTAGTCATTGGCGGTGGAGTGGTGGGAGATAATGCTGCTTCTATGGCAGTAGGTATGGGGGCTAACGTGACGATTCTCGACCGCTCTATTCCACGCTTACGTCAGCTTGACAGCGAGTACGAGGGCCGAGCGAGCTGTGTTTTTTCTACTGATGCTGCAATTGAGGAGTATGCATTGCAGGCAGATTTAGTTATAGGTGCTGTGTTAGTGCATGGAGCGGCGGCACCCAAGTTACTGAGCAATAGTCTAATAAAGCGTATGAAAAAAGGGGCTGTGGTAGTTGATGTGGCTATTGATCAAGGAGGTTGCTTCGAAACATCAAAGGCAACTACCCATGACCACCCTACCTATATCGTTGATGGAGTTGTTCATTATTGTGTTGCTAACATGCCTGGGGGTGTTGCTCGGACCGCAACCATGGCTTTAAATAACGCAACTTTACCCTACGCCATTGCCTTGGCTAATGACCCGGTCAATGCGTTGTTTACAAACTCTAATTTACAGAACGGCTTAAATGTACATAAGGGCTCAGTCACTTACAAAGCCGTGGCTGATGCCTTAGGTTATACGTATGTACCCGCGGATGAAGCCTTAAAAGCCTAATTAGACCTGCTTCAATCTAAAAGGGCACTTCTGCAATTACCACTACGCGAGTGGGTGCGGGGTGTCCTTCAGCCGTTTTACTGACATCATTTGGATCTAAAAAATCACTCAGTGAATCATAGGTCATCCACCCTGTGCTTCTTTGCTCGTCAACACTTGTTATAGAAATATCTACTATCCTAGGGTTAATATATCCTTGTTTGCGTAGCCAACTCACTAAAGTCTCAGGTGTTGGCAAAAACCACACGTTGGGCATCTTAGCGTAGCGTCCTTCTGGCACTAAAGTTTGGCCTTTGGGTCCATCTATCACCAGAGTTTCAAGAACTAATTGTCCTCCAGGACGCAGAAGTTCACGCAGCTCTCGTAAATGCTCCATAGGTGACCGTCGATGATATAAAATGCCCATAGAGAACACCGTATCAAAGGCGGCCAGTTTACTGGGCATGTGTTCTATGCCCAATGGAAGCACGTCAATGGGTAGGTCAATGCCTGCATAATTTTTAATAGCGTTAAACTGAAATACAAATTTGGCGGAAGGATCGATACCAATTACTCGTTTGGCACCAGACCCGAGCATACGCCAACAATGATAGCCGTTGCCACAACCAACATCTAAAACGAGGCGGTTGTTCAGAGGCTGAAGATGGGGTATTACTCGGTCCCACTTCCAATCAGAACGCCATTCCGTATCTATTTGTAATCCAAACAGCTCATAAGGGCCTTTGCGCCATGGATGCAGTCCCATTAAACTCTGCTGCAACTGACCGAAACTTTCCGAACTTAGATCATCTTTAGTTTTTATGATAACGCCATTGGTAAAATCACTACTTTGGGTGACCACACTCGGAAGAGTTCGCAAAGACTCTAGCCATTCAGGCATGTCACCCCAGCGACGACCATCCAGGCGCTCATCGATGAGATCAGGTAATGTGTCATACCATTCTTTTAAATCAGAGTTTTGTAGCCACTTTAAGAAAGGACCATAGTTAAAGGGAAAAGCGCGCATTGGTACACCTACAATGAAAGAGCGATATTGTAAATGATTTCCATAAGACGATCTCTGAGATTCGTTGTTTTAAAGTGGCTCAGACTTAATGAATTAAACTGTGTGGAGAAGAAAAATTTTGCCACATGCTATGCCAATAGGTGCATAATCTACTATCCCAAGTTATTATCATTTTGACAGACTTATTGAGGGCAATTTAAATGAGTGAAGAGCGCTTTCAAGAATTGGAAGAGAAATTGGCTTTTGTTGAGATGGCCAGCACTGAGATGGGCGAAGAGATTTTCCGTCAACAACAAGAAATAGAGGCACTAACTAAAGCTCACCAGACTTTGTTGCAACGTCTTGAGTCTCTCCAAGATACAGCGGATCAGGGTGGCGGCGATAACGTTGAACGCCCACCGCACTATTGATGCAATATAGAACTACAATGAGAAATTACGGATTAGGAAATGAATATGACCGAACTAAATGAGCAGGTAAAAAACCAAATTGATGATGTCTTTGCACGGCAGCAACGCTATGCATTGGAGTTGCGTAAGTCAGACTACAAACAAAGACTGGCGGTCCTTGACCGTTTCGAACAAGCATTTCGTGAGTCCGAGGAAAAAATCTACCAATCAGCAGCTGATGATTTTTCCAAACCCCAGGCTGAAGTGGATATGTCTGAAATTATGGCAGTGCTGGCTGAATTAAAGCACGTGCGAAAAAATTTAAAGAAATGGATGAAACCTGTATCTGTGATGCCGACCGCTAGCATGATTGGCACATCATCTAAAATTGTTAAAGAACCCAAGGGTGTCACTCTAGTGGTATCTCCTTGGAACTATCCGTTCAATTTGACATTTGGACCTATGATTTGGTCGATAGCAGCAGGTAATACTGTCATTATCAAGCCCTCTGAGATGACGCCTAATATGTCCGCAGTTATTGCAGATATAGTGGAGCGTGCCTTTAGACCTGAGGAGGTTAGCCTTTTTCAGGGGGAGGCTGATGTTGCTAGTTACCTCACCGCATTACCCTTTGATCATATCTTCTTTACTGGTAGTCCAGCGGTAGGGAAGCATGTCATGGCAGCTGCAGCAAAAAACCTAACATCTGTCACCTTAGAGCTCGGTGGTAAGAGTCCTGTTATTGTGGATAAGAGCGTTAATATTAAAAAGGCGGTGCAGTCTATTGCTTGGGGTAAATTCAGCAATAACGGTCAAACCTGTATTGCCCCAGATTATCTTTATGTTCATGAATCAGTTAAAGATCAGTTTGTGCGTGAGTTGACTGCTTGTGTCGAAAAACAGTACGGATTGGGCAATAACGCAAAAGATAATGGTGATTACTGTAAGGTCGTTAACACGAGTCACTACAATCGCATTAATCGATTGCTAGAAGATGCAAAATCTCAGGGAGGTAAGTTAATTACTGGTGGCCAGATAGATGATGCTGGTCGATTTATTGCGCCCACTCTGATTGAAGGTATGGCGTCTGATTCGGCCATTATGGAGGAAGAGATCTTCGGGCCTTTACTTCCTGTGATTACCTTCTCAAATATTGAAGAAGTAATTGATGTCGTGAATAGTAAACCTAAACCGTTAGCACTCTATATCTACAGTACGGATAAACGTAACATCGATAAAGTATTGTGTGAAACAAGTGCTGGTGACACCTGTGTTAATCAAACGATGATGCACTTTTTGCATCACAACCTGCCTTTTGGTGGGGTTAACAATAGTGGTATTGGTAAGTCTGGTGGAGTTTGGGGTTTTAATGCCTTTACACATGAGCGCAGTGTTTTAAATGATAAGTTCAGTTCAGCGTCCATGTTGCACCCACCCTACACTCCGAAGGTTCGTAAACTGATCAAAATGGCCATCAAAATGACAACATAATGTCGTTTCAGTTTACTTAATAGCCACTAGAGAGCAAAAGTTGAAACATTGAAACCAAGGGCTTGCAGATTGAAAACCGCAGGCCCTCAATCTTTGTATGTGGTTATCTAATGTTTCAGGTATTAAAACGTTTTCAATAGAGTCACGTTTCTGGCTTATTTCCAATTCGCTGTAGCCTTGGGCTCGTTTGAATTGATGGTGTAGGTCACTGAGTAAACTGTCTAGACTGTCAGGTTCAAATCGCAATTTCTCTGAAATAACTAAGCATCCCCCAGGGTTTAACCCTGCGTAAATTTTTTCTATAAGGGCAGCACGTTTCTCCATGGGAATGAATTGCAAAGTAAAGTTCATCACCACCATTGAAGCATTGTCGATAGAAATTTCGCAAATATCTTTATCGACCAATTTAGTACTAACCATCGATGGCGATAATTCCAAGATACTCGCGCACTTTTTCAACATGGCATCTGAATTATCGACTGCAATAATAATTGCATTGCGATCTTCGATTCGCGAACGCATTGCCAAAGTTGACGCTCCAAGAGAACAGCCAAGGTCGTAGCAGTTACTGTTTGGTTGCACGTAGCGTGATGCTAATTCACCACAGTGGGCCAAAATTGTTTCATAGCCAGGTACTGATCGACTGATCATATCGGGAAAGACATCCACAACAGCTTGATCGAAAATAAAATTCGGCACCCTGCCAATGGGGTAGGCAAATAAATTATCGGACTTGGAATGAGCCATTATCTATACCGCGATAGTATTTAGACCGCTGGTCGCAGCTAAGTCAGTGTTGGTGATAATAGCGGTGTGAGCAAATTCTTGGCACAAATACTTTTCAGCCACTCTCTTTAGATCACCACTGGTCACGTTTAAAATCCGGTTTCTAAAAGCAAGAGCCGAGTCTTTATTGCGCCCATTGAGCTCAGAGTGAAACGCTTGAATTGCTTCACCTGCAGGAGAGCTCGGTTTATCAAGAGTCCCTATGACCCCGAGGATAGCTTCTTCAACTTTATCTGCACTAGGAGGCGTTTCTAAAAGCCAATTAACGGACTCATCAAAATCATTAAGCGTGCCTTCAATACGAGGATCACGGTAAGAATAGAATCGAAAAGCACCAGATTGATTGTCCTGAGAGGCCCCACCGCCATAGGCACCGCCCTGTTCTCGAATGGCACGATGTAAGAAGCCATTCCGTAATACTCCACCCAGGACCGTCAAGGCAGCTGAATCTTCATGACCAGCGGGAACGGTAGGATAAGCGCGAGCGCAAAAACTTACTTGGGTGTTGGCAGTCCAACAGTGGTTGCTTGGAGACAGTGTTGGTTGATAGTCGATGAAGTTACTCACAGTGCTTTTGTTTTCTGCATGAGTCTTAAAATTCGACTGTATCTGAGTTTCAAAGACATCTAAGCGCTCTTGCTCAGCAATTAATAAATGGTGACGCGGTTGCTGGAGAACTTTAGTATGGATTTCTTGCAGTTGACTAGCTAGTTTTTCTAATTCTTGCTCATTATTGAGGCTGGTATCAAGCGCCTTAATCAATGATAGTCCACTTAAACCACCCCAGCGCTGGGTTAAATAAGCACTAGTTGATAGCCCACTCGCTGCAGCATGCATAGCCATGATGTGGCCATTTCCCACAATGGATGACTCGCGATAACTACGAATTTGAGCCACCAACTCACGTAACCGGGGTAATTCATCAAAACGTGTGTGTTCAATCGATTGTTGCATTAGATCGGTCATTGCTGCCTGGTTCGAAGCCAGGCCTTTGGCAGAGAAGCTTATGTTGCCATGGAGTTTTTCTAAACAGTCTTTATCTGAACGCACATTAGCTGAGGCAGAGTAGGAGCCCACCACGCTGGAGTGCCACAATTGAGTTGCCAAGTAATCTCGATGACCCACTCCCATTTCAGTAGCACAGGTGCTATACAGCGGTAAAAGGTCCATTTGCTCGGGGGTAAAATGGGGCATAGGCATAACAACCTGTTGGTACACCAGGCCGTTAGTGCCGGCGCTATAGCTAGTCATAGCGATGGGTGAAGCACGAGAAGCATTTGGTTCTGCGTAGAAAATGTCTGCAGGAATATCTTCGATACCCACTTTAGGTAATATGTCTAGATCCTCTTCCATCTCCTGTCGTTTTTTAAGAGCAACGGCTTCATCTATGATTTGTTGTTTATCTTCAGAGTCCAAGTCCTTCTGAATTCTCGCTAGACGATCTTTTTCTTGCTGCTCTGTTAATCGACCTAGATTGCAGTCCGGTTTCATCACAAGACGAACGCGATGCTGATTGTTGAGGAGAAGGTCTTGTGCCAAAGTCTTGATAAATTGAGGGTCTTTGATTTCCTGCTGTAGTTTCTCCAGCACGGGATCTAGGTTTAAAAGAGCGACTGGATCACCTCGGTGTGTGGCGCTGGTGAGGGCTGTTAGAATTATTTGCAGACCATAGGGATATCCTCCTCCTGACACCTCACGTTGCGATAGTTCAAGTTGATGAAGACTCGCAGCTATCTGTTCTTGGGGAAGACCTTGGTCGGCAACATTTTGCAGTACGCCTAAAATAAGACTTTCTACTGCATCTGCATCCTCGGGATTTGAACCTTCGATTCCACAGACGAAACAAACTTCTTTTTGTGAGTCTTCAAGACCACACATTGGTGAAGGAGCGGTACCCAAATCTGTAGTTTCAAGTGCTTGCTGCAGAGGTGAACCACTGTTATCAAGTAAAACACTTGCAAGTAGACGGGCTCGCATTGTTGCTTCAAGATCGGTTGAGTCTCCAAGCAGCCATGAGAGTACGATGTGACTGTGATTTTCGGGAGAATCCGGCTCATCAAAAGCGTAGACTTCTTCTACGTACTGCGGTTTGTCGTATCGTTTTTCGTCGTTGACTGCGATATGACAATCAAGCTTATCGAACCGATGTAGTGCTTGTTCCTGAAATTGAGCTTGATGCTCAGCTGCGGGAATATCGCCAAAGGTGATAAAGATCGCGTTACTCGGATGATAATGGACGTTATAAAATGCTTTGAATTGATCATAGCTTAAATCAGGTATATCGGCTGGCTCGCCACCACTGTTGTAATGATAAGTACTGGTTGGGTACAGGTGCTTGGTAATTGTTTGCCATAGAGTCGAGTTAATTGAGCTCATTGCTCCTTTCATCTCGTTATACACTACCCCTTTATACGTGAGCTCTGAGTTTGAATCTTCTGAATCGGAGAATTCTAAACGATGACCTTCTTGTGCAAAATCGAGTGGATCAAGACGAGCAAAAAATACAGAATCTAGATAGACACTGAGTAGGTTGTTGAAGTCTTTCTTGTTCTGACTGGCAAAGGGGTACGCCGTCCAGTCAGAGCTGGTAAAAGCGTTCATAAAGGTGTTGAGAGACCTTCTAATCATCATGAAGAACGGATCTCGCACAGGATACTTTTCACTGCCACACAGGGCAGTATGCTCAAGAATATGAGCCACACCAGTCGAATCTTCTGGCACAGTTCGCAGTGCAACCAGGAACACATTCTCTTTATTTTCAGATGCTAGATGAATGTGCTGTGCACCAGTGACCTTATGCCGATATTCTTGATACTCCACATTTAATGATGGTATGTCTTGTTTGCGTAATAGTTCAAAGGCTGGGTTGGTCTGATCGGTCATTCTAACTGCTACTCCAAAATAAATTTGATTTGGTTCACTAAAAGGGCGTCGCTATTCTACGCGAATCTCCGCACTTGAGAAGGCGAATGTCGAATCAGTTTCTACTCAAGTTGTTTGCGCATCCGTTGGCGGTAATCAATTGGCGTGGTTCCTTCCCAGCGTTTAAAAGCACGATAAAAAGTGCTCGGTTCGCAGAAGCCGGTTAGATAGATAATTTCACTAATGGCCTCGTTGGTCTGTGATAGCAGTCTGAGTGCTAAGCGATGTCGTAGATCGTTTAGTATTTTTTGGAAACTAGTGCCGGCAACGTTTAGCTGATGTCGCAAATGACGCGTGCTAACAGACATAAGTGCAGATACGGAATCCAAAGTAATTTCTCCAGATTCTAGTAAGCTCGCCATGTGCATACGGACTTCTTTGATTAAATCACCCTGTTTCAGAATCTCAAGGTGCTGATCTGCGGCTTGCATATGTAGATCAAGGAGCTGTGTCTCAGCATAAAGTGATCTATATTCAAGGACAGTTTTAGGAAAATACAATTTAAAAGATCTAGCATTAAACTCAACAGGGCAATTAAAAATACGCTCATACTCACTAATATCAGCATTGGGAGAATGGTTAAATACTATTTTTTCGGCAATAAAGACGCCATCAGTGACTGATTCAAATAGTTTGATCAAACCTAACACCATGGCTTCGGCTAAGTGTGAGGTGGCATATTGGTGATTGGAAAAATAATTAGTAAGGCAAGGAAGTGGTGAGATCTCGAGAGATCCGTGTAGGGCATCACTAATTAAACGTTGATAATTTAAGACTCTCTCGAGCCCATCCCCAAAGGTGGGGCTGCTTAACATTAAGTATTCTAATATCTGGCCTTTATATACCGGCATTTTTTCAGCAAGATGCAGTCCGATGCATGGATCTCCAGAGACTTCTACTGCGGCTTTCCAGAATAGAGGCTGCGCAGCAAAGGGCGTACGCAGGTTTGCCTCGTATAATTTAGCCGGATCAAAACCCGATTGACGTAAAATTTCATCGGCATCGACCTCAAGAGCCAACAAGCCCTGATAAGCCAATCGTACTAGTGTCCCCGAATCCGTTAAACCTGCCATAGAATCTCCATTGAAAACACCATAATACACAATTGACCCAAATGACAAAACTGTTAAATTTTTTGCTAGTGACTTTCGACCTGAGAGTATTTACGGTAGGGGAATGAAAATGCATTCACAAACTGATGACAAAAGTCAAAAATTGCCCAGCATCGACGAACTCACTGAGCTCCCTGGTATTTTCGCTTTGTTCCGAAAAGCGGCAGTCAAATCGGATAAGTTTGCCGATGGCGAAAGTCTACCTATGCTTGGAAACTCTATTCACGGTTTAAAAATTGATCGTAGACATTTGTTGGCTTATCAAAGGCTAATGGGCTTTGATGAAAACGAAAGCCTGCCTCCAACCTACTTAAGTATGCTTGGTTTTCCATTGGTCTTAAATATCATGACACATGCTGATTTTCCGATGAAAGCCATGGGCCAAGTACACCTGCGTAATGAAATAACCGTCCTCAAATACTTCCCAATCGGATCTCCCATCGATCTGTCTGCTTATATTATGAGCAACTCTCCCACGTCCAAGGGTATTGAATGGTCAGTTGGTATGATGGCTAAGGTTAATGGCGAACTGGTGTGGTCGAGTGAATCGACGATGCTACATCGCTGTAAAACTGCGATCCCTCGCCAGACAGCAGATCCCATTATGCGGATCGGGGAACCTCAAACATGGTCAGTTGATCGAGGAATGGGCCGGCGTTACGCAAGGGTTTCTGGAGACTACAACCCAATTCATTTAACCGCCATGACGGCTAAGCTCTTTGGCTTTAAAAGAGCTATTGTTCATGGCATGTGGAGTAAGGCTAGAAGTCTCGCTGTTTTAAAGGATCAATTACCAGGTGAAGGCTATCGAGTTCGTGCAAGCTTTCATCGGCCGCTATTTTTGCCTTCCAAGGTTTTGTTTTATACCAAACATGAAGAAAATAAAACGTTGTTCTCACTATTCAATGAATCGGGCCAAGAGGCCCATTTAGACGGTATTATCGAAGAGGATATATAGAATGCCCAGTTACAAGGTTCCAATGAAAGATGTCTTGTTTTTATTCAATGATGTCTTTGACATGCAAACTCAATTCAAACAGGTAGTGGGTGGTGATCAGGCAACTCCCGATATGATTGAGGCTATTTTTGCCGAGGGTGCAAAGTTTAGTGAAAACGAGTTGGCACCGCTCTATCAGTCAGGTGATGACGGCTGTGTTTGGACTGATGGTGAAGTAACTACGCCTGAAGGCTTTAAAGAAGCCTACAAAACCTACATTGAAGCAGGATGGACCTCGTTGACTGGCAGCGAAGGTATGGGTGGCCAGAATCTTCCGTCATCTATTGGCTTGGCAGTGACTGAGATGATTACCACTGCTAATTGGGCATGGGCAATGTATCCAGGACTTAGTGAAGGAGCCATCGCTACACTGGAAGATCATGGCACTGAGGATCAGAAAAAAGATTATTTAACAAAGCTAATTAGTGGTGTTTGGAGCGGCACCATGTGTCTTACCGAACCCCATTGTGGCACTGATTTAGGGCAAATGAAGACAAAAGCAGTGCCCAATGCCGATGGAAGTTTCAGTGTAGATGGAACCAAGATTTTTATTAGTGCCGGAGAGCATGATTTAACTGAAAACATTGTTCATATCGTATTGGCTAAATTACCTGATGCACCCAAAGGGACCAAAGGCCTTTCACTATTCATTATTCCCAAGTTCTTGCCGGCTGCAGATGGTTCTGCAGGAGAAAGGAATGGGGTTAGATGTGGCTCGATTGAGCACAAGATGGGTATCCACGGAAATGGTACCGCGGTTCTTAATTTTGATAATGCCAAGAGTTTTCTTATTGGTGAGCCGCATGATGGTTTGAATGCCATGTTTACGTACATGAATGTAGCGCGTATTGGTACGGCTAGCCAGGGTGTTTCGGCGGCCGAACGATCTTATCAAGGAGCCTCCGCCTATGCGCGTGATCGTCTGGCAATGCGGTCAATTTCTGGTATTAAAAACCCTGATGGGCCAGCGGATGCGATTATTGAACATCCCGATGTGCGACGCATGTTGCTGACTCAGCGTGCTATTGCTGAAGGTGGTCGAGCGATGGTGACCTATGCTTCGCAATTTGCTGATGTTTACCGCGCGGGAAAGACAGAGGAAGCAAAAAAAGCCGCGGAAGCAAGATTGGGGTTCTGTACACCTATACTGAAAGGGTTTATCACAGAGTTAGGAGTAGAAGCTGCAAACCATGGAGTACAGGTGTTTGGCGGGCATGGTTACATTAAAGAGTGGGGTATGGAGCAAATTCTCAGGGATAGCCGCATTGCAACACTTTATGAGGGCACTACTGGTATCCAGGCGCTAGATTTAGTTGGACGCAAGGTGCTGCTTGATCGTCTCAAGCAACTCAATGTGTTTACAGGGGAGATGCTTTCTTTTGCTAAAGGATGTATGCCTTGGACTGCTGCAGGTAGGGATAAAACAGTTCGTAATCAAGCTTGGCAAGTTGCTAAATTGGCTATGAGATGGCGATTTTTGGCCTACAAATTGGGAGCCGGCGCTAAAAAACGTCCGGATTCCGTCGGTGCTGGTTCAGTCGACTTCTTAATGTTCTCCGGTTATGCCTACATGGCATACATGTTCGCTCGCATGAGTAAGGTTGCAGCTGCGCAATTGGTAGCAGGAGAGGGTGATAGTGTATTTCTGCAAGAAAAGCTGCATACCGCAACATTCTTTTTTGACCGTATTCTTCCTCGCGCAGACATGCATGCCAAAACGATGAAGGCAAGCACCGACAGTGTTATGGCGATGCCAACCGAATATTTCGACGCATCTTAAGAGTCGTCTCTAATTAAGATTTACCCCCCCCCGAAGAGGGCGTTATGGAATTGTCCATCGCGCCTTTTTCTTACCTTAACAATTGATACAATCCAGTGCAGGCGGTAGTTAAAAGCACCCAACCTATAACCTGATAAAAACGAGTTGATTCTTGCATTAGTAGCCGGGTGTGAAAATGATGGCCAATCATATGCCCAATGCCCGCGAATGGAAGCAGCCACAGTGTTGCTAATAAATTAAAGCTAATACCTGCCCACGCAAACGCAATCAGCTTGATGCTCACCAGAACTCCCCACACTACGAATAGGGTATGGCGGAACTCAGTAGTTTTTATATGCCTCAGAGCAACCGCGATCACCATAGGACCTCCGATGAGAGATGTGCCACTAATATACCCGCCAATAATCAAAAACATTACATCCAACCAGCGACTGCTGCTCTTGAGGGGATGGCCTAAAATATAGGTAACCGAGTACGCCGTAATCATAAGGAAAATAATAATATTCATTATTTTAGCTGGTAGCACAATAAGCCCAATAACACCGGCAAGTTTTGGGATGATCATGATACCGAGGGTAAAGCGCACAAAAGGCCAGTTAACTCGGGGAGCTTCGAGAGCATGATTGCCTTTCATTAAGGGCATATTTTTCCAGCTCTCAATAAAAGTAAGGGAGGCAAAAAAGAGTAAATGTAATGAGATGATCGGGAGAAAATACAAAGGATCATTGTGTATAAGAAGCAAAAATGGAATGGTAAATAGCGCTCCGCCAAATCCTAGTCCCGAACGGACAAATCCGCTCCAAATAAAGACAATAGCAATAAGGATGTATTGGTAAAGCTCAAACTCCATCGCTAGTTGCAACCGTGCTCTCCATGGACATGGCCATGGGAAACTTCTTCTTCGGTTGCTTTTCTGATATCGACGATTTCGACCTCAAAGTTAAGATTTTTGCCTGCCAGAGGGTGATTCATATCAACATCAACATTAAATTTCCCCAGTTTAATCACAGTGCCAGGTTTGACACCATTGTCGGTGTTCACATGTATATCTTTACCGATGGTCAGTTTGCCCTCGTGTTTAAGATATTTAACGGGTATTCGTTGAACATTGGTGACATTTCTAAGTCCATACCCCTCATTTGGCATTAGCTTAAAAGACAGCTTTTGGTTAATTGTAGCTTTTGAAATAGCCTGCTCGAAGCCTCTTACCATTTGCCCTCTACCATGGAGGTAAACCATTGGTTCTCCAGTGTCGTACGTTGAGTCTATGAGTTCATTATTGTCATCGGTCAGGGTATAGTGAACTGAGATAACATGGTGCGCTGTAACGTGCATTAGTGGCTCCTCCAAAAGGGTGCCCATGATACATCAAGAGACTTAAGTTAGGGGGTAGGTACCCAACGGTTTGTTTTAACAGGGACAAGAAAACCATGTCGCCAACTGATGATAAAATTAAGTTCTTACTCGATGATTCGGATGGATCGTTTGGTGATTTGGTGGGAGATGGCGTCAAACCTCTAGCCGCGAGCGTGTCATCGCATATTGTCCCGACTAAAGAAATCACCCCAGGTATTATCGAGCGCAGAAAAGCTGCCCAAAGAGAAGTGGTTTCTGATGTTAATGAACTAGATACAGCTAGCGTTATAGAGCCTGTAGAGCCTCTGGCTTATCTAGAGTACCAGAGACCTGGTGTTCAGCATGGGGTCTATAAAAATCTACGTTTGGGTAAATATGAAATCCAGTCCAGGCTTGATCTGCATAGGCACACGGTTGAGCAGGCGCGTGAAGCCCTGTGGAGGTTTGTCGATGACTGTCATAAACATAGCATCAGGTGTGCGCTAATCACTCATGGAAAAGGAGAAGGTAGGCAAGAACCCGCAAAGCTAAAAAGTTGTGTCAACCATTGGCTTAGGCAATTTGATGAGGTACTGGCATTTCATAGCGCTCAGAAGCAACATGGTGGTGTCGGTTCCACCTATGTGCTGATAAAAAAAGACCGTTCTGCGAGACAAAAAACCAGCGAGAAAATTGACCATTCACGGAGGATTAAGCGCTAACTAAGTCAACATTGGGATAATTATAGTTATGACTGATTGCTATATTGGAGATTAAGTTGGCGCGACAATCAATTTAGGGGTTTTACAATGACATTAGTACTAAAATTTTTAAAACGGCAGCGGGCAGTTGCGCGGTGCGGTGCAATAATATTGTTAGCCTGTTCAGCGTCTCTTTCTGCTGAGGAAGATGCTACTGAGGTTTTTAATTTTAAGGTTTCGTTAGACAATCGTGAAGTAGGATGGCACAGGTTCGTTGTCCAGACGAATGGTGACCAGTTAACAGTATCTTCCAAAGCGAAAATGGACTTTATGGTCTTGCTGGTCAAGAAAGTATCTTATCGTCACGAAGCGACGGAAACTTGGTTGGGCGATTGCCTACAAGCATTTGAGAGTGAGACTAAGCGTAATACAAAAAGAGTTTCTATGAGGGGTTCTATGAAGGACGGTGATTTTTATGTCAACAGGAATGAAGAGGAAGTTTTGGTATCTGACTGTGTCAGAACCTTTGCCTATTGGCGGCCTGCTTGGCTCGACGATGAGTTTCTTCTAAATGTAGAAACCGGAAAATATACGCCAGTTTCCTTAGAGGTCACCGAAGATCAATTGACAAACATGACTAAAAGGGTAGTTGGTTTACCCAAGACAGAGATTCATCTTGCATACGATAAGTCAGGAAATTGGCAGACACTTGAGTCTGATCTCAAAATAGCGGGAACTCTCAGATATCAAAGAATCAATGAATCAGTTGGAGAAACAGATGCGAAGCTTTAATTCTGGAATACTTATGATTTTGCTTCTTGCGGTAACTGCGTGTAGCACACATAAGCCCATGCCTGCGGTGAAATATGTTGATCTTGACCGATTCATGGGTGATTGGTTTGTGATCGCTAATATCCCAACGTTTCTTGAAAAAGATGCCTACAATCCGGTGGAGACTTATAGTTTGGATAATGACGGCACCATTGCCACTACATTTACCTTCAACCAGGGAAGTCTAGATGGCGAGAAGAAGAATTATCACCCCAGAGGTTTCGTTCAAGATTCAAAAAGTAACGCCATTTGGGGTATGCAGTTCGTTTGGCCCATAAAGGCTGATTATCGAATTGTATACCTTGATGCCGATTATCAAAATACAATTATTGGGCGTAAAAGCCGTGATTATGTATGGATAATGTCGCGAAAATCATCGATCTCCGAAAAAGATTATAGCTTTCTGGTGGATCAGGTCCAGCGTTTGGGATACGATATTGACCAGCTGCGGAAGGCGGAGCATAACCCCTCTTTAGATGTTGAAAAGGATCCTTTTATTGATGTGTCACAAATTGAATACGCTACCTCTAGTCTTTCGGGGTTTGAAAAGGTTGTGATGACGACCAAGAGCTTTGAGCGAAGCTCTAGCAGCAGAGCAGTTACGAAAGGTGGGTTGAGCACAACCGATAGGGTGACTCGCGACCGATTACTTTTGGATATCGATTTGTTATCTTTGGGCGATTTACCTGTGCCATCGAAGCGCCATCAGTTTGATGGGGCTCAGATTGCGTCAGTAAAGATTTCGGCGGGAGATCAGGTATACTCGAGTCCATCGTTTGACCACGATAATCCTCCGGTTGCACTGCGGCCACTTATCAATTTTATTTTGGCGCTAGAGTAGTGGTTTCGGCACGGTATTCATTGCTTAGAAGCGCAAGTTAAAAACGCCAAAAGCTCATTTGCCGATCAAGGTGCTAAGCCCTTATACTTCGCGCAAAATAGTTTTGAGTGATGCAATGTCCATACGTAAAGAACAATTGGAGTCAAATAAGTTACAAAAACGCTTGCGGCGTAATGTAGGCAAAGCCGTGGCTGACTATAGGATGATTGAAGAGGGTGACCGAATTATGGTTTGCCTTTCTGGCGGTAAAGATTCCTATGCGATGCTTGATATTTTGATGAACTTGCAGAAAAACGCGCCCGTTCAATTTGAGTTAGTTGCGGTTAACTTAGATCAAAAACAGCCGGGATTCCCTGAGCAGGTACTGCCAAATTATCTTGATACTCTTGATATCGAATATCATATTTTAGAGAAAGATACCTACAGTATAGTAACGAGTAAGATTCCTGAGGGAAAGACCTATTGCAGCCTGTGCTCTAGACTTAGAAGAGGAACTCTCTATGGATTTGCAGAACAGATAGGTGCAACTAAGGTTGCGTTGGGACACCACCGAGATGATATTGTCGAAACTTTATTTTTAAACATGTTTTATCAAGGTAAGCTCAAGGCTATGCCCCCCAAATTACTTTCAGATGATAAGCGTAATGTGTTAATTCGACCGCTCGCTTACTGCAAAGAATCTGATCTTGTTGCGCTGGCGGAGTTGAAACAGTTTCCGATTATTCCGTGTAATCTGTGTGGCTCGCAGGCGGGACTTCAACGGAATGCAGTAAAGGAGATGCTTGCCCAATGGGAGCGGCAGTTTCCTGGAAGAATTGATGCGATTTTTGGGGCTATCAAAAATGTTGCACCCTCTCAATTAGCAGACACCAGTCTTTTTGATTTTGCTGGTTTAACCAACGGGAAGTTAAAAATAGATCAGGATGAAAGTATGGAAATTGAATCTTTTATTCGAGCTATTAATGTGTGACATCAAACTGGAGGGTGTTCGCAGAGTAACTTTCTGGAATAAGCTTTTTAGACAGCATTAAATATTAGTATCAGACTTTTATTAGTGACAAATAGCAACGCCGATAATACACAATTGACATAAATTGTAATGAGGAAATTTATGCCTGATCTATCTATTTCTACCATCGTCGCCTTCATGGCTTATGTTGCTATCGTTTTGAGTATCGGGTTTTACGCCTATTTAAGAACTAAGAATGCTACCGATTATTTCTTGGGAGGTAGAGAGCTCTCTCCGAGCGTTTCGGCAATCAGTGCTGGTGCTTCAGACATGAGCGGTTGGGTACTATTAGGGCTGCCCGGATATGCTTATCTTGCAGGTCTGGAGGCTGCTTGGATTTCTATTGGATTGGTGATTGGCGTGGCGGCTAATTGGTTACTAATGGCGAAACGCCTCAGGATCTATAGTGCATTGTTGGGTGATGCTGTGACTCTACCAACTTATCTGCAAAGACGGTTTATGGATAAGACTCCATGGCTCAAGTCCATCGCAAGTGTCAGCATTTTATTGTTTTTCTTGTTTTATGTAGGTTCTGGGTTGATCGCAGGCGGAAAGCTATTTAACGAAGTGTTTGGATTTGACTATCACATGGCAGTCATTGTTAGCGTAGTACTGATTTTGTTCTATACGCTGTTTGGAGGGTTTCTAGCCGTTTCCTGGACAGATGTTTTTCAGGGTTTGCTAATGTTACTTGCGTTAGCCTGTGTGCCTATTTTAGTGATTTCCCAGACAGGTGGTGTTGACCAATTCACAGCGCAAATCAATCAGCAAAACCCCCAACTTCTTAATCTCTTTACCGATGCTGAAGGCAATATCCTGGGCTGGATGATGATTGTTAGCACCATGGGCTGGGGCTTAGGTTATTTTGGACAACCCCACATACTGGCGCGATTCATGGCTATACGTTCCGCTTCTGAGACAGGACAAGCAGCCACCATTGGAGTGGTATGGGCCTTGTCTTGTTATTTGCTGGCTATATTGGTCGGCCTTAGTGGGATCGCTTATTTACCTGAGGTTTTGCCGGATAGTGAAAAAGTATTCATTGCGCTGACAAGTTTGATTTTCCATCCACTTATTGCAGGTATTCTTCTTGCGGCTATTCTGGCCGCCATTATGAGTACTGTGGATTCTCAGTTACTGGTGTGCTCATCCTCCTTAGCCGAAGACCTCTACCCCTTAGTGACAAGAAAAGATGTCAGTGCTGAAAAGCGACTGCAGATAGGACGAATAGCAGTTGTAGTGCTGGCTATGATGGCTACTGTGCTGGCTATGGAGCCGGATAATAAAGTCTTAGACGTTGTTTCCTATGCTTGGGCTGGCCTCGGTGCATCTCTTGGGCCTGCAATTTTAGTGAGCTTGTATTGGCGCCGTATGACAGCGCGTGGGGCTCTTGCGGGAGTTCTAACCGGTGGTGTAACAGTGATGATTTGGTCCCAAGCAGAGGGTGGTATCTTTGATCTTTATGCCTTGGTTCCAGGTTTTGTTTTGTCTCTGGTGGCTATTGTAACAGTGTCATTGATGGATAAGCGGGGAGTAGATGGCTCAACTGAACAGTCTTTTGAAGACATGCATCAGCAAGTTATCGCGAGCAAATAAATTGAGAGTGTCCGCGTAAAGAATTACATCTTTTCCATAACTTCGATGCCAAGTAGATCTAAACCACAGGCTAGGGTGTCGGCGCTTAATGCACACAACTGCAGCCGACTCTGCTTAATATCCTCTGAAACATCTGACTTCAATACTGGGCAGTGTTCGTAGAATGTCATGAACGCGCTGGCGAGTTCATAAAGGTAAGTACATAAAGTGTGCGGATAACAGTCAATGGCGACCTGATCAATTACCTCATTAAATTGCAGTAACTTTAGAGCTAATGCCTTTTCCTGACCTTCCAAAATTTTAACGGCCGCTGTTAACGAATTTTGTTCAATGCCCGCTTTGCGAAAAATACTACAAATACGGGTATAGGCATACTGTAGATAGGGGGCCGTATTGCCCTCGAATGAAAGCATCGCGTCCCAGTTGAAAATATAATCATTAGTTCGAGTAATACTTAAATCAGCATATTTGATGGCACCAATACCGACCTTCTCAGCGATGGATTTTATATCTGCTTCATTTAGATCATCATTTTTCTTGCGCACTAATTTCTCAGCTCGCTCAACTGCTTCGGTTAAAAGGTCTGCTAATTTCACAGTGCCGCCGCTTCGTGTTTTGAAGGGTCGACCATCGTTACCCATCATGGTTCCAAAAGGATGGTGTTCTAAACTTACTGAATGAGGAGCATATCCCGCTTTGCGGCCAGTAATAAATACTTGCTTCATGTGGAGAGATTGACGGGCATCGATAAAGTAGAGAACACGATTAGCGTGTAACTTATTTACTCGGAAGCGTAATGCTGCTAAATCAGTTGTTGAGTATAGAAATCCTCCGCCAGATTTTTGAACAATCATGGGTGATGGATTTCCATTTTTATCGGCAAGCTCAGGAAGAAAAGCTACCTTAGCGCCATTAGAGTCAACCGCTATACCCTGATCCACGAGATCCTGTAGCACTGGTTCTAAATCGTCATTGTAGGCACTCTCAGGCTTGATGTGCTTTTTCAATAGACCGACATTAAGTTTCTGGTAAATATCAAGGTTGTGTGCAACCGATACGTCGATAAACTTTTGCCACAGATTACGACAGTGTTTATCGCCAGATTGGAGTTTGACTACATAATCTCGGGCTTTGTCAGCAAACTCTGGATCCGCATCGAAATGTTTCTTAGATTGCTGATAGAATACTTCAAGATCATTCAAGGCTAATGCTGCTTGCTCTCCGTCTCCCAAATGAAGCTCTAATTCTGCAATCAACATTCCAAATTGCGTGCCCCAGTCACCCATATGGTTCTGACGAACAACCTCATGGCCTTGGAACTCTAATACTCGTGCTAAACAGTCCCCGATAATAGTTGAGCGTAAATGACCCACATGCATTTCTTTGGCAAGATTTGGAGAAGAGTGGTCAATAACAACAATCTTTTTATCTTTATTGTCCAAAGATCTTGAGTTAACTCTTTTTAAATTGTCTGATAGGAACGATGGGCTTAGGTGCACATTAATAAAGCCAGGACCAGCTATCTCGAGTTTGTCAGCAATACCCTCCAGATTTAATTTTCCAATAATTTGTGTAGCTAACTCTCTAGGGTTTTCCTTCATCCTTTTAGCTGCACCCATGGTGCCATTCGCCTGATAATCACCAAATTGCGGTTTGCCGCTAAGCGCTAACATTGGGGAACAGTCTTCGGGGATTCCTGAAGCGATCATAGCCGCAGAAAACCGCTGGGTGAGAAGGTCTTTCAATCGCATTATTTAATTTATCCTATGTTTAGGCGCGCCTACGGTCGCAAATTGTAGGTTCCCTACCGCAGAAAGCAAAGCCTAACTTGCAAAAATCCTACTTATTGTGATAGTTTTTGATTGAATTTTTCAAAACTTCACTAAATCGAGATTCGAGTAAGAATAAAGGAAGTATAGATGGAAGTAACGATCATTTCTCAAGGTCTTGATCTCATGCTTTATGGCATGGGGACGGTCTTTGCTTTTCTCACGCTGTTGGTGGGTATTACTCATGCGATGTCCGCTTCGGTTAATAAATGGGCCGCTGCTGATGTGGAGGGGGCTAGTGATCAGAAGTCTCCTGATGTAACTTCGGTAGACTCCTCTATTGTAACCGCCATACAAGGGGCTCTAGATCAGCACCGAGGGCGCTGAAGTGGTATTCATTTCAAGCCAAGGCAGATAATCTGCGCAATTATTTAATTACCTCACAACGCTATTGGACTTATTTTATGTCATCTAAAACGAATGCCTTAGGCATCACCGAAGTTGTATTGCGGGATGCTCACCAGTCACTGTTTGCTACGCGCATGCGAATTGATGATATGTTACCGATCGCAGAGAAACTTGATCAAATTGGGTACTGGTCCATGGAGTCTTGGGGTGGAGCAACATTTGATTCTTGTATCCGGTTTTTGGGAGAAGATCCTTGGGATCGTATTCGAGAGATTAAAAAGGCTATGCCTAATACTCCCCAACAAATGCTGTTTCGAGGGCAGAATATTCTTGGTTATAGGCATTACGCAGATGATGTTGTTGAAAAATTTGTAGAGCGGGCGGCAATCAATGGGATTGATGTCTTTCGCGTATTTGATGCGATGAACGACATGCGAAATCTTGAAACTGCGTTGCGAGCAGTTAATCAAGTTGGGAAGCATGCCCAGGGAACTATCTCATACACAGTTAGCCCGGTTCATACAACTGACTTGTGGGTTGATCAAGCCCGACAGATAGAAGATGCAGGCGCTGACTCTATTTGCATTAAAGATATGGCTGGGTTGCTAACGCCCTATGTTGGTTTCGATCTTGTGACTAAACTTAAGCAAGCGGTTAATATCCCCATTCAGCTCCATGCCCATGCTACAACGGGCCTCTCTACCTCAACCATTATGAAATGTGTTGAGGCAGGTATCGACAATGTCGATACAGCGATCTCCTCTATGTCGATGACCTACGGCCACTCTGCGACAGAGTCAGTAGTGTCTATTTTCAAAGATAGTGAGCACGATACTGGCTTGAATATAGAAAAGCTCGAAGAAATAGCCGCGTACTTTAGAGATGTACGAAAGAAGTATGTGGAATTTGAAGGTTCCCTCAAGGGCGTTGACTCGCGAATTTTAGTGGCCCAGGTTCCAGGTGGCATGCTCACAAATATGGAAGGTCAATTGCGTGAGCAGGGAGCGGAAGATAAATTAGACGAGGTGCTTGCAGAGATTCCAAAGGTGAGGAAGGACCTTGGTTATATTCCATTGGTCACGCCAACTTCCCAGATTGTTGGAACTCAGGCAGTACTAAATGTGTTGGCTCGTGAGCGTTATAAGTCAATTACAAAAGAAACTGCTGGAGTGCTGCGAGGCGAGTATGGCGCTGCGCCTGCAGCGGTGAACACTGATTTGCAATCACGTGTGCTGGGCGAGGGAGAACTGCCTGTCGTCTGCCGGCCTGCGGACAACATTAAGCCTGAGCTTGCGGTTTTGGAAAATGAGCTAATCGGTTTAAGCCAAACGGCTGGCTTTGAACTTTCCGAAGGTGAAAGGCAAATTGATGATGTTTTAACTTATGCTCTATTTCCTCAGGTCGGCCTGAAGTTTTTGCAGCATCGCAACGATCCTAGTGTGTTTGAGCCAGTGCCCACCGGAAAAAGCCCAGCTCAGCTCAATGAGAAAGGGGAAGAGGTTTATACTGTAAAAGTGGAAGGAAAGTCCTACATCGTAACGGTTGCCGATGGTGGAGATATTAGTGCAATTGGTGAAATCGGAGTTCACAATGCTGAATCAGGAGCGGCTCCAGATAGCCCTGGTGAACCAGTTACTGCTCCTCTGGCAGGCAACGTTGTTAAAGTATTGGTCGAGCCGGGGCAGATTGTTGCTGAAGGGGAGTCCGTTATTATTTTGGAAGCCATGAAAATGGAGACATCAATTAGCGCGTCCAATGCGGGAAAAATTGTTGCAGTGAAAGTTCAGAGCGGAGATAGCTGTGCCGTTGGCGACACGTTGGTAACCATAGCCTAAAGGGGCCTAGTTGATGGAAAATTTAATCAGTCTATGGACAACTTCCGGTTTGGCTCAGATCGAATTGGGTCAGGTAGCAATGATGGCAGTTGGTTTGCTGTTATTGTTCTTGGCGATCAATAAAGGGTTTGAGCCTCTACTCCTTGTGCCGATTGGATTTGGAACTATTTTAGCAAACATCCCGGGAGCGGGATTTGATGCGGCTCCGATTTATGATCAGTTGGGCCAGTTAGAAAGCCCCGGTGGGCTGCTTTACTACATTTACTACGCAGGTATTGCCACTGGGTTATTCCCATTAGTTATTTTTATGGGAGTTGGTGCAATGACTGATTTTGGACCGCTGTTAGCCAATCCCAAAACTCTGCTTCTTGGAGCCGCCGCACAGGTGGGTATTTTTACAACAGTTTTGGGAGCTGTTGCGCTGAGTCATTTTGGGATCTTGGACTTTAGTATTCGTGACGCAGCGTCTATAGGAATAATAGGAGGCGCTGATGGGCCAACGGCGATCTTTGTTACTAGCAAGCTTTCGCCAGATCTATTAGGAGCTGTTGCGGTTGCAGCATACTCTTATATGGCTTTGGTCCCAATTATCCAGCCGCCAATCATGCGAGCGCTAACAACTCCTGCTGAACGACAGATCACAATGGTCCAATTACGGTCGGTGTCAAAAGCTGAACGAATTATATTCCCTTTGACGCTATTACTACTTGTGGCCATGCTTTTGCCTGATGCAGCCCCTTTGTTAGGAATGTTCTGTTTTGGTAACTTGATGCGAGAGTGTGGCGTTGTTAACCGATTGAGTGACACAACACAGAATGCGTTAATTAACATAGTAACTATTTTCTTGGGGTTGGGTGTTGGATCTAAAATGAGTGCAGACAAGTTTCTAAATGTTGAGACTATGGGTATTCTCGGTCTGGGGGCAATTGCTTTTTGTATAGGCACTGCTTCGGGAGTATTAATGGCAAAGCTAATGAATCATCTATCCGCTCATAAGGTTAATCCACTAATCGGTGCAGCTGGAGTCTCTGCGGTACCTATGGCAGCAAGAGTTGCTAATAAGGTTGGCCTCGAAGCAAATCCTCAAAATTTCTTATTGATGCATGCGATGGGGCCAAATGTAGCTGGAGTGATAGGGTCAGCGGTTGCCGCTGGAGTAATGATCAATCTAGTGGGAGGGATGTGATTCATTTGGGGCCGGTAGAACAAGAAATTATTATAAAGCTAACGTCAGGGGTTGCGCCTGAGGTGCTCGAGGTTTCGAATGAAAGTCACATGCATTCTGTCCCACCTGGATCTGAAAGTCATTTCAAAGTCGTAGTCATTAGTCAGGAGTTTAATGGCAGGCGTTTGGTGCAGCGCCATCAGATGATCTACTCAATCTTGGCGGATGAGCTTGCAGGGGGTGTACATGCGCTGGCCTTGCACACTTATACGCCCGATGAGTGGTTAGAAAAGCGTAATGAAACACCAGACTCTCCGAATTGTCTGGGCGGCGAAAACCGTACCTAAATCAATATTATCAGTATTCTTGGATATACTTTTATCCGGAGCTACTTGAATTATTCAGGTTTAACGTTTCTGTAACCAATTCATCGCATATATATCCCTATTCACCGAATTGCTATGGAGGTTGCGGCTAAGGGGGCAGAGAATTCAGAGTGAGAAAAATATTTTCAGTTTGTGCTGAATAAAAAATTAAACTTTTGTCAGGGGGAGTTATGCGTCCGCAATCAACCGTCAGCTATTTGGGCTGGTTCCAATCTTTTTTCCAAGCTAACCATTTAGGTTCTGTTCTAGCGTTATCCTTTTCGCTATTTCTTGCGGCCTGTGGTGGCGGTGGAAATACTGTTACTGAAAATGATCTGCCAGAACCAGCTGGTCCGGATGGTATTGCGCCAACCTTGACAAGCGTAATGATATTGCAACAGCAAGAGAAAAACTCTAGCCCTGATGGTGTGGCAAAGCTGGGTCAGTCAATTAAAGTTGACTTCACAGCTACAGAAGCATTGATGCAGCCGGTTGTTACCATTAATGGTGTGGCGACTGAGGTTGTAGGTAAAATTGGAGATTGGTCAGCATCCCGTGAAATGGTTGAGTCGGATGTAGATGGTTATGTAACATTTAATATTTCCTTTAGCGATACCAGCGGTGAGCCCGGCGTTGATGTGTCTGAAACGACTGATGGAAGCCGAGTGCAGTACTGTGCAGAAGGGTGTGTGGCACCAGTTGAAGATCCTCTTGTCGGTGAGTGGTTGCTTGATGGAGAAGGGGCGGCGGGTGTTGGGCCGACTGCAGGTAGTATGGAATGGTGGTCAACAGGTGCTGATGTCGTTGCGGAACGTGCGTGCTGGTTTGACGATATATTCTCGTTTGCAAAAGATGGAACGTTTAAAAATGTTCAGGGCGATGATACCTGGGTAGAGGCTTGGCAAGATGGAGGCGCCGATGCCTGTGCGGCACCAGTTGCTCCTCATGATGGCAGTTCTGCAGCTTCTTGGGTTTGGGATGAAGCTGGCGCAACGCTAACTATTAACGGTAGAGGCGCGCATTTGGGTCTAGCCAAAGCTGTTAATGGGCAAGAATTATCGGCCTCAGCATCTGCCCCAGATTCCATCACTTACCAAATTTTGACGTTAACTGCGGACGGCATGAATCTAACTGTCACAGTAGAGACTGCTCCTGGCGTTTGGTGGACATTTAATTTGGCCAAGAAGCCAGTATCTCCGTTCGTCGGTGTTTGGAAGCTTGACGGTGAAGGCGCAGCAGGTGTGGGTCCTACAGCCGGAAGTATGGAATGGTGGTCTACCGGAGCTGATGTTGTAGCAGAAAGAGCATGTTGGTTTGATGATTTCTACACATTTGGAGCTGACGGTTCCTTCAAGAATTCATTTGGCAATGACACTTGGGTAGAGGCTTGGCAGGGTGGAGCTGATGCTTGTGGTGCGCCTGTTGCTCCTCATGATGGAAGTGCGGAAGCAACATTTACTCATGACGAGGCTGCTGGGACACTCACTTTGTCTGGCAGAGGAGCTCATGTAGGCTTGCCCAAAGCAGTCAATGGTCAGGAGCTGGCGTCGTCCGCTTCAGCGCCAGATTCTATTACGTACGATATTTTGACACTAACAGCTGACGGCATGAACTTAACAGTCACTGTTGAAACGGCGCCTGGTGTCTGGTGGACCTTTAATCTGGCTAAAGTGCCGCCATCACCCCTTGCTGGTAATTGGCGTCTCGATGGTGCTGGTTCCGCGGGTGTTGGTCCAGTTGCTGGTAGCATGGAATGGTGGTCTGCTGATGAAACAGTGGTAGCTGAACGAGCGTGTTGGTTCGATGATCGATATACTTTTGGTGAAGATGGATCGTTCACAAACGTTCTTGGTGCTGACACTTGGATTGAAGCGTGGCAGGGTGGGACAGATGCTTGTGGTGCCCCTGTAGCTCCGCATGATGGTTCAAATGCTGCATCTTTTTACTATGATGAAGCGGCAGCTCAGCTAACGATTAATGGTAGAGGTGCCCACTTAGGACTTGCAAAAGCTGTTAATGGTGAAGAGCTAAGCGCATCTGGTTCTGCTCCTGATTCGATCATCTATGAGGTTCTTACACTGACTGCTGACGGTAACAACATGACTGTTACAGTTGAGACTGGTGCCGGAGTTTGGTGGACGTTCAATTTGGTCAAGGTGCCGGTTTCTGCTCTTGCAGGTAGCTGGTCTTTAGATGGCGAGGGAGCTGCTGGTGTTGGACCTACTGCAGGCAGTATGGAGTGGTGGTCAACCGGAGCCGATGTCGTAGCAGAGCGTGCATGTTGGTTTGATGACACGATGGTATTCGGTGATGATGGATCGTTCCGCAATGTGATGGGCGATGACACCTGGGTCGAAGCATGGCAAGGCGGCGCTGACGCTTGTGCCACTCCTGTAGCGCCTCATGATGGAAGCTCTGCTGGTACCTATAGTTATGACGAAACCGCAGGAAAAATTACGATTACTGGCAAGGGTTCGCATATTGGACTTGCAAAAGCTGTTAATGGTGAAGAGCTGAGCGCATCTGGTTCTGCTCCTGACTCGATCACATATGATGTGTTAACAGCTACGGCAGATGGTAAATATCTGACAGTATCTGTAGAGGCAGGAGCGGGCGTTTGGTGGACGTTTAATTTAGCTAAGAACGCCGCTGCAACTCCAGCGCCTACGCCAGAGCCAGAGCCAGAGCCAGAGCCAGAGCCAGAGCCAGAGCCAGAGCCAGAGCCTATGCCAACAACAGTTGAGCTTATTGAAAATGGTGGATTCCAGAGTGGGGCTACCGGTTGGACTGGAGCTGATAACGCTGTTACCTCGTACTATGCTGTCGATGTTGTATCTGCAGGTGATCCTTGGTCGGTGAATCTGTCTCAGGTAATGACTTTAGCTGCTGGTGCTGACTACGATGTATCCTTTAAAGCGCGAGCTTCTGTAGCGCGCACGATGATTGCAGGTCTGGGTTTAAATGCAGGCCCTTGGTCAGCTGCGACAGAGACCGTAGATCTCACCACTGAGTGGCAGACGTTTACTTATACCATTAATACGACTGATGCGAACAACGGCGCATTTGGCGATGATAACAGCCGTATGCTGTTTGATATGGGAGCCGCCGTCGGAGCTGTTCATATTGATGATGTCAGTGTTAAAGTTTCCGGTGGTGATGGTGCTGAACTTCTAACCAATGGGGATTTCCAGGCTGGTTCAGCTAGTTGGAATAGTGACTCGATTACGTCTTACTTCGCACTAGCTGATACAGCGTCAGACAACGTTTGGGAAAAGAATCTGAGCTATGTCATGACATTGGCTCCAGACACTGAGTACACAGTATCGTTTAAGGCATTGTCATCGATAGATCGCACAATTGTCGCTGGTCTTGGCTTAAATTCCGATCCTTGGACTAATGTCGCCGAAGATGTATCTCTCACCACAGAGTGGCAAACAATTACGCTGCAGCAAACTACGACTGGCTTTGGTAATGATAACAGCCGTTTACTGTTTGATATGGGTGGTCCTCAAGGCGGCGCTGTTTGGATCGATGATGTTAGTGTCTTAGGTCCCGCATCTGCGGAAGAGCCCACACCTGAGAGTGAATTGGGTACCGGCGCAGATAATGTGCTGAACGTGGATGAGGTGATCACTTTTAATTCAACGATTGCAGATTATGGCTTGACTGATTTTGGTAACAATGTCAGTACTATTGTTGCTGATCCGACTGATGCGACTAACACCGTAGTATCAATTATTAAAGGAAGTGAAACTTGGGCGGGTACAACGATAGCTAAGGGTAGTGTTGTTTATCCTCTTACTGCCACAGAGACTGGTATTACGGTTAGAGTATGGTCACCTGAAGCTGGTATCACCGTAAGGCTGAAGCTTGAAGAGTCAACTGACAATACTCATACTGTTGAAACTGATGCGTTGACGACTAAAGCTCAAGAGTGGGAGACATTAACCTTTGACTTTAGTAAGCCGGCAGAAGGTACTGCAGATCTTAATACTGACTATGTATTTGATACGCTGTCAATATTCATGAACTTTGGATCTGCTGGATCATCAGAAACTTATTACTTTGACGACGTAACATTCATTGGTGTGGTCCCAGTGCCAGCACCAACGGTGGCAGCCGCTGATTTGGTCGGCAACTGGAGCTTTGCCCCAGTTGCAGGTGCCATGGCAGTTGGTGAGAGTGCTGAAAACTTAGGCTGGTGGTCTAGTAATGAGGAAGACGTCACTACACGAGCATGTATTTTTGATGATGTGTTCACCTTTGGTGCTGATGGTTCGTTCTCCCAAACTATGGGTGCTGAAACATGGGTAGAAGGCTGGCAGGGTAATGATCCCGAAGGTTGTGCAACACCTGTCGCTCCTCATGATGGAAGCTATACTGATGGCACATTTACTGTCACAGACTCTAAAGTGACCGTTAACGGCTTGGGTGCGCACCTAGGTCTTGCCAAAGTGAATAATGGAGGAGAACTTTCATCTTCTGCTGACGCAGTATCTGCGATTACCTACAACGTGACTGAACTGGCAGATGATGGTAATAGCTTGACTCTCCAAATTCAGTACAATGGCGCGAATACTTGGCAGTTCAAGTTTGTTAAGTCTAGCTAAATTAATGAGTTGGTGCTTATTTAGATTGCAATTTTAAGGGGATCTTAAGCAAAAAATAAAAAAGCCGGTCCCCCCCGGCTTTTTTATTGCCTATTAATTGACAAAATAAACTTCTCTGTTTTCCAGGGCTCATAAATCCTTCGTGTGACAATTTCGGCATCGAAGGCCTCGACGCAATAGTCACAGAGCTCCCAATAAGGAGGCCTTCCTGGGTCAGCAATATTGATTTGTTTAACGCCAGCTTCTATTGCTCTGTGAATAAAATCTATCAGTGGCTTGACCATTTCATCCCAAAAGCAGATGTCTGCTGCAACAATAATATGGAAGTGGCCTAGATCTTCTTGGCTGAAACCTTCGAATCGTGCTTCCCTAAATCTGATGAAACAGTCGTTAATACTTGCTTGGAGCGTCAAAAAAGGCTCTACCCCCGGGTCAATGTCGATTGCTGTAACATCAGCACCAAATTGCTTCGCCAGGAAAATAGAGGTCAGACCCCAACCACATCCTACGTCAAGAACCCGAGCATTAGGTTGAGGTGGATAGGTGGTGAGGTAGTCCATCAGTACGAAACTTGATCTCCATACCTTATTTCCGTGCGCGCTATGACTAGACTGGTTTCGCTTAAGTCTTCGAACCTCTGGATGAGTTGACCTCAACGCGTTTATGCTAAGATGCTGAATTATGTGAGAGTTATTGGTGGAGACAGGATTAGTTTTTTTGGGGTTTAATTCAGTCATTCAAAATGATCTCTGTTAAACTATAATCTTAACAGGAATTCAATCTCATGATGAACTGGCGGCCAATGATAGGAACAATTTGATCAGTATTTTGATGTCATAGATTTGGTTAACGATTTTAAAAGATAAATATAAAAAAAGATTATGGTCGAAACTAATTTAAATCCAGTTTTAAAACGGTTCTATGCGAATACCAATGCGCAATTCTGGGTGTTGCAGTTGGTTGGTTGGTTTGGATTGTCTTTGATTAGTTTTTTTAGTCTGACTCTTTGGTATGACCAACAGACTGATGCAGGATACATCGCGCATACGCTGCTTCAATCGGCAATGGGGATACCTTTATCATGGCCACTTCGGCCGTTATCACATTATATCTGGAATATGCCATTTTGGCGTCGATTCATTTGTTTATTCTCAGGGGTTGTTGCCTGCGCAGCAGTTTGGGCGGCACTTAGACTATCTACCTTTATGTACATGACTGGAGAGCAAAATCTTTGGCCAGATTTTGGAGGCTGGTTATTTGGCTCGATTTTAATTTTCGTTTCCTGGTCTGCTTTTTACCATGGCATTAAATATTACCAATTATTGCAGTCAGAGCACTCTACCCTTTTAACTGTTGCGGCAGCCAACAGAGAAGAGCAGTTAAAACGCGCGCAAGCAGAGACTTTTGCACAAGAGGCTCAGTTAAAGATGCTGAGATATCAACTTAATCCGCACTTTTTGTTTAATACTCTTAATGCAATTTCATCTCTTGTAGAGGGAAAGGAAACGCCTCGAGCGAATAGAATGATCGTGCAGTTAAGTAATTTTTTGCGTCATTCATTAGCCAGTGATCCAATTAAGCGAGTAACATTAAGAGAAGAGTTGGACGCGCTAAACCTCTATTTAAGCATTGAACAAGCGCGATTTGGAGATCGATTAGAGGTGTATTTTGATATTACCTCAGATGCTGAGATGATTAAGGTTCCAAGCCTGATCTTACAGCCATTGGTAGAAAACGCTATTAAATATGCTATTGCTCCGATTGAGGAAGGCGGAAAAATAAGTGTTCATGCGATTAAAGAGGACGAACATCTTGTCTTGAGGCTCACCGATACAGGCCCTGGTATAAAGGCAACTAAAAAAGATATACCTACTCATGGCGTGGGTCTGCAAAATACGATAAATCGGTTACAAACTTTTTATGGTGATGCCTACGAGTTCTCTATCGATGATGGAGTCGAAGGCGGTACTGTGATTTACATGAAGATACCGCCTGAAAAAACAACAGCTACAGTCGTTAGTGAGGTACTTGTTGGTGGGTAAGTTACGAACAATAATTGTTGACGATGAGCCCTTGGCAGTTAAATTTTTAAGGGCAATGTTATCGGATATTGAGGAAATCGAAATTGTTGAAGAATGCTGCAATGGAAGAGAAGCAGTAAAGGCAGCTGCGGCGTTGAATCCCGATTTGATCTTTTTAGATATTCAAATGCCTGGAATGAATGGATTTGAGGTGGTAAAAGCCTTGCAGTCAGACGTTATGCCCGTGATTATTTTCGTCACCGCTTATGATCAGTTTGCAATGGATGCTTTTGACGTTCATGCCGTTGATTATGTGCTTAAGCCTCTCGATCGTGAACGAATTGGGCGTGCGGTAGAGCGAGCCAATATTAGAATTTGTGGCAGCGCAGAGTCTGACATTAAGAGCCCATTAATTGGGGCGATTGATTCGATTTCTCAACGACTTGCAGAAGGAAAGCCTGCAACCTCAGACGGAGAACAACAGCCAGCAGATGGAATTAAGAGAAAACTTTTGGTCCGCGATTCTGGGGTTGTGAAGGTTATACCGTTTGATGACATAGACTGGGTAGATGCTGCGGGTGATTATATGTGTGTTCATGCTTGTGGAGAAACCCATATTATAAGGATTACTCTTGGGGAGCTTATGGAAAAGCTAGATGGTGATTTGTTCGTCCGCATCCATCGCTCAACCATTGTAAACATCGAGCGCGTAGTGAGCATTACTGCTTTACCAAAAGGTGGAAGCTTACTGGAACTCGGTGAAGGTACCACCCTTAAAGTGAGTCGAAACTACCGGGAGTCAATTCGAAACTTCTTCCAGTAACAATCCTAAGCGCCTCTCAGGTAAAATAACGCCAATTCATCCCATTTATCGCATGGTATGAGCAGACTGCCGCATGAGGGCTTACACTTCGATTTGACCCGTGAAATCATGCGGGCACAAGTAGGTTGTGTTACAGAGTGTGGAAACCTGGCTTAGATAGTTAGTTTATATTCTACTGACAGGCGTTTAAGATTCTAAAAACACTAAATATTGACGCTACGGTATTCGATGTGACGTCGGATCGAAGAAATTCCAATAGTCGGTAGACTTTTAGAATAAATTTATGGATGGTTCCTAATGAACTTAAAAAAAGCAGCCCACAGTGCCGATAAGAGATTAGCGTTTAAGATTTTCAGTTCTGTTGTTTTTTGCTTGGCTTTTTTCCATGGCACCCTCTTTGCAGATGCTAAATCGTCAACAGACATTGATAAACGTGTTCAGGGGATTTTGAAAAATCTCACCCTAGAGCAAAAAGTCGGCCAGATGGTTCAAGGTGAAATAAAGTTCGTAAAGCCAGAAGATGTTACTAAGTATCACCTTGGTTCTGTTCTAAATGGTGGCGGTTCTTTTCCTGGAAACAATAAGCACTCTAAAGTACGTGATTGGTTGGCTCTAGCGGACGAATACTACCTCGCCTCCTTAGATCGCTCTCAAGGTGGCGCGGGCATTCCTATCGTATGGGGTACGGATGCAGTACACGGTCATAATAATGTTATTGGAGCTACACTTTTTCCCCACAACATTGGTCTGGGCGTAGCCAACGATCCTTCTTTGATGAAAAAGATTGGAGAAATCACTGCCCGAGAGGTTGCGGTCACTGGGATCGACTGGGCTTTTGCCCCCACCGTTGCAGTAGTAAAGGACAATCGCTGGGGAAGAACCTATGAAGGTTACAGCAGCGAGTCGCCTATCATAAAATCCTACGCAGGAGAGATAGTATTAGGCCTCCAAGGTGAGGTCGGAGAATTGGCAAAAAATGACTCTAAAGTCATTGCTACGGCGAAGCATTTTATAGGTGATGGAGGTACTTTAAGAGGGCTTGATCAGGGCGACACGATCATGCCTTTAGATCAGCTTCTCGCCACTCATGGGCAAGGATATTATGAGGCAATTGATGCGGGTGTCCAAACGGTAATGGCTTCGTTCAATCGCTGGAATGGTAAAAAAATTCATGGACAAAAGTTTTTGCTTACAGATGTTTTAAAAGACCAGATGGGCTTTGATGGTTTTGTGGTCAGTGATTGGAATGGTATCGGTCAGATAGAAGGGTGTACCAATGAGAGTTGCGCCCAGGCTATTAATGCCGGAATTGACATGGTTATGGTACCTAAGGTTTGGAAAGAGTTTCTTACGAATACCATAGCTCAGGTGGAAACGGGGGAAATCCCCATGTCAAGAATTAACGATGCCGTAGCTCGGATCCTGAGAGTAAAAATCCGCGCAGGACTTTATGAAAAAGGCTTGCCTTCGTCACGCAAAAATGCGGGCAATGAGGATTTGATTGGTGCAATAGAGCATCGAGAGATTGCTCGAGAGGCAGTCCGAAAATCGTTAGTTTTATTTAAGAACAACAATAACATTCTACCTATCACCTCTAAAAAACGTGTACTTATCGCAGGCGATGGTGCTGACAACATTGGAAAACAAAATGGTGGTTGGACTATCACTTGGCAGGGCACAGAAAATGAAAATAACGATTTCCCTGGTGCTACAAGTATCTATGATGGACTGAAGATGGCTATCGAGGATATTGGAGGTTCAGCTGAGTTAAGCACAGATGGATCTTGGGTCAATCGGCCTGACCTTGCGGTAGTGGTATTTGGAGAGGAACCATATGCAGAGGGTCAGGGAGATATCCACTTATTAAACTTCTCTGATAATTTAAATTCGGATTTAAATTTACTGCGTAAACTTAAAGCTGAAAAAATACCAGTAATCAGCGTCTTTTTAACTGGGCGACCTCTTTGGGCAAATGCGCTAATCAATAGTTCAGATGCCTTTGTGGTGGCTTGGCTTCCAGGTTCAGAGGGTGGTGGTGTTGCTGACGTTTTAGTCGCGGGGCCTGATAATAAACCCAGGTACGATTTCGCTGGTAAATTATCCTTTGATTGGCCTAACAAAGAAGTAAACGCCATAGATGATGATATGCCAGCAAACGATTATCTACTTCGTTTGGGTCAGGGCTTTACGTACACTGACAATGATTTTATGTCAATTGCCTTAAGTGAGACCCCAACCGCAAAGACTTCAGCTAAAACTAATATAGTATTTAGCGGTAGCACTCGAGAGCCCTGGAAAGCCTATCTGGGGGACGCTAGCGACTGGCATCGCCCGGTTTCTGGTAACAGTACTTCGTCGGCTTATGGAGCCCTGAGCATTACCACAGTTGACGGTACTGTCCAGGAGGATTCACGTAAGCTTTCATGGACTGGTGGGCGAGAGAGCCAGTTTTATTGGCAAGGCGAAGCGCCGGCAGATTTATCTGAGCTTGGTAGCAACGGTGGCGCGCTCGTTATGGAATTTAAGGTAGATAAGCATCCAGAAGGAAAAGTTAATCAAAGGATGGATTGTGGTTGGCCTTGTTCCGGTGCAATTGAAATGAGTGATTTTTTCCGTTCTATACCTGAAGGCAAAGTTTCTCGCATTGGTATAAGTCTTGATTGTTTTGCCAAGATCGGAGTTGATTTGACAAAGGTAACAGCTCCGCTTGTGCTGGTGAGTGAGGAGCCCTTTGCCTTAACCTTGAGCGATGTCCGAGTTGTGCCTTATATGCCAAACAGTGAAATGGTTGAATGCGCTGAGAGTTAGAGGGTAATAAAATTTAGACAGTCAAATGGTAGCCTCCGTCAAGAATAACAGTTTCTCCAGTCACAACAGTGGACAACTCCATCAAATTATAGATAGCCTGTGCTACCTGGTGTGCGGTAACGGCTAATCCCAGTGGGGTGGTGTTTTCTATGTTAGCTAAGGCCATATCATAAGTGTCGCTTCCCAGACCTTTTCTCAGCCAGTCGCCTTGAATAAAGCCTGGGCACACTGCATTGACTCGTATAGGGCCGAGATTCCGTGCCATAGATTTTGTCATAGTATTTAGGGCGCCTTTGGATGATGCATAGGCAAGGCTGCTGCCAATACCTTTGATGCCAGCAATAGAAGATAGATTGATTACGCTAGGATTGCGGCTCTTAAGTAGGTGTTGTTTGCATACTTTAACCATCTGAAAAGGTCCGACGACATTTATCTTGTATATATGCAAAAAATCTTCTGCATCTAGACTGTCAAGATCACCGTGATTGAATGCGAATTTTGTTGTTCCGGCATTATTTATCAAACAATCTATGCGAGCCCAGCGAGCGAGTGTCTCATTAACGGTTTCTTTACAGGCATCAATATCACCAACATCTGCTGAAATAGCTTGAGCCTCAACTCCTAGTTCGATGCATTGTTGAGCGACCTTTAGAGCGTCTTTAAGGGAGCTTGTGCAAGTCAGGGTTATGTTCCAGCCTTTAGATGCTAGAAGCAGAGCTGTGGCTTTTCCGACGCCTCTGCTTCCACCCGTGATTATAGCGACAGGGTTTTTAGACTTAGACACTAGCTTTCCTCCACTTTTAATTTAAAAACATAATGCTCCAACGTTGGATAGTATGCCTAATGGGTTACATAAATAAATAGGCTAGCGTTAGTATTTTGACTGCTTTATGCTTGGGCAAGGTCAGCGTTACTTAATGATAAGTTAATTTAAAAGAGGAGATTCGATATGTCACGGAAGTTTGTATCCGGAATTTATATAGCGCAAGGTACAGGAGGTCCTATGACTGGTCACACTAGCGTTTCTCTTAAAGCCGGAAAAGGAATTGAAGGCGACCGCTATTTTTCTGATTCCGGTAAAAATCGCTCCTCTTATAAAGGAGAGCCAGATTTTGAAATCACTCTTATAGAGTCTGAGGTGATAGAAGAATTCAATCGGAAAACGGGGAACAATTTCCATGAGAGTGACTTTCGTCGCAATATTGTGACAACAGGCGTTCGCTTAAATGATCTAGAAGGAAAATCATTCACAGTGAGCGGGATTGAAATGTATGGTGTACGGTTATGTGAACCCTGCCGAAGCTTGCAAGAGCGACTAGCCGTAAGTGTATTACCTGAACTGGTGGGTAAAGGTGGACTGCGTGCTCAGATAAAGCGTAGCGGTGTAGTCAAAGTTGGAGACTTGGTTGGCGGCTAGCTGATTAGATAAGATTGAAAAATTCTATAGCTGTATTCGCTGATGCCTCAGCTATAGTCTTTGCTGACTCCTGTCGGTGATCGGTGATTCCATCGATAACGTGGTGTAAAAATGCAGGTTCATTGCGGCGACTTTTTGGTCTAGGGTGAATGTTTCGGGGCAGTAAATAAGGTGCATCGGTTTCTACCATTAGACGATCGAGTGGTATATTTTTAACAATATTCTGTAGTTCTTCTCCTCTGCGTTCGTCACATATCCAGCCAGTTATGCCAATGTATAGATCAAGATCAAGGTAACTAAAGAGAGCGCTTTTATTTCCGGTGAAGCAGTGGATGACTGCCTTGGGTAAAACATTAATATGTGAGTTTAAAATTTCTAATTGGCGTTTCTCTGCATCTCGTTCGTGGAGAAATAGTGGCATTTTGCTCTCTACGGCAATCTCTATTTGTTGTTCGAAGGCTTTTTCTTGGTCCTGTTTGGATGAAAAGTTACGGTTAAAATCCAATCCAGTCTCACCGATAGCCACCACTGAACCGTGATTAGAATACTCTTTTAGAGCGCCTATAGATTGAGAGTTAAAAGAACTAGCTTCATGAGGGTGAATGCCTACAGTACAGTAAAGCATCTGGGGAAACCGCTCTTTATATTGTTCGCAAAGGGAAATAACAGCCTCACTTTCTGCGATAGATGTTCCTGTGAGGACCATCTTTTCTACCCCTACTTCTTGAGCACGCATTAAGACGTCTTCAATATCATTTTTGTACTGAGAGTTCGATAGATTAACTCCAATGTCGATTAGCATGGCTGATGCTCTTAATACCTAGTTTTTATTTTAAATTATTCCGGCCCAATGTCACCCGAAGAAATTGACCAGCGGATTGAGGTTTATTCGGTAATTCTCACAGCCAACACATCACACTCTGCACCATGAAGCACCGAATTGCTGGTGGAGCCAAATATCAGGGACAACCCATGACGACCATGACTACCTACGACAATTAGATCCATATTGAAATTTTTGGCCATGCTGTGCATTTCCTGGGCAGGATGCCCTAACATCACATGTTGATCTTCAGCACTAACATTTAGTACTGCACCTAAAGTTGAGAGTCTTTCTATAGCTTGATCTTGCAGTTGAGTTTGTACATCGGAAAGATCTACTGGAATATCGCCACCGTAAGTGAATGCCAAGGGTTCGAGGATGTGACAGACAGAAATTTTGGTATTTGTGTTATCAAATAGAAACTTTACTCGGTTTACTACTTGTTGTGATTCAGTTGAAAGGTCAAGTCCGACCAAGATATGTTTGTAAGCAGACATAGTGGTGTACCCCTATGGTTGTTTGCTAGTAGTATTCAACATGTAGTGTTTTAAAATCAATAGTTTTTAATGGTTAATATAAGAGTAGTGCTAAATGAGTTGGATGTTAATCCTTTTTGCGATTGCGATAGTCTTATCTCCGATAATGTGGTTTAAACAGTCACCGCATCAGAAAAACCTTGCGGAGACACGGAGTGCTGCAAGAAGCTTGGGTCTCCAAGTCAACTTGCATCGACGTCCTGATGCGAGAGATAGCGAAACTGCACTCGAAGTAACTTGCTACAAAATGCGGTGTAGTCTCGGGGAAGAATCAGTGGGCTGGACAATTCACCGATTCAGCCAGCGAGGCTGGGAGTCAGAGTGGCAAGATTGGCGATGGATCAAGCAAGAGGCTGAACAAAGTTGGAAGGAGGTTTTAAGAAAATTATTGCCTCATTTACCGTTAGGCATAACTGCAGTTATAGTTGAGCGTGACAGTGTCGGAGTCATTTGGAACGAGCGCGCAGGGAATACAGAATTACAAGAAATTGCTAGATTTTTAATAGAGTTAAAACAGCATATGGAAAAATAATTGTTGACCGAAGGGTGTTGAAGCAAGTATATATGCGCACCTTAGTGACGACTATTCTGCTTTTATTAATTGCAATGAGCATCATATGTAGCACGATGATGCCTTAAAAAGGAAAATTATCCCTCATGGGCAAATCTTTAGTTATTGTAGAGTCTCCAGCCAAAGCTAAAACAATCAACCGATATCTTGGCGATGATTTCATCGTCAAGTCGAGTGTTGGTCATATCAGAGACCTGCCCACTGGTGCAAACAGAACACCTAGCGATCCTAAAGAGCGAGCAAAGCAGGCAGCTTTGACTAGAAAGATGTCTCCTGAGCAAAAGGTTATTCACCGTGAAAAAAAGGCGAAATCTCAGCTTATAAATAGCATGGGTATTGATCCTGAAAATAACTGGAAAGCTGAGTATGCAACTCTCCCTGGAAAGGAAAAAGTTGTCTCTGAATTAAAGAAGTTGGCGAAGAATGCTGATACTGTTTATCTCGCGACAGATATGGATAGAGAAGGAGAGGCTATTGCTTGGCATCTAACTCAAGTGATCGGTGGTGATGATAGTCGGTATAAGAGGGTTGTTTTCAACGAAATCACCAAGAAGGCAATTCGGACTGCTTTTGAAGACCCCGGAGAATTAAACTCTGATCGAGTAGACGCTCAACAGGCCCGCAGGTTTCTAGATCGAGTGGTTGGATTTATGGTTTCACCTCTTCTTTGGGAGAAGGTTGGGAGAGGCCTGTCAGCGGGTAGAGTTCAATCTGTAGCTCTAAAAATGATTGTTGAGCGTGAACGAGAAATTCGTGCTTTTGTTCCCGAGGAATATTGGACAGTGCAAGCTGACCTCGAAAACAAAGGGGCTACCGAAGAGGATGACGTGAAAATTCGTTTTGACGTCAAACGAGATCAAGGTAAGGCTTTTAGACCTGTCAATAAAGAGCAAGCTGACGTTGCTTTAAGTGCACTTAGAGAAGCTGTGTATTCTGTGCTTAAGCGCGAAGATAAACCAACTAAGTCAAAGCCCTCAGCGCCATTTATTACTTCCACACTCCAACAGGCCGCAAGCACTCGTTTAGGGTTTGGGGTTAAGAAAACAATGATGATGGCCCAGCGTCTTTATGAGGCAGGTTACATTACCTACATGCGGACTGATTCAACTAATTTGAGTGCTGATGCTGTTGCCGCTTGTCGAGAATATATTCAGTTGCGTCATGGTGATAAATACCTGCCAGACGCAGCGATTACCTATAGCAGTAAATCTGGTGCTCAAGATGCCCACGAAGCAATACGTCCTTCAAATATTGATATATCACCGGGAAGCCTTGGCGATATGGAAGTTGATGCCCGAAGACTTTATCAATTAATCTGGCAGCAATTTGTTGCCTGTCAGATGACGAATGCTGAATTTACATCTACCACAATCACTGTCGGTGCAGATGGCTATGAGCTCACGACTAAAGGCAGGGTGACTCGCTTTGATGGTTACTTGGCGGTTATGCCGCTCAATCGTAAAAGCGATGATGACATTGAACTTCCAGACCTGAAAAAAGATGACGAAATGTCAATGTTGGCACTCATTCCCCAGCAGCATTTCACCAAGCCTATCGCTCGGTTCTCAGAGGCGGCTCTCGTTAAAGAACTGGAGAAACGAGGTATTGGTCGACCCTCAACTTATGCGTCTATTATTTCTACAATTCAAGACAGAGGGTACGTCAAAATAGAAAACAAACGTATTTTTGCAGAGAAGATTGGAGACATTGTTACCGACAGACTTTCAGAAAGTTTTACAGATCTTATGGATTATGGTTTTACTGCGACAATGGAAGAGCACCTTGATGAGATAGCCGCAGGCACACTGGATTGGAAAAACCTATTAAACCGTTTTTATAAAGACTTTAGTCAGCAGGTCCAATTAGCAAAAGAACCTGACCAAGGAATGAGGCCAAATAAGCCCTCACAAACTGATATCCCCTGCACTAAGTGTGGAAGACCGATGATGATTCGTACAGCGGGAACAGGTGTGTTCTTAGGTTGCTCTGGTTATGCGTTGCCCCCAAAAGAGCGGTGTAAGCACACCATCAATCTCACAGAGGGTGATGAAGCAGTTAATATTGAAGAAGATGATGAGGCTGAGTCAAAATCACTTTTGCACAAACATCGGTGCAGACTGTGTAATACATCAATGGATAGTTATTTATTAGATGAGACACGAAAACTTCATGTCTGTGGTAACAACCCCGATTGTGTAGGACATGAGATAGAAATTGGACAGTACGTAATTAAGGGCTATGAGGGACCTGTACTTGACTGCGACAAGTGTCATAGTGAAATGCAATTGAAAACGGGACGCTTTGGCAAGTATTTTGGTTGTACCGGTGAAACTAGTCCCGGTGAGCCCTGTAAGAATACGCGCAAGCTTCTTAGAAACGGAGAAGCCGCGCCACCCAAAGTAGATCCTATTGCAATGCCAGAATTACGCTGCGCAAAGGTAGATGATCACTATGTCCTACGAGACGGGGCCTCGGGGATTTTCTTGGCGGCAAGTCAATTTCCACGCCATAGGGAAACGCGAGCTCCAACTGTCAATGAATTGCTACCTTACAAGGATAAGATAGATCCAAAATATCAGTTCCTTTTGACGGCTCCGGTGTCTGACCCTGATGGAAATGAGACTGTCATTCGCTATAGCAGAAAAACGAAAGAGCAATATGTGCGAAGTGAAACTGATGGTAAGCCCTCTGGGTGGAGTGCGTTTTACGGCCACGGCAAATGGACTCCAGCAGAAAAAGGGGCTAAGTAATTGCTACTTTAGTTGTCCGATAAGAACGGTCATTGCTTTATACTATGTTAAACTAGAAGTCTCACAGGTAGGGGTATGGCTAACAAGTCGTTGCCAATAGTCGGTTCAGTAGGCGCCAGACTCCGGAAAAACATTAAAAGGAATAGGTTATATGGCTTTCACTGAATATGAACTCATCGTTCTAGATGATGGTGAAATTGCTTTGCAGCGTGCAGGATCTGACGAACCATTGGTACGGATCAGCTTCTCACCGTCAATAATGCAATATCTTGATGGAAAACACGTAGAAGTGGCCAAAAGTATGATGGACGCGGGTATTCAGACGGTCTTTGATATTAATGAAGACAGGGCTCCTTCAGCCATAGAGACAGACGAGAAGCATCAGACACTCCACTAGAAATATTTAGATGGATACTCTTACTACGCCAACAGCCAAGCCTTCAATTGCAAAATCTTGGGCTCTCAAGTCAACCAATATTGGTGAGTAATCATGATTCTCTGGTAGCAGATGAATCTCATGCTTACTGCTTGTTCTCTTGAGTCTTTTCACAGTTACTTCTCCATCAACTCTAGCTACCACAATCTGCTGGTTGTCAGCCGTAGGTTGCTGGTGTACAGCAAGTAAGTCCCCATCCATAATTCCAACATTAACCATGCTTTGACCTTGAACGCGAAGAAAGTAATCTGCACTGGGGTGGAATGTGCTCGATGGAACCTCTTGGTAATCTTCGATGTGTTGCTCAGCTAGAATGGGTTCGCCCGCGGCGACACGACCGATAATAGGGATTCCCAAATATTGCTCAACAATACGGATACCTCTTGATGCACCGGGAATCATTTCTATGACGCCTTTACGGGCAAGAGCCCTCAGATGGTCTTCAGCAGCGTTGGGCGACTTGAAGCCAAGCTTTTGCGCGATTTCAGCCCTAGTCGGCGGATAACCGGTCTCGTCTAGGCAATCTCTGATTAGATCAAATATCTGTTGCTGTCGAGCAGTGAGCCTATCCATTGTGTGTCTCCCTAGTGGTATAACTGTGATTATATACAGTAAAATGGAATTGGCAAGTCTTACTCACAGAAATTCTTAGCAAGAATCTTAGTACTTACTAAACAGTTTGTGACACTATTAGCGGGGAAAGCAAATTAAAGCTCGTCCCAACCAAATGACTTATCAGGTTTTATTTCAGTTGCTCTGCTGTTACTTGGTGTCATATCAACAATACTGTCGCAGAAAGCTCGATCTTGGTCATTGAGAGTTGCCCAGGCCCTCCAATCTTCCGGAGGATTACTCAACAGGGTACTTAGCTCGGCCCACTGTGCTAACTCAAGTTCGTCTATTTCGGTATTTTCATATTGGATGCTAATGGTGGCGGTATATTCATCGATAGCAATAATCTCTAATAATCTATTAGCGGTGATATCCCGATACCACTGTCCAGCAGATGGTATGCGGCGGCCCATGTATTCTCTCCTTTCTGGTTGCTGAAATATCAATTTACCACTATTTGTTATTCAGTGTAGGATGAGAGGCCTATAAGATATTTTGTGAGTTACAGCAGAAACCAAAAGTAGTTTTTTAGCTAATTCTAATAACATAATAAAAAATATCGGTTTATTTTTTCTGGGTTGACGTTGGACAATAAAGTGAAATAATCTAATGGAATATACGTTGCTGGTGTAAAGAAGAAATCTATCTAAACAACCACGCCAAGATTTCAAATAGGGAGTAGAGCGGTTGAATTATTCTGACAAACAACCATACGGACGACTTATGTTAGATTTGGTCGGACGTTCTCTTTCTAGCCACGAAGAAGTTTTGTTGAGAAACCCTCATGTGGGTGGTGTGATATTGTTTTCCCGGAATCTAGGGACTCCTCAGCAGGTCATTGACTTGGTTCGTGAAATTCGTGCCTGTTCGGGTAATCTGTTGATAGCAGTTGATCAAGAGGGAGGCAGGGTGCAGAGGCTTTGCGATGGATTTAGCAAGCTACCTACGATGCAGGCCCTGGGAGATTTTTTAGGCAAGGACGCTAAAGCGGGATTTTCCTTATGTCACGATGTCGGCTGGCTTATGGCTGCAGAGGTCCTCGCTTGTGGCTTGGATATTAGCTTTGCACCAGTGTTAGATGTCGATCGCGATACGAGCTCTATTATTGGCAATCGATCCTTTTCGAGCAATCCAGAGACCGTTATTATTGCTGCAAAGGCGTTTATTGAAGGTATGGCCGAGGCTGGAATGGCGAGTACGGGTAAACATTTCCCTGGACATGGGGGAATTTTTGCCGACAGTCACTTGGAAGCGCCTGTAGATTCTCGTGGTTGGGAGCAGATGGAGAGTCATGATTTGAAGCCGTTTCGTGCGCTGGCCAGCAATTTGGGTGGGATCATGCCGGCACATATTACTTTTCCAGCTATTGATCCTAGCTCTGTTGGTTTTTCCTCTTACTGGTTGCAAGAGATACTGAGACAAAAGCTGGGCTTTGAAGGCGTAATTTTCAGTGATGATTTGACTATGAAGGGAGCTGATGTAGCCGGTGGATATAAAAGTAAAGCGCAAATGGCATTAGATGCGGGTTGCGATATGATTTTAGTCTGCAATTGTCCAGAGGGAGCAGTTGAGGTATTGTCTTACATGGAGAGAGAGAACGTTCCTCAAAATGACAGGATAGGGGCGATGAGGTCTTCAAAATCGGTGGCGTGGAGCGACCTTGAGCAATCGTCTAGGCGTTCTGCTGTGATTGAGAAGCTCTTAAGTGTTATATAAACAATTAAATTCTTTTGACCGAATATACGATCTTTACAAAACTGGGATATATGAATGAATAATTTTCAAAAATGGTTAGTAGACCTAACTGGTGAGGAATCTCTTTGGATCATTGAGTTATTTCTGATCGTTTTGGTTGCTCTTAGCCTGGGCTATATTCTCAACCGGGTTATTGATCGCCTTGAGGCTCACGCGGCCAAAACTAAAACAGTATGGGACGATGCGTTTATAGAAGCCTGCAGAAAACCTTTGGTATGGTTGGTGTGGATACTCGGTATTAATTTCGCTGCCGCGGTTGCTGCAGAGAGAATGGAATCTCCGATGCTTGGTTTAATTGACCCTGTAAATCGATTGGCGATTATTGTCCTTGGCGCGCTATTTTTAAATAACTTCATTAAACGCGCAGAGCGAAATTTGATCAGTCCAGAGTTTATCTCTGATCCTGTAGATCCCACCACAGTTCGAGTTGTTGCAAAGTTACTGCGCGTGTCGGTAATCATTACTGCGGTGCTAATTGCGATGCAGCTTTTTGGTTACAGTATTTCGGGATTGTTGGCATTTGGAGGTATCGGTGGTATTGCAGTTGGCTTTGCTGCAAAAGATCTATTAGCGAACTTCTTTGGCGGATTGATGATTTATTTAGATCGACCCTTTTCTGTGGGCGATTGGATAAGATCTCCAGATAAAGAGATTGAAGGTACCGTTGAAGATGTTGGTTGGAGACTAACGCGAATTCGCACCTTTGATAAACGCCCTTTGTATATCCCCAACGCAGTATTCGCCAATATTTCTGTGGAAAACCCATCTCGAATGACCAATCGTCGAATCTATGAGACGGTTGGTATTCGATATTCAGATTTAACGGCAATGGGCACAGTTGTAGATCAGGTAACAGAGATGCTTCTGCAACATGATGATATTGATAATAATCAGACCATGATCGTTAATTTTAATAAGTTCTCATCAAGCTCCCTAGACTTCTTTATCTATACGTTTACTAAAACGACTGACTGGGTTGCTTATCACAAAATTAAGCAGGACGTGTTACTTCAAGTCGCGGGTGTAATTGAAGCCAATGGAGCTGAAATCGCGTTCCCCACCTCCACAGTTCATCTCGAAACTCATGAGCAACTATCCTTAGAAAAGAGTCAGTAGGTGACTCTTGTTGTTTTTGAGAGAACCATGAGAAGAGTTCGTAATGGGTTCCTAGGAATGCTGTTTGTTGGTCTTACCAGTTGTACGGGCCTTCCCCAGGGCGTTGAGCCAGTGAAAGATTTCAAGATGGAGCGATATCTAGGACAGTGGTATGAAATTGCTCGGTTGGATCATTCATTTGAGAGAGGATTGAGCGCAGTTACTGCTAGCTACTCTGTTAGAGATGACGGCGGCATAAAGGTGGTCAACAGAGGATTGAAAGACGAAACCGACCAATGGGAGCAAGCAGAGGGTAAGGCCTATCCGGTCGGTTCAAAGGATGAGGGGCATCTTAAAGTGTCCTTTTTTGGCCCCTTTTATGGGTCCTATGTGATTTTTGAGCTAGACACGGCCGATTATCAATATGCATTTGTTGCTGGAATGAATACGGATTATCTTTGGCTTCTTTCGCGTACCCCAAGAATTAACGATGAGCTTTTAGCGCATTTTTTGGAAAAAGCGGGAGGGCTGGGTTTCGATATCAATAGATTGATCATGGTTGACCAAACATCCCATCAGTAGCGGTTTAGAATTACTGCTCAAGGACTTCAGTAGCCTCAATGATTGGCGGTGAATTGGTCGGCTGAGGTTCGTAACTTTTAATAGTTAGCATAATTCCCAGTTCAGGGTGATCAAGATAATAGACACTTTTTTCTTCAATACGCTTGGACTGCGCGATAGACCAAACTTCAGTCACGGGTATTTCTAATTGTTCTTGGCCTTCCATATCGGCTTCTCTGGGGTCAAACGACACTAAAGTGTAACCAGAGTGGCTTTTATCCAACGTCTGAGAAGCAGATCCCAACTCGGTGAAAAGTTCATTCTCTGGGGTAAGCACATCTGTGTTCAAATCTAAATCGGTCGACTCTGTTGCCTCAACCTCCTTATTTTTTGTGGAGATGGGAATCAAGCGCCAAGCTAAAGTCGTATCATCTGAATCCATTTGCGGGACATCAGGGAGCTTAGCTAGGCTTGTTTGTTCCTCAGAATTTTCGTTAGCCAATTTAAGTCGCCAAAGATTAGTTTCAAAATGTAAAAACCGTGATTTATAAAATCGAAAACTGCCTTCTACTTCCGCTCTGTTACCTACTTTTTGTCCAGCATGAACTAATATCCATGGATCATTGCTGTTTTCATCAGCGACAAATCGCCATGCTTGGTGGAATATTACGTTATAGTCTCTGCGAGCTAGAACTCTCGCACTATCATTTAAGTCTCGCTGATCTATAGCAAGCATTTCAAATGGATCTTCATACTCTGGTACATAAGGCTCAACTGGGGTATCAATAGTAACAAGAAGATCAGATAGAGCTGGTGCCTCTCCAATAATTGAATCTGCTAGATTGTCCGTAATTGGGCTGATAGCTGGGTCTTGCATCTCAATTAAGGGGATAAAACCCACAAAGGGAGACGCTTCTATTAGGGATATCTCTGGCGTTTCAGGTAATAAAGCACCAACAATGGCGAGTTTTTGCTGCTCAGCTAGGGCTTCTACATCGATTAGTTCAAGAATATCGTCTGGAAAGCTGAGGTCATAATCTAGGGGTGGAACCTCTTCTCCAATATTACCGTCTTGAGTGAACAAAATGACTTCGACTTGATACCAGTTCTGCGGTGGTATTATCTCCTCATCGCTATCAGACTGTTGCCCAGCAGCAAACACTGATAGGAGCATTAACATAGTGGCCAACAGTTTTTTGAAACTGTGGCTCTTTTGATTTATGCCGCGCTGAGATTCATTCGTTTTGAATATGGTCATTCTCCCTGTTACTTTGATTTAATCGGCAGAAGTTTAGTCAACAAATCAGATACCAACCTGAACCGCTCTCGTGGATCATCCATAGGCATAGTGAAACTCAGTTGGTCATTGTTTTGCAAGCGGAATGTATCTGGTTCGGCTTGCACCATTTTAATAATCTTTATGGGTTCTACCTCAGTGGTGGCAGTAAACTGCAATCGACCACCGTTAGGGCCTGCTTCAATTTTTTTGAGCCCTAATCTCTCACCCAACTGCTTAAGCTCGGCAAGTTGAAACAGAGACTTTGTCGGTTCTGGTAATAATCCAAAGCGATCAATCATTTCGACCTGTAATTCGTGTAACTCTGAGGCTAGCTGGCAATCAGCTAGGCGCTTATAGAGCGTCAGTCGCATACTCACATCCGGGAGATAATCCTCAGGGATTAAAGCAGGAATGTGCAAATTAACCTCAATACCTTGATCTAGAGATGCATCCAGGTTTGGCTTGCTGCCGTTGCGAATAGCGGTGACTGCACGATCTAGCATTTCTAAATAAAGAGTAAAACCTATTGCTTGTATATGGCCGCTTTGCTCTTCACCAAGAAGCTCTCCTGCGCCTCTAATTTCCAAATCATTGGTTGCCAATGTAAAACCGGAGCCGAGTTGGTCAGCGGCAGAGATAGCTTGCAATCGTTTAGTCGCATCAGCAGTAATTTTCTTTTCTTGAGGCAACATTAGGTAGGCGTATGCTTGGTGATGAGATCTACCCACGCGACCGCGAAGTTGATGTAATTGAGCTAAGCCAAACTTATCAGCACGATCAATCAGTATGGTATTTGCACTGGGGATATCGATGCCAGTTTCGATAATCGTTGTGCACACCAGAACATTAAACCGTTGATGATAAAAGTCTGACATGACTCTTTCCAGATTCCGTTCACGCATCTGGCCGTGAGCAATATTGATCCGTGCTTCTGGGACTAGAGTAGCTAGCTCGTCAGCGACTCTCTGTATATTTTTTACATCATTATGCAAAAAATAAACTTGGCCACCACGAAGAATTTCTCGAAGTATGGCCTCTCGAACTACACGAGATTCATGAGTCCGGACAAAAGTCTTGACTGATAGACGCTTGGCTGGGGGAGTGGCAATAATAGATAGATCTCTAATACTATGCATTGACATATTTAACGTTCTTGGGATCGGCGTTGCCGTCATCGTCAAGATGTCGACTTGACTGCGCAGTGATTTAATCTTTTCCTTTTGTCTCACGCCAAAACGATGCTCTTCATCAATAATCATAAGACCAAGAGCTTTAAAATCTATTTCAGCATGGAGCAATTTGTGGGTACTTATAAGAATATCCACTTTTCCAGTTTCGACTTCCTGAATAATTTGACTCTGCTCTTTACCCGTTTTAAATCGTGATAGCTCCGCTACCGTTACAGGCCAATTTGAGAAGCGATCGCGAAAGTTTTCTAGGTGTTGATGAGCCAGAAGTGTTGTTGGTACAAGTATGACCACCTGCTTGCCACTACTGACAACTGTAAACGCTGCGCGCATAGCAACTTCAGTTTTGCCAAATCCTACATCACCGCAAACTAGCCTATCCATGGGTTGTGGGCTCAGTAGATCTCGCCTCACAGCATCAATCGCTTCTTGTTGATCTGCGGTTTCCTCGAAAGCAAAATCAGCGCTGAAAGATGAATAGTCTTGCTCGTTAGCATCGCAGGCAAAACCCTTGCGGGCAGCTCGGCGAGAGTAGATATCCAACAGCTCTACGGCGGTATCGCGAACTTGTTTTGCTGCTTTCTGTTTAGCCTTGTCCCACTTATCACTGCCAAGATGGTTGAGAGGAGCTGCTGTTTGATCGCCGCCACCAAAACGACTAATGAGGTGCAAGGATGAAACGGGCACATAGAGTTTTGCATCATTCGCATACGTTAGTATTAAAAATTCTTGTGAACTTCTGTCCACTTTAAGAGTAATCAGGCCCTGATAGCGGCCTACACCGTGTTCAATATGTACCACTGGTGCATTGATTTTTAGTTCTGCTAAACTCTTGAAAATATAATCTGGGGACTCCGAAGCCTTCGATCGTCGTCGTCGTTGCATCACCTGCTGGCCGAACAACTCACCCTCGGTAATTAAACAAATATGGTCTTGTGAAACTAATATTCCCTCATCTAAAGCATAGGTGGTGATAGAGAAATCATTATTACTTTCCGCAAATTCATGCCAGTCATTTACCTCATTAGGATATATATTGATCGTCTTGAGCAAGTCGCACAATACCTCCCGTCGTCCTGATGACTCTGCACAAAAAAGTATTTTTAGGGGCTGTTTTTGCCCGGAATAACTACCGATAAAAGATTGCAATTTTGATAAAGGGTTCGGTTGTTTTGCATTAACGGAAACGTCCGGGACAGGATAAATCTGCGAGTGAGGCGCGTTAGTTTTTTGTTGGTTACCCTGGTAATTCAAAATAGTGCGTGGCAGCTTTTTAATTTCATGGAATATTTGGTCAACCGGCATGAATAGCTCAGAGGGATCCAATATAGGCCGTTCGGGGTCCACACAATATTCTTCATAACGACTATTTATGTCCTGCCAAAATTGCTCGGCTGCGGCCTCAATCCCCTCATCGGTAAACAATATTGCATCACTGGGTAGGTAGTCGAATAGGGTCGCTGTTTGGTCAAAAAATAAGCTTAGGTAATATTCTATTCCCTGTGGTGCGATGCCATCCTTAATATCACGATAAATGGGACATTTGGTTGGGTCATGATCAAAATGTGCATGCCAGTTGTTGAGAAAGTTATTAGTTGCCTGTTTATCAATCGGGAATTCACGGGCTGGGAGTAGCTCAATCTCAATGATGTTTTCTAAGGTGCGCTGTGATTCGGGATCAAAAAGCCTTAGCGACTCGATATCATCATCCAACAGATCCATTCGAAAAGGAGTTTTAACGCCCATGGGAAAGATGTCAATAATAGAGCCGCGGAAAGCAAATTCTCCATGTTCGTAGACGGTATCGACGCGTTTGTACCCTGCACGACTCAATTGATCTTGAAGTTTTTGACGATCAAGTTGGTCTCCAATTTTGTAACTAAATGTTCTGGAGGAGACAAAGTCCGTTGGTGATATACGATGCATCAACGTGGTTAGTGGGATAAGCAACACACCCTGGCTAACTGTAGGTAGTTTCGCAAGGGTTTGCAGTCGGGACGAGATGATATCTTGATGTGGTGAGAACATGTCATAAGGGAGGGTTTCCCAATCAGGAAACGTATACACGGATAAATTTTTTCCCTTAGAAAAAAACTGTATTGCTCGGCTTTGCACCGCTGCTTCCTGCGCAGTTCCTGTAACGAATACCGTTAATCCTTTGTGTTGCGTTGCCGCTTCAGCGATAGCCAGTGATTTACCAGCTCCATGGAGGCCGTTCCACTGAACTATGTCAGCAGGATTAAACGCCGGATCTTGGTTGAAAATTGTCATAGTGTTCTTACTTCTCTTTCGATCCTTTTTCGGTCCAAAGCCATTCTACTTATCTCTCACTATTAGTTGTAGGAATATTGTGTATCCTGACAATTTACGGGTAGATTAGTTGCCTGTATTCATAGCTTGGTCAATAATGACGACAACTTAACTCTCAGGATAAGGATTTAGCGCGTGGAAGAGCAAAAAAGACCGTTACCAGATGATTTTTTTAAGGATTGGAAAGAGCGAGAAGCGCTAGCGGAAGGGATGATTCCCTTAATTGGAAAGTTATACCGCCAAAGTAACATATCAACATATATGTACGGCAACAATATGGTTAACAAGTCGGTCACTGATCTAATGCAAGAGCATCGGTTTGTGAGGCAGGTAGAGCATAACGAAATTTCGGAGTTTGATACTTTTCCAATGTTAGAGGGGCTCGCAAAGCTTCAGCTAGGTCCTGCGCATATTGACCTGGGTAAGATGGTCGTCAAATTCCAGAGCACCAAGGGCGATGGGAGAACATTAGATGAGTTCCTAGTTGACGAGCTTGGCGACATTATCGGATCGGATATTAAACCGTTACCTGAGCCCCAGGATGTAGTTCTTTATGGCTTTGGCCGTATTGGACGTCTGATTGCTCGCATTCTGGTTGATAAGGCTGGGGGTGGAGATGTTCTGCGTCTTAGAGCTATTGTCATTCGAAAAGGGAAAGTGGATCACGATCTAGAGAAACGAGCAGCGCTGCTGCGGAGAGATTCGGTTCATGGTCCATTTAAAGGAACGGTCAGGGTTTTAGAAGATCAAAATACCCTTGTTGTTAACGGTAATCCGATCAAGATTATCTACGCTAACTCTCCCGAGGAAATTGATTACACGACCTATGGTATTTCAAACGCTCTGATTGTCGATAATACTGGAGTATGGAAAGATACAGCGGGCCTCAGTGGTCACCTACGTCCAGGAGCATCAAAGGTTTTGTTAACTGCGCCTGCGGGTGATGACATTCCCAATATCGTTTATGGAATTAATCATCATCAGATTACACCAGACCGAAAAATTATTTCTGCCGCGTCTTGTACCACCAATGCAATTGTGCCAGTTCTGAAATGCTTGCTTGATGAGTATGGCATCAATAGTGGCCATGTGGAGACTGTGCATGCTTACACTAACGACCAAAACCTGATTGATAATTACCATAAAGGTGGTCGTCGAGGTCGAGGCGCAGCACTTAATATGGTGTTAACGTCAACTGGGGCTGCTAAGGCGGTGTCAAAAGCGATTCCTGAATTAAAGGGAAAGTTAACTGGAAACGCAATAAGAGTCCCCACGCCCAATGTCTCTATGGCAATCTTAAACCTGCAATTGGGTACCGATACCACAGTTGAGGAATTGAATGAATTCTTGCGACAGAAAGCGCTACATTCTAGCTTACAGCAGCAAATTGGTTACACGGCTTCAACAGAAGCAGTATCGACTGATTTTGTTGGCTCTCGTCAAGCCTGCGTTTTAGATGCAGAGGCGACTATTGTCGATGGAAATAGCTGTGTGCTCTACTGCTGGTATGACAATGAATTTGGATACAGCTGTCAGGTGGTGAGATGTCTTGAGCAGTTTGCTGGAGTAGTGTGGCCGCGTTTTCCAAATAATGCTTAGTCCAAATTATTACCATAGCCGTAAAAAAAGCCTGGGAAACCGGGCTTTATTTTGCCCGAAATTCGGTGATTTGAGTCCCAAGCTGGGTATTGATAAAAAAAACCACTACTTTCTCAACAGAATCGGTTATTTGGTGACGTATATGCTGGTATCAAGACAGCTAGACCATTATAATCGCGCGCTAGAAAAAAGCGCTTACATTTAATCTACAGCGTTCAAAAGATAACCGAATAAATTCAAGTGGCATTGATATAAAACTACGGCTCAAATTAGCTTGGTGGGTCCTAGCTTTACGTAATAGCAATTAATAAGTGTGAGTATTGGAAAGCCCTATGATTAAAGTTCGTCGCGGTATGGATCTCCCGATAGCTGGAACGCCAGAACAAACGATTTATGACGGCCCAGCGGTCAGTCAGGTTGCGCTTATCGGATCAGATTACCACGGTATGAAACCGACTATGGCTGTGCGTCATGGAGACGTTGTTAAAAAAGGTCAGTTGCTATTCACCGATAAAAAGAATGACTCCGCAAAGTACGTCGCTCCTGCACCAGGCACTGTGGCGGCTATTAATCGTGGCGAAAGACGAGTGTTTCAATCCTTGGTAATTGACGTAGAAGGCCATGAGAGCGAAACGTTTGCGGCATATAAGAGCGAGCAACTCCAAGAACTGGATCGCCAGCTGGTGACTAATCAGTTGGTCGAGTCTGGTCAGTGGGTTGCTTTTAGAACACGCCCCTTTTCAAAAGTACCAAGTGCAGGTTCTGTTGCCTCTTCGATATTTGTGACGGCGATGGATACTAATCCACTGGCGGCAGATCCCACCGTTATTATTGGCCAAAGAGAAGGTGACTTTGCAAATGGCCTCAAGGTTTTGTCCAGATTGACTGATGGCCCGGTAAATGTATGTGCTGCTCCTGACGTCTCAATCCCTGGGGAGGAAGTTGAAGGCGTTCGAGAGATCAATTTTAGTGGTCCGCATCCCGCCGGTCTTGCAGGCACGCATATTCATTTGGTTGACCCCGTGAGTGCTACAAAAAGCGTGTGGTCAATTGGATACCAAGATGTTATCGCCATTGGCCATTTGTTCACGACTGGTAACATCGATACAGACAGAGTTATCTCTCTGGCAGGGCCGCAGGTAAACCAACCGAGGTTATTGTCGACCCGGTTAGGCGCTAATATTAATCAGCTAGTGATTGGCGAGTTGGTCAATGACGAGAACAGAGTAATTTCAGGATCTGTATTGTCGGGTCGTAAAGCGGCATCTGAATTTGCGTTCCTGGGTCGTTACCACAATCAGGTTTCGGTTGTCCGAGAGGGACGTGAAAGACAAGTTCTACATTACTTGCGTCTTGGTTTTGATAAACATTCAGCGCTCCCTGCTTTTGCGTCCTCTCTAACCAAAAAGTTATTCAATATGACCACCAGCACTAATGGAAGTGAACGAGCGATGGTTCCAGTGGGTGGTTACGAGCGTGTAACTGCGCTAGATATTCTGCCGATTCAATTATTACGTTCGTTAATCGTTGGCGATACCGAGATGGCTCAAAATCTGGGTTGTCTTGAACTAGATGAAGAAGATGTAGGCTTATATACCTATGTCTGTGTTGGGAAGTACGAATATGGAAGCATATTGCGTGACAATCTAACCAGAATAGAGAAGGAGGGTTAAGATTATGTTACGTAAGCTGTTTGACAAATACGAGCCTAATTTCCACGAAGGTGGAAAATGGGAAAAATATTATGCTCTCTACGAAGCCATAGATACCGGTCTGTTCAAGCCTTCTGATACTACGCAGAATAGCTCTCATGTGCGTGACAATATAGACCTTAAGCGCGTCATGATCACAGTATGGGTAGCAACATTTCCAACTCTCTTTTTCGGGATGTGGAACATTGGATTTCAAGCAAATACCATCATGACTGAGATGGGGATGGTTTCTCAGGAAGGTCTCCGTGGAATATTTATCGGACTCCTAGCTGGATATGATGCTAGCAGTATCTGGGACAATATGGTTCATGGTGCTGCCTACTTCCTACCGATCTATGTAACCACTTTTATTGTTGGTGGCATGTGGGAGGTACTCTTTGCAAGTGTTCGTGGCCACGAAGTTAATGAAGGCTTCTTTGTGACCTCTGTCCTTTTCGCTCTTTGCTGTCCTCCTGATCTGCCGTTGTGGATGGTCGCCTTCGGTATTAGCTTTGGGATTGTTATCGGAAAAGAGGTCTTTGGTGGTACGGGCAAAAATTTCCTAAATCCTGCGCTAACTGGGCGAGCGTTTCTTTATTTTGCATACCCGGCGTACATGAGCGGTGATGCTGTATGGACAGCGGTGGATGGTTATACCGGAGCAACAATGCTGTCTGTTGCGGCTAACGGTGGCGTTGAAGCAATGGAGCAGAGTGTTTCTTGGATGCAATCCTTTATAGGCACAATCCATGGGTCCATCGGTGAAACATCTACCCTTGCAATCTTGATGGGCGGTGCGTTGTTACTTCTTACTAAAATAGCGTCGTGGAGAATTATCTTTGGGGTACTGTTAGGCTCTGCTTTATTAGCTAGCCTCTTCAACGCTATCGATTCGACCAATCCCATGTTTGCTTTGCCGTTTTACTGGCATTGGGTAATCGGAGGCTTTGCTTTTGGCGCCATTTTCATGGCGACTGATCCAGTCTCAGCTTCCATGACCAACAATGGCAAGTTTTGGTACGGAATGCTAATTGGCGTAATGGTTATTTTGATTCGCGTGGTTAATCCAGCGTTTCCTGAGGGAATGATGCTGGCGATTCTATTTGCCAATCTATTCGCACCATTGATAGACCATTTCGTTGTTAATGCGAATATCAAAAGGAGACTAGCTCGTGGCAAGTGAATCCGTGCAAAAAACCCTCGGGGTTGCCTTGGTTCTCTGCATTGTTTGCGCGGTGGTAGTGTCTAGTGCAGCAGTGATTTTGCGACCAACTCAAGAAGAAAATAAATTACTTGATCTCAAAACAAATATTCTAGCCTCCGCTGGTCTTTTGCAGGTTGGTGTCGATGTTGAAAAGCAGTTTGAGCAAATTAGTACTCGTGTAGTAGATCTTAAAACTGGCCGATTTACTGACGCAATAGATCCAGTGACCTTCGATCAACGAAAGTCATCTAAAGATCCTGCAATGTCTACCACTCTAGATCCTTCGGAAGACTTGGCCAAAATTAAGCGGCGAGAAAATTACGCCACGGTCTACATCGTTGAAGGCGAGCAGGGTATTGAGAAGATAGTATTGCCCATTAAGGGTTATGGTCTCTGGTCAACTCTCTATGGGTTTTTGGCTCTTGAGTCGGATTTGCAGACTGTCGCCGGAATTGGGTTTTATGAACATGCCGAGACCCCCGGACTGGGCGGTGAAATCGATAATCCTAACTGGAAGGCAAGTTGGATTGGAAAGCAAGCTTATGATTCTGGTGTCATGGCAATCAGTGTTATCAAGGGTAAAGTTGATCTTACAAGGCCTGAGGGTGACTACCAGATAGATGGTCTTGCTGGGGCAACATTGACGACCCGAGGGGTTAATAATCTAGTGCAGTATTGGCTAGGTAAAGAGGGCTTTGAGCCGCTGATCGATTATTTAAAGTCAGGAGATGCATAATGGCCAATATTAAAAATACACTATTGGAGCCGGTAGTCACTAACAATCCCATTGCACTTCAAATATTGGGTATTTGTTCAGCCTTGGCGGTAACCTCAAGCATGAAGGTTTCCTTCGTCATGTGTATAGCGCTTACCGTGGTCTGTGCTTTTTCTAACTTTTTTGTGTCATCTATTCGTAATTATATTCCCAGCAGTATCAGAATTATCGTACAGATGATTATCATCGCTTCTTTGGTAATTGTGGTCGATCAAGTCCTTAAAGCAGTAGCCTATGATATTAGTAAGCAGTTATCTGTTTTTGTGGGATTGATTATTACAAACTGCATTGTAATGGGCCGCGCTGAAGCTTTTGCCATGAAAAATCCCCCTATTCCAAGTTTCCTTGATGGTATCGGCAATGGTTTGGGATACAGTGTAATTCTGATGATAGTGGCGTTCATTCGTGAACTATTTGGTGCCGGCACACTCTGGGGATACGAGATTTTTCCAGCGGCCACTAATGGAGGTTGGTACGTTGCCAATGGCATGATGTTGATGCCCCCTAGTGCCTTTTTCTTGATTGGATTATTAATCTGGGCTCTAAGAAGTTGGAAGAAAACACAGGTAGAAAAGGCCGACTTCAAGATTACCCAAAACAGTCAACCGAGTGAGGTAGCGTGATGGAGTATTATCTCAGCTTACTCGTTCGTTCAATATTTATTGATAATATCGCTCTTAGTATGTTTCTGGGCATGTGTACGTTTATTGCGTTGTCGAAAAAAATAGATGCCGCGATTGGTTTAGGTATTGCCGTGATTGTCGTGCAGACGATCACCGTCCCAGTGAACAACTTGCTGTACAACTATCTTCTTGCCGATGGTGCTCTGGCCTGGGCTGGAATGCCTGATGTGAACCTCAGTTTCCTTGTGTTTTTGTGCTTCATTGGCGTGATTGCCGCCATTGTGCAGATTCTGGAAATGGTTCTGGATAAGTATGTACCAGCTCTATACAACGCCTTAGGGGTATTTTTGCCTCTGATCACGGTGAATTGCGCCATTCTCGGTGGTTCGCTGCTCATGCAAGAGCGTGGATATGACTTTGCCGAGAGCGTCGTGTTTGGGTTTGGTTCAGGTATGTCTTGGGCTCTTGCGATCGCAGTACTAGCCGGCATTCGAGAAAAGTTAAAATATAGTGATATTCCAGAAGGCTTGCAGGGCTTAGGCATCGTATTCATTACTGTGGGATTAGTGTCCTTGGGCTTCATGTCCTTTGGCGGTATCGATCTTTGAAGATGGAGAAATAACTGAGTATGAATGCTCAATTTGAAATTATTCTTGGCGTAGGAATGTTCACTACTGTGATTCTAGCGTTGGTTGCCTTTATTTTAGTGGCACGCAGCAAATTAGTGTCATCAGGTAGTGTCAACATCGAAATAAATGGTGAAAAAACTATTACCGTGCCAGCGGGCGATAAGTTGTTACAAACACTGTCTGCGGCAGGGTTATTTTTACCGTCAGCTTGTGGCGGTGGTGGTAGTTGCGCCCAATGTAAGTGTGTTATTAATGACGGCGGTGGCTCCATGCTGCCAACAGAAGAAGGGCACTTCACTCGTCGTGAAGCTGCTGAAGGCTGGCGTTTATCGTGCCAGGCTCCTGTGAAACAAGACATGAAGGTGCAGGTGCCGGAAGAGGTATTTGGTGTAAAGCGATGGGAGTGTGTTGTCGAGTCTAATCCTAATGTTGCCACCTTTATTAAAGAATTAACACTGAAGTTGCCAGAAGGCGAGGATGTTGCGTTCCGCGCTGGTGGTTATGTGCAGCTAGAGTGTCCACCGCATCACATTAAGTACTCTGACTTTGATATCGAGCCTGAATACCGAGGAGACTGGGAGCACTTTAACTTCTTTGAACACGAATCAGAGGTCAAAGAGCCGGTGATACGCGCCTACTCTATGGCCAATTACCCTGATGAAAAAGGTGTTGTTAAATTTAATATTAGAATAGCCACGCCGCCGCCACGATCTACGGGTATTGTTCCTGGCCAGATGTCATCCTATGTGTTCAGTTTAAAGCCTGGAGATACTATTTCGGTGTACGGCCCCTTTGGCGAGTTTTTTGCCAAAGATACCCCTAGTGAGATGGTGTTTATCGGTGGTGGAGCTGGAATGGCCCCGATGCGCTCCCATATCTTTGACCAACTAAAGCGTCTTAAGTCCGATCGTAAGATTAGCTTTTGGTATGGTGCTCGATCGCTTCGCGAATGTTTTTATGATGATGATTACGACATGTTAGCGTCTGAGAATCAGAATTTTGATTGGCATCTAGCCCTCTCAGACCCTCAGCCAGAAGATAACTGGGAAGGTTATACTGGATTCATTCACAATGTTTTGTTTGAGCAATACCTAAAGGACCATGAAGCACCTGAAGATTGCGAATATTACATGTGTGGTCCTCCTATGATGAATGCGGCTGTGGTCAAGATGCTCACTGATCTCGGCGTGGAAAAGGACAATATTTTTCTTGATGATTTTGGTGGCTAAAGCAACAAAGAGGATTTCGCTATCGGGACTAATTAAAGGCTCGGGTGCGCGTATTTTTGGATTGTTCGCTATGACAGTGATGCTGCTAACTGGTTGCGGTTTCGGTCCAGAAATCATCAAAATCTCCGGCACAAAGATGGGTACGAACTACTCAGTGACCGTGGTTGCCGATCAGCCAGCTCCTGATAATCTTGAGGAGTTGATTGAGGCTGAATTGAATAGAGTCGACCAGTCGATGTCTACCTATAAATCGGATTCTGAGATTAGTCAGTTCAATGCTCTAGCAGTTAACAAAGAGCTTGGGGTTTCAACGGACTTCTACAAAGTCTTAAAAGTGGCTGAGGTAGTTTGGGCCGCAAGCGGTGGTGCATTTGAGCCTACCGTCGCGCCTCTGGTCGATTTGTGGGGTTTCGGCCCTACACGCAGAAAAGATGAACTTCCTGACCCGGACGTTATTGCTGATCACTTATTGGGGCTTGGTCTTGATGCGATTAAATTGCGCAGGGAAGGGGACCGACAATTTGTCAGTAAAACACGGCCAGTCCAGCTGGATCTGTCTGCGGTGGCCAAAGGATACGCTGTAGATTTAGTGGCTGACCTCCTGGAGATGAATGCCTTGCCGGACTATCTGGTAGAGGTGGGTGGAGAGATGCGAGTCAGTGGCTCTAATCCTGATGGACAACCATGGCGGCTGGCTATAGAGACTCCGACGTTAGTGAGTCAGGTGCAAGAAGTATTGGCACTATCTGGTGGTGCTGTAGCAACTTCAGGTGATTACCGTAATTATTTTGAGTATGAGGGCGCTCGGTACTCCCATACCCTTGACCCACGGTCGGGCTACCCGATCAACCATGGCTTGGCGTCAGTCACTGTGTTATCTGATACCTGTGCTGAAGCTGATGCTTGGGCAACAGCATTGATGGTGATGGGTGCGCATGAAGGAATGCAACTTGCCAACCAATTAGGCTTGTCTGTTTACATGATTTCGCGAGTGAAGAGTGGTTTTGAAACATCCATTAGTGAGACTTTTGACGGTATTGAGAAGTTATCACTAGAAGACGGTAAATCTACAGAGATATAAAATGGCAGAAATTATCTTGGCTGTAATAATATTTGGGCTCCTAGTGGCTGCCATGTCAGTCGGTGTACTCATGGGAGGAAAACCTATTTCAGGTTCTTGTGGTGGCGTTGGCGCTGCTTTAGGCGAAGAAAATTATACCTGTGATATCTGTGGCGATGACCCAAATAAGTGTGAAGAGCAAGCCTCCATTGAGACACAAGCCTACAATGCAATGGAAGCACAACACAAGAGTGTTTAATGATGGCTGATTTTTCCTACGATTTAGTTGTAATTGGCAGTGGTCCTGCCGGCGAAGGTGCGGCAATTAATGCAGTGAAACAAGGCTTACGTGTGGCCGTAGTTGATGACAAATTACTGCCTGGTGGTAACTGCACTCATTTGGGTACCATCCCCTCGAAAGCGCTACGACACTCTGTGCGTCGCATGATGCAGTACAATAACATGCCTCTTTTCCGATCCATCGGAGAACCGCGCTGGTTTTCATTCCCAGAGATGATGAAAGCCGCGGA
>ENA-OQVM01000246-OQVM01000246.1-marine-metagenome-genome-assembly--contig:-NODE-246-length-91157-cov-6.356906_pt1 | contig 91157 bp, 98 predicted proteins | sample MGYA00237776_ERZ505498 | MGnify/ENA primary metagenome ERZ505498 (study PRJEB26159, sample SAMN06265151) | marine metagenome | isolation source: Helgoland LTER site | place: Germany:Helgoland, sampling... | reverse complement strand
GAGGAAGAAGTATAAAGAAAAGCGCACTGTTAGAACGCGCCAACCTTCATCCGTTATCTGCCATACCGATCCCATCATTTTTTTCAAAAACAGGCGGTTTGTTAGAAGGCCTCCAATGAGGATTGTGCCAAAAATTGCCTGAATGATGGTCGGCTTCATTTTGATAAAAGTTTCGTCATGAAGCCAGAGCGTAAGCCCACCAAAAACACCGACAATTCCAGCTGATAACAGTGGCGTCAATGGTATCCGGCGTTCCACAATATATGAAATTGTTAGAGCTATTGCGGTAGCGATCATGATTGTAGCTGTCGCCGTGAACAAATCCGCCGCGTAATAAGCGATAAAAAAAGCCACTACGGGGCCATATTCAACGGCAGGACTTAACCAGCCGGGACTTTGTTTTTTCTCTGACATATGATGTTTATGGAAGAAACACTCATGAAGAGCAAGTCAGCTGATATGGACTGTATCTTCATAGAAACGCATGAGGTTAAGATATCACGCTGCAAATGTTAGATGATTGTGCTCCTAGTCAACTACATATAGATATCAGATGCTTACGGAATCTCATAAACGTCAGGAAAAGTTATGGATTGGGTTAATCTCGCGCGCTAATTTGTTACGCTGTTTGTGGTTATTGATCCTGTCGGCTCTGTCCCCGTTTTCCTCTTTGCTGTTGCGGGTGTGGCGCCGGAATTACATCGTCGCTTCGCCATACGTGCGGTTCTCATAGCTGGTGTCGTGCTCCTCGCTTTTCTTGTTGGCGGTCAGTTCTTGTTGGAGTTAATCGGCCTGCGACTGGGGTCTTTTCAGGTTGCTGGCGGCATTGTCTTGTTCTTGTTCGCGTTGACGATGGTATTTGGCGCCTCAAAACCAGATACGGAAATTGCCGACTCAGAAAGTGACCCACTTTCAGGCGCAGTATTCCCGTTAGCGATGCCATCCATCGCATCTCCAGGTGCAATGCTGGCTGCTGTTGTATTGACGGACAATCACAGCCAGTCGATTTCCGAACAAGCTTTGACCGCAGGTCTTTTGGTATTGGTGCTTATTGTCACGCTGCTTTTGCTCCTGGCCGCATCTATGATTTATCGTTTCATCGGGAGAACAGGTGTAAGTGTTATCAGCCGAGTGATGGGTATTATACTGGCAACAATTGCCGTCGATGCCATTCTTGGCGGGTTTGATACTCTGGGCATTTTAAATCTCGGGAACGTGCCAAAAGGCTAAACATCGCAGCGTTAAGATGCCCCTCTTTCTGAAGCAGACAAAATCCTAAAAAAATCTCCCCGATCCAACGAGAACCGGGGAGACACCACCTCTATTCTTGCCAGGTGTTTTAGTTCCTGTGGCTCATCAAAGCACAATCACGCCTGTGTCGAGACAAACCGTGTTTCAAGATACGCCTGGATAGCTTCTGAGCCACCTTCGGTACCGTAGCCAGAATCTTTAATACCACCGAACGGCACTTCTGGAAGCGCTAGCCCCATATGGTTGATAGTCAGCATGCCAGTTTCCACTTCCTGACCTAAGCGCTGTGCCGTCTCGCCTGACGACGTAAAGGCATAGGAAGCGAGACCGAACGGCAAGCGATTAGCCTCGGTGATCGCATCTTCGTAAGTCGAGAAACGGTTGACGATGGCGACGGGGCCGAACGGCTCTTCGTTCATCATTGTTGCGTCTGTCGGCACATCGGTCAGCACGGTTGGCTGGAAGAAATACCCCTTGTTGCCGATCCGACTACCACCACTCGCCACTGTGGCACCCTTGGCTTTCGCGTCACTAATCATCTCTTCGATGACTGGAATACGGCGTTCGTTGGCCATTGGGCCCATTTCTGTGTCTTTATCGAGACCGTTGCCGATTTTGGTTTTTTCAAGTGCGCTAATGAAACCTTCTGTGAATTGATCGGCAATCTTGTCCTGCACCAGAAAGCGCGTTGGCGAAATGCAGACCTGACCCGCGTTACGGGTCTTGAACGGTGCCATGATATTGATCGCAGTGTCGATATCGGCATCGTTGAAGATAAGCACGGGGGCATGACCACCAAGTTCCATAGTTGCCCGCTTCATATGCTGTCCCGCGAGCGCTGCCAGATGCTTGCCGACTGGGGTTGAGCCGGTGAAAGAAATCTTGCGGATCGTTGGATGTGGAATGAGGTACTCGGAAATCTCCGCTGGCACACCATAAACCAGGCTGATTACGCCATCAGGTAAACCGGCGTCGGTAAAGGCGCGGATCAGTTCTGCCGGTGACGCAGGTGTCTCTTCTGGTGCTTTAACGATGATAGAGCAGCCAGCAGCAAGTGCCGCTGAAAGCTTGCGGACAATCTGGTTAATCGGGAAATTCCACGGCGTGAAAGCAGCGACCGGACCAACCGGCAACTTTAGCGTCATCTGTGTAACGTTACCTGCACGAGCCGGAATGATTTGCCCGTATGTACGTCGCGCTTCTTCAGCGAACCAGTCGATTGTGTCGGCACCACGGGCAATCTCGCCCACCGAGTCGCCAAGCGGCTTACCCTGTTCGCGGGTCATAAGCCAGGCGATATCAGTGGCACGTTCGCGTAGCAAATTCGCCGCCTTCCGCATGATATTGTAGCGATCGAATGCCGAAACAGCCCGCCATACTGCGAACCCTTTTTCGGCGGCTTCCAATGCCTGATCAAGGTCTTCCCGCGTTGCCATGGCCAAACGGCCAATCTCTTCTTCTGTTGCCGGATCAATGATCGGCATGGATTTACCATCTACGCCATCGCGCCATTTGCCGTTGATGAAAAGCTTTACGTCAGGATAAGTCTGCATGGAGGTCATCTTCCTAAGAATTGAGTGATATAAATGAAAGCTCGCATCACGGCGCAAGGTCTCGACTGGTGTACTACTAGATATCGATTGCCACCCAAGGTTTCAAGGCCACCGTTGGGTGTGAAGGTTTAAATTTTCAAAGCTGGGTTGGCATGTGTTTTGATCACATTCAGCATTTGCTCATAGAACAAATCCGTCAAATGACGGTTCTTATTATCGCGGCGCACCAACATGCCCAGAACTCGTTTCGGTGCTTTTGGACCAAGCGAAATTTCCTTCAACGGCAGTGGATTAGGTGATGCAACACATCGAGATGGCACAATGGAGACACCAAGGCCGTAATAAACCATCGTGGAAACCATATCGAGACTATCGAGTTCCATCTGCTCATTAACGATGACGTTCTTGCGACGCAACCATTCGTCAATCACCTGCCCGGCCCAAAAGATCCTGTTGAAGCGGATGAAGGGATAGGTGCGGAGCAATTCAATCGGATCATCACAAGGACAATCCAGCGGTACGATGGCGACCATCGGCTCTTCGGCAAAGCGATGAAATTCCATATGTTCTGAAAAGTATGGCGGCGCGCTGATGATCGCTGCATCCAATTTACCGCGATCGACCTGTGGTACCAGATTGGGCGAATGATCGGGCGTGACGAGAATACGCAAGCTCGGATAGGTGCGGCGCAAAGACGTGATAGCCTGCGGGATGATTCCGGTCATGGTTGTCGACATGCCGCCAATGCGCAATTCGCCGGTGGGCTCAGTGTCATTCCCGGCAAGCATGCCAAGACGTTCATAACCATCAACGATCTCGCGCGCGCTTGTCACAAGCTCCAGGCCTTCGCGATTAAGGACTGGTGGCCGCGTTGAGCGGTCAAACAGATCGATCCGCAGTTCCTCCTCAAGCGCTTTCATTTGCAAGCTAACGGCAGACTGCGAAACACCCACCTCGTCTGCTGCAGCACCAAAGCTACCGCTTTCTGCAACGGCGATGAACATTTTCAATCGACGGATCGACATGGACACGAGGCCTTTTATGAGATGGAATTATCGCAATATATAATAAGAAAATATTATAATAAATGTAATTTTTATTTTCTTTAATAAATATTCTCTTACTTTATAGTGTTAAATCGTCCTGATTAATATTCGTCCAAAGTTTATCCCACAAGGAGCCAAAATCATGAGAGGTGCAGATCTCATCGCTAAAACGTTGTCCAATGCCGGCGTGAAAGTCATTTTCACACTATCGGGCAATCAGATTATGCCGATCTTTGACGCCTGTATTGATGTGGGAATTCGCCTGATCCATACCCGCCATGAAGGGGCCGCAGTCTATATGGCCGATGCCTATGCGCAGCTCACCGGTCAAGTCGGCGTGGCGATGATCACGGCAGCGCCAGGCTTCGCCAGTGGTTTGGGGCCTCTCTATACCTCTCATATGGCAGAGAGCCCGATCTTGCTTTTGAGCGGCGACTCGCCACTTTCCCAAGATGGCCAAGGATCGTTCCAGGAATTGGATCAAATCGCCATCTCAACACCGCTGACCAAACTCTCATTGCGCCCAAAGGCAGCGGATGAGCTTGGATATGATGTCGCCAGAGCTCTCCGGACTGCTGCTTCGGGTCGCCCTGGACCGGTTCACATGGCGCTCCCGTTTGATCTTTTAAACAACGACATTGGTGATGTCCCTGTGCCGACGGTGATGGACTGTGCGGCAGAAATTTTAACGCCGACGGGCCATGCCATTAACACCATCGTTGACGCAGTCGCCACAGCGGCGCGTCCCGTGGTCATCGCAGGCCCTGCTCTGAATACAACCCGCACCGGGGATCTCATTTCATCTCTAGCTGATGCTCTGGACGCGCCAGTCATTCCTATGGAAAGCCCGCGCGGCCTCAACGATCCAAGTCTGGGTGCGTTCGCATCCGTGCTCGCCAAAGCCGACCTTATCGTGAGCCTCGGCAAGAATCTGGATTTCTCAACGGGCTTCGCAGCAGCGCCTGGATTTGCCAATAATGCCAAAATCATCACCATCGATCCTGATGCTGATATTCTCGACCGCGTACGCCGCGCTGCCAGCAGCCGGTTGTTGTTGGCAGCTCGTGCCGATGCGCAGACCACAGCCACCGCGCTGATTGCTGCCGCCAAGGGCGGAACCCGTTCAGCCTGGCGTCAGGAAATGGCCTATGCCATTCTATCTCGCAAAGGCATGGACCCCACGTCAACCTCGCTGCCTATGCGGCCCGAAGTCTTATGTGCTGCCGTGCAACGACACCTTGATGCTGGCAAAAATTCTATCCTTATTATCGACGGCGGTGAGTTTGGTCAATGGGCACAGGCCTGCCTTACAGCGAACACGCGTATCATCAACGGTCCGTCCGGGTCCATTGGCGGCGCACTGTGCTATGCCCTTGCCGCAAAGATTGCACGTCCCGCGGCAAACGTTGTGGTTCTCATGGGCGACGGGACTGCAGGCTTCCACTTCTCAGAATTCGAAACTGCGCACCGTTATGGTGCCGACTTCATGGCCATCATCGGCAACGATGCGCGCTGGAATGCAGAATATCAGATTCAATTGCGCGACTACGGCGAAGCAAGGCTCAACGAGTGCGAGTTAAATCCAACACACTATGACCGTGCCGTTGTTGGCCTTGGTGGTCATGGCGAAACGATCACCGATCCCGCTGATCTGGATGCAGCCATTACACGTGCCGCTAAAAGCGGGCTGCCATCATGTCTCAATGTCATGATTGAAGGTCTATCCGCACCCGCAGCTCCAACGCACTAAGCGAAGGCCCCACTCCTATCCAAACGTGGGATCGATGTTTTCGTGAATCCAGCGGGCCATGCCGGTCATGCGTGCATCTTCGTTGTGCTGTCCCATGATCTGCATACCGACAGGCATCCCACGAACCGCCATCATCGGCACGGTCACGACGGGAGCGCCGAGTATCGAGCTTGGGTAGTTAAACACCGCATCGCCAGTAGGCTCGGGTGCTAAAGGCTGACCAGGAATATCGCCCGGCCAAAGCGGTGCAGGACCAGGACAAGCGAGTGTAATACAACCATCCGCCAGTTGTGCCAGGGCCTTATGGCAGATACGCGCGGTTTCACGCGCCAAGAGTAAGGCGCGGTAATCATCCGGCGTCATTTCTTCAGACTTGGCTAATCCTCCCTGGCCGCGGGCGCTGACGCCATCTGGACTGCGGTTCACGAGGTTGCGTAAGAACCAGCGGTTCTCCCACGCCGTAATCATGCGGCAGACTGCCGTGGCGTTGGCAATACTCGTCTCCAGGCTCTCAATCCAAGTATGATCTTTACGCCTCAGCACCGTGACACCCGCTTTTTGCAAACCATCTATCAGCTGTTCAAATGCCAAAATAGTGTCGGAGTCGAGCTTTGGCCAACCTTCCATTTCCAAAACAATTAACCGTTCGGGGCGGACCGGGTGAGGGGTCGTCATTGGGCCCATCAAGCCTGCCTGTCCGGGATCGCCGCCAGCACGCGTGGCAATTTCGATGGCCACTTGCCACATATCTTCAATACAGGCGGCGTGCGGTCCGTGCGTACTCATAGATGTGGCTTGGCGTTCGCCGCGGTGAATGGCACCTTGGCTAGGTTTAAGTGCGAAATTACCGCAAAACGCTGCAGGTCTGATGATTGAGCCACCGACTTGCGTGCCAATCGCGGCGGGCATCATAGCCCCACCAACCGCTGCTGCTGAACCTGAAGATGATCCGCCAGCCGTGCGCGTTGCATCAAACGGGTTGGTTGTTGGACCTGGATGGTTACCACCCAGTTCCGCCGTGACTGTTTTTCCAAAAATCACCGCACCAGCTTGGCGCAGCGCCCATACAGCGGCGTTATCGTTCTTTGGAAAATTACCATCAAAAGCAACGCAACCCATCTGGGTTGGCATGTCCTTGGTCTCAAGCAGGTCCTTGATACCGACAGGCATGCCATCAATAGCTGAAAGCGGATTGCCGCTCTTCCAGCGTTTGGTGCTGGCCTCTGCTGCGGCGCGTGCGGTCTCTTCATTCAGCGACGCAAAAGCCTTCACAACGGGCTCGCGCGCTGCGACCACTTCCAGGCAACGCTCTAGATATGCGATGGGTGTGTCTGAACCATCCGCGAATGCATCCCGGGCATCATGAAAAGTGCAGCCCTTGTATGTGCGGGGGTCATAAACGGTGGGTTCGGTATCCATGTTTGAAGTTCCTATTCAGTGCTTAGAGTGCCCGCTATTAAAACATTATCGTGATCAGGAATTTTTTTGTAACGGAAGGCTCAACTCATGACTACTTAGTTTTAAGCTACCTTACGATGAAGGTTCAAGCGCACTATTTAAAATTTCCTTCCCATTAATGGCAATTGTTGTAGTTATTATCTATCGCTCAATAGGATTTTTTTTGGGGGGGGGGTAGTGAATACTTTCAGACATTGAAGCGTATGAGTCTGGCCTCGTCGTCACTTCGCGGCGCGGCCGGATGAGCACGCCCGCAAACTTGAAAGACTGAGCGAGGTCGCAAGCAGGCTCACGCGAATGGCGAACGCCAGCTGGCGTAAGAATTTTCTCAAACAATATATCAGCCTCATCACCAACACCTGTGTATTGCCACGAGGCGAGCACGCCCAATATTCGGTGTTCATCTGGGCTGATATTTTTAAATTTTGTACAACGAATATCGATCGTATCAATCGCGCCAACGGCTATAACGCTCATCAGTCAGTCGAGGCCTGAGGCGCTCCCAGGGGCACTAGATTTATTAAAACCTTCAACCAACAGCTCATGTACATTCGTACCCTTTTTGATGCCATCAACCCAAAGCCTGAGACCCCATACAATAAGCTGTTCAGAAAAAGGTAAGTCATGAAGTTCTTCTGTACTGACCTGTTCTGGCGGCGCCATTATGTTCATGCCTTAATCTCCACCTTGAAGGCATGAAAACGGCATAGACGGTGATTGCACTCCATTGATCAAAGTCCCAACGCCATTGAAACGTAGCGCCATATAATGTTTTGAGCTTTGCTTTCAGAATTTTCAACCTTGATCGGAACGTAGAATTTCATGGTTGCCTCATAAGTATTTAATGCGAACGATTCTCATTCGCATATATTACATGTTGCAAACTTTAATGCAAATAAAACCGTCTGCACAGCTATGGGGTATTTATGGTGATCATGGCTTGGTTATTCGTCACGGAGCAACAAGCATACTTATGATGAAAATGACGATATGTTTGAAAATAATTAAATGATTTCAATCATTTAATTATATTAATTCCTTGCACCATGTATGATGCCAGCCCACTCTAGTGGATAATGGAATATTATTTCTGTTTTAATGGAAGTTAATTTAATTTTGTCATTTGTAAAATTTTCTAAATCTGAGAATAAGACAAAGACTTATAAACTTGTAACGTCAGCAACCAAACCACAAACAAGAATGTTTGGTCTGACGTCACGAAACCCCGCGCAATAAGAAGCACGGCCAAGCTCTAAAGCTTACATCGAAGGCGGCTTATCCCTCTTTCGATCCTATCCTAAATATATATATCGATGTGATTTTCTAGCCGACAAGCTGTTAGTACGAACACGCAATCTGTCATCCAATGTCCAACGTGAGATAGCGGCATAAGGCATGGTCACGTGCGTTTATTCATAAAATTAAAAGGAATACTTATGCAATTACCAAAAAATTCAACTCCCTTTATCGCTGGTGCAGTTGTTGGCGTCGCAGCCATCGCCATTCTCAGCTTTGCAAATGGATGGGTCGTTACCTCTTCCAAAATGGGGATCGCAATGCATGAAGCAAACGTATCTGTGCAAGCAGAGATATGTGCAGCCAAGGCTGAACTCTTTCTGAAAGAAACCAATAACACTGATGAGCTTCAGGGTTATCAAACGGATGTGCGAGAGAGAAGAGAAGCATTAGCCCGCACCAGCACAACGATCTTGGCAGGCGATAATAGCGCCACACAATCGGTCGTCAGTGTATGCGCTGGCCTTCTTAATAAATCACGCACGTAATGTATAGGTGTCATGATGAAGAAGAAATCAGGTACCAGGATAGCAGAAGAGCAGTTTAAAGCTGTGCAGAAACGCGCTGTAAATGCATTAGCCGAAAAAGAGAAATCATTAACGGAACGCGCAGAGTTAAAAGCTAATCTACGCGCACGAAGAATTGCAAAAGAGGCGGCGGACAAAAAAGCCGCCGCCATAATTGCACAAGAGAAGCTCGCTAAAAAATGTAAGAAGACATAGCCGTTATTTATTCTCGGTAATGAGAAGAGCAATTGCCTTCAAAGTATACGCATTTGACTTTGCAGGGATCATCTCTCCGGTGGTCAGGTCATAACAAACCTGGCCATCTTCTGCTTTCAATGTGACCGCTGTTTCTGCTGGCAAGACGAGCGACGACGTTTCGCCCTTCTTGTTTGTCATCACAATCACATGCTCAGAAATACCATCATCATTAGAAGCTTGATCAATAGACCAATCTTCACCTGATAAATGGCTGATTAAATTACCAAGAATATGGCTACCAATTTTCGGATTGAACCGTCTGTCGACCAAGCCAGTACGGGCGAAGTATCCACGGTCCGTATCCGCAAAGGTATCTAGAATAATATCGACGTTATCAGTGCAGATGGCCGCTACAACAGCTTCTGCCGCGCGGGCAGAGTTTACGACATCATCGTTGAAGCCTTCAGCCGGGCTCGATGAGTTTGAGCGAATATACAGACACGCTGTTTTTCCCATCTTCTTACTGGCGATTGCTGCCTCAGAAGCTGCGGTGCGCGGCAGCACAGTGCGAGGAATAGCAAACATCGTTCCATCGATGGCATCACTGGTAGGATGACTTGCAAAGAATGTCGACAGCTCGTCGACTTCAGCCAAGGTGAAGCCGTGACTGATGAAGTGATTGTATTTTCCGCCTGTATGTTTCGCAGCATCCTTTCTGTTTACCCTCGATAGGTAAACGCGGAAATCAGCTTGTTCTTTCAGCTTGGCAATCTGGTTTACTGCGTCGTCCGCAGTATCCCAGCCAATCACGATTTCAACAATATCCACGAGATGGCTGTGTTCCAGCAAACATGCCGCCAAAGCCCCTTCTGGCACGCCATAGCAATAGACTTGAAACTGATGCCCGCCAATTGCAAGAATTTCCATCCGCCCTCTGATGCGGTCGTTTGTCAGATCCTGGATAGGGACACGTAAACGACGCAGGCCGATTTCCCACAAGGCGAGAACGGGATAGTCGTTACGCGCTAATTTACGCTCAAATTCCTCAAGCGCACCCGAAGCCGTTATCTCTAACTCTTCAGCCCAAGGCTGGCGCATATCAAGACCAACACATGTGACGCTTGTCTCTTTAGATTGCAGGCGTTCAATTTTCTTGCCGTTATCTGCGAGTGCCTTGCCTTCAGCGAGCGTCCGTCCATAAGTGCGAACATTTTCAATGACGTGTCCGTGCTCATACACACGGACAATAAAGTAGCCTAATTTTGCTTCATCATTACGGCCGTATTGATCGCCGGGCTCGATCCGAAAAAACTCGCTATAATCATGGCGCACAAATGCCGTCGACGGCAGAATATACATTTCTGTTTCGCCCACGAGATCATACCAGAAATTATGCACGTGACCGCAGAACATGCCTTCAGGCTTATACTTTTTGACGATGTCGATAAACCACGACCGGGCAGGCTCATCTATATTGTCGTATGAGCTGCTTTCATCCGCATTCGACACGAACGGCGGATAATGAAGGGCAAGGAATGTCCGCTTTCCTTTGTTCGCTTCAAGGTCATGCTCCAGCCATTCACGCTGCTCAGCTTCGGCCGCCAATCCAGAATTCATCAGCGGTGTATTCAAGACGATGATGTGCAATCCGTTACTATCGAACGAGAAATAATGCGGCCCAAAGTGGCTCTCATATAGAGCTATATGCTCGTCATTGATGCGGCCAGCTGGCGCCCACGATACCGGCTTATCCCCAATATCATGGTTCCCAGGCACCACATGTAATGGGGCTTCCAAATCAGCAACCAGCGTCTTGAAGTGATTGGCTGCGTCTTCGTAAGTCGGCAATTCCGGGACGGGGTTAATGATATCGCCTAAGTGCACGACGAACTCTGGCTTAATCCCGTTCAGCTCTGCAATCACGTGCCGCGTCCGGGCATTAGCCAAGGCGTTGCAAGGATAAGGTGATGAAGAGAAATCCTCGCTTTGGTTCATATGCGTGTCCGCAATCACTGCGAATGTGAAGAGATGATCTCCAGATATTTTAGTTTTTTTCAACGTTTCAAATCCATTTCAAGTTTCACAAAGTCACCCCGGTATTTGGCTTCCCCGACGTATAGGATGCGCTGGTCCGTGGTCGTGATCACACGACGCACATCTCCAATAGGCGCGTTGACAGCAACACCAAGAAGCGCCGACGTTTCGGCGTCTCCTGATGAGAACGAAAATGTTTGATGTAAATTATCAATATCAGTGTCTTCAAGGCCTGCGAGCATGGAAATCACCATGCTGGTATCGAAGTCTTTTGGTGCGCGGTAATACGTCTCGCGGTCCAGATAGATATCGATGACCGCATAGGCGACGCTTTTCCAATAATGCACGCGGCGCATATAACGATATGCCTCTGTCAATGTCCCCTCTTTAGGCGAGACAAGCGGATGTGCTGACGACTCCTCCACATTAATCAAAGTTGGTCGCTTGCCATCAAGATGCCCGATCAATGATGACCAATCCGAGCGAAGGACCAGCCAACGGCTTGTCTCAGGCGCGTCCGACACAAAGGTCCCCGACCCTTGTTTGCTGTTAAGCAGACCCTCTTTGCACAGTAAAGCCACGGCTTGGCGCACGGTGACAAGACCGACCCCCAAGGCTTTCGCCTGCTTTTCAAGGGCAGGCAATCTGTACCCTGGCGTCCAGCGGCCCGAGTTGATCTCACGGCGCATCGTGGTCGCTATTTTTAAATATAGCGCACCTGGTTGCTCTCGAATTTGTGAGCGAAGTGATGTGTAAGAAAGCATCATGAAAACAAATTACATTCTATAAATAGAATGAATCAATAGACTCAATCAGAATAAACCCCAAATAAGCCTCGCCGCCATTGATATGCCTGACACATACCTAAATTTTAAAACTCCTGAGTATTATTTTGCCATTTACCCTAGGTGCAATCTTTTCTGTTATCATTGCTGAGAGCACACATTCCCATTAAAGTCCCGCAGATGGAACATTTCTAAATCCGTTATCCACTATTGTCATGCTTTTTCTCTTGGCTATGCCGGCATTTGCGCAGAGCCCGGCGGCACCGGATACATTGCCGACTGCCGAAGTCGAGAGCTTACTAAAGACGCTGAAAGATGATGATAGACGCAACGCGTTCGTTACGGATCTTGAGGCTTTGGTCGCAGCCCAGAAACTTCGCGATGCAGAAGTCGAAAAATCGTTAGGCGCGCTCGTTCTAGAAACAGTGTCTAAAAAAATGGATACCGTTGGCATCGAACTCGCGAACATAGCCAAAGAGATTGGTAATATTCTAGAGTTATTTGCATCAATGCACACCTTTTTCGCCGATGCCTCGAAACGAGATAACTGGCTTTTACTTATCGGCCAACTATCACTCATTCTTGCAGCTGGTATGACAGCAGAGTGACTTGCGAAACGGTTGTTTCGGCGGTTCCGTTTATCTATTGAGGCACAAGCATCTGAGGAATTTGGATTACTCATCTTTCTCGCCGTTTTACGCACCGTCCTCAATCTAGTTACCGTTATCGCATTCCTTGCTGCAGCCTATGCGACGATGGCACTGTTAGCACCCTCCCATGGCGGCCGAGCTTTAGCATTGGCCTTGATCAATGCAAACGTCATCGCCCGCGTTATTTTGGTCTTGTCCAGAATGTCCCTTGCCCCTTACGCAGCGACAATGCGGTTGCTCCCCATGAGCGATTAGACCGCGACCTACAGCCTACTTTGGATACGTCGTTTGGTATACTTTATGGCATATGGCTATTTTTTGGCAGAAGTCATGCCTGCACTGGACGCATCGGCATGCGCACACACCATTGTGACAAAATTAGTTGGTCTCATTCTCGCAGGTATGTTGATCGTTTTAATTATGCAAATGCGCCAGGATGTTGCGAATAAAATCCGTGGTGACGCAAGCCGTACGATTGGGCAAGTCCGGGAACGGGTTGCTGAAGTTACTGCGATTATTATCGATGATACCGAGCTTATGCGAGCCGTTGTGCGCCCCGCTTTGGAACATATAGACATCGTCGTTATTGGCGAAGCTGAGAATGGTCGCGACGGTGTTGATCTCACGATTAAACTACAGCCCGATCTGATCATGCTCGACATCCTGATGCCTGATATGAACGGGTATTTGGCATTGGAAGAAATGATCCGACGCCTGCACGAACCCTTCGTCATCATGATGACAAGTGTTGATGATGAGGAAGTTATCGATGCATGCAGGTTAGCCGGCGCACAAGATTACATTCAAAAATCAGTGCCAATGCCCGAAATTGTAGAGCGCTTGAGGCGCCATGCTGATTTTTTGAAAAAGAACTGAGACGGAACCGCAGTTTACAAATCCGAGTTTGCTAACCCGGCGCTCATACCTGCGATTGTCCCTGCAAGTTCTGTTGAAAAAGCTGCCAACGTCTTATTCAGATCGCCCTCTTCTTTATTTTTAAGCAAGCGCTCTAACGTCGAGGCCAACTCACTTAATTCACCAGCACCGAGGGACCCCGCCACGCACTTAATTGAGTGCGCAAGGTTTGCAGCTTCTGGGAATGCTTCATCAGCACACAACGCATTAAGCTTGGAATCAACTGTAGCGTACTCATCCACAAATTTTTGCAGGATCGGCAGCAACACATTCTTTGGTAGCATTAACCGCTTAAGTGCTTCGTCCATATCATACGTCGTGAACGCAATAGGCGTTTTATTTTCATGCGCCATATTGACGGTTTCCCCAACAGCTTTATTAATTGCGTTTGCCAGCTCTTCTCGGTCAATTAGCTTGCCAATACAATCGTTCATCCCCGCTTTAAGATAAGATTGCCGGTTCTCAACCATGACGTCTGCCGTCAGTGCAATAATTGGAATCATGCACTAAATCCAGAGAGTTTGCGAATAATCTCCGTTGCCTCAGGGCCCGACATAACGGGCATACGAACATCCATAAGGATAAGATCGAAATCTGTTTCTTTAATATTCTCTACGGCCTCTTCGCCGTTATCAGCGAATGTCATTTCGTGCCCCATGCCTTCTGGGATTGAGCGGATTATTTGTTGGTTCAACCCATTATCTTCAGCAACTAGAATTGATAAGGATCTCGACCCTGTGAAATTTTTAGGTACGGCATCGTAGCGACGTTCATACGCCATCTTACCGGTCGGGTTCTGATATGGCAGGGTGAACCAAAATGTGCTCCCGCGACCTAGTTCGCTATCCACACCAATAGTTCCACCCATCAATTCAACAAGTCGCTTACAGATCGAAAGCCCAAGCCCAGTTCCATGGTACTTTCTACTAATCGACGCATCGGCCTGAATGAAATCTTCAAATAAATTATCAATATTTTCAGCATCGATACCAATGCCATTATCGGTAATCTTAAAATTTAGAAACTTGTTTTTTGCATCGTGTACGCACGAAACAGTAATGCGCCCTTCGTCTGTAAATTTAACGGCATTTCCAATCAGGTTAACAAGAATCTACCTGAGTCTCGTCGGATCAGCGCATACGACTTCCAGGAATTCATCGGAGACTTCATAAGAAATCGAGAGTTTGTCTTTCTTGTCTTTAGGGCACATTTGATAAAATAGCGTTATGAGTTCATCGACGATTTCTTTGGGTTCAAAGTCAACGGATTCAATAATCATCTTGCCAGATTCAAGCTTGGAAATATCAAGGATTTCATTAAGAATTTTCAGCAACGAATGCGTAGATTCTTTAATCCGTTTAACTTTCTCAACACTATCTGCAGGCAAGTGTTCATCTAGGAGCATATCGGCGAACCCCATAACACCTGTCATGGGGGTTCTGATTTCATGGCTCATCGAGGCTAAAAATTCTGACTTTGCTTTCCCAGCCGCATCCGCTGCTTCGGCCATGAGATGTGCTTTTTTCTCACTCTCACTTAGACTTGCCGTCCGTTCACGAACGCGATCTTCTAATTCAAGGTTGGCTGCACGAATACGTTCAATGGCCTGTTTCCTATCGATCGCAATTTCAATGAGCTGTGCAGCGCTCGCAAGCAAATCGTCATCGTTTTCTTCAAACTGACTTGGCGCTCTAAAGAAAAGACAGATCGCCCCCGCCACAAGTCCCTCTGCATCACAAATAGGCACAGCGCGGACCGCGTCAATGCCTGCACTTTTGAGTACGTCAGCAAGATTTTCCCAAGCCGCGTCCTCTGAAATGTTTTCGACTGCATACGGTTTGTTCGCGTTGATCGTGTCAATGAATAGCCAAGCGTCAATCGAGATGTCGCAGATGGCAGCCAGTATACTCGGCCCTGCATCCAAATGAAGTTGCGTAATATCGTCGTCTTTGAAGCAATACATTGCGCCAGAAAATCCTGGCCGTGCCTCTTCAATCGCACGGAGCATTATTGCTGCAACATCTGCCAACGGTGCATCTTCAACCAATTGTTCTAGTCCCCGACCACGACCCATTTGCAGTGACTGGGCACGCTTCAAGTCGGTTATATCGCTTTGTAGAATGATCGCGCCACCTTCATTCGTGCGTTGATGGCGAACCTGATACGTCCGGCCATTCGCATGACGGGTTTCACTGACGCCACCATGTGCATTGCGCCGTTGATCCAGACGCATTTTCACCCATGCTTCAGGGTCTTCACGTGCAAGCGGAAGATCGATTAGTCCCATCTCAAGGCTGCGTCGAAGGAGTTGCTCCTGCGTATAATTTACGATTTCATCCTTAGGCGGCGAATGCGGGTATATCTTATGATAGGTTTCGTTCGTGAATAGGATTTTTTCATCACGATTATACAACACGACCATATCGGCAAATGTATCAATCGCTTCTTGGAGGAGTTCTGCTGTTGATTTTTTAGTCGGACTGGCAGCGGTTAACGCTTCAAGCTCATCGACGAGCGCATCTTTGGTCATCTTCTGCCAACGCGCGCGGCCCTAGGGTTCTTTGGTCATATATTGGCCCTAGAATGTCATAACCCCTCTATTAAATGTTGAATAAACCAAGTCGTCAAATTCCGTCCGGCCTCAAAAATATATGAATATTGCCAATTAAACTTTAAGACGATTATGTGAAAATCATACCCTTAAACTTCATGCGTAGAAGCTGGCTATGCTTTGCGATTAAATGTACGACGATGCTCGATCAATTTGCTGGAACCTGGATACATTGAACGCATCTAACGACAGCCTTGGCGCAACCCCAGTTGCCAGATCGGCGACAAACTCGCCAACGCCGGGGGCGAGTTGAAAACCATGTGCAGAAAACCCGAAGGCGTGAACAATCCCTTCGGCGCGCCCAGAACTGATAACGGGTAAATTATCCGGGGTGTATCCTTCAATTCCCGCCCATGTGCGCATGATGTTAGCACGCTTCATAATCGGAAAGACGTCACATGCCGTGCTCAAGAACTGCGACATGCCTTTCATATCTAAAACTGTACGGTTGCTATCTGGCAGCGCGCGTCCGCGCACCCCGCCGCCAATGAGAACGGTGCCGTTCTCAAACTGCTTAAACGACAACGCGCCGCTGAGCGCGCCGATGACAGCATTCGTAGCAAAGGCAGGCATTCGGGCCGTGATGGCAAGCATCGGCGCATGCGCCTGCAATGGTACATCATCACCCAACTTGGCCGCCAACACGCCACCCCATGCCCCAGCGGCGTTAATTACCGTCAGCGCTTCGAAAGTACCTTTATGGGTTTCCACATGCCAATTGCTCGCATGTCGCTTAATATCTATAACCGGTGTTTCTTCGCGGAAATTGACTCCAAGTTTTTCACCTCGGCGCTTGAATGCCTGTGTGGTTTGAAACGGTAACGCCGACCCATCCCCATCAACATGTAATGCACCCACGCAGTGTGGCGCAATAGCAGGCAGGTACGCACGCAAGGTTTCCTGATCAACGACATCTTCATGTGTGAAGCCACGTGCGTTTAAATCAACAACCCGTTGCCGCGCCTTCGCCATGTCTTCATCGCTTCGGGCAACCTTGAGATACCGTGAAACACGATAGCCACAGTCATCATCAACCAATGATTTTATATCGCGCCAATACTCATATGACGCCTGCGCCAATGGCACTTCGACATACTCGCGGCCCAGCCTACGGACGCCACCGGCATTTACGCCGGATGCATGACAACCAACATAATCTTTTTCCAACACCGTAACACTGACGCCACGCTTAATCAGATGCAGTGCCGCAGAGCATCCGTGAATGCCACCACCAATAACAATGACATCAGCCGTTTTACTTGCTGGATCAGAATTTAATATTTTCATCTTCTTCGATTTGTAAATTTGCCAGTTCTTCCAGACGCAATGGCTTAATCGGCGGACGCAATCGATAGTATCCAACGTCTGCAGCCGGCCTGTTTGTTTGCTTGGCGATCAGTTCTTGAACGGTCAAGCCACAGAAACGCCCTTGGCACGGCCCCATACCAGCGCGGCAAAAACTCTTAAGCTGATTGGGCCCCACAAGACCAATCTCGATCGTGTCTCTGATGTCTTTTAAAGACAGTTCTTCGCAACGGCAGATAATTGCATCGTCGTCTGTCGGCACTCGAAAATCATCTGAAGGCCGGAACCATGTATCCAGGAATGGTCGAATGCTGAGTTCACGACGTAACGTGGTTCGCGCTGTTTTTGCTTTGCTATCGCGCGCCGCAGTATCAATAAGCCCAAGCTTGGCGAGAGACCCCAACGCCGCGATCTCTCCACTGGCGCGCGCGGCTAGTCCACCGCCAATACCACCACCATCACCCGCAACATAGACGCCATCAATCGATGTTCCACACCACTGATCTGTTTTTGGTCGCCAACATAATTGCTGCTCATCCCAATCGTGATCAAGGCTCGCTGCAAACGAGAGATTAACGTTCGGCACCACGCCTTGATGCAAGAAGATATGATCGCTTGGAATATCTTGCCATGTCCCCCCGGCATTTACCGAGAGACCTTCAGCCTTTGTGTCGCCAAGGACTTTTAACGCACGGACATCGTTGATGATACGCGTGCCGCTTTTACGAATTTCTGATTGCCACTTTTGACCTTTACTAAGTAGATCCCAACGCCGTAATGCGCCGGGGATATGTGGCAGTGCTTTGAGCCTGTTAGCTTTTGCTGTCGTGTCGACAATGGCGGCAATCTTCACGCCTGCCTGCAGGTACTGATGCGCAACGAGATATAACAACGGCCCGCATCCAGCAAAAATCGCACCCTCAGCCGCCAAGCCAGATGTCTTGAGCATCGTCTGCGCAGCCCCGGCCATCATCACACCTGGAAGTGTCCAGCCTTTGATCGGAAACGGGCGTTCCATAGCGCCCGTCGCCAAAATAATCGCAGGTGCTGTGACAAGCCTAGCTTGTCCATTTGATGAATAGCCGACTTCACGTTCATCGGTCACCTGCCACACTGATGCATCCGCAACATACTCAATATTTGTGCTGCGCATATTTTGGGCCAATGGCTTACCCGCCATATATTCAGGGCCCAAGATCGTTGCCTGCTTATCGCCAGCAGCTTCAATCGCGCGGTAAATTTGTCCACCGGGTGTTGGCTGGTCATCCAACAGCAAAACTTTGGCACCGCTCTCAGTCGCAGTGATCGCTGCCGACATACCTGCCGGGCCTGCACCAATGATAATGATGTCGATACTCATGCCGGGTCCGCCTGATCTATATTAAGTTCTGCGGCACCGTGCTGACGCGCAACCTTCATGCCGCTTGTTGCTACGACCTGACAGGCTTGTCGGTTGGGCTGGCCATCGATCACCATGAGACAATCGAAGCAAACACCCATCATACAAAACGGCCCCCGCGCGAGATCTTTCACCGGCGTTTGGCGAAACGAAAGAAGGTCATCAGCCAACAAAGCAGCCGCGACACTTTCACCACTTCGCGCTGTGATTTTCGCACCCTCGAAGTCAAAAACCACATCAGCTATGGCATCGTTAATAACCCGTTTAAACATCAAATCGCCTCACACTTAATCCCTCGAGTTCGCGGCCAAGCTGACCATCTGCGACATACTTTGCATAAACCATGGCATGCGTTGCAGCCAAAGTGACACCACTATGGCATGCCGCCGTAAAGGCACCCGGCATGGTTTCAGATTGATCATAAATTGGCAGTCCATCCGGCGTCATGACACGGAGTGCGCCCCACGTGCGTACAATTTTTGCTTTTGACAAAACTGGGAAAGAACGTCGTGCGCGATTCGCAATAGTCTGCATGACTTGGGGTGTTGAGCGAATATCAAAACCAATGTCTTCATGCGAGTCGCCGATCATGATCGTACCCTCACCGGTTTGCCGTGCGTGGGTTGTCGGCATATCCAGAAACGGGGCTTGTCTCTCGGTGACAATAATTTGACCTTTTACAGGCCTGACCGGTTGCTCAAGACCCACCATCGGTGCCAAAGCTTTGTTGCCAAGCCCCGCAGCCAAAACAATCCGAGCCGTTGAAAAATTTTCATTCGCAGTACGGACAGAAAATCCGTCACCACTTTTTTGAATATCAAGAACCCGATTATCATTTTTGATCTCGCCGCCTAGATCGACAAAAGCCCGTTGCATGGATCGCATGAGATACAATGGACTGACATGCCCATCATGCGGACTATATGAGCCACCGACAACTTCGGGACCAAGTGCAGGCAATCTTTCAAGCATTGCCTTGCGATCTAACATTTCGTGTTTGAAGCGACCATTCTGGTGCGACGTCAGGGTCGACATTTTCTCAACGCGGTCTTCATATTCTTCTTCGTTTAGACAGATATGAATGCCACCAGGTGCGCTGTAACTTGTATCGATGCCCGTGCGATCCAACAACTCGGTTGAGAATTCGGGGTATCGCTCAGCCGATCCCATCGTCCAGTCTGCATAGATCGGTTTGCCTATGCCTTTGCTTTGCACCCACACCAATCCAAAGTTTCCACGCGCAGCGCGGTACGCCACATCGCCTTCATCAAGAATTGTGCATCGTAATCCCTGACGTGCGAGGCCGTATCCGACGGCGGACCCTAAGAGGCCACCCCCAACAACGATGGCGTCATAACTCGTACTCATTGGAAACGCGTAATGCTATATGGGGCTAAATCAATATTCACAGGCTCGCCGCTGACCACACCAGCAACAACCCGTCCCGTATTAGGGGCCATGCCAAACCCATAATGGCTATGGCCAAACGCTGTGAATAGGTTTTCATACCCAGGCACATTGCCGATACATGGTAGGCTATCTGGGAACGATGGACGAATGCCCGACCATTCTTTTGTGTCATCAATATTGATATCTGGAAGCAGTCGTTTGACCATACGCTTGAACACATGTGCGCGACGATAATCAGCCTCGGCATCAAGACCTGCGAATTCAGCCGTCCCCGCACATCGCACGCCAGCGAGCATAGAACTGACAACAAACTTTCCTTCGGTATCCATGATTGAGTTATTGACGGTCACACCCGGGTTTTGAAAAACCAGATGGTATCCACGCTCAGCTTCAAGCGGGACTTTGACCCCTAATGACTCTAACAAACGTGCAGACCATGCACCTGCAGCAATGATCAGTTTCTCAGCTTTGAGCTCACCTTGATCCGTATCTAACGTCCAACTGCCATTGTCTCCTGGAGTGATTTTGTTGATCGTCACTTGGCGGAATGAGGCACCCAATGACATCGCTTTTTCTGCCAGCACTTTGCCGATGGCGCCCGGATCTAATGCGCGCGCCTGGTCCTTTATGATCACAGCAGCCTTATAATCTTTTGAAATCGCCGGCTCGATTTCCTGAAGCTCGCCCGCGTTCACAACTTCCATTGGCACATCGCGTTCCTGGCGCAGACGCCAACCCAAATGACTGAGGTTCGCACCAGCGGGATTTTTATAAGCATGCACGTAAACAGAATCACTCACGAGATGTTCACTTCCCGTGCCGTTCAAATGGCATCTATACAAATCAACGTTGGGGCGGTTCAATGCGCTCATCGCATCACCAATAGTCTGCAATCGGTCGACATTACCTGATCTCAGAAACTTCAATGCCCAAGGCATAAACTTAAGCAGGTAACCGGGACGAATAGAGATCGGACCTTCAGGATCAACAATCCATTTTGGCACGTTCTTCCAAATCCCAGGCATTGATTGCGGGATGCAGGTCCACGGTGAGATCACACCTGCGTTGCCAGAACTCGCGCCTTCAGCTGGTGGGTTGCGGTCAATCATTTCGACCTCAAACCCTTTTTCCAGCAATGAAAGTGCTGAGCAAATGCCCACGATACCAGAACCGATAATTGTAACTTTTTTAGCCATATGAACATTCTTCGATTGTTTTAATGATGTCAGCAGATAACTGATCATCTCGTTGCAATATGCGCCAAACTTCAGACATAGCTGTAGCTCACTCCATACTCATTAGCAGAGCACGCATTCAAATTAGGTAGCTGGCGCGTCGATCTTTTCAGCTTGCATGCGGCGATACGCCATGACCTGCTGAATAGCGACAGGCAAGGCTAGAATTGCTGCATATAAGTCACTGGTTGCACCCGGTGCCACCATGAACAATGCGGCGATACCGATCAGAATGCGAACTGGCCATCCCATTGGTGCGACGAAGTATGCACTGACAGCTGTTGCCATCATTGCCACACCTAATGCACAGCTGAGTGTTGTTTCCAGGAACGCACCCCATGTGAAGTATTCAGGCAAGACGATCAGCATCGCAGGTGAATAGACAAACACCATTGGCACCAAGAGTTTTCCGATACCAAGTGTAAACGCCGAGCACCCCGTTCTGAATGGGTTCGCACCCGCGATACCTGCGGCAGCATAAGCTGATGCACATACCGGCGGCGTGATTTCAGAGATCACACCATAATAAAGAACGAACAGGTGAGACGCTAAAGGCGGCACACCCAAGGCACCCAATGCCGGCTGCGCAACTGTTGCCAACATGATGTAGAGCGCTGTTGTTGGGAGGCCTGCACCCATCATGATGCATGTCATTGCGATCAATACGAGAGAGATAAACAACGTCAAACCTTCAAGTGTCAGATCAAAGAGCGGTATCCAAGAAAGCATGCCCAATAAGAATTCAGCAATTGCACCGGCACCGTTTGCAACCAAGAAGCCAAGACGGAAACCAAGACCGGTTGAGTTCACAACACCGACAACAATTCCAATCGCTGCACACACTGCACCGACCGCAAGTGCGTACTTCACACCTGTAAGAGCGGCATCGATAACATCACGAAGGGAAATCTTGTGCATTGGGTTTAGGAAACCAACAGCAAGTGCCGACGTAATGCCCCAGAATGCCGCCATATGAGGCGAATATCCGCTAAACAATACGTAGACCAACACAACCAGCGGCAACGCCGTTGGCCATCCTCTTTTGAGGACCGCCCATAATTTTGGAATTTCTGATTCCGGCACACCTTTAAGGCCCAAACGTTTGGCTTGGAAATGCACGATGCACAGGACGCCGATGTAATGCATAGTAGCTGGAACAGCGGCTGCGATCACAATCGTCGTGTATGAGACTTCCAAGAATTCTGCCATGATAAACGCAGCAGCACCCATAATTGGTGGCGTAATTTGTCCACCTGCACTGGCCGCAGCTTCAACGCCGCCAGCCAGGTGCCCTGGATAGCCCATCTTTTTCATGTTCGGGATCGTCAACGAACCCGTAGATACCGTGTTGGCAATGGAAGATCCTGAAATCGTCCCAAAGAATGCAGACGATACAACACTGACTTTCGCCAATCCGCCGGTATACCGACCTGCAATAACCGTTGCCATATCAACGAAGAATTGGCCAAGGCCCATACGTTGCGCCAACACACCAAACAACACGAAATGGAACACAACGGTTGAGACAATCCACAACGTGACACCAAAGATGCCCTCAGCCGGGAAGTACATGTTGTTAATGTATTGCGACCAGTTGATGCCTGGGTGCTTTAAAATATCAATCGGCATGTAAATGCCAAACACGGCAAACAACGTAAACATGATGATGATGATCGGCACAATAATACCGAGCGTCCGGCGCACGGCTTCTAGCAGCACAATGATGAGCAAGGTCCCGAAAACAACATCAATGGGGTATGGGTTACCTTGACGGATAACCTGATCTGGCATGTGAAAATTAACGCCGAAAATTGTAAAATCAATCTCATACCAGGTAATACCAATATAAAGAGATGCCGAGATACCGATGACAATAAGTATCCAGTCCCAAACCGGCACGTTTGCATAACGCCACCACGTATTTGGGCTTAGCGCCATTTCTTTTGGATTCTTGAACATTGGGAAGCTGATATAAACCAGCAAAATAACACCCGACATGTGGAAACCCATATGCCAGTAATCAATCGGAACGCCGGTACCTGCCGTCACATAGTGATAAAGCGCAAATAAAAGTGAGAAAACTATACTAAATTGTAGGAGCCAAGGGCCAAGTTGCCGCGTTTGTAAGGCAGAATCATACTTCTCTTCAAGTTCTTCAGCCTTCTTAATATCAAACTCGGCCATATTATAAACCCCCGGTTTATCGGACTAACGTCCATGCTTGGCTTAAATTTTTAAAAGGAAAATATTCTGGTAGCGCGTGGTACCGGAAGCGTGGAGAAAACCACGCTTCCGGATAAACACGAATAGTGCTTACTTCATCATACCGATTTCTTTGTAGTAACGCTCAGCACCAGGGTGGAAAGGAATGAGCACACCCTTCATAGCGTTCTCAAGAAGGATCTCTTTACCTTTAGAGTGACCTTTATCGAGAAGACTACGTGTCTTTTTGCTCCAAAGCGCCTTAGTGACGCCGTAAACAAGCTCTTCTGGCTGATCAACACTCGTCACGAACTGACCGTTCACAGCAACAGTCGCTGTATCAGTTGTGATGTTCTCATAAACGCCAGCAGGGATTAAAGATTCAACATAGTAAGGAATAATGCTATTGATTTCTTTGATCTCAGCAGCTGAGAAGCTGTACAGGTTGAAACCTTTTGTTGAACCCAACTGAATGAGCGCAGCAAACGGTGTACCACCTGCATAGAAGAACGCATCAAGTTGACCGTCAGCAAGACGCTGAGCGCTCTGACCTAAGCCAAGTTCAGCTTGATCAGCTTCAATGCCATAATGCTTGAGAATCATTTTAACAGAAACCTGCGTACCAGAACCTGCAGCAGCAACGCCAACGCGCTTGCCGTTAAGGTCTTTAAGGCTGCTCATTGTTACGCCTTTAGGCAGAACAAGGTGCATGTCCTCTGGGTACAAGTTCGCGATCATACGAACTTTGTCTTTCTTGTCTTCAAATTTGCCTTCGCCGTTGAAGCCTTGAGCAACACTTTGTCCACCAGCAAGACCTGCATCAAGCTGACCAGCTTGAATAGCATTCATGTTCGCAACAGATGCGTTTGTTGAAACGGCAATAGCGACCAATCCAGGAACACCACAGGTGCCGCCTTTTTCGCATGAACGTGATCCCGGAGGGTTCGAAATCGCGTTAGCGATCAAACCACCAATTGGGAAATACGTACCACCGGCACCACCTGTGCCAATACGCCAGAATTTCATCTCTTGAGCATTAACGTGAGCAATACTGCCCACTGCAATTACGCCAGCAACCGCTGCCATCGCAAGTTTGGTATAGAACTTCATAATAAACTCCCTATCGATTAAGTCTTAATGTGACATATCGTTAGTAAAATATTGATCTCACCCCGCGTGAAACCAGAACAAACGACATTGCCATAACATAAGTTTAGCCCCGACATTGCAACTGTGTGCAGCGCCTAAGGCAAACAAAAACGGACGTTTTAATGATTTTTGATCATTCTCTTAGATGACCCCCCGCTTAACAAAGGAATGATCATCATGCGTTAATACTATTAATTCAAATTATTAATTTTTGTATATCCATAGATTCTTCTTATACTATAAAAATTATTTATTAATTGTGAGGCAAAATGAATCTCTGGCACCTTGAAGTCTTTCGCGAAGTTATGCGTAGCAGTTCTGCCACCATGGCAGCCAGAAACCTGGGCCGAACGCAGCCCGCAATCAGCGCCAGTATCTCTGGTCTTGAACAAGACATTGGTTACGCGCTTTTTGAACGCAAGAACGGACGTTTGCATCCCGTTCCAGAGGCCCATTATCTCATGGCCGAGGCTGAAGAAATTTTGGCCCGGGTGGGCGCAGTTGAGCGTTCAATGAAAGACACTGCAGGTTTATCGCCGAACCAACTACGCATTGCTTCGATGCCTATTGTCGCAGAGTTCTTAATGCCACGCCTCATCTCCCAGTTTATTAAAGAACATCCAATGACGCGGTTTCAGGTATCGTCGGCCAACTCATTCAGAGTCTACGAGCAAATATCGGCGCAACAATTCGATGTTGGTCTCGCAGAGATAAGCGTGGGCTGCGACCTCGTTCACGTCGATTCGATTGAAGTGGATTGTATTTGCGCGCTACCCGCAAACTCACACCTCGTTGACCGTCCCTACCTCACACCAAAAGACCTTGATGGCCTGCCGTTTGGCACTTTCCTTAAAACGCATGCAATTGCAAAAGCACTGACCTCAGCATTTGCCGAAGCTGACGCACATTTTAATGTGCAGTTCGAAATGCAGAACGCTGCAAGCCAATACAGTCTTGTTTCGAGTGGGGTCGCATATAGTTTGTTTAGTCCGCTAAGCGCATGGATTTTCAAACAAACACACATAAACCCCGATTCCATCGTCTTTCTTCCATTCCAGCCCATCATTCCATATCCATTAGGAATCCTGACCCCCGCGCACAAAAGTCTATCTCGCCTCGCGCAAACCTTTGTTGCAGAGCTAAAAAATGAGATCGATGGAGTGCTAATCGATATCGTAGCGGATTGGTCTATTAAGAGCACGCCTCAACAATTCTGATTTTCAGCAGATAATCCGCTCTTGATGTGATTGCGAAAGGCGCGATCACGTTTCAAATGCAATTCCCGGCTCATTGCTTTAGAGCGAGTCTTGTATCGTTCGGCATATAACAATGTCCACACACGCCCGCGCGTGGACTTGGCGCCTTTACCAGAATTATGGGTGTCGAGACGCGCATCCAGATCCGTAGTCCATCCGACATAGGTACGGGCGCCACTTTTATCTATAGCCCCGATGATATAGACGTAGCTCGACATGCCTGAGCGTACGACCATTTTAAACGTCTGACGTTGTCTTGGATTTGAACTCAGGATTTTTCTGATATACGGCCATTAGGTTCGCTGTCCATATCTCGGGGTGATAGCTCAAAAAACTTCCCATAACCCTATTCAACAGGCGCTCCTTCAGGCGGCGCAGCAGTTTGCGAGGCTCTTGCGGAAAACACCCTTCGCACGTCCAACCTGTTTTATGGGCAAGCTCACGCATTCGTCCAGGCCCAAGCGGCGTCACATGATCAAAGGTGCCATAAAACATCTTGAGTCCCCATGGGGATTCTATATTCGGAACACGCAGAAGCATCTTACCGTTATCATTTAAATGCATCCGAAGCCGTGTCAAAAGCTCGACCAGATCATCAAATTCAATATGTTCAGCAACATCGAGCAGAACAATACGATCGAATTTCCGACCCTTTAACTGATGGCCCAAAATATGCGCGACATCATCCAGGTAAATTTCACTCGTTTTCAGGTCAGCCAACACTTCACGGAGATACTCGTCCATATCAATGCCAACAATCCCAGCATAGCCGGACGCTTCAAGATAACGTAAGAAATTTCCAGCGCCGCAACCAATTTCCAAGATTGACATTGATGGCGTTGCGCCTGTCAGTGTCCCGAATTCCCAATCATATTGGATGCCGTGTTTCTTTTTATAATTGACCGCCGAGCGATCCCGGTGAGATTTATAAAACTCAGCCCGTTCGGCGCTACTGTAATTGCCACTCATAGACGCCGTTCCCTTTTTCAGCAATTCCACTTGGATTTAGGTGATATTATCATCATTCATCCGAGCAACGCGACCACCTAAATAAAAGTTCTGTTTCAGTCTGTCATGATTGCATATCTTCTCGGATCATATCTGCCACTTTTTCCGCAATCATGATCGTTGGGGAATTTGTATTGCCACTGGTAATAGTTGGCATGACAGACGCATCGACTACCCGCAGACCTTTCATACCTCTGACACGCAAGCGGTCATCAACAACAGACATATTATCGGTGCCCATCTTACATGTGCCCACCGGATGAAAAATGGTTGTGCCAATATCACCAGCAGCACGCGCGAGCGCTTCGTCATCATTATAATCAGGCCCCGGTTTAAATTCTTCCGGCAGATATTTTTGCAACGCAGGTTGAGCAATAATACGGCGCGTCAGGCGGATCGAGTCCGCTGCAACTTTTCGGTCCTGTTGTGCGGTCAGATAATTTAAATGGATCGCAGGTTTGGCCATAGGATCAGGGCTTTTGATATGAATGGTCCCGCGACTTTCCGGGCGCAGATTGCAGACACTTGCCGTGAACGCAGAAAAATCATGCAGCGGGTCGCCAAACTTTTCCAACGACAATGGTTGCACATGAAACTGCACATTTGGTGTTTCATATTTACTACTGGATTTTGCAAAGGCGCCAAGCTGGGAAGGCGCCATCGACATAGGTCCCTTTCGAAACAATGCATATTCCATCCCAATACCGATTTTACCCAGCAAGCTATTTGCACGCTTATTCAGCGTCTGGACACCATCAACCTTATAAACACATCTGATTTGTAGGTGGTCTTGCAAGTTTTCACCGACACCTTTCAATTCATGCACAACGTTAATGCCGTGTTCTTGCAACACAGCGCCCGCACCAATGCCAGACATCTCAAGAATTTGTGGCGAGCCGACGGAGCCTGCAGAAAGAATAAACTCCGCATTGGAACAAATCGTTGCGTCTTGGCCATCATGACGGAGCTCGGCACCGGTCACCCGTCCTTCTACAATTGTCATTTTTTTGACCTGGGCATGGGTAAACACGGTCAGGTTCGCGCGATCCTGGGCAGGTTTCAAAAAGCCTTTGGCCGTACTCCATCGCCACCCGGCGCGTTGATTAACGTGAAAATACCCCGTGCCTTCATTGTCGCCACGATTGAAATCTTTGATTTTGGGGATACCCGCCTGCGCAGCAGCATCCTGAAAAGCATCCAGAATTTCCCAACTGAGGCGTTGTTTCTCAACCCGCCATTCGCCACCTTCCCCGTGGAACTCATCAGATGGTAAAACGTGTTGGTCTTCAGATTTTTTAAAATACGGCAGAACATCGTCCCAACCCCATCCCGTATTTCCAGATTGCCGCCACTGATCATAGTCGTTCGACTGCCCACGCATATAAATCATACCGTTGATCGACGAGCAGCCACCCAACACTCGCCCACGCGGATAATTCAATGAGCGTCCATTCAATCCGGCATCAGGTTCGGTCTTAAATCCCCAATCCGTGCGTGGGTTGCCCATACAATAGAGGTATCCGACCGGAATATGAATCCAGACATAGTTGTCTTTGCCGCCCGCTTCCAAAAGCGCAACCGACGTGTTTGGGTTTTCTGATAAGCGATTGGCCAGCACGCATCCAGCGCTACCCGCGCCGACGATGACGTAATCAAATGAGCCTAAATCCTTCACGCTTCGTGCTCCATTGCCTATAACGATCAGTGATAGCCAAATCTTCTGGCATCAACTCATACCTGATACGTCAACTTTCACAATAATTACAGGTTATTGTGCATCAGCAACAAAGGTTCAGCCAGCGCACGTATAGCCAGCCATTGAAAGATACAATCCTTGATCCCAAAACAAGTTGCGCATTCTAGGTGAAGTCGTGCCTTGAAGACGTGCTTTGAGGGAAAAAATGGTAAGCGGATATTTAAATAAAGAAATTCGTGACCGTTCAGTAATTGCCCGCAATTTAGTGAGTTCCACCCAAGGGGGCTGGGACAAAGCTTCTGTCATTGCTGATAGTCTGGATGTTATCTTCGCTGTTTTGGTCTATGGCCTGGAAACGGCCAAGCTGTCGTTTGACTATTCGTTAACGCATTGCTGGTCCATGACTGGGTATTGGCCCCGCGAACTTACAGGTAAAAAGCTCAAAGTCTTGCTGGATTCAGACGACCAAGCCGAAGTCGTTACAGATCTTATAGATGAGCTCAAAGATACAGGGCATGCAGATGCCTACGTTGCTTGCTGCCGGAAGAATGGCACTCGGTTCGGCTGTCATATCCTTGCACACCGCGCCGAGCGCACATCTTCCAACAAACAAATCTCGTATCACACATTCCTATCTGAATGCGACATCGCTTCCTGCCACTGAGCTTATCCGCGCCCAGCGAACGGCATTTTTGACGCCATAACTGTCAAAGAGAAGATATTCGTGTCCAAAGGATAGCTCGCCATATGCACAACGGCGCGGCCCACATCATTCACATCCATCATTGCCTCGGCGCGAATTTCACCATCAGCTTGCTTTACGCCTTTTGCCATTCGATCCGCCATCGGTGTTGCCGCATTTCCAATATCCAACTGCCCGACAGCAATGTTGTATTTGCGGCCATCCAGCGAGGCTGTCTTGGTCATCCCCGTGACGGCATGCTTTGTCGCCGTGTATGGGATAGAGTCCGGTCTTGGCGTGTGTGCTGAGATCGAGCCATTATTAATGATACGCCCACCCATTGGGTCTTGAGCTTTCATCGTTCTGAATGCGGCTTGAAGACACAGAAATGACCCCGTCAGGTTCACATCAACAACAGACTTCCATTGCTCATAAGATAAATCTTCTAACAAAATGCCGGGGGCGTTTTTCCCCGCATTATTGAACAACAAATCGAGATGGCCGAAGGTTTCAACCGTTTTTGCGAATAACGCAGCAACAGATTCCGGATCACTGACATCCGTCGAAACTGCCAACGCGCGCTCAGGTACACTTGAGAGTGACGCTGTTTCTTCTAATGCATCGAGACGACGCCCCGCCAGAACGACAGACCAGCCATCATCTATAAGTGCGTGCGCTGTTGCGCGTCCAACACCTGATCCAGCACCTGTGACAATTCCGACTTTAGTGGCATCTGACATGTTTTATCTCCCAGTAGAATATCTAAACGACGCATTAAGAAACGTCCTTTGTGCGCAACGTGAACACGGCTTATCAGTAATATCGGGAGTACAGACGCCAACGACAAGGAGTAGATGATGCTGAATTTGCACGACGATCCAATTTCCGGAAACGTTTATAAGGCGCGATTGATCATGGCGTTCCTGGACATCCCCTATAACTATACCCGTTACGATGTCACCAAAGCAGAAACCCGCACACCAGCATTTCTTAAACTTAACCCGAACGGGCGCATCCCTTTATTGGTTCTGGATGATGGGTCGAGGCTCATCGAATCAAATGCGATCCTGCATTATCTTGCGGACGGGAGTTCCTGGCTGCCAACAGGCCGCATGATACGTGCAGAAGTGCTCAGCTGGATGTTCTTTGAGCAGTATTCCCACGAACCCAATGTTGCGACCCTTAGATTTTGGAATTATTTGGAATCCATCAATCCTGCCCAAAAAGCGCGAATTGCCGCCAAGCGCGCCAACGGTGAAGCCGCATTAGCAATTATGGACAAGCATCTTGAGCGCAATATCTGGTTGGTCAGCGGTGCCCCCACGATAGCTGATATTGCTTTGTTTGCTTACACTCACGTCGCTGAAGAAGGGGGGTATAAGTTGTCAGACTATCCCGCAATCCAGGCATGGATTAAGTGCATTCAAGCCTTACCAAAATTCGTAACGATGGACGATTGACCCAAATTATAACATTTAGATGTTAGGTCTCAGGTTCAAACTTCAACGACACCCCATTGATGCAATAACGCAGACCGGTAGGTTGCGGACCATCTGGGAATACGTGACCCAAATGGCCGTCACACGTGGCGCAATGCACTTCGGTGCGAGTCATAAAGAACCCTTTATCAACCTCTTCCTCAATCGCATCATCGGCAACGGGTTGATAGAAACTCGGCCAGCCTGTGCCGGACTCAAACTTGGCGTCTGAAGCAAACATCGGGGCGCCGCATCCAGAACACACAAAAGTGCCGTCGCGTTTCTCGCCATTCAATTGGCTAGTCCCCGCACGTTCAGTGCCTTTCATGCGGACAACCTTAAAAGCTTCATAACCAAGCTGCTTCATCCACTCGTCTTCAGTTTTTGTAATCTTCTCGGCCATTAGAACCTCCTAGTTAGAATAGGGAGATAGGTGTACCCAATTGTTTATTCTAGGGTTTTGCACACACTTATTATCAGGTTACCATCTCTGCTCAGGAGGAGACCAGACCGATGGCTACATTTGATTCAGGTAAATCACTCGAAAAAGAAGTTCTGCAATTATTTAAGCTCGTACAAAAAATGCGTACGGAACTTGCGAACGTTCGACAACCTGACAGCAATGGCGGGTTCCTTGATACGGCCGCAGATCAGCTCAATGCAATTGCAGAGGATTCAAAAAAAGCCACAAGAAAAATTCTGGATGCCGCAGAGATTGTTTCAGCTATAACTGAAAAACTTGGCGCTGAAATTAAATATTCAGGCGCATGACAGCATTTTGTTGCCTTGGAAGATGCGTCGACGACGATATCTAATGCCTGCCATGCTCATCAAGTTACAGGCCAACGTATTGCGAATATCGTCCAAACAATTAACGCGGTTGAGGGGTCACTGAACTCGCTCGTCGTGACGCTGGGTGACGATACGGTTGTTGGCGTCTCGAGCACGCTCGATCATATCGGCAACAAAGATCGATTATACGAAGGAAACAAGGCCGAATAGACGACCGTCTTAAAATCGGCCGTCGTAAGCTTTACGCCCAATTGGACACGCAATAAGCGTAAACGTATCCGCCTCTAATCCAGCTTTAATCGCATCCTCAAGATCGCCACGGTTGGTCGCTGTTACGCCGACACCCCCCATGACATTCGCAACAGCCGCAAAATCAGTGCCGCCAAAATCGACACCTAAGTTCTCTTGAGCGTTCGCGCGTTGTTTCAGTTCAATCAGCGATAACGATTGATCGACAAACACGATAACAATAACGGGAAGTTGATGATCACGTAGTGTCGCCAATTCACCCATAATCATCTCAAGCCCACCATCCCCAGTGAAAGCAATTACGGGCTGATCAGGGTTTGCGATCTTGTGGCCAAGTGCCATCGGCATTGCACATCCCATCGTGCACAAACCCGTCGACTGCGTCAGGGTCCGAGGCGCGTAACATTCCCATTGCTGGCTAAGTAAAATACGATGTGCGCCTGTATCAACTGCGGCGAAACCGTCTCTTGGAAAGACATTGCGCGCGGCATCAATGACCGCTGCGGGTCCCCACTCTTCGTCTCTGGGGAAGTTGGCGCGCAGAGCATCCTTCATGGTGCTGACGTCTCCGTCAGGCCACGTCGCATCAGCGGCAATCCCGTCTGTTAACGCGACCATGCCTGCACCCACATCACAAATAAAACTGATATCAGATTGATGTACGAAATGTCTGTTCGCATGACCGGTAACTTCAATCACCATCTTGCCATCAACGCCTGTACCCCAAGCATTACGCCAATCAATCCGCATCTCAATCGGATCATAGCCAACAAGAAGTATAAGGTCAGCAGCGTCTATCATTGGCTTTAACGTCTTATATGACTTTGGTGACAATCCGTGTCCGCCAAGTGCAAGCGGGTCATCTTCCGGGATAATACCTTTGGCTTTATAGGTCGTGATCACAGGCATTGATAAACGACGCGCGGCATCCTCAACAATCGCCGCGGCATCGTGATGCAAGACATCGACACCAGCAATCATGAGGGGCCGCTTTGCATTGGCAATAGCTGCCCTCGCCGCATCTAGATCCGGCCCGGGTGCGGGTGCCGTTTTGGCAGGTGGATTGTGCCTTGGGAAACCTGTTGGTTTGGTCTCAGCACCAGCAAGCCCGATTGGCACATCAATGTGCACAGGTCCCGGCGCATCACTCATCGCGATTGTCACGGCTTTATCAATTATCACATCGACTGCACCATCAGCGAGCACCATTGATGCCTTAGAGATCGGCTCGATGACTTTGGTATGATCAAAAACCTGATGCGTATATTTTTCGGCTTCGCTTGCATCAACACACCCAGTCAGGAAAATCATCGGGACTTGATCTTGCCAAGCGTTGGCAACCACGTTGATGGCGTTCACAACACCGGGCCCAATAGTCGCAACCAAAATTCCAGGTGCACCATCTGCATGATACGTACCCTCAGCCATAAAGCCGCCAGGGTTTTCGTGACGGACCAAATGGAACTGGATACCAGCCTTCTCTAATCCATCCATCAGATAGAGGACTTCGCCGCCGGGAATGCCAAAAGCATGTCGGCACCCTGCGTCATAAAGCCGTTGTCCGATGATTTCTGCAGCTGTCGTCATGGCATAGGTCCAGTGTCGTCTAGAGAGATGAAGAGATATTCAGCAGTTTCAACATGACCGTTCTATTTAACGTAACCATCGCGGGTTTGTGGAAATTTACGATCCAGGATTTGACCTGCAACGAGGTTCCTCAGAACCTGCGCTGTGCCGCCACCAATCGTGAACATGCGTGCATCACGGTACATGCGTTCCATGGGGCGGTTTCGAGAATACCCGGCTGCACCAAACACCTGGAGTGCGTCCGATGTGACTTTGATCGCCGTATCAGCTGCCAGAATTTTAGCATGAGCCGCCATCAACATATCCGGAAAGCCCCCCTGTGTTGTTTCTGCAGATGCCGCGGCTTTATAGATTAACGCTTGTGACGCTGCGAGGCCCACTGACATATCTGCCAGCATCCACTGCAACCCCTGGAACTCACAAATTGGCCGACCAAATTGTTCGCGCTCTTGCGAGAAATTCAACGCCTGTTCATAGGCGCCTTGAGCGATCCCCATAGCCACCGTCGCCGCACCCACACGCTGTGAATTATAGGCGTTCATCAAGCCAGCAAAGCCACGCTTGATACCTTCTGGTGGAATGAGGGCCATGCTTTCAGGCACAACCAAGTCTTCGAAGATCATCTCACATTCAGGAATGCCACGAAGGCCCATCGCAGGTTCACGCGTACCAACACGCAAACCTTCTGGCTCGTCTCTAACGGCGATAAAACCACCGATACCCATTTCTTTGCCGTCTTCAATGACACGGGCAAAAATCAGATGAAGTTTCGAGACGCCGCCACCTGTGATCCAGTGCTTACGTCCGTTGATCACATACGTGTCGCCTTTTTTGACAGCCGTCGTAGTCATGTCTGTGGCCGCACTTCCGGCATCGGGCTCGGTTATACAGATCGCCGGCTTGTCGCCTGCAAGAACCAGTTTGGCCGCTAATGCGCGCTGTTCATCTGAGCCATAGCGCATGATCGCACTGACTGCGCCCATATTGGCTTCGACAACAATACGTGCAGTTACACCGCACACTTTGGCCATTTCTTCGACGACTAAAACTGCATGCAAAAAGGTGAAGCCACGACCGCCCCATTCCGTCGGAATAGTCATGCCCATAAACCCGGCCTTGGTCAGCTCTTCGACGTTATGCCATGGATAGGCTTCAGTCCGGTCAACTTCGGCGGCGCGTTCAGCAATAACGCCAGTGGCCAGTGCGCGTGCAGCAGCTTGAAGTTCGAGATGTTCTTCAGTCAGATTAAACATGCTTTCAATCTCCTTTAAATGACGCCGTCGTCACGCAACTTTTGGCGCGCGTCAGAATCTAGATTTAATAAATCGTTTAGTATCTCGTCCGTGTGTTCACCAACCATCGGCGGTGGGCGGCGATACGTTACAGGTGTTTCAGACAAATTGATCGGATTGCCAATCAACTGGCATTTACCATCACCCGACGCTGGGTGGTCCATTGCGATCGACATTTCACGGTGCTTGATTTGAGGGTCTTCAAATGCCTGAGGCACCGTATTCACGGGTGCTGAAGGTACACCAATAGGTGCAAGTCCTTCGACCCATTCATCTGTAGTTTTCATCGCAGTCATCTGTCGCATCAAAGGCGTGATGTCATCACGGTTACGTACCCGCATATCATTTGTTAAAAATCTTGGATCCGTCGCGACTTCCGGTTTACCTGCAAATTCACAGAACCGCTGAAACTGGCCATCGTTACCAATAGCCAAAATCACGTAACCGTCAGCGGTCGGGAAAACATCATAAGGGACAATATTTGAGTGCGCATTGGCGCGTCTAACTGGCTCTTTGCCATGGGTCAGGTAATTCACACCCTCGTTGATAAGCCAGGCAACCTGTGAATCCAGCAACGCCAAATCTATGAGCTGCCCCTGCCCGGTTTTGTCGCGGTGACGCAGTGCTGCCAAAAGCGCTGTCGTTGCATACATGCCGCACATCACGTCCGAGATACCGACACCAACTTTATGTGGATCGCCATCAACAGGGCCCGTTAAGCTCATGATGCCCCCCATGCCCTGTGCCAACATGTCGTAACCAGCACGCTTGGCATAAGGACCTGTCCGGCCAAATCCAGAAATATGTAAATATACGAGGTCCGGGAACTCTGCATGAATATCTTCGTAACCAAGACCGTATTTATCCAGGCCACCAACTTTAAAGTTATGACAAATCGCATCACACGTTGGCAGCATATCTTTGATCAGCTGCACGCCTTCAGGTTTTGCAATATCAATAGAGACCGACCGCTTGTTACGGTTGGATCCCATGTAATAGGCGCTTTCACGCGTATCGTTACCATCCTTATCCTTTAGGTATGGAGGGCCCCAACTCCGGGTATCATCTCCAACCACTGGCTTTTCGATTTTAATAATATCAGCACCCAGATCACCCAATAGCTGTGTGCACGTTGGCCCAGCCAGAATACGTGTAAGGTCAAGGATACGAATGCCATCGAGTGGGCCAGTAACTTCAGTCATGTAATTTTCCTCTGGGTTAGACGACGTGATTGCTAACGTCATTAGTTTTAATCGATATGTTTACTTGATAAAAACGAATTATTATTCTCATTAACATGAGCATAAATCATGATAATGCAGGAACCCTCAAACTCCTTTATCTCCAGCGAGATCGCTCAAAATCTCAACCAAGGCACGAATGAGATGAATTTTTGGATTGTCCCGCCGCTCAACAACGCCGATGATACGGCATAATGGCGGGTCACCAAACGGGACTTTCTTGATGCCGCTGGGCAGATCAGCAGCAGCACGATCAGGCACAACCGAAACACCGAGCCCATGCTTTACCATTGATGCAATCGCTTCCAGTGAGTCGATTTCCATACCCGTATGCACGCGGATACCCCGATCTTTAAGGTGCGTGTCAATCAAACGACCGGCCCAGGCATAGCGCTGAAACCGGATAAATGGCCCCGCATCCAAAAGCTCTCGGTCCGTCTCGCCAACGGTTCCTTCAGGGGCAATAACCATCAAAGGCTCTTTCGCAAACATATGCCAACTCAGGCCAGTTTGAAGTTGTGACGGCTCCGTCACGACCGCGACATCCAGTTCTCCCTTATGCACGCGACCAACAAGGTCAGCCGACAGACCACTGGAAACACGAATACGAATGTCCGGATGGCTTCCGCGAATTGCACTCAGTGCAGGGGGCAGAATACCAGATAGGAGCGTTGGCACAGAACCTATATCCAGGCTGCCACTAAAGGCCTCCCCCGTCGCGATATCGCTCAAACCTTCACATTGCTCGACGATGGTACGCGCCCGGTCAATCAGATTGCGCCCCCGCGTATTAAGCCGAGGCGGCCTTGTGGTGCGGTCAAAAAGTTTGGTCTCTAGTTCATCTTCGAGTGACTTTACGTGCAAGCTGATGGCAGATTGCGTTAACCCAATCGCCTCCCCCGCAGCGGCGAACGACCCATTTTCTGCAATCGCGATCAGCGTTTTTAAATGCTTTAAATCCATTCATGCAGGGTATCGCTAATGGCTCCGTCGCAAAAGACACTTCGATCAACAAATATGCTGGGACGGGGCAACATGCGTTGACCCAATTGGATAATCGGTTGAAGGACACCCTCCAGCATATCGCCAATGAGAAAGACTGACTGATGACCCAGGAAAAACGCAGACGCGCCTATGACGACACCACTGTGAATGATGTCAAAGGACGAAACGCTGATGGCATCTTCCATGTCAAAGCGGGCAGACCGTTGCGCGAAGCTGTTGAATATCTTGCAGAAAAAAATTGGCCTGGTTCTCATCATCGGTGCAGATGGCGGTCTTGCAGGTATCATTTCCGAGCGCGATGTGATCCGTGCGATCTACGAGCATGGTAATGATGCACTCAACATGCCCACCGATGCTTTCATAGTGCGTGATGTCCACACATGTAAGAACGAAGACCGTGCTGTCGATATTGCGAAAGTCATGGCCGAGCGTCGCATCCGTCACGTACCCATCTTCGATGACGGCTATCTGGCTGGGATGGTCAGCGCGACAGATATCGTCAAGCACTACGCATCGAAGGCTTAAACAAAATTATTTTTGTGGGTATGGGTTTTCAATTGTGCGGGCAAGCTTTTCCAGCACGTCACGCACTTGAGTTTCATCGCAGCCCATAAGCACGGCATCCTCTAGAGCGTCCTGGCATTCCTGGCGGATTTCTTCGAGGTTTTCGCACAGCAATACGAGCTTTTCCTCGCAAGACACGAGTTCGCCATCAGGCTGTCGCCAGACGATGCCATTGATATCCAGTGGTTTTGTATCATTACTCATAAAGTGGAAATACACCCGGGCAGGCTTGCTTTCAAGCTTAGGTGATCGATTTATCTCAGCGCAGGCGGTCGTCGCGCCACGTACCGGCCTTACTCGGAATAACTTTTTTAAGTTTTGGACCAGAAGCGCCAGGTCCCATTTCCCATGGCAATGCGGGCGGACTCTCAGCCTGTTCTTCCCAAGGCAAGTCGGGTGGACGCTTCTTAGTGACCTTACGGTTTAATGCCTTTTCAACATGCCGCAGATTCTTTTTGGCAATCCCTGCCAAGCGATCTGCGCCCTTCTCAATATAAATGGCACGCGCCGTCTGGAATGCATCGCCAGCACCACGAAGCGCGTCACTATCACCAGAAATTTGCCCATAAAGAAAAAGTGCGGAGCCCAGGTTGTTTTGAGCCGATGCCCAATGCAGGGGCATATGCTTGCGATCACGCACGGACACAACGGCATTGCAGGCTTCGATGGCCTTCAACAGCATTCGTGGGTTTCTGTTCTCACGCCCAAGCACAAGGGCCACTTGCCCAAAATGCCCTATGGCCTCAGCCCATTCGCTCGGTGTCTTTCGTTTATCGTATACGGTCAGCGCATCCTGGAAGGCGCGCAGGGACCGCTCAAGTGTTGCGGTATCTCCATTATCGAAATCCAGTCTGTACAGCGCCATGCCAAGACGATCATTTAGCGCCGCATAATCAAACGGGAATGACGATGGCCCTAACACACTCAATGCTGCTTCAAGATCAACGATGGAGTTCCGCAAGGCGTCCGTATCGTTCGCACGCTCGGCAATGAACTGCCCTAAGAACGCCCGGTCCCGGTGCGCCAACGCCCATTCCAGCGGTGTGCCATCAGCGCTAAATGTCTCGAGCGCCTTGTCCAGTAACAGCGTCGCAGCTCGTGCATCTTCAGCACGCCGGGTAAACTTTGTTGCGTTCGCAAAGATACGGGCAATCGTCGCTTGGTCTTCAGCCCGCGCCAATGGATCAAGATGGCCAGTATCTTCCGTCAGATATTCACGGGCTTCGTCCAATAGAACTTCCAAATCCCGGCGCACAGTAAGTTGCTTACCCGCAACTTTAGTACGAATAGCCGAAAGCAACGTTGCATGAAGTCTGTGTGCCGCAGCCGCATCTAAAGGCAAAGGCAGGACCAACAGCGTCCAACCATCACCCATTCGAAACTGATCGACCAATTTATCGTCTCGAACAAAGAATCTCAGATGGATCAGGTCGCCGGTCTCAGTGACAGCGCCCCAAACTAAAACATCACCGCCATTATCAACGAGCCAGCGTTCACCAGCGCGTTTCAAATCACGCATGGCTTCAATCGGGTCTCCATCAAACTGCAGGGAAACCTTCGCATTCATCGCCTTGGCCCGAATACCACGGCGTTTATTTAACTCGGCAATCAGGTGCGCGCTTGCTTGTTCACCAATTTCACCCTCAAGAACAGAGATTTTGACCTCCAAACGGTCATAAACATCAGCAAAATCAGGTTTTAGGATTCGCCGCAGTAAACCCGGTTTAAGCACCATCGACGCATGATCTTCTTCGACAAATTGCGGATCTGTGTTTGCGGACAAGGCGACAAGTGCGCGCGGCGAGTGGGCATCGCGTTGTTTTTCAGATGCGGCCGTCGCAGGTTTTGATTTCTTTGCTTGCGGCGCAACCTTCCCCAGAAGACGCGCCGCCTGTTTTTTTGAGATTTCCTCAACCTTAAGGTTACCAAGGGCTTGCGCGGTATCATCCATCGGCCGACCATCAACAAGTTCGTCCGCGCCGATCAAAGCACCACGATCCAGGACAGCCGTCGGCATCGACATACCATCGACATCTCGGGTCAGTTCAACTGAACCCTGGATGATTTGGTATGCACGTTTTGGCACGGCACCTTCGCCGAGCAGAACGTCGCCAGCTTTATAGTCTTTGGTTGCCACCACATCTCCTCTTGGGACAAACGCCCAGGCGACCCTATGGTGACCTTCCAAAGATGAATATGCTGTTAACGCAACTTGAGGAAACTAGTGGAAAAGTGTGATTAGCCTTCGACGATCTCGTCCCGTAGGGCACGGCGGATGTCGCCAAACACCCCTTCCCAGGCGCCGTGGCGCTTTTGGCGGAACAATCGCATGCTCGGATACCAAGGTGATGTCTCAATATCACGCATCCAGCGCCAATCCGGTGCGAATGGCACAGCAACCCAAACCGGCTTACCCATAGCCCCTGCAAGGTGTGCAAGGGCTGTATCAACGGTAATCACCAGGTCGAGTTGACCGATAACCGCCACGGTGTCCGAGAAATCACGAATGCGCTCACCCAAGTCCGTAACTAGGGCCTCACATCCAAATTCTTTAATGTTGGCCGAGGCACCGCCTTTTTGCAGCGAATACACCGACATACCAGGCAAACCAGGGATCTCAATGAAGTGCTTAAATCCTGATGAGCGATTGGTATCATTACGATGCGTCGGACGACCGGCCTAGGATATACCAACACGCTTGATACGCCCCAGGCTCGACGGTAATTGAACAGCACTTGGATCAAGTGGGCCAACATATGGTACGTCTGCTGGAATATTTTCCATGTTGGTGCCAAACACATGTGGCAACGACATCATCGGAATATAGAAATCAAATTTAGGCGGTGTTTGGCCCCGATTGAAGACTTTAGAAACGCCTTCAACTTATCCCATCAAACGCGCCAGTTCTGGCTGCACTTCGACAACGACCTGACCACCACGCGCCTTAATCATCGGTAGGTAGCGCGCGAACTGGATCATATCTCCAAAGCCCTGTTCGTGATGAACAAGAACCGTCTTACCTTTAAGTTCGGACCCATCCCACCTAGGCTTATCAAATTCACGCGGCGGGCTCCGATCAAGCTCCCAACGACTTTCGTAAGCTTCAAAGCCTTCTTCGAGACGCCCCATCTCGAGCAACGTCAGCGCACGGTCCCACTGACAATCAACATGGTTCTCATTCAGCGCGATGGCTTTCTCAAGACAGCTCAGCGCGGCATCAGTCTGACCTAAATCACGTAACACCAAGCCTAAGTTATAGTAAGCTTCGGTTGAACGTGGTGCCAATCGAACCGCTTGTTGATGGCTGGCCAAAGCCACTTCCAAACGTCCAAGCTAACGCAGCGCATTACCCATGTTTGAATAAACGCCCGGGTTATTTGGCTTCAAGACCAACGAACGGCGATAGCACGCCACAGCCGCTTCGAGCTTATGCGAGCTCCGAAGGGCGACGCCCATGTCGCTATAAACATCAGATTGTTTTGGATTTAAAAGCAGCGATTTCCCATAGGTCTCAATCGCTTCGGACAGTTTCCCATCCCGGTGCATCTGAGCGGCGTTATTAAACAACCGCACAGCTTCGCGTTCACGCAATGCTATACGCTGATCTTCAGGCAGCGCACGCCAAGCTTCGAGCTTTTCTGGATCGACCGTATGCGGCACAGATTGAACGGGTGCAGGCGATTTGGTTTTTTCGCGCGGACGGAGAACGGCTTTGGCACGCCTCTTAGGCGCCGCAGCGGCTTTTTGAGTTTCTTTCGCCATAACGGCCCCCCTTGGATTTTATTATTAGCGCATAGTGCAAGCGGTTTCGCCAGACCGCAAGGGTGCTCAGCTTGATGCGCAAATGCCTGCGCTTATTTGCACGTCAGCTTTTTTATATAATTGTCAGAACATTTTCTGGCGGACGCCCGATTACGGCTTTGTCGCCCGCAACCACAATCGGTCGCTCAATGATAATGGGATGTGCAACCATTTGATCAATTAATGTGGCTTCAGAGAGCGCGGACACATCAATACCTTCAGCGGCAGCTTCTTTTTTGCGCACGACATCTGATGCTTTCAGCCCCAGCATTACTAGAATTTTCGTAAGTTCCGTCTTGGATGGCGGTGCGGTTAAATACTCAACAACATTGGCGTCGACGTTCTTTTCTTCGAGGATCGCCAACGTCTGGCGTGATTTTGAGCATCTTGGATTGTGGTAGATTATCACTGACATAGGAAATTCCTCGCTTATTTTACTGTTTCTTCAGATGTGGTTTCTTCACGTGCAGGCGGCACAAACGGTTCCGGACGGTCGGCTGGCAGGCTCTCAACATATATAGATGTTGATGGGAAAGCGAAGCCAGAACCCGCCTCCTCTACAATCTTCATAATTGTATAAGCCAACTTTTCTTTAACTTCTAACCATTCACCCCAGCGTGTCGTCTTAGTGAAGCAGTATACCAAAATATCAATCGATGATGCGCCAAACTTGTCGATCCGAACGAAAGTCGATGCATCTTTCGCGTCTACAAAATCTCCATCTTCAGCAATATGTGCGGCGATCTTTTCACGAATCTCGCTCAATTGTTCAATACTCGTCCGATACTCCACGCCGATGTGCCAATAAATCCTTCGGTACGTCATCTCGGTAAAATTCGTGACAGCTGTATCAGAGAGCTTTGCGTTCGGCACCATAACCGGCGCTTTATCAAACCGGCGCACAACCGTTGATCTAAACCCGATGGCTTCGACCGTTCCTTCGACCACGCCATCGACCCTGATCCAATCTCCAACTTTAAAGCGCTTTTCACCAAGTATAAGGATGCCCGCAATCAGGTTTTTAAACAGATCTTGTGCGCCCAGCGCGACCGCAACACCCAGCAAGCCAGCACCTGCGATAATCGGTGCAATTTGAATACCCCAGATTTGCAGAACCGTTGCAGCACCAACAAGAACGACGGCCACCCGAAGCGCCTTCATCATCCATTCGATCAGTTCGCGGCTTAAGGCTTTCTCCAGACGATCAAAGGCATGCGAAAGCGGGCCTAAGGTACGGAGAATTGTCCAAAATATCACGATGCTGATTAATGAGCGCGTGATGTTTTGAACGATAACGTCGACGACGCCTTCGAAGTGCATATAGTTCGTCGCGACAAAAATACCAAAAACAACCGGGATGGCGCGCAGCGGCGGTGCAATGGCGTCAACGACATGATCATCCATTTTCCATACTGTTTTTTGTGCCATTCGGCGTAGCCAACCAATAAGGAACTTGGCGATCAATCCGCGCAGCACAAAGAACGCAAGAAGGATGCCCAAAGCATTGAGGATCTGCCCAATATCGACACCGCCGACGCCGTTTGACCAGACCTCAACAACAACTGTCCAGAAATCTTGTAGGCTTTGCGTATTCACAATGATGCTCCGATGCGGATTAAGGCTTTGCGGGTGAGATAATCAAGAAACACTGCACTTGCAATCGTTCAGCTTAAATCCATTTGAGGCGACGGTAAATAAGCACCTGGAGCGCAACGATTAAACCGAGCATACCCATAACAATTGGAAACCCGTGTTTGCTTTCGCTAAGCGGCATACCGCCAACATTCATACCAAGCATTCCGGTGATCACACCAAGCGGTAACATCAATGCGGCAACAACACTCAACGTGTACATATTTCTATTCATATGCTCTGCCGTACGGTTCGTGAGTTCATCCTGAATAACCGCAGCGCGTTCGCGCATGGCATCTAAATCCTCAACAATGCGCGCACTTTGATCCGCAGTTTCGCGAAACGCCATGCGATACTCTTTATCGATCCACGCCACATCTTCGGCGTACAGGCGCGCCAGCGCTTCGCGTTGAGGTGCGAGATATCGCCTGAGCGCAATAGCCTGGCGCCGCAAATCCTTTAACCGATGGCGAATATCAGCGTTTGGGTTCTCGACCATATCATTTTCAAGTTCATCAATTTCGTCGTTCATTTGCTCTAGAACAGGATTCAAACGCTGTAACAAACCTGCTGCCAACATCCGCAATACATCGATTGTGCTTTTTGGCCCGATATTTTGCGTGAGCTTTTCTCGAACATCATTGACCGCCATCAGGCGTCTGATCCGAACAGTGAATATGCGGGTTGGCTCAATCCACATTCGAAGGCTGACCATATCTTCGGGATTTGCACCCGGATTCAAATTCACCCCCCGGAGTGTCATCAAGATACCATTGTCCATAAAGACAACACGGGGACGCGTTTCATCCGCTAGCAACGCATCAACCTGAAGCGGCCGCAGTCCACTTTTCTCGCGAAGCCATGGCTCAACCTCAGCGCCATTTCGGTCAAAGTGAAACCATTGAAGGTTTTCCTTTGAAGCTAGCGCGTCCATTTCAGCCCAGGCGATTTCGCGTCCACCACCCTGGCCATCAAGTTGATAGGCACCAATCAATCCATCATCTTCGCTCATCAAACGCTCCACAGTTATTTTTCCGCCAAGGGTGGCGTCAGCTATTGATAGCGGTAGAATAGCCCGTGCTGAGGGAAAAGGGGAGAGGGACATGCAGTCCGTTCGCGAACAAATATTTTCAATATCCTCATTGCTCCTTTGCATGTCCATGCTGCTCATGGGCAACAGCCTCCAAGGCACCCTGATCGCCATTCGCGCCGCAGGTGAGCAGTTCTCAGATAGTTCAATCGGGATCATGACATCAGGCTATTTTCTAGGCTTCGTGCTTGGGACGCTTGTCACTGCCTATTTGATCGAACGCGCCGGGCATATTCGGGGCTTTACAGCTTTGGCCTCATTGGCATCAGCCGCAGCCCTCGGACACATCATCATTGTTGATCCCATCGCATGGACTGTTTTCCGGGCGATTTCAGGATTTTGTTTCGCTGGCATTTATATGGTGATTGAAAGCTGGCTCAATGAGCGCGCAACGAACGAGACGCGCGGACAGGTGCTAGCGGCATATATGTTTGTGAACTTGATGTCGCTGACTGCGGGACAGTTTCTCGTATCTGCAGCCGATCCGCTAGGATATATTTTGTTTTGTATCGTGTCTATCCTGGTCTCGATTGCCATCATTCCTGTTTCCATCACTCGCACAGAGGCACCAACGCCTCAAAAACCACGGCCGCTTCTGATCCGAAGGTTATTCTCAATCTCCCCGCTCGGCTTTATTGGATGCCTTGGCTATGGCCTGGCGCTAGGCGCATTTTGGGGATTGGCGCCAGTCTTCGCAGGACGTGTTGGACTAGATGTGGACGGAATCGCCTTGTTCATGGCCCTTTGCATTCTCGGCGGTGGCCTGATGCAGTGGCCTATAGGCTGGCTTTCAGATAAATATGACCGCCGAACTGTCCTCACCATTGCTTTATTTATTGCAGGCGGTATAGCCATCGTTATCGCAACCGTTGGCATTATGCGACCTGAGTATTTGCTCTATATCGCATTCGTTTATGGCGCAGCCAGTTTCCCGCTTTATGCTCTTACAGTCTCTCACGCCAACGATTACGTCGAAGCCGATGAACGTGTTGTCGTCAGTGGCACTTTGCTTCTCACTTATGGTACGGGTGCCATCATTGGGCCCGTTCTGGCTGGCCCCATCATGGTCGAACTCGGCGTGGCCGGGTTATTTTATTATATCGGCGGCGTGTTCATCATTGTTGGTATCTATGCGCTTTGGCGTATGACGCGCCGTGCAGCACCGCCACTCTCGGAACAGAATAAGTTTGTACCGACACCGGGATCAACGCCCGTAGCTGGTGAACTTGATCCCCAAGCAGAAGCAGATTCAGACGCCCCAACGCCGCCGCCAGTTGAACGCGTTTAAGTCTGCTCGAGTTGAAGTTCTAGCTCGTCGATACTTGGCGCATCCAGGACTTGAGCAACGATGTCATAAGAAAAACCAGCGCGGGCCATAGCGGACATATCCTTATCGCGGCGCTCTTCGTTTTTACTTTGATCTGATCTGTAGGGGCCAAATCGCCGACGACGTGCGAGGCGGATGGCAGCGGCAAGATCCAGGTTCGGCGTCTCGACTTCATCTTCAAGTTGGAGAAGTGCCGCGTCGATATCGTCGTCGCTCAAACCTTTTTGCATCAACTTAAAACGAATACCTTTAACGGGCGTCCCTTTTGTATAAAGGCCTCGCGCGCGCATCGCTGCATAAGCGGGGTCATCCAGAAAACCCAACCGCTCAAATTTTTCAATGATCACATCAATAAAGCCCGCACCTTCGGTCGGATCTGTTCCATGATGCATTTCCGAGCGCCTTACTTTTTGCATCATTATTTGGCGAAGGTGCGATTTTGAGGTCGCAAATCGACCCAGATAATGCGCAGCGGAATTCTCAAGATACTTGGCCGTCGCCTTACGCGGGCCCTTACGTTTCTTTGGTTTCTTATCCGACTCGTTAAATTCGTCATCCATGCTACGCAGCTTAACCCCATTCAAGCTCTGGTTTAAACGCTGATCACACTATATATAGAGAAACATCGACGACGCCCAGAACATCAAAGTACATCCAGAATTGAGCCAACCCATGCATCAACCAACAGCTTCCAATGCAATCGGCCTATGGACTTTATACATGCGTGAAGTTCGGCGCTTCATGAAAGTCTACACCCAGACCATGTTAGCGCCTGTGGTGACAACGTTACTTTTCCTGGCCGTCTTCTCGCTTGCACTGGGGCAGTTTCGACCTGATGTGCATGGCGTGCCGTTTAGTCAATTCCTTGCACCCGGCCTCGTCATGATGGCGATTGCTCAAAATGCGTTCGCGAATACATCCAGCAGCATCATGATCGCCAAAGTTCAGGGCAACATTGTCGATACGCTGATGCCTCCTTTTACCCCGACCGAGCTTGTTTTCGGCATCGCCATGGGTGGAGTTACACGCGGCATATGCGTTGGCCTTGCCGTGACCGTTGCAATGAGCTTCGCTGTTGGATTTCAAATCACACATGTTGGTATGATTCTTTTTCATGCTTTTGCAGCGTCTTTAATGCTCGCATTGCTGGGGATCATTGCAGGTATCTGGGCAGAGAAATTTGACCACATGGCGGCGGTGACCAATTTCATCATCACCCCCCTGGCGTTTCTTTCAGGTACTTTTTATTCCATCGAACGTCTGCCTGAGCTCGGCCAGACACTCGCTCATTTTAATCCGTTCTTTTATATGATTGATGGATTTCGCTCAGGCTTCATTGGACACGCAGATATTACACCTTGGGTCGGCATGGCTGTGATGGTGGCAATTGATATCGTACTTTGGGTTATTTGTACGCGTATGTTTAAGACAGGTTATAAACTGAAACCTTAAACAGTTTTATCCGCGACGTTGCGTCGCACGAAATTTCTCTTGCTTTTTCCGATGCTCTTCTCGTAATTCAAAATCTTTCACGAGAGGTTTGATCGATTTTGAAATCGCAATAATCTCGCGAGATTGCAATAGCTCGGTTTCTTCAAGCTTCTCCATCATGTTGCGTAAACTCAGCACAGCCTTCTTGATGATTTCTTCATGATCCTTATTACGACGAGACATCTTAATCTCTATTTCCGCAAATCGGTCATTGATACGCTGCTGGCAACGTTTTGATACCTCAGTTCCATAGACGATGCCTGCGATCCCAAAAAAGAGCGCAAACAAAGCGATAAACTAAAAAAATACAGACACGTGCAATCCCCTGGTCGACACAACCATGCACAGTTTCATCGATTTCTTCTGCTCGTCCAATGACCGCAATCACACCTGCATGTATTATTTTTACGTCTAAAGCTCATTTTATCACCAACAACGCTTTATCAGCTGATGCAACGTCTTGTTGACAGCGCCGAAGACCATCTTGATACTCCTCGGCTTTCTCATATCCCATTGAAGGAGACCGGACATGATTCCCGCAGTTATGCCAACATATGCCCGTTATAACCTTACCTTCGACCACGGCGAAGGCGCTAATCTATGGGATACAGAGAACCGACGTTATCTCGATTTCGCCGCAGGTATTGCCGTTGCAGGCCTTGGCCATTGCCATCCGCATCTGGTCGAAGCGATTCGCAAGCAGGCTGGCAAGCTTATGCACACGTCCAATTTGTACCATATCCCAGGGCAAACTCTGCTGGCTGAACGACTGGTCGCCAACACCTTTGCTGACGCTGTTTTCTTTAATAACTCAGGCGGCGAAGCGGTTGAGATGGGCATCAAAATGATGCGCCGGTATCACTGGTCAAAAGGCGATCCAGCACGTTACCGTGTGATCACGGTGCAGGGTGCATTTCATGGTCGGTCACTTGCATGCATTGCAGCTGGCAAACAAGAAAAGCTCATGACGGGGTTTGGCCCTGAAGTTGACGGCTTTGACCAGGTTGCCTTTGATAATCTGAACGAACTCAAAGCCGCTATCGGTCCAGAAACCGCAGGTATTCTCGTTGAGCCCGTTCAAGGCGAAGGCGGCATTCGTTCGATGAGCGTTGACTATTTAAAGAGTCTTCGCGCGATAGCTGATGAGTTTGGCATCCTGTTGATGTTTGATGAAGTTCAGTGCGGCGTTGGTCGGACCGGCAAGTTCTATGCACATGAATGGGCCGGCATTACGCCTGATATCATGGCCTCTGCAAAAGGTCTTGGTGGCGGTTTCCCGATCGGTGCAACGTTGGCGACCGAACGTGTTGCCAAAACCATGACAGCAGGTTCACACGGCACCACATATGGCGGCAACCCACTTGCTGTCGCAGCTGGAAACGCTGTTCTTGATGTTGTGCTGGCACCTGAGTTTCTGGAAAACGTCGCAAAAGTATCAGTAGAATTCATGGATGGTCTTAAAAAGCTTGTCGCTGCATATCCTGATCAACTTGAGGATTGTCGCGGCAAAGGCTTGATGGTCGGCTTGAAGTGCAAAGTCACCAATGGTGATTTGGTCAACAAAGCCATAGACCATGGCCTGTTATCTGTCCCTGCGGGTGACAATGTCGTGCGCTTCGTCCCGCCGATGGTGGTGACGTCTGCGGATGTTGCCGAAGCGCTGGAAAAGCTCGATGCGGCTTTAAACGATCTTAAGAATGAAGGGGCCTAGAATGCCTACGCCGAAACACTTTCTCGACATTGACCAGTTCGACCAAAAGACACTGCGGACCATCTTGGATTGCGGACATGAACTAAAAGAAGCCCGCACACACGCTGATGCGCCAAAACCACTCAGCGGTAAAACGCTTGTCATGATTTTCGAGAAACCATCAACACGCACACGCGTGTCATTCCAAGTGGGCATGCAGGAATTGGGCGGCCATATCGTGCTGTTGAATGATGATGAATCGCAACTTGGCCGCGGCGAAAGCGTCGCTGATACGGCGCGCGTTTTGTCACGCTATGCCGATGCCATCATGATCCGCACAGACGATCCGAATAAACTGCTCGAGCTCGAAGAGTACGCAACGATCCCTGTGATCAACGGACTGACGGATGCCTCGCACCCATGTCAGATCATGGCTGACGTCATGACGTTTGAAGAGCATCGCGGCTCAATCGCCGGGCGCACTGTGGCCTGGACGGGTGATGGCAATAACGTCGTCGTCAGCTGGATACATGCTGCCGCCAAACTTGGTTTCGAGATGCGCGTTGCGACACCCGCCGAGCTGCGCCCAGATAGTGCATTAATCGATTGGGCGACAGATCAAGGCGCTAAAATCGTTCTGACCGAAGACCCCGCTGAGGCTGCTTTGGGTGCTGATCTTGTCGTGACCGACACATGGGTATCCATGGGTGATAAAGATGCCGGCACACGACATAACATGCTGACACCGTTCCGCGTTGATGACGCTTTGATGGCACATGCCGCTTCAGACGCATTGTTCATGCATTGCTTGCCAGCACACCGCGGTGAAGAAGTGATGGAAAGCGTCATCGATGGACCTCAATCCGTAGTTTGGGATGAGGCAGAAAATCGCCTGCATGTCCAAAAGGCCATTTTGGCATGGTGTCTTTCCTAACGGCGGACCTTCAAGGTCCGGGACCATCTATTTTCGATACATATGTCATTGCTGCCGAAGATATTCTGGCATTGGATCAACTTGCTGTTGCGGCATGGCCTGCACCTGTAAATGACGCATGCGACGGTTGGCTGCTTCGGTTTGCCCATGGCATCACGCGACGTGCGAATTCTATTGCACCATTTCCATTGGACCCTGATGCGCGACATATAGATGGCCTCATCAATGCGGTTGAGGCGTATTATCGAAACCACGGATTACCACCACGATTTCAGATCAGCCCAGCAGCTAAACCCAATGACCTTGATGCACAACTTGCTGCACGGGGATATGAGATAGAGACACCCGTCACAATCGAGATCGCGGCGGCACACGCATTGCCCCCTGCAAGCATGCTAGTTTCCGTCTCAACGACGGCGCCATCGGGTTGGTGGGATGTCTATAAAGAAGGTTTCTCCAGGGACGCCTCAAAGATTGCTGAGGTGTCTCGAGATCAACCGGTCTACGCCACGTGGCGCGACGACCAAGATCAAATCATAGCAATTGGCTTTGGCGTGCTTGGTGACAAATGGCTCGGTATCTTTGGCATGTGGACGCGCCCTGAACACCGGGGCCAAGGTATTGGTAAGTCAGTTATCGGCGCCCTTTCGGCCTGGGCGGTTGAACATGGAGCCATAGGGCTATATCTCCAAGTTGAAAACAGCAATGCTGCGGCCCAGCGATTGTATGAACGGATCGGTTTTCGTGCTGTTTATGGCTATCACTATCGAACTCATTGGACACCATCGTGAACGAAACACTGAAACTCGGCGACTTTGTGCAAACATTTCAGATTGAAGATCTGAACATTCGAGGACGTTTGGTCCAAATGGAAGATGCATTTGCCCGCGCGACAGAGAATCATAATTATCCACCTATGTTGGCGCAGTTGATTGGCGAGACGATGGTTTTAGCCAGCGTGCTCGCCAGTGCATTGAAGTACGACGGCATCTTTACATTACAAATCCAAGGCGACGGCCCAGTCAGTTTGATCATGGCTGACATTACCTCTGATGGGGCGATGCGCGCTTATGCCAAATGCCGCGAAGACGCCGACCTATCCAACGTGGATAGCGTTTCAATCCCGCAATTAATAGGTGCCGGGCATATGGCATTTACCGTGGACCAAGGCCCCGATACAGATCGATATCAAGGGATTGTGGAGTTAACAGGCCCTACCCTCGCTGAGTGCGCGCAAAATTACTTCCGCCAATCCGAACAACTGGAAACAGCCATCGTCATCACGTCGAGGCCAAATACAGATGGAGAGGCGTCGCGTGCTGCAGGTCTAATGATCCAGCGCCTACCGAATGAAAAAGACGGCGACACCGAAGAAGAAAGCTGGCGACGGGCCATCGTTCTCATGAGCTCTGTCAAAGCCGAGGAGCTTTTGGACACAAGCTTAAGTGCCTCACAGGTTCTCTATCGCTTGTATCACGAAGACGGCGTGCGCATCTACACACAGAACCATCTCCGCAATGAATGCCGCTGCTCAGAAGAGCGGGTCAGCAGTACTTTAAGCTCTTTTCCAAAATCAGAGATTCAAGAGATGGCTGAAGATGGTCGTATTACCGTCACTTGCGAGTTCTGTAGAACAGACTACGTTTATGATGATGCAAAGCTTGAAGCATTATACGCGGATCATGATCCAGCGCCCGACACCACCGATACAAAGGAAATATAAACATGCACACGTCTTTACCAGTTCGACGCCTGACACTCGCACTCGGTTTTATTGCATGTATGGTAGGGCTGAGCGCATGCGCTACACCACCTCCACCGCAGTTTCCTGAACTGACCTACACGCATTTGCCAATTATTACGCTAGGTGTTGCCAAAATCGAAGTCGTTAGCACATCAAAAAAATCAGACGCAGCACTCCATATTGAGAGCAGCATGCCGGTCACACCGGAACAGGCTGTGCGTAACTGGGCGCGCGATCGGCTTCGTGCAAGCGGCGTATCAGGCGTTGCCAAAGTTATTATTGAGAATGCGTCCGTCACTGAAACTGAGTTGGCACGTTCAAAAGGTCTAAAGGGCGTATTTACAACAGAACAGTCGCAACGCTATGACGCCGGTCTAAAAGTATCGATCCGGCTTGAAGGTGTACCGCGCGTTTCAGAAGCCTTCGCCCAGGCTGACATCAAGCGGTCTCAAACGGTTCCAGAAGATGTGTCCGTGAACATTCGCGAACAGGCATTATTTGATCTGACAGAAACAATCATGAAGGATTTCGATCCCGCAATGGCCGCTTCTATCCGCAAACACTTGGCTGATTTTATTCGCTGAGGCGCGCTCAGTCTTCTTCGGCAAATTCTGACGGCATTTCATTGGCCATTGAAATATCAAGTTCGAAGCTGGTTTCTTTCTTGACCAAATTACGTGCCTTGGCTATGTGCGGCTGACCGCGTTTGAGTTCACGCCAAACCTGCACAGCCTGCGTATACAGGCTGGGGTCCGCCACTGCGCGCAGTGAATGCACCCACACCTGCAAACCAAGCGCGTCGTGAAGTCGCTTTTTTCGCGCTAGAATACCAACGGCCTTGGCGACATCGTGCTGATACATCGGTGCGTCTTTAACAAGCTGCGTCAGATCACGCATCGCCGCACCTTCTGAAATCAAAATATTACGGTGATGAACAGCAATGGCCAAAACGAGGCCAATACTTTCATCATCAAGCTCCTGCAAATGATCGACGAGTTCTTTCGCTTCTTTGACATAGCGCTTACGAGCCCATCCACGAGTCATTTTACCAAACATATATTACGATCTCCAGAAACTGCGGCTGAGCATGACAATCACGGTGAAGAGTTCAAGACGGCCGAGCAACATGCCACCTGCCATCAACCATTTTGCTGCATCCGGGAAAGATACGAAGTTCCCCGTCGGTCCCGCAACAGGTCCTAAAGCTGGGCCTACGTTAGCGATTGACGTCGCCGCGCTTGAGAATGCCGTTACAAAATCTAGCCCAAGAAGGCTTAGACCCAGCGTCAACAATGCGAATGTGAAAAACCACATAAAGAAAAATGACAACACCGAAATAATAATCTCTTCCGAGATAGGTCGCTTGTTAAAGTATGGTATGAATACGCCATGCGGCTGCAAAAGGTGGTGGATCTGTGTGCGTGCTGCTGCGTAAAGAACCTGAAAGCGGAATACTTTAATGCCACACGTCGTCGATCCGGAACATCCACCGATGAACATGATGAAGAAGAAGATGACCGGTGAAAAGCTTCCCCAAATGCTATAGTCGTCTGTCGCATATCCAGTGCCGGTGATAATCGAGACAATATTGAATGTAGCTAGGCGAAGCGCATTCAACGGGTCCTCGCCAACTTCAAGCACCAACCAACCACACGTTGTGACGATCACACCCGCGATGAAAATAAGAAACCATTGAACCTGGCTGTCATTAACGACGGCAAGCATATCCCCTTGCAGGGCGCGCAGATAAAGAATGAACGGCAGAGCGCCGACGAGCATGCCTGCTGCAGCGATGTATTCGATCATGGCTGAATCAAAATACGCAAATGACTCGTCATGATTTGAAAACCCGCCCGTCGCAATCGTCGTCATCGCGTGCGAGATCGCATCGAACCCGGTCATCCCTGCGACCCAGTAAAATCCGGCCCAAACTATTGTCAGCAGCAAATATATAACGCCAATAGCTGAGGCTATTTGAGCGGCACGCGGCATCGCTTTGTCAGACTGGTCAGAGCTTTCCATACGGAACAACTGCATACCGCCAACCTGTAACATCGGCAAAACGGCGATGCCCATGACGATAATACCAATGCCGCCGAGCCATTGTAAGAGCGAGCGCCACAACAAAATACCTGGAGGCGCGTTCTCAAGCCCGGATATCACGGTCGAGCCAGTTGTCGTAATACCAGACATCGCTTCGAACACGGCGTCTGTGAAACCCATGTCGAGTTCAGAAAATGCGAATGGGAGTGATGCGAATAATGTCATCGCCATCCAACTCGTCGTCGTGATCATGAACGCGTGACGAATTGTCAGCTTCATATCCCGTGTTTTTGATGTCAGTGCCATTGTCACACCGACAAAGAAGGTCGTCGCGGCAGAGACAGCAAAGACCTGCCAGTCTGGATGGCCATAGGCGAAGTCTGCGATGGCAGGAACGCACATCACAACTGCTAATGTCGCCAGCAAAAGGCCGACGACAAATATTGCCGGTCGGAAATCCATTGATACCCCGATCCTCGTCAGCTCAATTGACCTCAGCCGACACTCAAGCGCGCGATGCGATGAGGGTCAAGCCTTCAAGCAAACAGAGCTATAGCATTATTATGAGAGATCGCCACTGTTGTGATTAACCATCGACAAAAATTCCCGTCGGGTTGAGGGGTCTTCGCGGAAAGCACCAAGCATACGGCTGGTAACAAGGCTCACACCGTGTTTGTGGACACCACGCGTGGTCATGCAATGATGAACCGCTTCAACAACGACGGCAACGCCCCGTGGCTCAAGCACTTCATCGATCGTATTGGCAATTTGTGCCGTCAGTTTTTCCTGGATTTGCAGGCGTTTGCCAAAGGCTTCAACGACTCGGGCAAGCTTGGAAATACCCACCACACGACGGTTTGGCAGGTATGCCACGTGAGCGCGACCGATGAACGGCACCATATGGTGCTCACAGTGACTTTCTAGGCGAATATCTTTCAACAGTACCATTTCGTCATAACCTTCGGTTTCATCGAAGGTCTTTGACAGGTATTCACAGGGGCTAATGTCATAGCCTTGGTAGAATTCTTCGTAAGCACGAACGACACGGCTAGGTGTCTCCAGCAAACCTTCGCGGGTTGGCTCATCACCGGCCCAGCGAATAAGTGTGCGCACAGCTTCCTCAGCCTCGTCACGGCTTGGCCGTTCTACATCCCGCGCCTCGTCGAGTTCAGGAGTATCATGCTTGTGTGGGTTGCCTTTACCGACGCTTGGCGGCTTTTGTTCGTTCACGTGACGTCCTAACTTCTCTGCCCAACTAAGAGAATAGCAAACATTCGCGCGCCATCCTATCATGCTTCGTTCTTATCGGGTAATTGTGTCTTTAATCACCTTTACGCAAGTGCACGCACGATAGATCACACCCAAACAAAAACTTTAATGTACTGCGCCTCTGGAATCTGGAATATCCAGCGCAAACGTTGGCACTTGCACGACAAACCGATGCCCAGACGCATGCAGCATTTGAAAGATGCCTGTCATGAAGCCGCTTGATGTATTTAAAGGAGTTCCACTGGAATATTCGTAATCATCGCCAGGATGCATAATAGGCGTCTCACCCACAACACCATCACCAATGATCTCATGCGCACGGCCATTCGCATCTGTGATACGCCAACGCCGGGTAATTAATTGCACTGGCGACTTGCCTAGATTCTCGAGACGCACCTGATAAGCCCAGACATGCCGGCTTTCTTCAGGGTCTGACTGTTCATCGAGATAAACCGGCGTGACCTGCACACGAATACCGTCTGTTATTTCTTCAAATATTTGCAGTTCAGCCATTTCTCACTCCCAAGCACAACGCGCCGGAGAACCAAACGTCCGGCGCGCTGCATTTAGACAGTGAGGACACCCCTTGTCCAGACCCGGAAAGTCCAGATCTTTGCTAGGGTAAAAGGAATTTATCCGGGCCAATGACAATTTCGACACGGCGATTCCCTTTGCTGCGCTGACCATCAGGGGTGACGATGCGCGGATACGTCTCGCCAAAACCAATAGTACTGATCTGCGCTTCGGCAACACCACGGGCACGTAACATGCTTGCAATACGGTCGGCACGGGCTTGTGACAATCGTTGGTTGATCGCACGTGAGCCCGATTTATCCGCATGGCCACCAAGAACAATGCGCATGTTCTTGTGCCGTGCGGCAAATGCTGCGGCTTCATCCAATGTCGCATTGGACCCGACGGCCGGCATCGTACTGCCGAGCGGGAACGTGACATTGAACGATTTCAAATCAGGAACAATACCAGAGATATCTTTACCGGCCGCTTTTAAAGCTGTGGCCGTTTCCGTGACGTATTCTCGAAACCCATCTTTGCAAAAAGCAATATCGCGGGGCTGAAAGCCTTCTGATGATTGCTCATTCCAACAGTCCAGTCTGGCGATCGCCTGGCCCGTTGCTCTCGGTGCGATCTGGTCACCGCCTTGTGCCCGCATGGCATTCAAGGTCTGGTAAGCTGCCACAATATCACTATTTGTCGAAGCAGAGCCTGTTGGCGTCGCCAAGGGCTCACCGTTTGCTGCCGCGATTGCCTTTTCAGAGAACGCAATCGCAGACGCATTGTCCCACATAACCTGATTTTCGAAATGCGCGAGACGTTTGTATTCGCGTGCAGCTTCAGCCGCAGCGCCCTGCCCCTGAATATCTAAATTCTGAGCAGTTTCAATTTTTGGGTTGGTACAAGCTGCAATGGCAATAACCGCCAAACCAGCGATGAATGGTTTTAAGTTAAGACGTGTGTTCAAGGTAGCCTCCATAATCAACGAACGACAGAGACCGTTCTAAAGATGATCTGAGGCAATAAGATGGTGGATTATGGCAACGCGGTGATCATTAAAGGGCAAACACTGCCGCAATGGTTAAGATCAGAGCCGAGGTTATTCCGCAGCGACCTGCTGCTGAGCGCGCCACTGGAATATGCTGGGTGCAATAGCAACACCCACCTTCGCACGTTCAGCTTCGGGCATGACGTCCATATTCGGCCAAAGTCCGTCTTCCATGCATTTGGCGTAACCGTCAGGCAATCTTTTCTCTCGCATCGAAGACGCTGCCGCCGCGTAATCATAATTCAGCGGGTAAATTTCAATTTCAATATCATCACCGCTTGGACGGATCACGGAGAACCAAACCCGAGGCGTACCATCGTTCGCAGGCATACCAATGACACCCGCATTGTGCCAAAAACGATCACCAAAAGCTTGCGTAAACGGCACACCCGCATGTCCGCCAATGATAGCGTCCACATTCAGCGCATCCAGATCGCGTTGCTTGATGGCATTATCCGTGCCTTCAAACACAAATTCATTAATCGATGCAGCACTTCCATGAACGACCGCAAAGCGACGGCTGTTGAGCGTAAAAGTTACCTGCGACGGCAATCCGCGCATCCAGGCACGCTGCTCAGGGTTCAGCTCGGCATTTGCATACGCGTACCATTGGCGCGACATCACATCGCAAGCTGTACCTTCTTCAAAGCCACACCCGCAGTCATCTGCTTCGCCGCCAAAACTTTCCTCGCAATTGCCCATCACCGTTGTGATGCCCCAACCCATGATGGCGTCGGTTGTCTTTGCTGGCTCCCCCGCATAGGCCACGACATCGCCCGTACAGATAACATTCTCACCAGGGATGTTCAGCGACGCGGCGGCTTCACGCATAGCCTGCGTTGCCAATAGATTTGAATATGGTCCACCAAAAATAAGGACAGGACCCTGCAAAGGTCCCAGGTCACGCACATAAAAGGAATTATCAGTCATATCTGGATTAATCCGGGCTACACGACGCGCCGCCAAGGACGCAAAATTTTGCACAATGGGGATGATTGAGCTTCACCATTTTATCTGATTGGGCGAGATCGTGGCCCAATTCAAAATTGGTGTCGTAAGGCAATAATGTACACGGCATGACAACAGGCTTATCTGCGCCTTTACGCTTCACAACCATCCGCGACGATGCACACATCATGGTTTCAGGGGCAACACCCAGAATATCCCAGCAATGCGTGGTGATTTCAGGCACATCTACATCTGCATCCATCTCAGGAAACAGGACAAGACTCCCTGGATCATTTGGATCGACAGGAATGTTTTCGGTCTCAAACAGCTTACCGTATCCAGTGCGGCCCTGCTCTTCGCTCTCGTCCCAGCAGGTCCGACCGGCAACGGCCAGTTTGAACTTGTTTTCAGCTAACCAGCGCAGACCATCAACCATCGGTGGCCAAGTGTTTTTGCCGCGAATGTCTTCGTGCCGCTCGCGCGTGAAATGATCAACAGAGACACGAATAGACAAGGCATCAGCATGACGTTCTTTAATCGCAAGCAACTCATCTCGCTTGTTGAGCATCGGCTTCATCGCGTTACTCAAAACAAGTGCCTTATAGCCGCGCGCCAGAACTTCCTCAAGCATCTGAATGATGTTCGGGTTCATAAACGGCTCACCACCTGTGAACGCTATTTCTTCAACTCGCATATTTTCGCGGTCAATTTCATCCAGGTACGCCTGTACTTCCGCAAATGTCATATAAGCAAGGGCATCGTTCTTGGGGCTGGACTCCATATAACAATTCACACACGTGATATTGCACAGGCTCCCGGTATTGAACCAAAGCGTCGTTAAATGCGTCAGCGCAACAACAGCGCGTTGTTGACCGTCCGCTGTCACATGCGGATCACGGAATTTACGCGGGTCTAGGGCACGGCTTGTTACGGACATCTAATTCGAGAACTCCATATTACACATCAATGGGAGGATGACTTAGCGCTTGTTTATTCTCAACTCAAATAAACCTCTCGTGAGGTTTCGTGCGCGATACCTATTGAAGAGATTAATTAAAAACTCATATGGTAATAATATGAACCTCACTTTGTATACGCAGAGGAAAACACAATGGATTTCACGATTAAGCCCTTGTCGACGCATTTAGGGGCAGAAGTTACCGGACTGAACTTAAATGACGCCCTTGGTGATAACGTGCTGGGCGCGATCAAACGCGCATGGCTTGATCACGGAGGATTTCTGGTCATTCGAGACCAAAGCGAGATGACCACTGAAGCTCATATCGCATTTGGTGCCGCTATGGGCCCATTGTTTGGCGCCCCTGACCAAGATCCACTTCAAGACACCGTTAGCCGTTATATTCATCCGGATTATCCAGAAATATACCGTGTTTCCAATAAGTTGGACGAATCTGGTGAGCCTTTGGGTCGCAAAGGTGCTGGCACCTACTGGCATTCAGATGTGAGTTTCCGAGAGCAACCTGCCGCAGCCTCTATTCTGCATGCTGTTGAGATCCCTGATATCGGTGGCGATACCCTTTTTGCGAATATGACGAAGGCATTCGATGAGCTATCCCCTGCCATGAAAGAAACGCTTCGGGGCATAAATGCTGTCCATGATTTCGAAGTTGCCGCGCGCACGCAATACGCCACACCGATCGTTGTTGAAAATGATATGGCTGGCGCAAACCAAGCTGTTCATCCATTGGTCCGCACCCATAGCGAGACCGGTGCAGAAAGCCTTTATGTAAATCCAGGATTTACGTCACACCTTGAAGGCTATGACGCCGATGAAAGCTGTTGGATTCTCGAACCTTTATACGCGCACGCAATTAGGCCTGAGAACATCTATCGCCACACTTGGTCAGCGCATGACGTGGTGATGTGGGATAATCGCAGCCTGATGCACTATGCCGTCGCCGATTATGGTGATGCCCCCCGTTATATGGAGCGCACCACCTGCATCGGCGAACGACCGTCCTAGAACTGCATTAGCGTTGTTGGAAACGACGTCCAACCATAGCTGCAGCGATATTGATTTTCTGAATATCGATGGTGCCACCCGCGATACCCCAGCCCCATCCATCGCGCATTTTCTGCTCGATAGGATATTCTGTGGAGTATCCGTAACCGCCCATAAGCTGGAGCGCCTTGCCCGTTACATCACGGACCATTTCGTTGGCGAAGCACTTGGCGATAGAACTATCAGCAACAGACGGAAGCCCCTGCGAGGCATTGACCACAGCCCGATATAAAAGCAAGCGGGACGCATCTACCTGCATCTTCATTTCGGCAATCTGTAATTGCACAGCCTGAAAGTCGACCACGGCTTTGCCGAATTGCTTGCGGTCCTGCACATAGTCGAGCACGTAATCCAGTGCTGATTGAGCAATGGCGAGCGACATCGTCGTGTTGCCGCAACGCTCAAGATCGAAAGCTTCCATCAATTGTCTAAAGCCACCAGCGGGCACGACAATGTTTTCGACGGACACTTCGACTTTATCCAGATAAATATCCGCACTCGGAATACCGCGGAAGCCCATGTGATATTCTGGCTTACCAAAGCTAAGCCCAGCTCGGTCTTTTTCGACCAGCACTGCACCGATGCCTTTTGCACCCGGCTCATCAGACATCCGGCAATAGACAACATACGCATCAGCATGTCCGGCACCTGAGCACCAGCGCTTGGTCCCATTAACGACAACCGTATCTCCATTGGTTTCGACTTTCGTCGTGAGATCCGTCAAAGCTGTTCCTGCATCCGGTTCTGACATCGAGACGGCGACAATCATTTCACCGGCACAGACTTTGGGTACAATTCTTTGCTTGAGCTCATCAGGCGCAAAATGCGCAATCGCCAGTGTTGGGCCAAAGCAGCTTTCAAAAATTGGGAAGGCAACAGCAGGAGAGATTTTTGCAACTTCTTCAAGGACCAGCACCGCATCCAAATGCGACAATCCCAAGCCACCAAGCTCGCTTGGCAGGTTAACACCCAGAAAACCCATTTCGGCGTAGCGCTTTATAAGGTCGTGACTGGCAGGCGCTGCTGTTTTTTCTATTTCTAATGCAATTTCGGGTAATTCACTGACGGCAAATTTCCGAACAGTTTCTTGTAGGGCTTGTTGATCTTCGTTGAGCGTAAAATCCATTGTATCCTCCAGCTGGTTCAGTCTTGAATTTAGGGAGCCTCGTGACTGATGTCACCCTATGCCAGCAGGAAAATTCATTTAATTACGCATATAATGCAGTGTATTGAACTCACGTCTCAGTGCTTTTGTTTCGTTGGAGAGTTCAGCGGGGCCATTGGAGACCAATGCCCGCGCAATTAACGATGCGATCTCTTCTATTCTGTCCACCGTAACACCCCATCGCACAAGTTCAGGTGTGCCAATCCGCAATCCGTTCATATCGCCTTCGACCGGACCAATTGGCAATCCGATCCCACAGGCAAGGAAGCCAGCTTCTCTGAGTTGCTTGGACGCCGTTTGACCGCCACCAAAGCGTGCAGCTTCAATGGCGAACTGATGCGACTTTGTGTATCCCTGCGCCTTTGCAAAGACCGGCAGTCCTTCTGCATCCAGGGCCTTGGCGAATGCTTGTGACAAAGCAATCATTTCGGCCCCGTATGCCTTACCGTAATCCCGCCAATCCAGCATTGTGATCGCAAGCGCTGCCGACTTCGCAGCATCAAAGTTCGCCGTCATGCCAGGAAAAGCGATGGCATCAAGGCGCTCAACAATCTCGGCATCGTTCGAGACAATGATCCCACCAGCGGGCCCACCCAAACTTTTATACGTGCTCATCGTCATGAAGTGTGCGCCCTCATGAAGCGGATTCTTCCAGGCACGCCCAGCGATGATACCACACTGATGGGCGGCATCGAACATGACTTTCGCCCCAACCTCATCAGCGATATCACGGACTTCCCGGACCGGGTGTTCGAACAAGTTTAAGCTACTGCCGACGGTGATGAGCTTTGGTCGCTCTTTCTTTGCCAAATCACGCAAGGCGTCGACATCAATTGTATAGCCGTCAATATTTACTGGCGCCAGGATCGTCTTCACCCCATAAAGCCCTGCGCATCCAGATGCGTGGTGGGTCACATGCCCGCCAATAGACGCAGGTGGCGCGATGATCGTATCGCCCGGCTTACACGTCGCCATAAAACCATAGAGATTGGCAATCGCCCCTGATGGCACGCGGATTTCAGCAAATTGTGCATCGAAGACTTCTGCACAAAGTTCTGCTGCAATCACTTCGATTTCTTCAATCGCTTCCAGTCCCATCTCATATTTATCACCGGGATAGCCCAATGACGGACGCGACCCGATACCAGATGCCATCAACGCTTCGGCCTTTGGATTCATGACGTTCGTTGCCGGGTTCAGATTAAAGCACTCGACCTCGTGAATTTCCCGGTTGCGCGCAGCCAATACATCAATCTGCGCGGCAATGTCTGACGACGACTGTATGGACGTGCGAGCAGCGATGCTCTGTACAAGATTTTCACAATGTTCTGGTACCCAGTTCCGTTTGACGAGGGACATGCTGATCTCCTTAAATTAGATCAAAACAATGCCACACTTCAGGAAATCGCTGCAACACAATGCCGGTGATGCGCTTTCCAACGCCTTGAGACTCCGTTACAAGTTGAGTGCTAATTATGCGATCACGATGATCAGTCTGCGGGTGTGGTTCAATGGTAGAACGAAAGCTTCCCAAGCTTTAGACGAGGGTTCGATTCCCTTCACCCGCTCCAATCTATTCAATAGACTAGATTTTTCATCCCCTCTTGCACTTAAAAAATGGCGGCGTCGTATCAGCCATTATTCATTACTTTTTGTTTATTAGTAGGTTATTTTTAGAGGGTATGGATCCCGCAATCTTCTAGATGTATTGAGCGTCTTCACTCACGCATCGCTTCCCAGTCGAATGCCCGAAAACTGCCAACGCTGATGGGGATAGAAGAAATTACGGTATGTCAGACGAATGTCGCCAGCAGGCGTAACACAAGAACCACCTCGGAGAATATATTGACCGGACATAAACTTTCCATTGTATTCGCTGGTGACACCCGGGTTTGGTTTAAAGCCCAGATACGCTGCATAAGGACTACAAGTCCATTCCCAGATATCGCCGAACAGTTGCGCCACGTCGCCCGTTAAAACCTTTGCTAGAATAAGGCGTAAAACGCGGCTGTTGGCGAAATTTCCGTCCATTAATGATTTTGCAGCGACTGTCTCCCACTCAAATTCTGTCGGCAGGCGATGGCCCGACCAACGCGCGAAGGCATCAGCCTCAAAGTAACTGATATGACTGACGGGCGCATCTTCGTTCACCGGCTGGAAGCCCCGCAACATCATGGTCCACCATGCCCCATCGCGCCGTTCCCAATACAATGGCGCTTTCCATTGCTCAGCTTGTGCAGTTGCCTAGCCATCTGAAAGCCACAACAAAGAATTGTCATACTCACCGTCATTCATGAATGCCATCCAATCGCGGTTGGTGGCAGGTCTGGATGCGATTTTAAACGGGTGGATTAAGGCATCATGGCGCGGCCCTTCGCAGTCAAAAGCAAAAGCGCTACCATCATGCCCGATTTTCTTGATGCCCCCTTCATCGGATATCCATCTCAGATCAAGGTCCGCAGCCTCAACCAACTCACTAAATGGTATTGTCAGATTAAACTCCACTCTGACCAAAATATATCCCCAGCCTAGTTTTTAGATATGAAAAATTAAAACTATTTCGCTAGCTGAAGACATCACCTAAGGTCATATATCGAAACCGCAGAACCGATACCACCATGGAGCCGCTCATGCGCCTTATAGCTAGTAATATCTATGTATTAAGGGACACACCTTGGGCTCAAATATTGCTCGTCTTGAAATAGATTAACCCTCACTACTATATTCAAAGTCGTTATTTACAGTCAGATATCGGGCATTCACGGGTAAATCCGAAGAACGTACCGGGGTCGAGCTGGTGCCATGCAGGCGCTGAGCAAGCGCGGATATGATTACCAAACAACGTACCATCTTTCCGCTTGTTAACTAACCGCGTATCCATAACCACGATAGACAGAAGTTGTTTCATTTGATGTTTAGATTCAATCAGGTTTGTATGTTCACATTGTAAGACAGAGGGACCTTGGCTGATAATTTCTGCAGGCTGATATCCTGTTAAATTATGAAAATAATCAGAGACGTGTATGTACTTGGGCATGCCATCGTTCAAAGCGGATGACATAACAAATGCAACGCCGATACCATCAGCAAATCTGGCAATTTCCATTATATCATATTGATTGTTTGAGCGTGCAAAATCCTGGACGATTAGATTTGGGTCTCGGTTTTCGCGGTTCAGATAATCACTGACCATCGGCTCTCTCGTCATTGCACAGGATCACTATGAGCATCTTAGGATGGTTGTTTTTTAATTCAACAGGTCCTTTGTTATGTTTTGTACCTTTTTATTAAAATTCTACGGCTTACGATTTTTTAGCAACGCGTGTCATCTTCAAGATCATCAATTTCCTGACTATTAACGGTTTCAGGATAGAACTCATAGACAACCTGAGATGTCCGCTGCATGGCCTGGTAATCGCCTTGCTCTTCTGTGGTTATACTCGCACGTTGTGTCAGTCGCCACATAATAAAGATCGTCAAAAAAACGGTGATAATTCCTATGAAGATGAAGAGTCCTGGCGGCCCAAAAATATCCATCATCAATGCACCTGCTGTCGGGCCAATCGCGGCGCCAATACCATATGCCATCATCAAACCGCCCGATGCAGGTACGATATCATCTGCTTCGACATAGTCATTCATATAGGCCACTGCGAGCGGGTATAGCGTAAACGAGAGGCCGCCAAACAAAGCGCCTAACGCGATTAACCCAGTGCCATTGTGAACGTCTTTATTCATGATCACGAAACAGACAATCGTTGTCGCAACAGCAACCCCGATGATCACCAATCGGCGATCAAAAGTATCTGAGAGTTTCCCAATAGGCCATTGCAGCACCAAGCCGCCAATAATCACAGCGCCCATGAATTGCGCTGTTTGTGCTGTCGCCAATCCAACTTTTTGCGCAAATAAAGCACCCAATCCATAGAATGCCCCCATCACGATTCCTGACGCCAGAGAAGCCGTCATGCCTGTTGGTGAAATTCCCCATACCCGAGCCAATCGGAACCTTACTGGCTTTGGGAGTTCTGGTGCACTTACACGGGTCATCGCGACGGGCAGGATCGCCAGTGACATCAGTATTGATGTTAAAATAAATAAGTCTGTACCTAACTGATCCGGGATATTAATCAAAAACTGCCCGGTACCCTGCCCCACATACAAGACAATCTGATACAACGAAAATACCTGACCCCGGATTTCGTTGGATGATTTTTCATTGAGCCAACTCTCCGTACACATGAACATACCAACAGTCATAAAACCAACGACGAACCGCAAAGCCCCCCACGCCCATGGATCGGCGGTCAACGCATGCGCCAAGGTTGCCGCCGACATGAGTGAGCCTAAAGCAGCAAAAGCACGAATGTGCCCAACATTAGTGATCAAGCGGTGACATGACGTCGCCCCCATCACCAGACCTATAAAATACATCGACGTTACAAGACCAACCACCGTTGATGGATGCTCTGCGACACCCATCCGGAAGGCTAGAATTGTCGATAAACCACCGGCGCCTACCATTAATAAGGCGATCCCAAGTAGTAGCGAAGAAACAAGGCTGAGTGTCGATAACATAAGCAGCACTTTGCGGCACGGTTTCAATAATTCCGCCGCGTTTACGCCTCATGGATTTCCGACGCAAGCGAATTATTATGCACGCCTTATCGATTGCTCTTAACGCTGTATCCCACGCCTACTATAGATATCCACGGTTTCTTCCGATCTGGGCTTATTCTTCATCACACGTCAGGCTTAAGGGGCTGCTGGCCGCGTCTCGCAACTTTGCAAAATGCTTGTCCCAACCTACATCCATTGAACGCAATAAACCGAAGGCTTGATCACCTGCAGCTTCATCAATGCCTTCATGTTTCAACGCCAATCGTGTCCCATCGAACACTTCTTCAAGTTTCCATGTCAGGGTTGTCGTGGCGCCGGCAAGCATGTGAACAGTGTACGTGCAGACCAATTCATCGGGCGGGCTCATACGGACCACCTCTCCCCAGCAGATTTTATTATCGTCTCCGGCACCTCCATCGGGATCACGCAGTAACGCGTAATCCTCGCCCTCAACAAAATCTTTATCTGCGGGGTGGAACCAAATTGCGAGTTTATCTTTTTCTGTTAAAAAGGACCAAACCGTTTCCCGCGATGCATCAATAATGATTGTTTTGATAAGTGTACTCGTCGATATGAGTCATATCCTTTTTAAATGTTATTTTCGTTTTCAATAGCGGTTTTCAATTTGCCCAAACGGTCGTCCCAGAAACCACTGAAATACGCGATCCATTCCGACGCGGCCTTGAGACCATTCGGCTCAAGCGTGTTGATTCGCTCACGCCCATTGGCACGCACAGATATCAACCCGCCCTGCTCAAGAACGGTAAGATGTTTTTTAACGGCAGCCCGGGTCATCTCAAAACCTTGAGCAAGTTCACCAATACTCATATCGCTATCACTCAGACGCATAAGAATATGCCGCCTTGTCGGATCCGCGAGGGCTCTAAACGTACTTTGGAGTTCTGTTCCGATCGCTTGCACGACATACCTCTCTAATATGATACTAAATGGTATTTTTTATATACAGTACCAAAAGGTATTATGTCAAGGCGCAATGCATCACACTCAAGCAAACCGCATGCCGATCAGAAATTAATCGACGAGCGCAGCAGCGTGATGTCTCAGATGATCTTCAATGAATGACGCGATAAAGAAGTAGGAGTGATCGTAGCCAGGCTGCATCCGCAAATTCACGGATTGCCCCACAGAGGTGCACGCATCAGCAAAAAGCTCCGGGCGAAGTTGCTCGCCCAAGAAATTATCTGCGTCGCCTTGATCGATTAAAATTGTCCCCGGATGACGCTTGCCGGCTTTAATCAATGCGGTGGAGTCGTAGTCATTCCAGGTGCTTTGATCCGCACCTAAATATCCCGTCAGGGCCTTTTGTCCCCATGGAACCTGCGACGGCGCAACAATCGGTGAGAACGCCGATACGCTGGCATATGTTTCTGCGTGCTTAAGGCCAATGGTCAACGCCCCATGCCCCCCCATCGAATGCCCCATAATACCCTGACGATCTGCACGCGCCGAGAAATGCTTGAAGATCAACGCAGGCAATTCACCCGTGATGTAACTATACATCCGGTAATGCTTCGACCATGGCGCTTCGGTTGCATCGACATAAAATCCAGCCCCTGAGCCAAAATCATATGCGTCATCTTCACCTGGAAGATCGACCCCGCGCGGGCTTGTATCTGGTGCAACGATGACCAGACCAAGGTCAGCCGCAACCCGTTGGGCGCCTGCTTTTACCGTGAAGTTATCCTCGGTACATGTCAGCCCGGACAACCAGAAAACAATAGGCTTGGGTTCATCAGATGCACCCGGCGGCGTAAACACCGCAAACCGCATATCGCAATCAAGCTCCTGCGACGTATGGCTATAGACGCCCTGCGTGCCACCAAAGCTGGCTTGTTCTGAAATTATCTTAAATGTCATCTCATCCTCGTTCATTCGATATACATCGTGCGATTAAGCGCTAATGCCTTTTGCGTGAAAAATGTAGCCAAGGAAACTCAGCAATAATTGTGCGGCCAGAAAGGCTGTCGTGCCGTCGCGGTCATAATCGGGTGCGACCTCGACCAAATCAATGCCGACAACATCGCCTCGGCTGGCTAGGCCTTTAAGAATTTCGAGGACTTCGTAATATAGGAAACCCCCATGGCTTGGCGTGCCTGTACCAGGGGCGATGGACGGATCGAAACCATCGATATCAATTGTGCAATAATACCGTTTCCCTTTTGACACGCGGGCCAACACGCCTTCTGCACCGAGCTTGCGCACATCGCGAACGGACAGAATGTCTGAACCTGCTGCGCGAGCAGCCTCGTAATCTGCCTGATTGGACGAATATACAAACCGAATACCGAGTTGCGTAAAGCCTGTAACGTGGCTCATTTCCGATGCGCGGCGTAACGGATTACCATGCCCGTAACGCACACCGTGGCGCTCGTCGACAAAATCCAGATGCGCATCAATGTGAATGATGTGAACCGGTTCCTGATCATCAAAAGCCGTAATACAAGGAATATGCACCGAGTGATCACCACCAAGTGTCACGGGCATGGCGCCCGCTTCGAGAATTTTTCGAACGGCGAATTCGATGTTTTTATGGGATTTAATCGTATCCGTATGGATCATATCGGCATCGCCGATATCAATAATCTTGATCCCGTCCTGTGGCAAGTACGTCACGTCATCTTCTAAATCGTACATACCCCCATGGCCGAATAAAAACAGCGTTGATGCTTCCCGGATCGCGCGCGGACCAAACCTTGCGCCCGGGCGGTATTGTGTGCCCATATCAAAAGGCGCACCCAGCACACATACGTCTGCATCCAATGAATCCCAATCCAGCACAGCGGGCTGCTTGGCAAAAGTACAATGGTCCACAAAAGGCAAATCCAAACGGCCACTATCGTATTTGTTGTCACTCATCAGATTGTCCTAAAATTCAGGGTTTGGTTGATCATTGCTTATCAACCCAATGGCGCATTGGCGCCGTCACATCACGCCGGTTTGCAAGCCCCAGGATTGACGTCAGTTGCTCGCCATCATTCGATAGGGGTAAACGCAGCAAGTAATTCGCCTGCTCGATATGCTCATATCGCGTATCAATCAGGAGCGGCTTTTTTGTTTCCACAACGCGCATATATTGGTGAAATAAAAAATCCCGTATCCATGCTGGCCGAACTTTACTGAGGCGACGTCGCGTATAATCGACACCATGATAGGCCGTATGTCCGCGCCCCCATTACCGGCAGGTAAAGTCACCATCAGGGGTTATATCAACAACAGTTATATAGGGCAGCAATTTCGCATCCAACACCATGATATCGATGTCTGACCATGCTGGTGCCCAGCGGCCGTTTGCACGCTCAAGCCAATGATCATAGAGCGCGCGCGTTACCGGATCATCAATATCCGTTGGCGCTTGTTCTAAGCCCGACTCTATTGGTGTAAACATATTGGCCTATATTTAGATTAGAACTCTACAACAGCACGAATACTCTCACCCCGGTGCATCAAATCGAAACCTTCATTGATGTCATCCAGCGCAAGTTTATGCGTAATCAAATCGTCAATATTGATTTTGCCGTTCATATACCAATCGACGATCTTTGGCACATCCGTGCGACCCTTTGCCCCACCGAAAGCAGTGCCACGCCAGACACGGCCCGTTACCAATTGAAATGGACGCGTCGAAATTTCCTGACCCGCACCGGCAACACCAATGATTGTGCTTTCGCCCCAGCCTTTGTGACAACATTCCAAGGCCTGACGCATCGTGCTGGTACTTCCAATGCATTCAAAAGAATGATCAGCGCCACCCTTGGTGATATCGACGAGATACGGCACCAAATCGCCTTCAACTTCGTGCGGATTAACGAAATGTGTCATGCCAAATTTCTCGGCAATGGCTTTGCGTTTAGGATTAAGATCAACGCCAACAATCATATTCGCGCCGACAAGACGTGCACCCTGGATCACGTTAAGGCCGATACCGCCCAAGCCAAATACGATCACATTATCGCCGGGACGTACCTTCGCCGTGTTGATCACAGCACCAATACCTGTCGTGACGCCACATCCGATATAGCAAATCTTATCGAACGGTGCGTCTTCACGCACCTTCGCCAACGCGATTTCTGGTAAAACTGTGTAATTCGAAAATGTCGATGTCCCCATATAATGGTAGATTGGCTCTTTACCGATACGAAACCGCGACGTGCCATCAGGCATAACGCCTTGGCCTTGGGTCGTGCGAATAGCCTGACAAAGGTTCGTTCGACCAGACGTACAATAGTCACATTCTCGGCATTCCGGCGTATAAAGCGGAATAACATGATCGCCCTTTTTCAGCGACCTAACGTTCTTGCCTACATCAACAACGATGCCTGCACCTTCATGGCCCAATACAGATGGGAAAATACCTTCAGGGTCAGCACCTGATCTTGTAAACTCGTCCGTGTGGCAGATACCTGTCGCTTTAATCTCGACGACGACTTCACCGTCTCTTGGTCCATCAAGTTCAATGGTCTCAATCGATAGTGGTTTACCTGCTTCGAAGGCCACAGCGGCACGTGTTTGCATAACTTGTCTCCATAATTTTATCAAAATTCAATACGTCATGAGTATGCACGCTTTCGCCCCACAGGTGCAATGTTCAGGCATTGCCATTCACCTATAAAGTCCCATATACCTCACGCGAATATCATTCGGAGAGATTTATGGATTCACTCACCCAGTTCACACTCGGCGCAACCGTATCTGCGGTTTTGCTTGGGCGGCATATCGGTTATCAGAAAGCCGCAATCATTGGTGGACTGATGGGGACCGTGCCTGATCTCGATACCTTCGTACCCCACGATGATCCGGTTGAGAAATTTGTTGCGCACCGAGGTCCATCGCATTCACTTGTTATTCAGGCACTTGTAGCGCCCGTGTTTGCAGAACCCCTCGTCCGGTTATTTAAATCACTTAAAGACCATCGAATTCTCACCTACTTAGCTGTCTATTTGATGTTCGCTACGCATGCGTTGATCGATGCCATGACCATCTATGGCACCAAGCTTTTGTGGCCAATTATTGAAGAGCCATTCGGCGTCGGGTCGATTTTTATCATCGATCCGCTATATACGTTGCCATTGCTGTACGTGACCATTTGGGCATTTTTCGTCCGTGACCATAGCCCGAAACTCCAACGCGCTCTGATCGGTGCAATGGTCGCCTCCACACTTTACATGGGGGCAAGCTATGCACTGCAACTCAACGCAGCACATAAAGCAGACACATGGCTGGCCGAAAAAGGCATCTCACCCGAACGGACGTTGACGATCGCAACGCCGTTCAATATTTTTTACTGGCGGACGATCGCGATCGATGATGATCGCTATCTTAATCTCTATACGTCGACCATTGGCGGTGCGCCCACTTTATACAGCCACCCGCGACGTTCAGACCTTGAAGGCTGCCTTGCTGGTAATGCGCAATTCCAGGCCTTAAGCGCCTTCACCAAAGGCTTCTATAGTATCAACGCCGATGACGATAAGATGATTTTCTCAGACCTCCGTATGGGTCTGACGCCTGATTATGTGTTTCAGTTTTACATCGCGGATCTGATCGGTGATGCACCGCAAGATATCGAGCTGGCCATTCGCCAAACGGTCAAACGTGGTACTAAAGGAGACATTCCGTGGTTACGCGCAGGTATACTTGGCGCACAAACATCACGCATAGCCGAGGCAGCAACACGCCTCGGAGATTTAGATGTCCTGACCAGCCGTGCAGCAGCGAACGAAATTCCCTGCGGATAGATAATTACCCCCGCATGCGCGCGCCTCTCGGATCAAATGGCGGCTCTTTGAGTAGCGATGCAGGGCGACGTTCTCCAATAATCTCGATTTCAAAATCGCCAACCCATCTGATTTCTCAGCGTAGATATAGCCCAACGCCAATGATTTTTGCACATGATGGGCGTACGCGCCGGACGTAATCCAGCCAATCACTTCGCCGTCACACCAGATCGGCTCGTCACCGATACAATCGGCATCTGATGCATCGACTTCAAAGAGGCAAAGCTTACGCGCAGGACCTTCTTCACGTTCATTTAATGAAAGATCACGACCGATAAAATTTGGTTTATCGTATGCAACAAAGCGATCCAGACCCGACTCAGCGACACCATAGATTGGGCGGTATTCCGTCGCCCATGAGCCAAACGCTTTTTCCATCGAAAGCGATTTTAAAGCACGAGCGCCAAACATTCGGATGCCATCGTCAGCTCCCACAGCCATGAGCGATTGATAGAGCGCGACTTGATGTTCCGGGCGGCACCAGATTTCATAGCCAAGATCACCCGTGAAGGTAACACGCCCCACCATGCCCGGTATCATGCCGATTTCCATTTCTGCAAATAACATGAAGGGGAATGTAGCATTAGATAAGTTTGTCATGGTTATCCGCGACAGCATATCGCGTGATTTTGGCCCGGCGACCGATAAGCCCACCAGCCCCAGCCCATGCGAATGCAGTGCGACACCTTGCTCGGGCAGACGCTTTGTGAACAATCGCATATGATATTCATCAGCAAGGCCTGAGCCAAAGATAAAGAAGCGCTCATCACTCAGCAATGCCACAGTGAAATCACCAATGAGTTTACCAACTTCGTTCAACAACGGATTGAGCGCCATCCGTCCAGGCTTGGGTATACGACCCGCCAAAAGCCCATCCAGCCAAGCGCGCGTATCCGACCCAGTGACCTCAAACTTGGCAAATGTCGATGTCTCGATCAGGCCAACACCATTTCTGACGGCATGGCATTCTTCAGCAACGACAGGGAATGCGTTTGAGCGCTTAAAGGTGACATCTTCTTCGGGAACCATCCCGTCCGGCGCATACCAAAGTGCTGTTTCTATACCGGCAACTGCGCCGAATACCGCGCCTTTAGATTTCAATTCACCATACAAGGGCGACGTGCGGAACGGTCGTGCCACATGCAGCTCTTCATTTGGAAAGTGGATTTGAAACCGTCTGGAATAGTTCTCGCGGACTTTGGCGTTGGTGTATGCCATCGTTGTCCAATCGCCAAAGCGCGCAACGTCCATACCAAAGACATCGAACCCCGGATCATCTTCGACCATCCAGCCTGCCAGTGCCAACCCAACGCCACCACCCTGGCTAAAGCCCGCCATAACCGTGCAGGCACACCAGTAATTTTTCAAGCCGCGCACCGGGCCAATCAACGGGTTCCCATCAGGCGCAAACGTAAACGGCCTGTTGATAATCTGTTTAATGCCCGCGTTCTCAAAAGCTGGATAGTGCGAGAAACCAACTTCCAGCGATGGCGCAATACGATCTAGATCAGGCTGCAATAACTCTTGCGGAAAATCCCATGGCGTTTCTTTTTCTGACCAGGGTTGGCCTGCCCGCTCATAGGTGCCCATGAGCATACCACCCCGTTCCTGACACATATAAATCTCACCTTCGAAATCAATCGCGTGAATAACTTCCTTGCCTGTACGCGCATTTATGGCGGCGACTTCAGGCATATCTTCAGTAAGAATGTATTGATGTTCCATGGCCAAAATTGGCAGTTCAAGACCGACCATGCGCCCACATTCTCGTGCCCAAAGCCCCCCTGCATTCACCACATGATCCGCATGGATTGTTCCATGTTCCGTCACAACATCCCACGTGCCATCAGGACGATGCTGGAGATCAACCCGCTCGGGCGTGCCAGCCAACATCACCCCGCCGGTCATATGCAAACCAATGGATTGCCCGGAGATCTCTTCGATCTCTTTGTAGAGCCGGATTATGTAGTCCTGCAATTTGGCAACGTTCGGGTCACCATTGATCGTATGGAAACCACCTGCCGCATGCCATGTGGACCCTGAAGTAAGCTCTGAACGCTCAATCAAACAAACGTCTTTCCAGCCGAGCTTGGTTAAATGATAGAGAACACTACATCCAACGACACCACCACCGATCACGGCAGCTTGAACATGCTTCTTCATAATATATTCCCTTAGGTAGCAAGGCTGATGAAGTCATCAGCATGGCCTTGGGCAAGCCTGTGCCGCTATCTCAAAACGGAAGAGGGTTCATCCACAAACGCCATTTTTAATGACACTTAATGACGCACTAAATGATCGGAATTACCTATCAATACGATAAGATCAAACGATTTTAGTTAATGCTAATATAAGATCATATTCTCCTCGTAGCCGCTGACGCGGTGTGGTTTCTCCAAACGAAAAGGTTATGACTATGACTAATAATGTTCCAAACATTGTCTTCAAAACGCGCGTACGTAACGATGCTCTCGAAGGGCCAAATCCATTCGATTGGAAAGACCTCAGCACAGATGAAATTTTTAGGGGCAAGCGGGTCGTATTGTTCGCATTGCCAGGCGCTTTTACGCCAACATGTTCAACGACGCACCTACCGCGTTATGAAGAATTGTATGACGAATTTACGGCACTGGGCGTTGATCAAGTGATCTGCCTGTCCGTGAACGACGCATTCACAATGTATCAGTGGGGCATAGCGCAGAATGCCAAGAATGTGTTCTTGCTGCCTGACGGCAACGGTGAGTTCTCACGTAAAATGGGTATGCTTGTCGATAAGTCGAACCTGGGTTTTGGTATGCGCTCTTGGCGTTATTCAATGGTCGTCAATGACGGCGAAATTGAGCAAATATTCGCTGAACCTGACTTCGGCGATAACTGCCCAACCGATCCATTTGAAGTATCAGATGCCGACACCATGTTGAGCTATCTTAAAAGCAAAGCGTCGGTTGAAGCGGCGTAATCACGAACGGCTCCCCCCGCCGGACGTGAACCAAAGAGGCAGGCATAGGCCTGTCTCTTTTTTTATCCCAAGGCGATGCCTTTAAAACATAATCACTGTGCGAATAGCCTTGCCCGCATGAAGCAAATCAAAGCCATCATTTATCTCATCTAATGTAATTCGACCTGTAATCATATCGTCCAATTTCAAGTCACCGTCGAGGTAAGCACGGGCCATTGCCGGGAAATCCTGTGCGGGTCTGGCACCTCCATATGAAGAGCGAACGATCTTCCGTTCCCCCATCAATGTGCTCCACTTGAAGCTCACATCCTGATCCACATTTACTTTGCCTAGCCAGACGACCTGCCCGCCAGCGCGGCAAAGTTTGACCGAATCCTGAAACGCACGTTCCGATCCAGCACATTCATAAACAACGTCTCCGCCGCGCCCAGATGTCAGCTCTTTGACAAAAGCGATGGCGTCATTTGTTTTTGGATTGATAACGTCCGTCGCGCCTGCCACTTTTGCGATTTCTAGTTTTTTGTCATCAAAATCCAATGCGACAATGCGGCCCGCGCCACTCATCCGAGCCCCTTGGACGGCTGATAGTCCAATCGCACCACATCCAATAATGACCGCTGTCTCACCAAATCCAGGCTTGGCAGCATGAGTGGCAGCACCAAAGCCTGTCATCACACCACAACCGAGCAAACATGCACGATCGAGCGGCATACCGTCTGGCATCTTTACAGCCGACTGTGCAGGCACAATGGCGTATTACGCGAACTTACCAAGATACATCAGCATATGCACGGGATCATCGTTTATCGTGTGGCGATACTCCCCATCATAATGCCGCCCAGACGATCGGTTTTTTGTGTAAGGCGAACAAAGGATCGGCTGCTCGTGATCACAGTAATAACAATGTCCACAATGCGGGTTCCAATGCTGCGCGACCGGATCACCAACGCTTAAATGTGTCACGTTCGCCCCAACAGCACTTATCGTGCCTGCCACCTCGTGCCCCAAAATCATTGGCACAGGGTATTTAAGTTGCCCCTCCAGCACTTCCAAATCTGTATGGCAGATACTCGCCGCCGCAATTTTGACCAAGACGTCGTCAGGCTTAATAGGTCCAAGCTCAACCGTTTCAATGGTCAACGGCTTGTTTGCCTCTCGCATCACGGCAGCACGCATTGTTGTCATTTATTTTTCTCCATTATTCATCGATATATCTTCAAGAACTTGAAATCCATCGGCCAACCAGGGCATCCGATCCGCCACCATAGGTCCCACATTTTCGTGCAAGACGCGGCGGCAAATCGACGCAAACATCTCAGCTTGGGACCCTAACTCACGGCTTCTCGCTAAAAGGTACAACGTTCTGGAAACACTTGGCCCAGGCATCGCACATGCTCTCACGTCGTGGCCCACCGAAGCGCCTTCAAGCACACACATCTGCGTTGCAATCGCAAACCCATAACCTGCCGAAACCATCGCCGATACAGATTGCGCCGTATCGAATTCAGCCACACGAGGCGGCGATAATCGGAGACGTCGCAAATGCCGCTCTACCAATTGCCCAACAACGTTGTGCCCTGTGAATCGGATTAAAGGCAGCTCATCCAGTAATTCTGGAGGCAATGACGGGGTGCCCTTATAATTTGGCGGCAACATCAGAACTGTGCCCTCACGGAAAAGCTCAAACTGCTCAACGCCCACAATATGTTCTACGACCTCAGACGTAATGATCAGATCGACCTCACGCTCAATCAGGGCACGCACACGATCGAATGCCTGGCCAGCGCGAAGTGAGAAATTTCCCGGGCGCATATCACGATGCACATGCTCATATAACCAAGGCGTCAGCGTTGCAGCTATTGAGTTTGGAACCGCGATACGCAATTCGGCCAGCGGCTATTCGCCTACATTCCGGACCGCCGCCATGGCGAGTTCTGCAGATGAGATCAACGCTTCTGCACGATCACGCAACACTTCACCGGCAGGGGTCAGGCGGGCTGGGCGCAGTCGCCGATCTAACAATTGGGTTCTTAGCGCTTCTTCAATTTTACTTATATATTGCGAGACCGCCGGCTGCGTCATCCCAAGGAGACGCGCCGCTTCTGCCATATTTCCAGATCGTGCTGTTTCAGTAAAAACGTTTAATGCCCTTATATCGAGCCCTTTTGGCCATGCCATTCAACAATCCTTCTGAAAACCCAACGTGTAAAGTGCCAGCACCATAGTATAAGTAATATTTATATTAATTAATATACATTGGATAACCCAAACATGTATATGTTGGGAAAATTTCATGGAGGAACATATGCCAAAAGCGCTAAGCGAAGATCAAGTCAATGAGTATCACCGCGATGGCTTCTTCGCACCAATCCCCTGCCTGAGCGCCGATGAAACGGCAATGTTCTACGCCAAGTTTGAAGCTTATGAAGCTGCGCACGAAGGCTGGTACGAAATGTCCAAGGGCCAGAAACTCTATCTCTTGCAAACATGGGCGCGCGATCTGGGCTGTCATCCAAAAATTCTAGACGCCGTTGAAGACGTGATGGGGCCGAACCTGATGGTTTGGGGATTGAGCCTCTTCGTCAAAGATGCGCAGTCGCCATCTTACGTTTCATGGCATCAAGACAGCACATACTGGGGTTTATCGAAGCCAAATGTGACGACGGCATGGATTGCCCTGTCGCCAGCGAACAAGCAGTCCGGATGCATGAAAATGTTGCCCGGTACACATAAATGGGAACAGGTCACGCACCGTGACACCCTGGCCGAAGAAAATCTTCTGACGCGCGGACAGGAAATTGACGTGGATGTTGATGAAAAAGACGCCGTCTATCTTGAGATCGAGCCTGGCGAAATTTCACTCCATAACATTCGCACTGTGCACGCCTCTGCACCGAACCAGTCTGATCATCGACGTATCGCAATCGCCATTCGTTACATCACGCCCGACGTGAAACAGATCAATGCGGACGGCGACAGTGCCTGGCTGGTGCGTGGAGAAGATACCGAAGGGAACTTCATTCATGAGACCCCACCCGAAGCTGATATGGATGCGGCGGCAATGGCAGAACATGACCGTATTATGGAGCTGCGCCAAGGCGTGCTCTATAAAGGCGTCGACGGAAAGCCAGCGCATATAAAAACATAATCAGGGGATAGGCCCCATTCTGATTAACATCTCGTCATTCCCGCGAAAGCGGGAACCTAGATCTTGTAATGATTAGGCTGGGTCCCCGCTTTCGCGGGGATGACGAAAAAATATTTTATCCAAAAAATCTTACTTCAGCATGAAGCCGTGCTGAAACGGGTCTCGATCATCAACAAAAATTGTGTTGAGCCCGTGGATGCGCGCCCATCCCGCGATCGACGGTATAATCGCCGGCTTGCCGGCGACGCTTGTTTCGGCTTCAACCTTGCCATCAAATAATGACCCTATAATGCTTTCATGCACGTAGTGATCACCAACATTCAACAATCCTTTGGCGTGGCGCTGGGCCAATCTGGCTGACGTGCCTGTTCCACAGGGCGAACGATCAATCGCTTTATCACCATAGAATACAGCGTTCCGACCATCCGCTTCATCTTGAGTTGGCACGCCTGTCCACATGACATGAGAAACACCGTGGATGAGCGATTGTTCAGGGTGCACAAAGCTATACTTTTCATTGATCAGGTTGCGCACAACAGGGCTTAGGCGCTGAATGTCGCCGGGCGTTAAATCTGCCATGTCGCGCATATTATCCTGCGCTTCGATAATTGCATAAAAGTTGCCCCCATACGAAACATCGAACCGCAGTGTTCCGAGTTCGGGCACTTCGACTTCAAGGTCTGTATCAGCAAGGAAGCATGGCACGTTACGAATGCGCACATTGTCGACATACTCACCATTCATTTCGTATGTGGCTTCGACAACACCTGCGGGCGTATCAAGACGTGCCAAACCCGTTGTCTTTGGCACAACAAGACCGCGCTCGATCATAAACGTGACGGTGCCAATCGTGCCATGACCGCACATCGGTAAACAGCCAGACACTTCAATATAAAGTATCGCGACATCGCAATCATCGCGCGTCGGTGGATATAAGATCGAGCCTGACATCACGTCATGACCGCGCGGCTCAAACATCAACGCAGTGCGGACCCAATCATATTCATCCATGAAGTGTTTGCGCCGCTCAATCATCGTATCGCCGTCTAACATCGGCGCGCCATTAGTTACCATCCGCACCGGATTTCCGCATGTATGCCCATCAACACAGACGAATGTATGGCGTGTCATGCTTACTCTCTCCTTAGCGGTAACGGTCAATACGGTATGGCGTCATATCAATGCCCGGATCTTCGCCAGCTATCATATTTGCAATAAGCTCGCCGGTAACAACTGACATACTCAAGCCTAAATGACCGTGGCCAAATGCGTAATGAACATTTTCTGCCTGCATTGAAGGCGAAATCACTGGTACCGAGTTTGGCGTGCCGGGACGATGCCCCATCCATTCCGTGCCACCTTCAGTATTTAAATCTGGAAGATACCGCTGTGCCAGCTTCAAGAGTGCCTTGGAGCGTGCATAGTTTGGTTCGGCATCAAGCCCACCCATCTCGACCGAGCCGCCGATCCGCAAGCCCATGCGCATGGGCGTCATGACGAAATTATCTTCGGCGAATGTAATCATCGTACGGATATCAACACCAGGATTAGGTAGCGTCGTATTATATCCCCGGTCTGCCTCAATCGGGAATGACTCGCCTAATTGCTTGCTCAACCGCCCCGACCATGCCCCCGCCGCAATGACCAACTGTTCGACATCAATGCGTCTGCCATCACGCCCGACAATAGTCGACACCTTGCCATTCGACGTTTCTAGGGATGCGATGTCGACTTGTTCAAAAGTAACGCTACGTTTGCGTAAATGATCGGCAAGCGTCACGACAAGTTCTTTAGGATCTCGGTAATGCGCCCAATCAGGCGTAAAGTATCCAGCACGCGCTTCCGGGCCCAATGCAGGCTCGTGCTGCAAGACACCGTTTCGATCCAACGGAAAAATATCTGCGCCATGCTCTTCACGAGACTGCCAATGATGGGCTTCTGCATCTCGGGCTTGTTCTGTTCGATAGATAAATAATGTGCCTTCTTCGCTAAGGATATGCTTGGCGTCCAGGTCATCGAGCATGGTCTTGTGCGCGGACATTGAGCGCGACAACAATTCAGCTATCGCTGCGACACCCCGTTTGTGATCTTCGGGACGGCAAGCCTGCATAAATCGATAGAACCAAGGAACAAGATGCGGCAGATGGCCAATCCTCAAGGAAAGTGGGCCCAAAGGATTGAGTAGCATTTCCGGAATGCGCTTCCATAAACCAGGCTCTGCAATCGGGATCATTTCCGCAACAGCGATGGCACCCGCATTACCAGTCGAGGTGCCCTCATCAACGGACGCCCGGTCAATCACTGTGACCTCAAAGCCCCTATTCTTCAGGGCATAAGCAGTGGCGAGCCCGATGATCCCGTTGCCCAGAATTGTGACATGACGATCAGAATGAATAATGTTGTGACCCATCTAAATTCTAGAGGTTTGGTCGCGTTTCGAGGGCGTGGCTTACGATCTTTTCAACCATTTCCCGCTCTGCCCCGCTTAGGACTAAGCGCGGCGCACGCACAGTTTCTGATCCTTCACCGGCCATCTGATTGGCCAGCTTGATCATCTGCACCAACTTCACATCAACGTCGAGATGAAGGAGGGGCATGAACCATTTATATAGTGCATAGGCCTCATCAACCTTTCCTGCGCGCGCCAACTCGAATAACCGAACAGCTTCTTTGGGGAACGAATTCACCATCCCACATACCCAGCCTTTGGCACCAAACAACACGTTCTCGAGCACCAGGTCATCAACACCACAGAAAATCGTATAGCGATCCCCAACTTCATTAAACATGTCGGTTATGCGGCGACTATCGTGGGATGATTCCTTCACGGCGACTATATTCTCGACGTCACTTAAGGTTGTGAAATCGTGCGGTTTCAAATCCACTTTATAGGCAACAGGATTGTTATAAATCATGATTGGTAAATCGGTCGCAGCTGCGAGTGTGCGAAAATGATTAACCGCCTCAGCCGCATCTTGCTGATAGACCATACATGGCAGCGCCATCAGGCCTGCACATCCGGCGCGCTCCGCACGTTTTGTGAATTCAATCCCAAATGCTGTGGTGTATTCCGCAACGCCAGTGAGCACAGGAATTTTTCCACCTGTCGCTTCAACCGCGGCACGAAGAACGTGTTCTTTTTCATCCTGGGTCAATGACGGGTTTTCGCCAAGTGTACCGAGCATCACGAGACCTTCAACGTCGGCATCCATGCATGATTGAATGTGACGTTGCGTCGCCTCTAAATCGAGTGCGCCATCAGCCTTGAATTCTGTCATCAACGCCGGAAAGACGCCTTGCCAATCAATACTCATATTCCCCTCCTCATAATCTGCGCAAAAGTATCAACGCGGATACGCGCAAAAACAATGTTTTCATCTATTCAGCGTGGTTAGCCCACCATCAAATGGCAGCATCTTCTTTTAAGGCCGCAATCGCATTTGCATCGTAACCAAGCTCGCCGAGTATCTCATCTGTGTGCTGACCAAGAACAGGAGGTGGGGTATCAACCTGTGCAGGCGCACCATCGATTTTATATCCGCTTCGTACCAACTTGATATCCCTACCAACACCTGGTGGATCTTTGAATTCTGCGATCATGCCACGGTCTGCAATTTGTGGATGCGCGAGCGCATCAGGCACTGAGAGGACTTCACCTGCAGGAACGCCCGCATCGTTGAAACGTTTCCGCCATTCACTCGCAGGGTGCTTTGCAAATGCTTGTTCCAGAACCGCTGTTAATTTAGGACGATTATTGAGCCTGTCTTGGCGGCCGATAAACCTGGGGTCCGCTTTTAGTTCTGGCATTCCGATGACGTCGCATACGGCTTCAAACTGTTCCTGCTTATTTGCTGCAATATTCAGCAACCCATCACCCGTCTTGAAGGTGCCCGAAGGGCTCGCCGTGAAATTATCATTTCCAAGGGGTTGTGGCGTTAGTCCTGCAACGAGGTAATTGGAAATCACCCAGCCCATCGTCGCCATTGTTGATTCTAACATCGACACATCAATAATATGTGCCTTCCGATCAGGGGACGCCAAGGCTGCAGCCACGGCAAATGCAGCCGTCATACCGCCAACCGTGTCCGCCACCGGATATCCCACCCGGTAAGGTGCCGTATCAGGTGCACCAGTAATACTCATCACCCCTGACATCCCTTGCACAATCTGATCATACGCTGGGAGATTTCTATAAGGCCCATCCTGACCAAACCCAGAAATCGCACAGTAAATCAGTTTTGGGTTATCTTCTTTCAAAGCATCAAACCCAACGCCCAAGCGATCCATCACGCCGGGACGAAAATTTTCGACAACCACGTCTGCAGTTTTGACCAGCTCGCGGAATATCCGTTTGCCGCTTTCACTCTTAAGATTAATCGTGACCGATCTTTTGCCTGCATTTTGCGCCAAGAATGAAATACCCATCTTTTTTGCGTTCAGCTCAGGGTCTGCCCCAAGCTGACGTGCAAGGTCACCCGACCCTGGCACCTCAACCTTGATCACATCGGCCCCCATATGCGCCAATTGATGACAACAAAACGGGCCTGCCAAAACGTTAGTTAAATCAAGAACGCGAACATGCGATAGCGCATTCAAAGGCTTTTCCTTCCAAATCTTTCCCTAAGAATCCCATGCTATAGATAGGAACGGCAAGGCCTGATCATTGATTTCATCATATATAGCCTTATGTATAAAAAATGTCAGACAGACCTCTCATTGGTGTCACAGGTTCCAGGCGTCGCGGCCGTATCATGACATTTCTCAATCGATTTGCCGTTTGGCGCGCCGGCGGGCGAAGTGTCTCTATCACCTAGGATAAACCATATCCAATTGATCAATTGGATGGGATCATCATTGGTGGGGTGATGATATTTCAGCAACACTTTATGGGGGTGCTGTTGCCCCTGATATCCGCGTCGACCCCCGCCGCGATGATCTTGAAATCGCAGCCCTCGACGTTGCTGATAAGCACAACATCCCGGTATTAGGCATTTGTCGCGGGTCACAGATTCTCAATGTTTTTTACAAAGGGAGCCTGTATAGCGAGATCAAAGAGATATACAAAGACGCCCCGCAAATCCGTACAGTGATGCCCAAGAAATGCGTCGATATCACACCAGATACAAACCTAAACATCATCTTGGACACGAGTTGCTGCTTTGTGAATAGCTTGCATCATCAATCATTTAACGGGTTGGGCGATGGTTTTGCCGTTGCCGCAAAATATGAATTCGACATGATCCAGGCCACCGAACGTCCGGGCGAGCGTTTCTTGTTAGGCGTGCAGTGGCATCCTGAATTTCTGGTCTAGCAGCCTCGCCAACAACGCCTGTTTTCTAGCCTTGTCGAAGCTGCACGCACGCGAACAAAACACATGGCTGCCTTGTAATTTACTCATAAATTTGAAGAATAGCTGTCAATAGCCACCAAGAGGAAACAATCCATGCCATACACACTCGAAGAATTTGCCGCCGACTGTAAGAATGCTCTTTCAAAAGGAAACGGCCCTGCTGAACTCGAAGAAGTTCGCACTTACGTCTCTAAGGCGCTCCAGGACCAAGACATGGTCGCAACCTATTTGCCACCAGATTGCGGTGAAGAGCGTCGCGTCCTTTTTGAAGATCCCGATTTGAAGTTCTGCATCTGTGGTCATGTCTATCAGGGGCCAAAAGACGGCAACCCGCACGACCATGGGCCAACGTGGGCAATTTATGGTCAAGCCGACGGCGAGACCGAAATGACTGATTGGAAAATTGTAAAGCCAGCTAATGGTGATGAGCCTGCCTTGGTTGAGCAAACCAGTTCATATTCATTAAAGCCAGGCGATGCGCACGTCTATCACGTCGGCGATGTCCATGCGCCGCTTCGTAACGGACCAACTCGCCTGATCCGCATTGAAGGCGAAGATACTGCGTTTATCACGCGCACACCCATCAAAGCTGCCTGATTCAAGTATCAATATGCCCCGGACCATTGCCGAATTTCTCGCCATTGGCTCGGGGCCGATTGGCCTCTCAGACTGGATTGCCATTGATCAAGCGCGGGTAGATGCCTTCGCCCAGGCAACGCATCATACCCACTGGCTCCACACCGATCCGGAACGCGCACGCGACGAAAGCCCTTATGAAGGCACCGTCGCGCATGGCTTTCTGGTTTTGAGTCTGATCAATCACGCTATTGACCAATGCGACTTGCGACCTACCAATAGTGAGTATGCGCTGAACTATGGTGTTGATCGGGTGCGGTTCTTGAAACCGATGCCAATTGGAAATGGCTTTCGACTTCGCGATCGCATTACGCTGATTGAGGCTGATATGCGGGATGCAGGCCTTTTTACACGCACAAAACACGCATTCGAAATCGAAGGCGATGACACGCCTTGTATTGTGGCAGAGTATTTAGCTATTTGGGTACCGTCTTAACGCAACGGTGATTATGCAGCTCGGCCAATTGCTGCGGGCGGTGAGACAATCGTTGTCATCCAAGCGCCTGCACTTGGCCCCTCCTGCACCCGTTCAAGAATCCATTGATAAACCAATACTGGACCGTCGGCCGGAAAGATCGTCACCGCAAATGCAGCACGGTCTTGTTCCTGTGCTAAAGGCTCGATCTTGTGATCATGATGATTAAGCAGCGGACTGTAGTTGGGTCCTTTAATCATGAGCTTAAAATGCTCAAGCGGCCCCGTCGCATTTTTGTTTTTGGGATGCGCAAATGACCATGTCTGAATGATCCCCGCATCAGCACTTGGGTTGTCATTTCGCTGTAAAGCCATGACCTGAATTTCAACGACACGTTTTGCGGATAAGCCTGGATCCGGCGCTAACGCCGCCCCCGCAATTGCCGGAAGCATTGCGCAAAGAAAGGCCAACAAAGGCATGTGTCGGATCATAATGTCTCCTCATCAAGGCCCCACGAAGCTTGGTTTCCCAACAGTCTCGGAGCCTCTTGAGTGTTTATTTGGCGGTGACTTACATACCAGCCAGTTTCATTGCTTCTTTCAGAACTTTAACACTGGCAGCATGACCACCTGATTTGTGGAGCGCTTCGCCTTCGTCGCGCATCTTCTTCACAGCTTCAGCGTTCTTTGCCGAGCCTGATGCAAGTACAGCATCAATCGCAGCGATTTTTGCGGGACAGCTTCCAGCAAGGGCCGGCGTAGAGAACATCATAACAGCAGCAAAAAGTGTGATAATTTTAAGCATGATAATTCCTTAGTAAATAAAGAGGACATATACAAAGTACGCATTATAAGATCGATTGGACCATCCGAGATCAATACTTTTCCGATTGAGACCGTATCTGTACCCACCGCTCATACGTTGAAATTGAACTTTTAGAGCCGTATATGCGTACTGATATAATTGAGTTTATCAGACTTTTATCAAAGGGGTCCACAAAATGGCTGACACCGATCACACACAGAACACTGTGCCAGCAGCTGCAAAACAACTTGGCGCACTCGGTGTTATCCCGTTTTTAGGATTGGCCATCGCCGCCGTATTGGGCAGCGGGGCATGGGTTAACGATGCACTTGTCGCATTGCTTGCTTATGGCGCAGTGATCTTGTCATTTCTGGGCGGCATCCAATGGGGCTTTGCCGTGTCTTCGCCAGACATCACACCGCGACAAATGTTCAATCGGCTTTCGTTGAGCGTGGCCCCATCGTTGATTGCCTGGGGGGCGTTATTGCTCCCGCTCGGTCCCGGGCTAGTTGTTCTCAGCGTCTCATTTATCTTGGTCTTGATAGTTGATTTGCGCACAGTGAACAGATCAGGCGCGCCGTCCTGGTATCCAGAGCTCCGCTGGCCGCTCACCATTTGTGCCGTTACTGCCCTCAGCACGGGTGTCTACGTGCTGTTCAGCCTCTAACTTTTATCAGTAAGTTGTGCGCGCAGCGCATCGTTTTCCAACTCAAGCTTATCGATGCGGCCCTTCATGGCATCAACCAACGGTTCCATTTCATCTTCGGACCAGCGCTGAATAATGTTTTGCGGGCAATTTGAGACCCAGGCCTCAATCGTAAATATGAACGCCCGTTCGACTTTGCCCTGATAGTCATCGAACACGAGCTTGCTTATCAATTCCGGATCATCTTCGACAACCTCAACATCACCCCAGATTTTAATCCGGCGTTTGTTGCGGTAATCCATCAGAAAGATAAATGCCTTCGGGTTATCATCAAAGTTACCGATACTGATGTATTGGCGATTGCCAGAAAAATCTGCAAACGCGAGCCTTTTGTCATCTAAAGGCACCAAAAACCCCTTTGGGCCGCCGCGATGTTGAATATAAGGCTGCCCTTCAGCGTTCGAGCTGGCGAGATAGAGCGTGTCACGTGTTGCCAGAAACTCAGCCAAGTCATCAGTCACCGAATGACGCTAGCCACCCCGCTCCTCCATTTTCTGGTATCCAGCGCGCGAGCCAAGCTTTTCCTGCACAGCTTTAACACTTGGGGTGAAGGCAATATCACTGACATTGGTGCGGTCCATATTCATCTCTCTCCATCATTTATGACTAAGATACGACGAAAACGCCCCGTAGCAACGTATGTTGAGCGGTCATTCTGTTGTGTTGATTGGTTAATAATGGGAAGAAATGGTGCGCCCGGAGAGATTCGAACTCCCGGCCCCTTGATTCGTAGTCAAGTACTCTATCCAGCTGAGCTACGGGCGCATCGCTTGTAACCTCGTTTGAAGCTGCGGAACGTACTCTACACATTTCGAGGTGACAAGACCCATAACGCCAAATTTCGACGAGTTTTGTAGATTGACGCGAAAATTTTGAAAAATTAGTAAAAATTAAAGATTCGCTATATAAAACAATCGTCTTGTCGCCTTCACAGGCTTTGTCTAATATCTCAGTCAACGACTGGGAAACTAAAGGGGTACGTCATGGCGTGCAAAATCAATATGCCAACGTTATGTTTCCCTAAACTCAAAAGGGGCGGTCTTCAGGGATGAGATTTTCGGATTTTTCCTCACTACGTTTTCTCGTAGTCGGTGCGGCGTTATCGCTAGGCGCTTGTTCTTATGGAGACAGCTTGCTGTGGCCATCGTCTGAAACAACAGAGGAAGCCTCTGCTGAAGCCGCTTCTAGTGATGGTACAGATCAGGTTCAGGTCATCGGGGGCGGTCAGCCTCCGATAGGTGCTACTCAGTTTGTGCCCCCAGGTGTCACGCCTGGCGAGCCGACGGGTACATTTGTTGGCCAGAAGGTTGTGCAACTCCGTGATGAGTTAGGACGTTTGCAGTCTTCTATTGCTCAACAAAACGAAGAATTACAAAGACTCCGTACAGGGCTTGTTCAGAACTCGCAGCAGTATCATGGCACCATTGCTGCCGTGAACTCGCGTCTGCAAGTTGGTACGACACCCGGCAACCCTATCCTTGTTCAGCAGTTCAAAAGTGCACAGGCTGACCTTGATCGTATTGCCGACGAAATTAATTATATGAATAATCTCACAGCAGCGGTCGCCAACAATTCTACATTGTCCGCATATATGGCCGAAGCTGCACGCGCTGCATTTTCAGTTTCAGGCGCTGTTGATGAAGATCACCGCCAACTGGCCATTCTTGAGGACGAGGGCAATCGTACTGCCGTTCTTATTGATCGCCTGTTAAAAGAACTCACCAGTGATGTGCGCCGTCAGACGAACTATGTGACAACTGAGCGTTCGAACCTCAACCTTCTCTCTGCTGGCATCAAGTCTGGCGAGTTGTTTGGTGGATCGCTCGTGAACCGCGCCGTCCTTTCAAATTCAGGTCAGGCCTCGATGGCCGGTGCACCGATAAGCACAGCAGGCCGCACACCTTTGGTTGTGATCCGCTTTGATCGCGCTGATGTTCCTTACGAGCAGGCTTTATATACAGCCGTTTCGAAAACCCTCGAGCGTCGTCCAAACGCGATGTTTGATCTGGTTGCTGTTGCACCGACAATTGGTGGCGCCGCACGGATCGCATTGAACTCGCAAAAGGCACGCCAACATGCCGAGAACGTTATGCGCTCGCTTGTTGAAATGGGCCTGCCGCCTAACCGGGTCGCTGTCTCTGCAAAAACTCAACAACAAGCCGCCAATAACGAAGTGCATCTGTTCGTTCGCTAATAACAGCTGCATTCCGGCGAGTTTCGCCGTCTAGGGATGGTATCATGGCGCAACTTCGCGACGATATTGATCATCACATCGTTACTTGGGCTGAAGTCCATCGCGACACGCGTAAGCTTGTACGTCGATTGATGACCAAAGGCCTATTTCAAGGCATCGTTGCGCTGACACGCGGTGGGCTTGTCCCCGGCGCCATTGTGGCACGCGAAATGTCGATCCATGTGGTCGATACCCTGTGTATCTCCAGCTATGACGAACAGGTCCAGGGCAGTATTCGCGTTCTGAAGGAGCCTCATGCGGCGCTTGAGAACGGCGGCGAAGGTTGGCTCTTGATCGATGATCTCGTTGATACCGGCACAACAATGAAAGCCGCTCGGGATATTTTGCCAAATGCGCATTTTGCCACGGTTTATGCCAAGCCTAAAGGTCTGCAGCTCATCGACACCTACGTGCATGACATAGAACAAGACGTTTGGATTTTCTTTCCCTGGGATACGTCACCTCAGTACGCACAACCACTTTCCGACGGCTAATAACTGACACGCCTCTAAATCGTCATGATTTGAACAATCCCTGAACGTATTCATCTGCGATACATCCTAGGCTTACATAACCGATGCTCAGGAGGATCCCATGGCGCTATTCCAGAAAGACGTGAACCCTATTCCCAAAAAACCTAGCGGACGCACACAAACACTCAGCCTGCTTGGTATGCCGACAAACCCGGTAACGGACACGAATACCAAAGATGAGACCGACACATCGCCTGCAAACAATAAATTAGAAAGCCGACTGATTGTTGGCCCCAACATCAAACTCAAAGGTGTTGAAATCGAAGATTGCGATACATTGGTCGTTGAAGGTTACGTCGAAGCCTCCATGGACAGTCGTGTCATCGAAATTGCCGAAACCGGCGTTTACAAAGGCACCGTTGAGATCGATACCGCGATCATAAAAGGCAAGTTCGAAGGCGAGCTCACGGCACGCGAACGTATCATTGTTCATGCTACGGGCGATGTAAGTGGTAAAATTCGCTATGGTAGTTTGGCGATCGAAGAAGGTGGTCGCGTCCACGGTGATCTGGATGAACTGCACCTTCGTCCGGGTGCCAAGCAACCGGCAATTGCCGAAACCAAAGACACCAAAACATCAGAAGCGGCTGAATAACTAGCTTTTCACCGACAACATCCGATCCAGGTCCATTTCGAAGTTCAGAAGGTCTTCCGGCACAGTAAGGCCTTCCGCACGCATGGTTGAAATCGCTTGATCCAGGCGAAACTTGATTTCGTGCAGATCACCCTGCTCACCCTCTGCGGCACCCACTAAATAAGAAATTTCAACTTCCAGGTCATCAATAGCCATGTCTTTATCCTTTCTCTAGAAAGCAACACTCCCGCTGCTCAGGGTCTGGCCTCGGCGTTATACTGGTGGCAGTATACCCGAAAGTGAACAGGAGACACCAAATGACTGAGACTTATGAGCTATTTGCCATCAAATATGCACGTCATGACCGCGATGCAACGGAGAACTTTGTCGACGATCCCGATCCGCATGAAGGCAATATGCCCATCGATTATTTCATCTGGGTCGCTAAAAACAAGAACCGCACCGTGCTTATCGATACAGGTTTTAACGCAGATGCCGCCGCACAGCGTAAACGCGAATTCATGCGCTGCCCCGCCGAAAGCCTATCCATGGTCGGTGCCAATGCTGCTGATATTGAAGATATCGTGATTACACACCTTCATTACGACCATGTCGGCAATTTTGATTTGTTTCCGAACGCACGTTTCCACTTACAAGACAAGGAAATGCAGTTTGCGACCGGTCGCTATATGAAGTATGGCACACTTCGCGTTGCCTATGATATCGAACACGTCGTCGGTATGGTCCGTCAGGTTTATAAGGAACGCGTCCAGTTTCATGATGGCGACAGCGAACTTTTTCCAGGTATCGGCCTGCACTTTATTGGCGGGCACACCATGGGCCTGCAGTCTGTCACCGTTGAAACCGCGCGTGGCCGTGTTGTTTTAGCCTCAGATGCATCCCATCTTTATCATAATATGTGGGATAAAAACCCGTACCGAACCGTCTTTAATATTGGTGACATGATGGAAGGCCATGACAAGCTACGCTGGCTTGCGAACGGCAATGAAGATCTCATTGTGCCGGGTCACGACCCGTTAGTGATGGATTATTATCCAGCGCCATCTGAAAATTTAAAGGGTAAGGTTATCCGCCTTGATGTCGCGCCGACAAAATAAGCGCGGCCAGGGCTAGACAGCAACGTTATCGATCAGGCGCGTTTTACCAAGCCAGGCAGCAGCAAGAACCCGCATGGGGCGCCCTCCTGTTGCCGGTTCAAGCGTTTCTGCATCACGTACAGCGACATAATCCACCGCATTAAACCCTGCGCTATCCAATTCATTTGCGGCATCTTCGCAGGCGATTTCAATCGGATCGCCTTTTGCGACACGGGTCGCAACGCTCGTAATTTCATGGTGGAGACGAGGTGCCAATGTGCGCTCGGCATTGGTAAGATACGTATTGCGTGAGGACATCGCCAATCCATCACTTTCGCGAACCGTCGCACCGCCAAGAATTTCAACGGGCAAATCCAGATCCCGCGCCATTGAACGAATGACGCACAATTGTTGATAGTCTTTTTCACCAAAGATGGCGATATCCGGCATGGCTTGAATTAATAACTTTGCAACCACGGTCGCAACGCCAATGAAGAAATGAGGGCGGGTCTCGCCTTCTAAAAGTTGGCTCAGCTCTTGAACTTCAACCTTTGTGCGGTGACCTTCACGGTACATTTGCGTCATTTCAGGCGTAAACACTAAATCCACACCAGCCGCTTCAAGCATAGAAAGATCGCGCGCTTCGTCTCGGGGATACACAGCAAAATCCTCACTCGGCGAAAACTGGGTCGGATTTACAAAGATAGAAGCGATCGAGCGATCTGCTTTTTCAGAAACGGCATGGACCAAAGACATATGGCCGTCGTGAAGCGCGCCCATTGTGGGCACCAATGAAACGCTTTCGCCCACTTTACGCCAGCCAGCAACGATTTCACGCATTTCAGCGACAGATCTTACGACCTCCATCTGCTCAGTCCTTCGTCTTCTTCACACCGAAACAATGATCCAGTGTCGGAAACTGGCCATTTCGCACTTCATCTGCGTAATTGCCAACGGCTTCTGCGATCATTTTTCCCGCATCCCCATAGCGTTTTACAAACTTAGGTGTGAAGTCTGCAAACAAGCCAACCATATCCTGCGTAACAAGAATCTGTCCATCACATGCCGGCGATGCCCCGATGCCAATCATTGGCACGCCACTTTGTTCTGTCACAGTGCGGGCAACGACTTCAACCGTTCCCTCAATCACAATTGCGAATGCGCCAGCATCTTCAATCGCGCGCGCGTCACGGCAAACCTGTGCAGCGCCTTCATCATCTTTGCCTTGAATTTTAAAGCCGCCACGGTGTTCGGCTTTTTGTGGCAACAAGCCTATATGGCCAAGTACAGGGATACCCGCCGCAACAATTACTGCAACGGTTTCCGCCATTTCTTCGCCACCTTCGAGCTTTACAGCCTGACAACCCGTTTCATCGAAAACACGTTTTGCCGAGATAACAGCTTGTGCCGGAGATGTTTCGTAACTTCCATGCGGCAGATCAACAACCACACAGGCACGTTCAGTCCCGCGCATGACGGCCTGGCCATGCGCTATCATAATATCAAGGGTCACACCGCGTGTGGTCTCGAGGCCATAGACAACCATCGCCAAAGAGTCGCCCACGAGCACAATATCACAATGCTGATCGACGCACTTTGCCATCGGCATGTCGTACGCTGTTAAACATGCAAGACGTCCACGACCCTTGCGGGCGCGAATATCGCTCGCGTTAAATCTTTCCGTCACCATTTTGTTGCGGCTCCTATCCCCTGCAAACTCCCATTTGCCGTTACGAAGTTATCCATATTATTTTGCACTGCACAATAGAAGAGTTTTGTGGAAAAGTTCAAAATGCACCTTGGGAACATCGTTAAATTTACGCATATGCCGCTTGGCCTGGTTCCAGAAATTCTCAATACCGTTGATGTGATTTGCCTTGTCTGCAAATAGTTTGGAATGGTTGATACGGAAGTGTTTAAAGTCCGATACATCCAGCACATTATACCCTCTCCAGCAGTCCGAATA
>ENA-OQVM01000244-OQVM01000244.1-marine-metagenome-genome-assembly--contig:-NODE-244-length-91410-cov-15.456571_pt1 | contig 91410 bp, 91 predicted proteins | sample MGYA00237776_ERZ505498 | MGnify/ENA primary metagenome ERZ505498 (study PRJEB26159, sample SAMN06265151) | marine metagenome | isolation source: Helgoland LTER site | place: Germany:Helgoland, sampling... | reverse complement strand
CACGTCATTTTTCCTGGTATTCATAATAAAGATATGGCTGGGGCGGGAGGATTCGAACCTCCGATGCCGGGATCAAAACCCGGTGCCTTAACCACTTGGCCACGCCCCAGTAAAAAAGTTTTCCAATTGCTGATGCAGGGAAGAGCGATTTTCGCCCCGCGCTATAAACGCATTCCACTGTTTTGGCACCAGATTCAAAGCCTCTTGGGCCTCTAACTGACTGTCAAAGCTACAAAACACACTAGCACCAGTACCAGTTATCAGCGGATTACTGTAATCCCTTGCCCAATCCAACACCTGTTTCACTGCCGGGTAGAGCTTTTCGACCACAGATTGGCAGTCATTCCTGTACTGCTCCCCTGAGAGGGCGCGTATTTTGATGGGTGGAGAGTTCCTTGTCAATTGAGGATTTGAAAAAATTTCCGCCGTGGAGATATGTACATCTGGCGTGATCACCAAATACCATTGCTCGGCAATATCCAGCGGCGTCAAAAGCTCACCAATTCCCTCGGCAAAAGCACTATTGCCATGCACAAAAACCGGCACATCTGCACCTAGCGCAGCACCTAATTGAGCCAGAGCATCAGGCTCCAGGCCGCATTGCCAAAGGTGATTCAGCCCAACCAATGCGGTTGCTGCATTGCTGCTGCCGCCGCCCAGACCTGCACCCATGGGGATTTTTTTCTCCAGCACAACATTGCAGCCGCTGGTACAGCCAGTTTTTGCCTGTAACAGCTTGGCGGCGCGGACAATTAAATTATTTTCTGCAGCAACTCCTTCGATTTGCGGGCTGATGGTAATTTTGCCGCTGGAATTGCTATTAAAGGTGAGGTTGTCGCCATAATCCAGTAGTTGAAAAATTGTCTGCAGCTCATGATAGCCATTGTCACGGCGACCGGTTATGTGCAGAAACAAATTTAACTTTGCCGGTGAGGGCAATGTGACAGAAGGCATGGTTGGCAACCGCTGATTACTTTGCTGGTGGATTCCAGTCTGATATTACCAGCTTAAAGCTTTGCGCCCCAAGTTGACCGCTAATTTTTCTTGGCAAATGACCATCTTTGGTCATGCGATAGCGGGAAAAGGACAGTTGCCAGCCCTCTTGCACAAAACTGCTGGCGGTGCCATCCGGACTGATAATCAAATCCATAGCCGCAGATTTGGAAGGGCTGGGAAGACCGCGCACCCACCAGCTCAGGGCATCCACCGGGATTGGCAGTCCAGTAAAGCGGGCCGCCAGCAACTCTGGCCTGTCCACATAGCTCTGGTCACCCTGCTGCATCTGCGCTCTGGTTTGATCCCCCTGGATTAAAACACTGCCTGTGCCCATGGGGCCGCTCAGGCGCAGCTGGTATTGCTGTTGGTTCTGGGACCATTGCAGACTGGCACTGCCGCCCCGGTCCGGGGACTTAAATCCCAGCTTGCCGCGCAGTTGCCACTGGTCCAATGCTGCAAGCTGAGCCTGATGCTGGTTCCAATCTATGGGTTGGCTGATGGGCGGTTGATGGCTGCAGCCAGCTATCAGTGCCGTGCTCAGTAGTAAAATAGCCGCTCTCATTCGGTTGCGCCCAGTCTATCCATGGCTTCAACAATGGTCGGATGGTCGGGAGCCTGCTGCAGGCCCTGTCGCCAGATTTTAAGGGCGGCTTCAGGATTGCCCATCACCCATTGCACCTCGCCCAGATGAGCCGCTATTTCTGGGTCCGGGAGTAAATCCAGCGCTTTTTGCAGATACTCCAATGCCTGCCCTAGCTCTCCTAACTTGAAGAGCACCCAGCCCATGCTATCAATAATGGCTGGATCCCCCGGGTTAAGCAGGTAGGCTCGTTTGATCAGGCTGTAAGCCTCGTCCTGACGGTCGGTATGCACGACCATGCTGTAGCCCAGCGCATTGAGCGCAGAGGCATTGTTTTCGTCCTGGGCAATCAGGGTGCGCAGGTCTTGCTCTGCCAGAGCAAAGTTATCCTGCCGTTCGGCGACCATGGATCTGGCGTAGAGCAGTTGACTGTCATTGGGGAAGCTATTGAGGCCATCAGTGAGAATTGACATAGCCAGCTCTGGCTTTTGCAGGCTGACCAACAAATTGGATTCGATTTGAAACAGGGTTACTGCCTGTTCTGGTTGTTCTGCGCGCAGGCGCTGCAAATTCTGTCGCGCGGCACTGAGGCCATATTGTTGATTGAGCAGCACCGTCAGTCTGGATACGGCGGGCAGATAGTTCCGCCCAAACCGCACCTGGGAATAATGCTTGATCGCACTAGTAATGTCACCTCTGCTCTCGGTAATGCTGCCCATATGGAACTGTGAGTCGGCACTGAGGCTGGGTCGCTGCGAGGCCTGGGCAAACAGTCCCATGGCTCTGTCGCTCTGGCCCTGATTGTGCAGTAACAGGGCCAGTAAGAAATTAATCTCCTGGTCAGCCGGGTCTTCGAGGCGCAGGGCTTCAAATTCAATAATCGCCTGCTGTAGGTTTGTAATCGTCAGTAGGCGGGCATATTGCAGGCGTAGCTTGCGATCCTCTGGTCGCCGCTGCAAGGCGTCACCAATAAGGGCTGCAGCTTCATCAATGCGATCCTGTTGATGGAGCAGCTGAGCCAGCAATAGCAGGCCTGATTGATTGTCCGGCTGTAGCAGCAGAAACTCGGTCACGGTCTGCTCTGCAATCTCCAGTTCAGCGATACTGCGATAGAGAATGGCACTGGCCAGCATGACGAATGGCTGTTGTTCTGCACTCAGGTCAAGGCTCTGGTAGGCCGCGATTAATGCGCTGGTCTGTGCATCAGTCATCTGTATAGATGTGACCGCAAGGAATGCATCCACATCAGCTTCCTGAGTGTAGAGCCAGCTGGCATGGAGCAGGGCATTGATAGCATCTCCCTGTATGGCATAGGCTTGTAGCGCAGCCCGGTGTGCCTCTGGATCCTCTGGGGCAACATCAATCCACAGCAGGGCGATTTCCAGACTGGCATTGTTATCGCGCACATAATCAGCGACCCGGGCCGCCAGTTGGATCACACCTGGATCACGGGTTTGGCGAGCCTGGGCCAGATACTTTTCCAGAGCTAGTTCAAATTGGCTGCGATTCAGTGCGATATCGGCCACCAACAGGTCGTAGAGGCTATTTATAGCAAAGGGTTTGGCTGGCAGCTCGGGCGCTGCTTCCACTGGTTCAGTTTTCACTGGATCGGCATCTGCAACCTGGTTTTGCGGTGCTGTGGCACAGCCGCCAAGGGTCAGCAGGTAGGGGAAGATCAGGCAGGAAAAAAGTTTATTCATACTGTTATTTTCTAGGATAGTTCTAGTTAAGACAATTTTTGTGTAGAAAGTTTACAGCCCATAGACAGTAGCATAGCTCAGACTGTTGCTATTCTGGATAAATGATTTTCTTTTGATTTATCCCTCGGTCTCCTTTTGCAGGCGAGACTGGTGTAAAATCCGCACCTTAATAAAGCGACTCAGCAACATGCGAAAGGCAATTTCCAGACAGTAATGGGCATTTTAGCATTTGGTATCAACCATAAATCAGCCTCGGTAGATCTCCGCGGGCGGATTGCTTTTGCGCCGGAAATAGTGGTTGAGTCACTGCAGTCTGCCCAGGGCGTTATGGGTGCCGCAGAGATTGCGCTGCTGTCTACCTGCAATCGCACTGAGATCTACGTCAGTGGTGACATCAGTGACGAGCAGCTGCTGCGCTGGCTGGCCGAGAGCAAAAACCTTAATATCGAAGAGCTGCAGGACTGTTTCTACTGCCACCGGGATCAGCAGGCTATCCGTCATATGATCAGCGTTGCCAGCGGCCTGGATTCACTGGTGCTTGGCGAGCCGCAGATTTTTGGCCAGATCAAGTCGGCCTATTCGGTGGGTCGCGAAGCGGGCACAGTGGCAACAGAACTGAATCAGGCCTTCCAACAGGCCTTCGCCGCCGCCAAGCGGGTGCGCTCGGAAACCGCTATTGGCCAAAACCCTGTGTCCGTAGCCTATGCTTCAGTCAGTCTGGCAGAGCAGATTTTTGCTGATCTCAATGCAGCCCATGCGCTGTTGATAGGGGCGGGTGAGACTATTGAACTGGTTGCCCGGCACCTGCAAGAGAAAAATATCCGTCAAATTACTGTGGCAAATCGCACATTGACCAGAGCTCAGGAGTTAGCCCAGGACTTTTCTGCTGAAGCTATTCTGTTGTCGGATATTCCCGACTATCTGCACCAGGCCGATATTATTATTTCTTCCACCGCCAGCCAGCTACCTATTTTGGGTAAAGGTGCCGTTGAGTCGGCCCTTAAAAAGCGCATGCACAAGCCGTTATTTATGGTCGATATTGCCGTACCCCGAGATATTGAGCCTGAAGTTGAAGAGTTGGCCGATGTGTATCTCTACACCGTGGATGACCTTGAAGAAGTGATTCAGGATAATCTGCGCGCACGTCAGACTGCCGCCGACAAGGCTCGGGATATTGTGGATCAGGAGGTTGAGAGCTGGTCGACCAAGCAGCGAGCTCTGGCTGTAGTGGATACCATTAAAGCCTTTCGTGACAGTGTAGAACTGATTCGCGATAGCGAAGTGGACAAAGCGCTGTCTGCTCTGGAACGGGGGCAGGACTCGGCGAAAGTCATTAATACCTTGGCGCGCAATCTGACCAATAAGCTGCTGCACAAACCGACTACTCGCCTTAAGCAGGCCAGTGAAGAGGGGCGAGACAATACTATTGATGCCACTCATGAACTCTTTGACCTAAAGAAAAAATAACTATGAAAGCATCCATACTGGCCAAGCTTGACAGTCTCTCCGAACGCTATGAAGAAGTGGGCGCCCTGATGAGTGACCCGGATATTATCGGCGACCAGAATAAATTTCGCGAGCTGTCCAAGGAATATGCTGAACTTGAGCCAGTGGTGAAGTGTTATCTGAGTTTTCAGGAAGTGGTGAGCAATATCGACGAAGCCAAGGCCTTGGCCAAAGATTCCGATCCGGATATGCGTGCCATGGCTCAGGACGAACTCAAAGAGGGCGAGCAGCAGTTAGAGATGCTGGAGCTTGATTTGCAAAAGCTACTGTTGCCCAAAGATCCCAATGATCATAAAAATGTGTTTCTGGAAATCCGTGCTGGCACTGGTGGTGATGAAGCGGCCATTTTCTCCGGGGATCTATTCCGCATGTACAGCAAGTTTGCTGAAAATTGCCGTTGGAAGGTTGAAGTGATGAGCGAAAGCTCCGGCGACCATGGTGGCTACAAAGAAATTATTGCCCGCATTGTCGGCACTGGCGTTTATTCCCAGCTCAAGTTTGAGTCTGGTGCCCATCGCGTGCAGCGAGTGCCGGACACTGAATCACAGGGCAGAATCCACACTTCTGCCTGCACCGTGGCTATTATGCCCGAGCCCGATGCCCGGGATGCCATTGAAATTAACAAGGGCGATTTGCGGGTTGATACCTTTCGCGCCTCTGGTTCTGGCGGGCAGCATGTTAACAAAACCGATTCGGCCATCCGCTTGACCCATTTGCCCACCGGCATGGTGGTGGAATGTCAGGATGAGCGCTCTCAGCACAAAAACCGTGCCAAGGCCATGGCGGTACTGCAGGCGCGGCTGGATTCGGCCCAGGATGATGCTGCCGCCAAGGAGCAGTCCGAACAGCGCAAGAGTCTGGTTGGCAGCGGCGATCGCTCCGAGCGTATCCGCACCTACAACTTCCCTCAGGGTAGGGTCACAGATCATCGTATCAACCTGACTCTGTACAAACTTGCCGAGGTTATGGAAGGTTCTCTGGGGGACCTGGTGCAGCCATTGGTTAATGAATTCCAGGCCGAACAGTTGGCCAGTCTGGCCGACTAATGATCACCGTTACAGATCTTCTGGGGCGCAGTGCCGAGCTAAGTCCAGCCAGCGATAGCGCCCAGTTGGACACCGAACTGTTGCTCTGCCACAGCCTCAATGTAGACCGCACTTGGTTAAAAACCTGGCCCGACCATCAGCCCCAGCCGGCGGATATTGCCCAGTTTGAACTGCTATTTAAGCGGCGTCTGAATGGTGAGCCTGTGGCTTTTATTATTGGTACTCAGGGTTTTTGGAGTCTTGAACTCTGTGTTTCTCCCGATACATTAATCCCCCGCCCAGAGACAGAACTGCTGGTTGAAACCGCTCTGCAGCTGGATCTTCCCACTAACAGTCAGGTATTGGATCTGGGCACAGGTACAGGAGCCATTGCACTGGCGCTGGCGGCGGAGCAACCTCTCTGGCAGGTTACCGGAGTTGATATACAGCCCAAGGCCTTGGCATTGGCGGAGCGCAATCGGCAGCTGCATCAGCTCGATAATCTGAGTATTTATCAGAGTGACTGGTTTTCGGCTCTAGCCACAGCCAGACCGCAGCCCGAGACCGGATTTGATTTAATACTGAGCAACCCCCCTTATATAGAAGCAGATGACCAACATCTGTTCGAGGGTGATGTGCGGTTTGAGCCAGCCTCGGCTCTGGTTTCCGGTGTTGATGGTCTGGATGATTTAAGACTTGTTATTGGGCAGAGCTGCAGTTTTTTGCGGCAGGGTGGCTGGCTGATGGTAGAGCATGGTCACAACCAGGGGGCCGCAGTGAGAGAGCTGTTTAGCGCGGCTGGCTATCAATCTGTAGAGACCCGTGTCGATTACAATCGGCTTGATCGCATCAGTCTCGGCTGTTTGCCAAAATCCTATTGAGAGGCCCTGCGGATCTTGTCTTTAGAGACCAGATTCCAGCGGTAGAGCATCGCCAGGCTGGCGATGGATGACGCAATTATCAATCCCGCCCAAAATCCAAACACACCCATGGGCTCTCCCCAGTAGTCTGTCAGCGCCAAACTATAGGCGATAGGAAATGCGATGACCCAAAATGCGATAACCTGAATAATCAATGGTCCGCGGGCATCTTTATAACCCCGCAGCGCCCCGCTGCAGGACATTTGCAATGAGTCAAAGCAGCCCAGAGCAGCGGAGAAAAAGAACAGGCTGGCGGCAATAATCTGGACCTCAGCTTCCGGGCTGAACATCTCGGCAAAGTCATAGCGCAAAAGAATTTTTATACTGCCGAGAAGCATGGCCAGCAAGAACACCAATTTAAAACCAGTGATACAGATTTTTCTTGCCGCTACAGGGTCCAGCCGGCCCTGGGCATGGGACACCATAATGGTCAAAGCCTGACCCACCCCCAAAGGAACCATATAGGCCAGTGAATCCAGATTGTTGGTGATGGCATGGGCACCGAGTACATTGGCCCCCAGATGGGCGATCAGCATAGGGATAATGGCAAAAAATCCCACCTCAGCGGCAATTGTTAAGGAGATGGGAATACCCAGACGCAAGATGTCGCCGATAGCCGCAGAGCTTGGTGCTGAAAACTGCCCGTACAGTTGCAGGTGCTTTAGATTATTGGCCCGACGACCATAGATAATCATGGCCAACAATAAAAACACCATTACCACAGTGGTTGCCCAGGCGGCCCCTATGCCGCCCATAGGGGTAAAACCGAGTTTGCCGAATACCAGAATATAATCGAGAATGCCATTGAGGACAAAGGCCAGACAGTTAAACACCATCACCGGCCTTATATCGCCGATCCCTTCAAATGTAGCGCGAAAGGCGAAAAAAGCCGGAAACATAAAACCGGTAATCAGATAGGGCAGCAGATAGCCCCGGGCAATGCGATAGACCTCTGGAGAAATATCCAGACGGCCAAGCAGAAAGACTCCCAGCAGTATTGCACCACAGACAATCACACCCATAGGCAACGCCAGCCACAGGCCCTGCTGAAACTGAAAGCGCACGCGATCAGTTTTTCCCGCGCCCCAGAAATTGCCAATAATCGGACTGTTGCCAATCATAATGCCGATGACCAGCAGATTGATCATCGCCCAGATACTGCCACCGAGCTGCAGTGCCGCCAGGTCATCGGCGCTGACCTGCCCGGCCATATAAATATCGGTCACAGTCATGCCGACCACAGCAATCTGACCAAGCATCAATGGTCCCGCGAGGCGCAAGAGGACGCCAGCGTCTTGCACAAATGTTGGGGGTTTAGCGGTAGTTGACATGCTGGGCTACTATTCTTGTGACTCGCCATTTTGGGTTAATGGGATTGGCAAAGAAAGAAAAATTTGCATGCAATTGACAGGGTCGGGCAGATAGCTTGTTAAATCAGGAATTTTTTCCCGGCACTGGGCTCTAACTCGCGGTAAACAGCATCATCAATCAAATTTATTTGCAAAGGGAATTGTCTATGCAGGCGCTAGTTGGTTTATTTTATCTATTTGTCGAAAAATTAAAATCTATTGAGTGGCTGGGCCCCTTGGCCCTGCGTCTTTATCTGGCACCCATATTTATTGGCGTTGGCGCTCACAAGTTTGCTCATTTTGAAGATATGGTGGCCTGGTTTGGCAACCCGGATTGGGGACTTGGGTTGCCGGCACCAACATTAATGGTGTTTCTCGCTGCCAGTGCAGAGCTGCTCGGCGGTTTTGCTTTGCTACTTGGTCTGGCGACTCGCCTTGCGGTGATACCGCTGATAATGACCATGGTGGTCGCTGCAGGCACAGCTCATTGGGACAATGGCTGGTTTGCTATTGCCCCGGGGGACCCTGAAACCAGTACCGCCTCTGTGTTGGCCGCGGTGGGTATTCCCGCCGCCGAGAGCAGTCTGCAAAATAGCCTCGAAGTGGGTCGTCGCGTCAGTGCGGCAAAAAGCATTTTGCGCGAGCATGGCAATTACAGCTGGCTGACAGAGAAAGGCAGTTTTGTGGTGCTTAACAACGGAATCGAGTTTGCCGCGACCTATTTAATTATGTTGCTGAGTCTGCTGTTTACCGGTGGCGGGCGCTGGGTCAGTCTGGACTATTGGTTTGCTCGTTATCTGCGCAGATCTTCTGCTAGCTAAAACCTGTACTGTTTATTTGTAACCAGCGCTGAAGTTCGCTTCAGCGTTGTGCTTTTTAGTTGTGCAGGTTAACTATGTTTTAGCTGCCTTCCATTCAGGATATAGCTACATTTATTCTTTGCAGCGATTTTCTATCAATTCTGCTACACTCCGCGCCCATATTGGTCAGGGCTATTTGTTAAAAAATGTCCCTGGGCAGCAAATTATGAACAATACTGTGGCGATTACTTTGACTGAAAATAACTCTGTATCTGAGGCTGTATCTCCGACGGCAAACAACGAGCCGGAAAATAATAGCGATAAACCAAAAGCACCCCGCCGCAAACGGGGTTCTGGTCGCGGGGGCAATAGCTGGGATATTTCCAAGTTTGTGGTTGAGCCTGTTGAAGGTAAAACCAGATTTCATGATTTTGATCTGCCAGCACCGCTAATGCAGGGGATCCAGAGTACCGGCTTTGAATACTGCACACCGATTCAGGCGGCTTCATTGCCCCACACCTTAAATGGCCATGATATTGTTGGTAAGGCGCAGACCGGAACCGGTAAAACAGCGGCCTTTCTGATTAACACCATTACCGATCTGATCAAACACCCAATTGAAGACGAGCGCTTTATGGGTGAGGCCCGTGCATTGATTATGGCGCCGACCCGGGAGCTGGCTATTCAGATTGCCGATGATGCCACCCAGCTGGTTAAATACACGGATCTTAAAGTCCACTGTCTGGTGGGCGGAATGGATTACGGCAAACAGCTGCAAAGAATGCAAAAGCACCATTGCGATATATTGGTGGGTACCCCTGGTCGCCTGTTGGATTTTGCCAATAATCGCGACCTGTATTTAGATCAGGTTGAAGTGCTGGTTATCGATGAAGCTGATCGCATGCTGGATATGGGCTTTATTCCTCAGGTGCGCCGCTTGGTGCGCTTGACGCCAAAGCGGGAAGAGCGCCAGTCACTGCTGTTTTCTGCCACCTTTACCCCGGAAATATTACGTCTTTCAGAAACCTGGACCGATAATCCAGTGACTGTAGAGATTGGCGCCGAGCGCGTGGCGACCGATACAGTAGATCAGAAAATCTACATTACTACTGCCAGTGAAAAGTTTGCCCTGTTGAATAATATTCTGATCAATGATGATGTTGATAGCGTTATGGTCTTTGCCAACCGCAGAGATATCTGCCGCACATTGCATGAAAAGCTTAAGAAAAAGGGCTTTAAAGCAGGTCTGCTGTCGGGGGATGTACCGCAGAATAAGCGCATGCGTGCTCTGGACTCATTTAAGTCCGGCTCGTTGAAAGTGATGGTAGCTACAGATGTGGCTGGTCGCGGTATTCACGTTGATGGCATTAGTCATGTAATCAATTACACCTTGCCGGAAGAGCCAGAGGACTATGTTCACCGCATTGGCCGCACAGGTCGCGCCGGTAAAACCGGCACCTCAATCAGCTTTGCCTGTGAAGACGATGCATTCCTGCTGGAACCTATTGAAAAACTGCTCGATATGAAATTGCCTTGCACTATGCCTGAAGAACATCTTCTGGAGGAAGTACCTGCACTTAAACCTGCACCTGCTGCCAGGAAAAAAGCACCAGCGGCAAGTAGAGCCTCAGCGGATAAAGAGCCCTCAGCCAATAAAGAGCCCTCAGCCCCTAGCAATACAGAGCATGAACAAGAGGCTAAGTCTTAACCCCGTAATCCCGACACCACAACAATGTCCCGCCAATAACCGCTGCAGGCAATGCCAATAGATTTAGCAGCGGTATGGCCGAGGCCATCAATACCGTAAAGCCAAAGCCCATTCCCTGCCATCTTTTGCTGGCCCCAAGTGCAAGTAGCTGTTGGAAAGGAACCTGATCAGCTTCAGCGCCATAATCCAGATATTGAATCGATAGAGACCAGGCAGCCCAGGCTCCTGCAATCACAGGTGCCAGCAGATTGAGCAATGGCATAAAACTAATGATTAAAGTTACCAGAGCAACAGCTATGGTGCGCGGAATAAAGTAACCCAACAATTGCAGTTGGCGCACAAAGCTCTGCCAGGCAATCCGCAGTAATGATGTGTTCGATGGACTGTATCCTTCACCCCGTTCCATTATTAAAATCCGCTCCGCCACCACACCGTAAAATGGTGAGCCAATCAGATTGGCAAAAATTGTAAAGCTTAAGGCATAGATCACCATTGCCAGCCCGGCAAACAGTAGCCAGATAACCCATATCAGCCAGTGAAGCCATTCCGGCACCTGACTGATCAATTCCTCCAGCCACCCCCCTAACCACTGACCTGCGGCCAATGTAAGCGATGAGAATAGCAGGATATTGATTAATAGTGGGCTGAGTATCAGCCAGCGCACTTTGGAGTGCCAGAGTAGCTTTGCGCCCTGAAGCAGCAATGCTGGCCCACTGAGGCTACCTATGGGGTTTTGGTTTGCAGGATTCATAAATGAATGGCATTTGCGCAGTAATTTGTCTTGGGGCAAGAATAGCATCTATGCTTTGGTAATCTGTGATTAATTTGAGGATTGATAAATGGCCAAGCTGATAAAAATTGTTTTTGTGCTGGTTGTGGTGTTGGGTATTTTACTGGTGATGAACCTGGGCAGTGGCCTTAAAACAATGGTAGAGACTCTGGGGCCAGAAATCACCCAGTCCGAGGTTAGTCTCAGGCGCGCGGAGATTTCTTTATTTTCTGGCGAGGGCAGTTTCCATGATTTGGTGATTGGCAATCCCCAGGGTTTCGATACTCCCCGAGCGTTCTCTCTGGGCGAGATCAGTTTTAGTCTCAACAACGAGTCTCTGGCAACGGATATTATTGTTGTAGAGTCCCTGCGCATTGTGGCGCCAGAGGTGACCATGGAGTCTGCCCGGGGAGGCAGTAATCTAGACAGAATTGAACATAATATTGCCAGTTTTCTTGGCACTGGCGGTCAGGAGTCTACCGAGGCTGGCAAGAAAATTGTGATCAAGGATTTATTGATTACAGATGGCAAGCTGAAATATGCATTGGTAGGGGACGAAACTCTGGAGTTGCCATTGCCAGAGCTACATTTGACCAATATTGGTGAGCCCGGGCAGGGGCTGTCCATGGCAGAGGCCTCGGCAAAAATTATTGCGGCTATCTCCAAGGGCGCCAGCAAAACCGTTCTGAACTCCGGCTCGTTAAAAGATATAGGTGGTGATCTGGAAGGGCAGATCAAAGACAAGGCCAGCAAAATCAAAGGCCTGTTTAAGGGGCTTAAGACGCCTTAGTTGTGGCGCATCAACCGCTGTTTCTGACGGTTCCAGTCACGCTCTTTATCATCCATTCGCTTGTCATAGGCCACCTTGCCTTTGGCCAGCGCGATCTCGCATTTAATCAGATGACCTTTCCAGTAAAGGGCGGTGCAGACACAGGTGTGACCCTTCTGGTTGACCCCTTCCTCAAGCTTTTGCAGCTCCCGGTGGTTAAGCAGCAATTTTCTGGTGCGGGTGGGGTCGGTAACATAATGGGTTGAGGCAGCGGGCAATGGGGTAATGTTGGTGCCAATCAAAAAAGCTTCCCCATTTTTGATAAACACATAGGTGTCAGTCAGGTTAACCCTGCTCTCTCTAAGGCTTTTAACTTCCCAGCCTAGCAGCGACAGGCCGGCCTCAAAGGTCTCTTCGATAAAATAGTCGTGCTTGACCTTGCGGTTAAGGGCAATAGTGTTGGATTGTTGCTTGGGTTTCTTCTTGCTCATGGCCCAGATTATACGTGGGCGCTGGGCATTGTCATAAGGTATTCATAAACAACTGCGCAATTTCTCAAGTTTATTCGCTAGCCAGCTGTTGTGGGTTACAATTCAATCCATAAATACATGGGGTTTATTATGGCGTTACAACAAAAAGGAATGCATGGCACCTGGGTCAGCCGCTGGACATTTATTATGGCCGCCACAGGCTCGGCAGTGGGCCTGGGCAATATGTGGAAGTTTCCCTATGTTGCGGGTAGCAACGGAGGCGGCGCCTTCGTGTTGATGTATCTGGCCTGCATTCTGCTGATTGGTGTCCCAGTGATGATGGCCGAGGTAATGATTGGCCGCCATGGTCGCAAGAGCCCGATTAATTCGATGCGTGATGCTGTCGATGACAGTGGGGCAGATCCTCGATGGGGCTATGTCGGCTGGATGGGGGTGGCTGCAGGCATGCTGATCCTGTCGTTTTATGCGGTTATTGCTGGCTGGGCGCTGGATTATATTTTTGAAGTGGCATCGGGTAATTTAATTGGCGTCAACGGGGCATCAGCTGGTGCAGTGTTTGATCAGTTGCTCAATGACCCCGGTCGCCTGGTGCTCTGGCAAACGGTGTTTATGTTGCTCTGTGTCGGCGTTGTGGTCGGCGGTGTAAAGCGGGGCCTGGGTGTTGCGGTAGAGATCCTGATGCCACTGCTGTTTGTGATGATGTTGATATTGCTGGGCTTTGCTGTTGTAAAAGGTAATTTTAGCGCTGCTTGGGCTTTCCTGTTTAGTTTCAATTTTGAGGCTCTGAGTTGGCGGGCTGTACTTGAGGCGATGGGTCAGGCGTTCTTTACCCTGAGTATAGGTATGGGGGCCATTATGGCCTACGGTGCCTACATGCCTCAGAATGCCAATATAGGTAAAACTATTCTGGTGGTGGCCTTCTTTGATAGCTCTGTGGCGATTATCTCCGGTCTGATTATCTTCTCCATTGTGTTTGCGACTCAGGGTGTTGAACCCAGTGCCGGCCCTGGACTAATGTTTATCAGCCTGCCGGTTGCTTTTGGTGCCATGCCTGGGGGTGTGTTGATTGGCTCGATTTTCTTTGTGCTGGTGTCTATTGCGGCTTGGAGTTCGGCGATATCACTGCTTGAACCCTGTGTGGCTTGGTTGATAGAGACAAAGAATATGGGCCGTATTACAGCCAACCTGTTGCTGGCAGGGTTTGCCTGGCTGCTGGGTCTGGGTTCTGTGTTCTCATTTAATATTTGGTCTGAATACAAGCTGGCTGATTTTACCTTCTTTGATTTCCTCGATTTCCTGACTGCCAATATTATGTTGCCGCTGTCTGGTCTGATGATCGCTCTGTTTGTAGGTTTTGTAATGAAAGAAGAGGCGGTCAACGCTGAGTTAGAGGGAACCCCCAGCCTGGTAGCTGAATTTTGGCGCACCACGTTGCGTTACATAGCACCTGTTGCCATTGCCGCGGTTTTTGTTATGGGTATTTACGATAAATTTTTGTCTTAGGTTGTTTTTGAATGACGGTTATTTCTCGCTCGGCACTGGTCATGCACTCTGCACAGGCTATGTATGATCTGGTCAATGATGTGGCCAGCTACCCACAATTTATGGATGGCTGTGCGGCGGTTGAGGTGTTTGAGCATACAGAGCAGACTATGCTGGCGCGGCTGGATTTAAAGAAAGCTGGTGTGCAGATCAGTTTAATGACCCGCAATAGCTTGCAGTCCCCCCGGCAGATTGAGATGCATTTGGAAGACGGGCCATTTAAAAAACTCAAAGGGCTGTGGCTGTTTAAGCCCCTAACCGAAGAGGCCTGCAAGGTATCTTTGGATCTGGAGTTTGAATTTAGCAGCAGAGGTATGGGGCTGGCGGCCTCTAACTTGTTTGCTGGCGTGGCTAATAATTTGGTGGACTCGCTGTGTCAGCGAGCCGATAGAGTGTTTTTGGAGCAGAGCAATGACTGAGTTAATCAATGTGGAAGTGGCCTACGCGCTGCCACAAAAACAGATGTTGAAAGCACTCACCGTGGCTTCTGGCACCACTGCTCTGCAGGCGATAGAACAGTCCGGTATTTTGCAGGATTTCCCGGAGATCGATACAAATAGCGACAGTATTGGTGTTTTTTCGCAGGTTTTAGGCACAAAGGGCTTGGCTGAGCCTGCTGTTTACCAGCTGCAGCCAATGGATAGAGTAGAGATTTATCGCCCGCTGATTGCCGACCCCAAAGAAGTGCGTCGCCGCCGTGCCGAGGAGGCCAAAGCAAAGCGCGACCAGGGCTAGATATTTGCGCCTGGTCTAGCGTTCTTCTGCGATCGCTGAGCTGGGCAGATAATCCCCGGTCATGCGTTCCAGATTGCCTTCGCTATCAAAGTAGATGGTGACACGCTCTTCGGTTTTTCTACCTGCCGAGGTCACTCTGCTGTAAAAATAATCCCAGCGCTTCTGATTGAAGGTATCAATCACCAGTGGAGTGCCCAATACAAACTGTACCTGTGACATGCTCATGCCTGGGCGCAACTTATCTATCATCTCCTGATCAACAATATTGCCCTGTTGAATGTCGACTTTGTGAACCCCGGGAAACTTCAGCCAGGAGCAGCCAGTAGACAGTAGAGAAAAGGTAATCAGGCAGATAATTGTTAATCGCATCGATGGGCTTCCAGTTGGTTGCGCGAACAGGGATAATACCTAATGATGACAACATAGAGAAGAGGTAAGCATGACTACGGAAGATCAGGAACTGAAAAAGGCAGGTCTCAAGGTCACATTACCCAGGGTCAAAATTCTGCAGATGCTGGAAAACAGCCCGGATCGCCATATGACCGCCGAAGATATTTATCAGTTGTTGCGCGATGCTGGTGAGGATGTGGGCATTGCAACTGTATACCGGGTACTCACCCAGTTCGAAGTGGCTGGTCTGATTGAGCGACATAATTTTGATAATGGGCCAGCGGTCTATGAACTGGATCGCGGTGAGCATCACGATCACATGGTCTGCACAGAGACCGGAGCAGTGATTGAATTCCACGACGCTGAAATTGAAAAAATCCAGGAGCAAATTGCCGAGCAAAAAGGCTATGAGCTGGTTGGACACAACCTGGTTTTGTACGTCAAACCAAAAGCCTGATAAACCAGGCACAGAATAATAATAAGAAGACAATATGACTCTGCAGCAACTCGAAGACTTTTTTAATGCCTGGGCCGATATGATGTGGAGTACACCATTGGTGGTACTGCTGGTGGGTGGCGGCCTGTTCTTTATGTTCTATTCCCGCTTTCGCCCCTACAGATATTTTGGCCATGCCATCAATCTACTCAGGGGCAAGCTCGATGACCCCAATGATCCCGGACGTATCCCCCATGCTCAAGCCCTGTCCACGGCACTCTCGGGCACCATTGGTCTGGGTAATATTGCCGGTGTGGCTATTGCCATCAGTATCGGTGGCCCCGGCGCGGTGTTCTGGATGTGGGTGACGGCCATTGTTGGGGTAGCCACCAAATTCTACACTGCCTCCCTGGCCGTGATGTATCGCAGTGAGGGCTCCGACGGCACCCTGCACGGCGGCCCTATGTACGTGATTATGGAAGGCATGGGCAAACGCTGGTATCCATTGGCGGCGCTGTTTGCTGTGGCCTGCCTGATCGGTGCACTGCCTATTTTTCAGGCCAATCAGTTTATCCAGCTGTTGCGGGATGTGATTGCCATTCCTGCGGGCTGGGCTACCAGCGAGTCCCATTTTGGCTTTGATCTGGCGGCCAGTTCAGTGGTTGCGCTGCTGGTGGCGATGGTGGTGATTGGCCGTATTGAGCGTATCGGTAAACTGACGGTGCGCCTGGTCCCATCCATGGTGCTTTTATATCTGTTTATGACCATTACCGTGATGTTCAATTATGCGGCGGAGATTCCCGCCACTTTGCTGTTAATCGTTACCGATGCCTTCACTGGTGCGGCTGCTGCCGGAGGCTCAATTGGTGCTGTGATTATGATCGGTGTGCGCCGCGGTGCATTTTCCAATGAGGCTGGTATAGGCACCGAGTCCATGGCCCATGGTGCGGCAAAAACCGCTGAGCCCATTCGCGAAGGTGTTGTGGCTATGGTGGGCCCGGTCATTGATACCTTGCTGGTCTGTACCTGCACGGCATTGATTATTTTGCTGACCGGTGTGTGGCAGACCGAAACTGGTGTGACCGGAGTGACCTTAACTGCACGGGCCATTGAGCAGGTATTCCCGGTGATGGGTATGTATCTGTTACTGCTAATGGTGGGGCTGCTGAGTTTTAGCACCATGGTTACCATGTGGTTCTACGGGGTGAAATGCATGGGCTTTTTGCTCGGTGCTGATCGCCAGTACTGGTACACGCCAATTTATCTGGCACTCCTATTGGCCGGTGCTGTGGTATCCATGGATATTGTTAATGGGCTGATTCTGGCGACCTACGCCACCATGGCAATTCCAACAATGATCTCGGCGCTGTATCTGGCACCCAAGGTCAATCAGGCGGCGAAAACCTATTTTGCCCGGCTGGATAAGGGCAAATAACCCAGAGAAAACTATTTGTTTTATAGCATTTTGGTCTAGTCTTAAAATCAGGTTGAAGAAGGTAGGGAAAACCTTCGTAGTTTCAATAACTTACCACCTGACAATCGAATGACTAATCAATAACAAGGAAGTTGCTATGAAACGTATTGTGATCTGTGCCGACGGCACCTGGAATCGACCTGAGAAAGATCCGCAAGACCAGCCTACCAATGTTTTAAAATTAGCCCGTGCGGTCAAACCCGTGGCCAGCGATGGCATTGCCCAGCAGGTTTTCTACGACTGGGGTCTGGGCTCCTATCATGATGGAGCAGTGGCTGGCACCACCGGCCGTGGCATCAACAAAAATATTATGGATAACTACCGCTACCTGGTGCAGAACTATGCCCCTGGTGATGAAATATATCTGTTTGGTTTTAGCCGCGGATCCTACACTGTACGCAGTCTCTGCGGCCTGATTAACAACTGTGGGATTCTTAAGCGTCCGGACGCCCGGCTGATAGAATCTGCTTTTAGCCATTACAAAAAATCCGGTCCGGCGTTTCGTCCCGGCGGTGAAAAATCCAAAGCTTTTAGAGTGGCCCATTCTCATCCCAATCGCACCATCAAGTTTGTCGGTGTCTGGGATACGGTTGGGGCTCTGGGCATTCCTTTTTCATTTTTGGGGCTAATGGATCGGGATGATGAATTTTATGACACCAAAATGGGGGACAATATTTCTATTGCCCGCCATGCTCTGGCCATTGACGAGTTGCGCTCGGATTTTGAGCCCACTATATGGCAGGATCGGGAGCATATGGATCTGCAGCAGGTGTGGTTTGCCGGGGTGCATAGCAATGTAGGTGGCAGTTATGCCCCGGACGCTGATGGTGGTGTGTTGTCGGATATTCCTATGGACTGGATTAGAAAGGAAGCCAAGGCTGCGGGACTGCACCTTGAAGCCCATATGGTGCAGGGGTTAAAACCAGTGCCAACGGCTACATTGCATCAGTCGCGCAAGCATATTTTCCGCTCCAAGCGACCCTTTCACCGGCCCATAGACCATGGCCATGGGCCGGTGTTAATACACAGGTCGGTGAAACAACGCTGGGAGGCGGATGCCAAATACAGGCCGAAGAATCTGCTGAGTTATTTAGCGGACCACAATGGCCAGTGGCCCGCTCTTATTGGCTAGGGTTTAAAGCAGCTTCTCTATAGATTTGGCCAGATCCGCTGGTTTGGTGATGGTGGCAAAACGATCTGTCACCTGACCTTCGCGATCAACCAGAAACTTGGTGAAGTTCCATTTGATATTGTTGTTAAACAGACCGCCGGCCTGCTTGGTCAGATAGCTGTACAACGGGTGTCGCCCGGCACCATTGACTTCAATTTTACCCATTACTGGAAAGCTCAGGCCATAGTTCATCTGGCAGAATTCCTGCACCTCTGCATTAGTACCTGGCTCCTGGCCGCGGAACTGATTGCAGGGCAGAGCAATAATCACCAGACCGCGCTCGGCATAGGTATCGTGCAATTTCTGCAGTCCTTCATACTGAGGGGTAAAGCCACATTTACTGGCAGTGTTGACGATCAGCACTACCTTGCCCCTGTAGGCGTCCAGTGCCTGCTCATCTCCGCTGCTGGTGGGTACCGAAAAGTCGTAGATGGAATCTGGCTGAGACATATTTTTACCTTATTGTTATTGGTTATTTAAAGCAGTGTTCTGGCGCTGGAAAAGTACCGGAGCGAACCTCATTGCCATAGGCAATAATGGCCTCCTGAATACTGGCGTTTTGATCGAGGAAATTCTTGGAAAACTTGGGCAGGCGCTGGGAAATGCCGAGCATATCCTGCAGCACCAGTACCTGAGCATCTGTATCCGGGCCAGCGCCAATACCTATAACCGGAATATGCAGTGCCTGGGATAATTCCCGGCCAAGCGAGGAGGGCACACATTCAACAACAATCAGGTCAGCACCGGCTTCTTCCAATACCTGAGCTTCGGCAATCATCTGCTGGGCCGACTCTTCTTCCTTGCCCTGAACCTTATAGCCACCCAGTTTGTGTACCGACTGGGGTGTCAGGCCAACATGGCCGCACACGGGGATACCGCGCTCGGTGAGCATATAAATGGTCTCTGCCAGCCATTCTCCACCCTCAAGTTTGACCATCTGGGCGCCAGCCTGCATCAGGATGGCGGCATTGTCCATGGCCTGGCTTTCGCTGGCGTAGGACATAAATGGCATATCAGTCATCAGCAATGTGCGGCTGTTGCCCCGTTTAACGATTTCGGTGTGATAGGCCATTTCATCCACAGTTACCGGGATAGTGCTGTCGCGCCCCTGAATCACATTGCCCAGAGAATCCCCCACAAGGGTCACTTCAATACCTGCGGTTTCTATCATGCGGGAAAAGGTATAGTCGTAGGCAGTGATAACAGCAAATTTTTCGCCCGCCGCTTTTATGGCATTAAGGTTGCTGATGGTAGTGGTTTTCATGGCGTGAATTAGCCTCAATCTGGTGGCAGGGACGCTACGTTACTGGGTTTCGTAGCTGATAACAAGTTGCCTGGTATCAAGCTTATTGGATTGGTTGTGGGTTGTAGTAATGGCGTCCGGTTTTGGTCTGCAGTATATATTTCACCAGATTATGGTAATCCAGATCGCCATCGGCGAGATTAATCTCACTGGTATTTACGATCAGTAACGGACTGTCGTCGTAATGGTAGAAAAACTGCGTATAGGCGTCATTGAGCTGTTGCAGGTAGGACTGCTCTATAGGGCGCTCAATGATATTGCCACGCCGCTGCACGCGCTCATAGAGGGTCTCGGTCGGAGCCTGCAGGTAGATCACCAGGTCGGGTTTAGGCAGATCTTCAATAATATTATCATAGACGGTTTGATAGAGACGATACTCGTCGTTGTCCAGGGTAATGCGGGCAAATAACGGGTCTTTTTCAATCAAAAAGTCCGAGATGCGCACCTGCTGAAAAATATCCCCCTGACGCAAATCCTGAAGTTTGCGCATGCGCTGGAATAAAAAATACAGCTGAGTTGGCAGAGCATTGCTGCGCCGATCTTGATAAAAGCGCTCCAGAAAAGGGTTTGTCTCAGCCTCTTCGAGCAATGTTTCATAATTAAAGGAGTCAGCCAGACGCTTGGCTAATGTGGTTTTGCCTATGCCTATAGGGCCTTCTATGGCGATATAACTGGGAATTGTAGCAAGGGATAAATCCAGATTAAGCTCATTGACCAAGGCTGGTTCCACAGAAGTCTCCAAACACCAAATTTATTCTCACAGCTGCTCTGGGCGGTGTGAAAGTTATAGCTTGACGATACCTTGCATTGAGCAGTTTGCCAATAGCGCGGCGATATTTTCGCCATTTGGCAGGCTCAGCTGTGGTTCTATCTCGGTCAATGGTGCCAGCACAAAGCCGCGCTCGCGCATGCGCGGGTGGGGCAGAGTCAGACGATCACAATCTTGCACCAGCTGGTTATACAGCAAAATATCCAAATCCAGAGTTCTGGCTCCCCAGCGGATATTGCGTACCCGGCCCTGCTGCTGCTCAATGGATTGCAAATAATCCAATAGCTGCAATGGGGTCAGCTGGGTTTCAAGCTTGGCTGCGGCATTAATATAATCCGCCTGCTCCCCGGGGCCTATGGGTGGCGTCTGGTAGAAGCTGGATACTGTGACAAGGTTTATTTGCCTGTGTGAAGACAGGCTGTTCAGGGCTTTGTTGAGCTGTGCCTGGGGCGCGACTATGTGGCCATCGACATTGTCACTGAGATTGCTACCCAGCCCTATATAAGCCAGAGCCATTAGTCGACTCTGGGTTTTCTTGGTTTTCTGCGCTTGCGATTGCGTCCGGGTTCACCGAGCGCTTTGGACATTTGATGTTGTTTTTCTTCGTCGGCATTCTGGTAGGCAGTCCACCAGTCTCCCAGACCGCTGAGTTCCTCTCCAGCCTGTTCCCGGAGCAGCACAAAGTCATAGGCGGCACGAAAACGTGGATGTTCGACAAGGCGCTTGGCTCTGTGACCGCCGCGGCGGGGCAGAAGCAGCTGTAAATCCCATATCTCACGCATGGGCATGGTAAAGCGTTTGGGAATAGCGGTAATTGGGATCTGTTTGGCGATCACTTCGCCCGCAGCTTTGCTCAGGGCGTAGGCTGGGCTATTGCCCCGGTCGCGATAGCGAGAGGCCAATTGCTGCACCGATGGCCACAGCAGAGCTGCATAGATAAAGGCTGGAGTAACCCGCTTGTTGCTGCGAATGCGCAGGTCAGTATTGGTAAAGGCCTGCTCAATAAGCTTGCCAGTCAGGCTGTTTCGATCTTTCATCATGGCGCTGACCTGGGGGGCAATATAGTCAAACAGGCCATATTCGTAGAGCAGCCAGAATGTGGCCAGGCCCTGTCCGCTCATAAACAGTTTTAAGGTTTCATCAAACAGGCGCGGTGGCGATACATGTTCGAGATTGGCCGCCAGCTTGCGCATCGGCTTTTCAGTGACAGGGTCAATGCTGAATCCCAGTTTAGCGGCAAAGCGGGCTACCCGCAGCAGGCGCACAGGATCTTCACGGAATCTGGTGGCAGGGTCGCCCATTATGCGGATAATACGGTCGTCAATATCCTCGAGACCATCAGCGAAATCATGGATGCTGTTGTCGCTAGGGTCGTAGTACAGGGCATTGATAGTCAGATCACGGCGGCTGGCATCATCGCTGATGGAGCCAAATACATTATCCCTGGTGAGCACACCGGAATCAGCTTGCTGGCGTCTGCTGCCACCTTTTTTATCCGTGCCTTTGCTTTCGTTGGAACGGAAGGTCGTGACCTCAATCAGCTCGCGGCCAAACTGCACATGCACAATTTGAAAGCGACGACCGATAATTCGTGAGCGCCTGAACAGAGGTTTGATCTCACCGGGCTTGGCATTGGTGGCGACATCGAAATCTTTGGGCTTGAGTCCCAGCAGCAGGTCGCGAACCGAGCCGCCTACCACATAGGCTTCATAGCCATTCTCCTGCAATACTTCGACGACTTTGCGCGCGTCTCTGCTAATCATTTTCGGCGACAGTGAGTGTTGGTCACTGGGCACGACTCTGTGCTCACCAACATTATGCTGGTGAGCGTCTTTGGAGAAAAATCTACTGATACGTTTCAGCATGAACAGCTTGCCGGTGGACTGTTGGGAAGGCGCAGTTTAACAGAGGATCACCAATTACGGGAGCATTGGATTGCGGATGCGTATACTTTGGACAATAAAAAAGGGATGTCTTTCGACAACCCCCCTCAATGGTTCTTCGAGCTTTAGCTCTGGGAACACTTTTCGCAATCCATCCAATTTTTATTATTCTTTATTGTTATTATTACTCAGAGACTAGCTCTGGTGCCTTTCATTCTAATCAGAATTTTTTTTGCTTCAAGCTAAATAACCAAATTTTTTTCTAATTCGTAGAAACAGAGTATTTTGTTACTTTTAGAAACAGCTTTTGGCAGAAACATATTCATCAGCGCATAAATCAGGCTTTTTTCCGACTGATACCCAGTTTGTTGCGTCGCTCCCACAGGGATTTACGGCTGATGCCCAGCTTTTGTGCCAGTGCAGTTTCACTCATATTTTCCTGGTTTTCCAGGACGAAGCTGGTGAAATAGTCTTCCAGAGAGAGTCCGGCTGGCCCATCAATAGCAGGGTTTGTGGTCATGCTCTTTTCGTCAGCAGATGGTTCATCATGGGTCTGGGGAGCGTCGCCCAGACCCAGCATATCGGGTTCTAGCAGCTCTCCGGTCTCCGCCAAAATGGCACCTTGATAGATTGTATTTTGCAGTTCCTGAACATTGCCCGGCCAGCTGTAATCCAGCAGAGCCTGCTTCGCCTCGCTCGACAGATTGATCTCCAGATTTAGTTCGCTACTGTACCTATCGATAAAATGTTCTATTAGAGCAGGTATATCCCCGGCCCGCTCGCGCAGCGTTGGCACTAGAATCTTGACCACATTGAGGCTGTAAAAGAGATCTTTACGGAAGCGCCCGGTTTGGGTGAGTACTCTGAGATCCTGCTCTACCGATGCAACAAAACGAAAATTTGCCTGCTGTATTGCTCTGAGTATCTGAGGCTGCATTGGGCCGGGAAGTTCGCAGATATTATTCAGGAACAATGTGCCTGAGCCGTCTTGTTCCAAAATCTGGGATAGTTCAGCACTGCTAACCGAAGCGCAGTTGATAGTGATAAAAGGCTGTCCTGCAAAGCTACTGCCCGCATGTATGGTCTCTGCAACAGTGCGCCTGCCTGTGCCATTTTCACCATGGATCAACACAGGGGCAGAAGTGGGCGCCGCTTTGTGTACAGTGCGCAGAATTTTCAGTATCTCCGGGCTATTGCCCATGAGTAACCTGTTGGGCTCTGGGCAAGCCTGCTTTGATTCCCCCAGTATACGCCGCACTGCATTGAGCATTTCGTCATGGTCAAAGGGTTTGGATACGTAGTCGGCTGCCCCCTGACGCATGGTATCAACAGCAGAGCGCAGGCTGGCATAGCTGGTCATAATCATTACTGGCACATTGCCCGCGGCCTTAATCAGGTCGGTGCCGGCGCTGCCCGGCAAGCGTAAATCACTGATGACCAGATCGAAGTCATTGAGATTAAATGACTGCTGTGCCGCTTTGACACTGATGGCTTCAGAGATGTTGAAATCGTGACGCTCAAGCAGCTTGCGCAGGGAGGTACGAATAATATCTTCGTCTTCAACAATAAGAATATGATGATTGTTCATGCTCATACTGCGGATGATAGGGGAAAACTGATGGTTGCAGTAGTGCCACATTGGCTATTTTCTGCAGGACTGCTGATGGAGATCTCAGCACCAAGACTTTTTACCAGATTAAACACCACCCAAAGCCCCAATCCAGTGCCGCTGCCTGGGTCTTTGCTGGTGACAAAGGGCTCAAAAAGGTGGCTCTGGAGGCTGTCCTCAATGCCAGTACCCTGATCGCTGACTTTGAGGTGAACATGTTTGTCAGTGCTGTCAGCGGTAATGCTGATAACGCCTCCCTGTGGGGATGCATCCCGGGCGTTGCTCAACAGATTGAGGAATATTTGCAGCAGCTGGTTGTAATCGCCATCAATGGTTAATTCCGGGTCGATGATTGATCTGAAATTGACGGCAATCGGCGAGGGACTCATGGTGAGCAATCTAAAGGCCTCTTCAGCCGCTCTCTGAAGCTCGATCTTTTGTCGGCTTTTGCTCAGGGCACTACCGCCTTTGGAAAAGCTGATCAATGACTGAACAATGCGATTGATACGCTGGGTCTGGGACAGGATTTGCTCTGCAGACTCGGCGATCTGACCGGTTTCAGTTTCATGCTGCAGATTCTGCGCGAGACAGGCAATACCAGTGACAGGGTTGCCAATTTCATGGGCAACCCCGGCTGCCAGGCGTCCAACTGAAGCCAGACGTTCATTGTCGATCGCTTTTTGGATAAGATTTATTGCTTTGGTGTTGTCTTCAATCAGCACAACAATATCTGTGTCCGGGTCAGGGTTAATATGCTGGGCTGATTTTTGCAGGCCGAACCAGCGCACTTGATCCCCGAATTCCAGGCGCAGTTCATCAAGCACTGTCGAATCACTGGCAATAAAGCTGCTAATGGCGCTGCCCCAGGGCTCTGGTAAGTCGTTGATAGAACTACCGGTCACAGTTTTGCTGTCCCAGCCGGTGTAGTCAGCCAGAGTTGTATTCCATTTAATAATTTCACCTGACTGGTCCACAGAGATAACCCCTATGGGCAGATTGTCGATAATTTCCCGGTGATGCATGCGCAGCTTGTTCAGTTCGCTGGCAATACCAGTGAGGCGGTCACCATGGATAGCCAGTGCAGATTCAATCAGATAGATATCATCTGGCTCATTGGCCGCGGGAATGGTCACAGGCAGGGATTTTTCCATAATCCGGTTTGCAGTCAGCACGCCGAAACGCATATTTAATGAGGCATTGATATTGTCGCGCAGCTGCCGCAGGGCAGAGGGTCTGACTTCGGCCTGATCAAATCCCAGATTATCCAGAGCTTTGGCAACTTCGCTGTCGGCGGCCTCCCCCAGAGACAGGCGCAGACTGGAGGTAATTTCGGCCACGGATTTCTGCGTGATTTCTACCCGGGCCGGGATATAGACATTGTCTATCATACACACTGCGGCAAAGGACTTCTGTTCGGCATCCATGGGCCCAAAGACACTGAATATTATGCAGACGGTAATATTGACCAGCAGTGCCTCAATGGCCCATATATTCCAGTTCTGCATGCCGAATTGAATGGTGGTGTCTGAAATAGGCAGTTGCCAGCTCCAGTCACCAAACAGCAGGGGCAATGCGATAGTTATTAGCCACAGGGAAATACCGGCCACCAGACCGCCGATAAATCCACGACGATTAACATTGGGTAGATATATGGCAGCAAGCATGCCCGGCGTTAGCTGTGCCAGTCCTGAAAATCCTGCCAGATAATAATCGGTGATGCTGCGGCTCTTAACCAACAGGCTCAATGCTGCGCAGAATACAATCAGACAGACTGCGATAAGGCCTTGTCGCTGCTTGAGCCAGGCGGATAACCGGGGCTGCAGATACAGCTTCTTGCTTGGCAGCAGAAAGCTGTTCATTAATATTTTTGACCAGATCAATATCAGGCTACAGGAAAATGACAGGCCCAGTAACATAATGCTGGCTGTTCCCAGACCAGCCACTGAGGGGTGACTGGTCAGCGCAGGCAGGTTGTACAGGTATTCCTGTAGTGGTGAAAACGACTGCACCGAAATACCAGCCCAGAGCAGAGGGAATACTGGAATACAGGCGAGTAATACCAGCAGTGGGTAGGCCCAGGAGGTCATCCCGGTCTGTCGCTCGGAAATATTATCTGATACCAGCAGGCTAAAATTAATTGGTGAGGCAAAGCTGGCGATCAGAAAAATAGTAAAAATGCTGTAGGACAGGTCCATACGCTTAACAATCTTGAGCTGCCCGCTATCAGCGACCCAGTTGTTCATTTCTCCCAGGGAGCCAAATATAGTCTCGATTGATGTCCAGGCAGAGAATCCCAGTGCCGGAAGCAGCAGCAGGCCCGCCGCTGTCATTATCCAGCCCAGATGATTGCTCGTGCCAACCTGAATTGAGCGCAGATTGATAGCTACAAGAGCAGCACTGATAAGCAGCAGCACCAACAGCTGGTAATCGTCGTTTAGCAGATAACTTGCGACTGCCTGAATGGCAGTAATCTGGGCCAGAATCAGTGGCAAGGTGGCGACTATAAGGCTGACGCAGGTAATCATGGCAACTGACTTGTTGCGAAATCTAAATGTCAGAAAATCTACTGGTGTGGCAAAGCGGATAATCTCATTGAGCCGGCGAATCGGCGCTAAAATAAGGGGTGATAGAACAAATACCAGACTAAAGCCCACCAGCGCCAGAATGATGCTGAAGCCGTAGCGCCCAGCCATTTCAATGGAGCCCATCGCCATAAACACTCCGGTGCCGGAAAATAGCCCCAGACTCAGAGCCAGATCTTTACTGCCGCGGCTAGTCCGTGCCGATAGCCATTTGGCCACCAGTGCGCCCAGCCCCAGCATAGCGGCGGTTATCAGTAGTATTTCAGGATTCATCTGGACCCCGGTGCCTGTAGGCAACATAGGCGGCAAATACAATCATGGCCCAGACCACAAAAGGTCTAAACCAATTGCCATCCGGCTCGATCGCCCATTGGGTGGCCATGGGGAAAACCACAATACAGAGCAGGAGTAAGGTTGCAACTAGGCGATAATTAAGCATGGGTCAACATCATGGGTGTGTTGGCAGCGCCACATATTTTCAGTAGGCCATCGATGGTATGCGCGCTTAACCTGCAAAGCAAATCAGTAACCCTCGGGAGCAGTGGTATTTTCTGGTCTAACACCCAATTGATGCCCCAGTTTATGGACATCCCAGTGGCTCAGAGCCCAGGCTAATATCTCGTCCACTGACTGATATTGCAGCTCATGAGGGGGCTCCTGGCGCAGCCAGTTGAGGGCCTGCCACAGGTTGTGTGACTCTCTGCCCACCTGCAGGCTGGCGGCATGGTTTTGCTTGCTGAGTTTTTGTCCCTCACCGTTTAGAGCAAGAGGTAGATGGGCATATTCAGGCTGCTGGTAGCCCAGACTTTGCTGTAGATAAATTTGCCGCGGTGTAGAGTCGAGCAGGTCTGCACCGCGCATTACCTGGCTGATGGACTGGAACTGATCATCGACCACTACGGCGAGCTGGTAGGAAAATAACTTATCCCGGCGCTGCAGTACAAAATCCCCCACCTCGCTGCTGAGCTGCTGCTGGTAATGGCCCATAATCTGGTCAACAAAACTGATTGTTGTATCCCGATCGCGGATAATCAGGCGCATGGCGCTGCCTGTTTTGCCCAGTTGCAGGTTGCGGCAATGGCCGTCATAGATGCCACCCAGGGCGCTGATACGTTGGCGATTACACTGGCAATGGTAGATCAGGCCCAGATCAGAGAGAGACTCCAGGGCTTCCCTGTAGCTCTCCAGCCTATTGCTCTGATACAGCACCGAGCTATCCCAGTGCAAACCGTGGTTATCCAGCTGCTGCAGTATCTCGTCGCTGGCACCACTCACTTCACGGGGTGGGTCCAGATCTTCCATGCGCACTAGCCATTGGCCTTGACCTTGGCGGGCCTGCAGATAGCTGGCGAGGGCACTAGTTAATGAGCCGAAGTGAAGTGGACCTGTGGGGGAGGGAGCAAAGCGACCGATATTGGTTAGCGCTGACATGGCTGGTAGTCGATCGTTGCGGCCCAGTGGCTGAGCCGCAGATCTCTGGATGGCTGGGATTAGCCTCCAGTAATTTGTCTTTCCTTGATTTCGTCGAGGGTCTTGCAGTCCACGCACAGATCGGCGGTAGGACGAGCCTCCAGTCGGCGGATGCCAATTTCGACACCGCACTGGTCGCAGAAGCCGTAATCGTCTTCTTCGACACGAACCAATGTTTTATCAATTTTCTTGATTAACTTGCGCTCGCGGTCGCGGGTGCGCAGCTCGAGGCTAAACTCTTCTTCCTGAGTGGCACGATCTGCCGGATCAGGGAAGTTTGCCGCTTCGTCCTTCATATGGCTCACGGTGCGGTCAACTTCTTCCATAAGCTCACGGCGCCAAGCCTTAAGGATCAGTTTGAAGTGATCGCGCTGATTCTCGTTCATATATTCCTCAGATTTTTTCTCCTTGTAGGGAGCTAAACCATGAAGAGTGGCTGCGCTAGTGGCAGGTTTTGTCTTTGTTTTTGCTGTTGCCATGCATAAGATCCGAAATTGATATGGGCCTAAAAACAGAACCCGCGTTTATAGAGATTTTAACGCCATTTATCAAGAGAAATTTGCACAAATTGACCCTCTTAATGTATCTCTACTGCAGTTATTTTAGACCATGGTTGCAAAATTTCCCCATCTACCCATACTTTGACAGGTTCAACATACCATTTTTATGACAGCAGACAATGAAAAATAATCCGCCATTTTATCCAGCGACCTTTATTAAGCGCTACAAGCGTTTCTTTGCCGACATACAGAATGAGCAGGGTCAGCTGATGACGCTGCACTGCCCCAACACAGGCTCAATGAAAAATTGCCAGGTTGAGGGCTCTCCGTGCTGGTATAGCCTTTCGGATAACCCCAAGCGGAAATTGCCCGGCACGTTGGAGATAGTCACGACCAGTCAGGGTAATCTGGCCGGAGTGAATACCGCAGTGCCAAATCATCTGGTGCGCGAAGCCATTGAGGCCGATCTGGTGCCCGAGTTGCAGGGCTACCAGCAGATTCGCTCTGAGGTGCGTTATGGCGAGGAAAAAAGCCGTATTGACCTGCTGTTAGAGGACCATAAGCTGGGACTCTGTTATGTGGAGGTTAAAAATGTGACCCTGGATATGGGTGCGGGTCTGGCCATGTTTCCCGATGCAGTGACCAGCCGTGGCGCCAAGCATCTGCGGGAGCTAATGACAATGGTCGCCGCAGGCCACCGAGCAGTGCTGTTTTTTTGTGTCCAATTGACTGGCGTTGAGCGCGTGGAGGTGGCCGCGGATATAGACCCTGCCTATGCCCAAACTATGGCTCAGGCTATAGCCGCCGGGGTAGAGGTGATGGCCTGGCGCACCAGTATTAGCGCTGACGAAATTGTACTTGAGCAGGCAATCAGCTGTCTTCAAGATCTGCCAGAGCCTGAGCTCTAAGATTGATTGGTGCTGCTGGCATAGGCTGATTGGCCGCCACATAGATACTGTCACCATCAATTCTCAGCTCCACCTGTTGCAGATGATCTCCAGTGCAGGGGCCTGCAATACATTCACCGCTGTCAATTTGAAACAGAGCTCCGTGGGATGAACATTGAATTAATGAGCCATCCAGATCGAGAAATTTCTCCGGCATCCAGTTGAGGGGTATGCCTAGGTGGGGGCAGCTATTCCAGTAGGCGCGCAGTTGGTTGTCCTGACGGATAGCGAACAGTTTACGCTGCTCAATCTCCAGTTCGATCGCCTGCATCTCTTCCAGTTCGCTGAGCTGGCACAGCAGTATTTCAGCCTCTACTCTGTTGCTACTATCCATATTTAAGCGCCTGAATGCGTTCTTCCAACGGAGGATGGGTCATAAATAATTTGCTGGTATTGCGTTTCCAACCGCTGGAAATACCAAATGCCGCCATGGTGTCTGGCATCTCATTGGCCACATGGGCTTGGGTTTCGGCGCGCAATTTTTCCAGTGCCCCTAGCATGGCAGTGCGACCCGCGAGATGTGCGCCAGCAGCATCGGCGCGAAACTCGCGCTGGCGGGAGAACCACATAACGATGGTAGAGGCCAGAATACCCAGCGCAATCTCTGCAACGATGGTAGTTACCCAGTATCCCAGCCCCAAGCCGCGATTGTTTTTCAGCACCACTCGATCGACAAAAAATCCAATCACCCGGGCGGCAAACATAACAAAGGTGTTAACCACACCCTGTACCAGGCTTAATGTAATCATATCACCATTGGCCACATGGCCAATTTCATGGGCCAGCACAGCGCGCACTTCATCGCGACTAAAGCGCTGCAGCAGTCCGGCACTCACTGCCACCAGAGCGTTATTTCTATTCCAGCCAGTGGCAAAAGCATTGGATTGCTGAGCCGGGAAAATACCCACTTCAGGCATGCCTATATCGGCTTTTTTAGACAGCTCTGCCACAGTCTGTACCAGCCAGCGCTCCTGTTCGGTCTGTGGTTGCTCAATAATCTGGGTGCCGCTGGAGCGTTTAGCCATAAATTTCGACAGTAGCAGGGAGACAAATGAACCGGCAAAACCAAATACTGCACAGAAAATCAGCAGCGCACTTAGGTTCAAATCAACGCCATTGTTGGCCAAAATACTTTCAACACCCAAGAGTCGCAGTGAAATGCTGGCGACAATAATGATGGCCAGGTTGGTGAGGAGAAATAACCCGATTCTGTACATGTTTTAGTCCTGTAATTGAAGATTATTGTTAGATGTGGGCAATTGGCGAAATTTCAACGATCGAATTTTTGCTTATTGCCCTGAGCGCGAGTATAAATACTGCTATATATACTGACTCTGAAACCCCCGATAGCAAAATGATTGAAACTGATCTGTTAACCGGCTCAACCGACAGCCATCTCGTTGATTTGAATGCATCCAGCAGCGATCATGCGGCTATGCTGGTGCACGGTCAAATTGTCGAACCATTATCAGAGCTTCAGGCCAGCGCTGCAACCGCGGGTTTCGATTTGAAACTCTGCAGTGGTTTTCGCAGTTTTGATCGGCAAGTGCATATCTGGAACAGTAAGCTATCTGGTTTGCGCCCCGTGCTGGATGAGTCTGGTGAGGCCATTGATCTTGAATTATTGAGTCCATGGCAACAGATCCAGGCGCTGTTGCGCTGGTCGGCACTGCCAGGCACGTCCCGCCATCACTGGGGCACAGATATGGATATCTTTGATGCCAATGCCATGCCGGTCGGATATCAGATTCAGCTTATCCCAGAGGAGGTTGAGGGTCAGGGTATCTTTGCTCCCATGCACGACTGGCTGGATACTGAGCTTGAGCGGTTTGGTTTTTACCGTCCCTATGCCACTGATCTAGGGGGAGTAGCCCCAGAGCGCTGGCATATAAGTTACCGTCCTCTGGCCGATATCTATGCCGGGCAGCTGACCGCGGAGCTGTTGAGACAGCGGTTAGAGGGTACAGAGCTACTGTTGCTGGATCATGTAGTTGAGCATCTCGATGAAATTATGCAGCGCTTTGTCAGGGTCGCATAGCAGGATTGATTTAAGGAATTTTGGATAATGCAAAAAGATGACCCAATCTGGGACATTATTGTTGAAGAAGCCCGGCAGGCCAGCATTGAAGAGCCGGTGCTGGCAGACTTTTTTAAAGCCTCAGTGCTGGATCAGCCTAATCTGGACGAGGCGCTGAGCTTTAATCTTGCCCGCCAGTTGTCTGGCCCAGCAGTGCCTGCAGCACAGATCGCGGAGGTGATTTTGCAGGCATTGCGGGCTGATGCCTCTATTGGCCGAAGTATCCGCCTGGATATCGAGGCGGCTTTTGAGCGGGACGCTGCCTGTGACCGTCATCTGACCCCGATCCTCTATTACAAAGGTTTTCAGGCATTGCAACTACAGCGGGTTTCCCATTGGCTGTGGCAGCAAGGTCGCGAGGTGCTAGCGCTGTTTTTGCAGAATCAGATCTCAGAGACATTTGCCGTGGATATACATCCCGGAGCCAAACTGGGCTCGGGTATTATGATCGATCACGCTACTGGTTTGGTTATAGGTGAGACAGCCGTGGTTGGCGATAATGTGTCTATTTTGCACTCGGTCACTCTGGGTGGCAGCGGTTGTCAGGGCGGCAATCGGCATCCCAAAATTGGCAATGGCGTGATGATATCTGCCGGTGCCAAAATTCTTGGCAATATCAGTATTGGTGAGGGGGTTAAGGTGGGTGCCGGCAGTTTGGTACTGGATCCTGTGCCTGCCCATGTCACTGTGGCTGGAGTGCCGGCAAAAATAGTGGGTACACCGAGAGAGGACAGCCCTGCACTGGAGATGGATCAGCGTCTGGATGCCGGACCTGAAAAGCTATAATGGCGCCTGCATCGGCGATGTCTTTGATTCTGTTTGAGAACGTCGAGCTGTTTATTCTGTGACTCAGTTGCGGTTGTGCTGAGCAAAAGGTTGTAATTCTCTAATAAATGTCCCAATACTTAGATCGTGCTGTAGTTGTAATTTCAGTCAGGGAGATTGAATATCATGGTCGAGGAACAGAATGTTGGGTCTGGCAGCGCCGCGGCGGAAAGAAGCGTCGTTGCTGACAAATATGATGTGCTGTTTCGTGGCAATCTTCAGGTCGGACAACTCATTGAGCAGGTAAAACCCCGTGTTGCCGAGCTTTTCAAGCTTGGCCCCGAGAAGCTGGAGCAATTGTTTGCTGCCCGGTTATCCTATCTCAAGCGCAATATAGATCTGGCGACGGCAAACAAGATTGTTGCCGCTATGGCCTCTGTTGGTGCCGAGGCGGAGATTCAGCCCGCGGCCCACAACAAACCCTCATTGTCCATGGCGCCACTGGGCTCTGATGTGCTGCCGAAAAAAAACGGCGAGCAAATTGCTGAGACTGCCCCTGTGGATCACAGCAAACTGGCAGGATTAGTGGCAGAGCCCCCGGGGACTGACGTGCTGGGGGCAGCCGAGAAGGCTGAGATTAAAGCTGTGGATATAGATGTGTCTCATCTCAGCCTTGAGGATTTATAGGCAGATATTGGCAAGGTGCATAATTTGCTTTTCCAGCAGAGTTTGTCGCCCCTCCGGGAAGCCCTTTAAAATAAAAACATTGCTGTCAAACAACACAAATCGGGCGATGGACGACAGCTGTTCAATATCATATTCGCTGCAGTGCAGACCAATAATACCCTCCTGCATTTTGTCGCCGAGCTGCGCTGACAGCTGTTTGAGAGCGGCCATGCCTTCGTCGTAGCTAAATAGCGGCACTGTGCTGAGATTGTCGCTGCACAGAGCCCAGTTAACTTCCAGATCAACGCCGAGTTTTAGAGACAGTCGCTCAAGCAACTGCTGCAGGCTGTAGACTGCCATCAGGCAGATTAACAAATGCTGCTTGGAGCATTGAGTCGAGCGAATGGTAAAGCAGATGGCACCGTTGGCGCCCTCAATGCGCTGGCCACCATAGAGCTCGATGGCTTTGGCAGTGCAGTAATCTATTTTTTCAAACAGCAACTCTAGATTTTCCTGATTGAGCTGATTGTTGAGGCGCTGACGATTTTTAATGGTGGCTGTCACCAGAGAATAATAATAGCCGCTGTTGTGATTATCATCAGCCTGCCCCGAGCTAGACAGCAGAGGCTGGATTTTGGCTTCCAGTCCAGCTAATTCATCATTGATCTGCTCACCGCCCCCGGGGAGTCGGTTGGTCAATATACGCAGTCGGCGGGCAAGCTGTTCGGAATATCTGTGGCAGCCATAGGTGCTGGCTGCGGTGAAAAGCAGCCACAGTAATAGCCAGCTGATCATCAGGTTATTGTACTGGCGATAGATTGGCTGACTGTCCAGCTCTATTACCAATGTACCGATCAATGTGTCCTGCAATTCTATATTGCGACTAAAACGTTCCGTGTTCTCTGGCTTGGGGCCACTTTTGGTGCTCTGCGAGATAAGGTTGTTGTCCACGCCTACAAGGCTGGCACTGTAGATGTTGGCTTCTTCAGTGGCGCCGGTTAGGGCCACCTGCACACTGATGCTGTCATTATTAAACAGCGGCGTGCGCACCAGTTCATCCAGACGGCTCAGGGCAGTGCGACTTTTATTGTCAATCAGAGAAGCCGAGAGCTCGCCGATTTGATTTGAGAGTATTAGAAAACTGGTTAACCCCAGTATCAGGCACAGGCACAATGTTGCGGCGGGCAGCTTTTTCGCGATGGAATAGCGACGGTGCATCCGGGGTTCCATTTGATAAAATTATTTTGCGCGTATTCTATCCTATTCCTGTAGCTTTTATATAATGGCAGCCTTTAAAACCATCATGGCTGTAATCTGTGAAAGAAATTCTACTGATAAATGTATCCGGAGAAGACAAACCCGGAGTGACCAGCACAGTGACAACATTGTTGTCGCAATTCGAGGTGACAGTGCTGGATATAGGTCAGGCGGTCATTCACGATCAGCTCAACCTGGCTATTCTGGCTGCAGTTCCCGCCGAGGCAGAGGTTGAGGATGTGACATCCGGGGTGCAGATCTGTCTGGCGCCCCTGGCTATGAGGGCAAAGTTTCTGCCGATCAGTGATGAGCGTTATCAGAACTGGGTTGAGCAGCAGGGCAAGCCGAGACATATAGTGACTTTGCTGGCCCGCAAAATTGATGCAATCCATCTGGCGCTGGTTGCCACCGTGTGCTCGGATTATCAGCTGAATATTGACAAGATTGTGCGTCTTTCAGGTCGGGTGCAACTTGATGACAGCGATAAATTAGGTCGTGCCTGTGTGGAGTTTTCTGTGCGTGGCGAAGCCGAGAATCCCCAGCAATTTAGAAACTCTCTTTTAGAACTGGCCAGCCAGCATGATATTGATATTGCCTATCAGGAGGACAATATCTATCGCCGCAATCGTCAGTTGGTGGTGTTTGATATGGACTCCACATTGATTGACGCAGAGGTGATTGATGAGCTGGCCATTGAGGCTGGTGTGGGTGAACAGGTGGCAGCTATTACCGAAGCTGCCATGCAGGGGCAGATTGATTTTAAACAGAGCTTTACCCAGCGTTTGGCCCTGCTAAAAGGTCTGGATGCAAGCGTGCTGCAATCTGTGGCAGAGCGATTAGAGCTCAATGAGGGCGCAGAGCATCTGCTAAAAATCCTTAAGCAACTGGGCTTTAAAACCGCCATTGTCTCCGGGGGGTTCACCTTTTTTGGCCGCTATTTGCAGACTATTCTGGGTGTCGACTATGTCTATGCCAATGAGCTGGATGTCGAAGATGGGTTGGTCACGGGCAATGTCAAAGGGGAGATTATCGATGGCCAGCGCAAGGCTGATCTGTTGCGTGAGCTGGCCGATAGAGAGGGGCTGGTGCTGGATCAGGTGATTGCCGTGGGTGACGGGGCCAATGATCTGCCCATGCTCAATATTGCTGGCCTGGGCATTGCGTTTAGAGCTAAGCCGCTGGTTAAGGCCTCGGCCAAGCAGTCAATTTCCAACTTGGGTTTGGACGGGATTCTCTATTTACTGGGCTACAGTGATAAGGATATTCATCTGCTGGATTAGCAGTTTATCGAGCAGCTGTAGGCTGCTTATGGATCTTCGGTAAAATCATATCCCATCTCGGCGGCAGGGGCCTGAATATAATGGCCCTGAATATATTGCACACCCTGTTGCCACAGTATGGGTAGCACATTGGCCTTTTCTACAAAGGGTACAATCACATCTACGCCGGTACCTGTCATGCCGCCCATCAGCTTCTGAAATTCGGCTTTGCCCTCGGCGCTCTGTTGCAGTTTCTCGACAATCAAGCGGTCAATTTTGACAAAGTCCACAGCCACCCGCTGCAGGGTGGTCAATGGATTAATCGCCAGTCCAAAGTTAGCAATGCTAATCTGCCCCTGCACTTTTTTCATTTCGTTAGAAATAGCGGCAGCCTGATTTAAATGTCGCACTGCATCGGTTTCGCGGAACTGAAAGATCAGCGCATTGGCGGGCAGCCGAGATTTATCCAGAGCCTGTTTTAGCCAGCTGAGAAATTCAGTATCAGAAAATGATTGCGGGCTAATATTAATAAATAGCTGCGTATTTGGGTTACTGCGGAGTTTGCTGGCAAGGGATACCAGCGCCTCATTGATCACCCAGCGATCCACTTCTGCGGCAATATCGGATTTAAATAAATTATTGATAAAGTCTTCGGGAATATCATCATTGGGCACCTCGCCACTGGTGCCCAGAATAACCTCGTAGTACTCCTTGCCAGTGCCTCCACTGCTCAGGGCTACAATGGGCTGATAGCGAATAGAGAACTGTTTGTCGTTGAGCAGCCGCCTGGCGGTGATGACTACAGCTTCATTTTGTGAGACTTCGTCAGAATGGATATCAGGGACAAAGAATCTGGCCCCATTGCCTGGGTTCTCCTCGCTGTGCAGCAGTTCAATAACCTGCTGGCTGCGCTCCAGAGCCCGCTCCACTGATGAGACATTCTCATTGAGCAAAGTGCCGCCAATAGATGTGGTCAGGGCAAAGGTTTCGCTATCAATATCAAACACTTCCTCGCTGGTCTGTCTGACTATATCTTCGGCGATCTGCAGTGCTTGCTCTTCACCAGTTTCCATTAGTACAACCACAAAGCAGTTTTCGCTGAGTCGACCGCATTCAAAATTTTGGGTAAACAGATTACCGATGTAGGTGACCAAGGAATGGGCAATTTTCTCTGCTTTGGCAATACCCAGATCCTCTTTTAGACTGTCAAAACTATCGATCTGAATGTTGAGCATTGCACTGTCCTGACCGGTTTGTACTGAATTGCTGATACCCCGGCTGATCATTTCATAGACCAGTTGGGGGGCAATAGCACTGAACTCTGTCGCTGTGGCTTCTTCGGTCTGATTGGTATTGGCGCTAAATAGCTTGTCTTTATTGATGGTGAATTGCAGTGAGGGTTCGCCATTGTACTGGATCTGGTTTATCTCTAGAAATGAGTCAGTCTCCTTACCCTGGGCGTCAACAATTTTTACCGCAGCTTCAAAGGGCACGATTTCCTGGCCAGCGTCCAGAGGCACCATATAGGCTTTGAGTTTTTCCCGATCTGTGTTGGCGATATTGTCGATAACCGGAAGGCAAAGTATCTCTTCGGTGTCGGAAAAACCAAACAGTGCGGCGCAGGCTTCATTGACATACACATAGGTGCCTTCCTGCACCACGGCAATGGGAAAGCGCGCAATATCCATCAAGTAGGCCGTGCGTTTTTCCGCCAGCGACAGCTTGCGCTCCCATTCTCTGGATTGTCGTCGCTCATTCACAGAGGCCAGGGCTCGAGTTACTACCTTAAGCAGATGCTGGTCTTGATCTTCAACCACAACATCCTCGGCCCCCAGCCGCAGTCCTTCAATTAATTTGCTGGGGTCGTAGCTGTCGTTGATAAGAATAACCGGGATATCTCGCTCGGCGCGACGGATGCGCTGAAAAATATTCTGGATAGGCAGTTGTTCGAAGTTCATTGGCGCAATCAGCAGATCCCAGTTGCGCATGGATAGGGATTTCTGCAGCTGCTCCTCATTGCTAGCGAGTTTTGCGTCGACCTGGTAATCGGCGCTGCGCAGAATGCTGATCAGCCGGTTGGCCTCATCATGGGACCTGTCGACGAGCAATATTTTCAGTAATTCGTCCTGGGGCATGGCTAGTAAATCGCTATTTTAAAATGAGAGAGATGTTCTGTGGTTTCAAGCTCTTCGAGCAAAATGGCGCTGTATTGGTGGCTGGCTGTCAGCAGTTGGATTTTGCCGCCTCGCTGATAGCGCAGAGCTGGACATAACAATGAGGTTTCCTGAGTAAAATCTGCGCTGGGGCTGAGAATGACCGCCTGCATAAAGTCGCCGTTGGTATTGTCGCTTCGCTTAAAGCTGCGAATAGCGGCAGCAGCGGAATATTTGGCAGGAAACTGAATGCCACAGATCACATTTAAAGAGGGTGTAATCTGTTTCCAGCGAACAATTCCTGCGGTCCAGCGCTGGCTAGTGCTGGTTTGCAGGGCAATGGTTTTACCTGGCTGCATGGCAGTCTGGTCTTCCATCAGCTCAACACAGGCCCCATTGAGGCTGGTATTGATTCTAAGACCCTGTAACGGATTGATTTTGCTTGTTTTTTTGTATGGCCCTGCAAACAGAACAGGGTCGTCCAGATTGCTGCCTGCCAGGCTTTTGGGTGTTCTATCGACCGTCAGAGGTTGCTTATTGGCGGGCTGCCCACAGAGTTCGAGAAAAGCGTCAAAGGACTCGGTTGCAGCCAGCATACAGACCGCTGAGTTGAGCCCACATGCTAGATTTACTCTAGCTCGATCGAGGATATGGGTTTCTCTGCGCGTAATTTTTTCGCCCCACTGGCGCGTCAGATCAACCAGTACACGGCGAGAAATGCGATCGGAGAACAGATTGTGATTCGATTTTTCCAGCAGACTATTGTTTAAAAACTTGACCAGGTTAAAGGTATCAAGAATAAAATTTTCCGGTTTCAGTGCTGTATTGTCGCTGTAGACCGGGCCCTGGTTGCTGGAGGTATCAACGACAAATAAACCGCCCCTTGAGCCTCTGTGCAGATCTGTCATCGATGCCCAGAAATCCAGCTCAGTGTAGATATAGTTTAATTCGTAGTTGGAGAAATGATTGGGCCTGGTGCAATTGATCAGCAGTAGCTTGAGATAAATATTATGGATGCTGCCGCTGTTTTCACTGCAGTGGTTCTTCTGATGCTGTATTTGCAACTCACAGGCAAGCAGATACAGGCCGTGCAGGTCGCGCCAGAAATAGTTGGGCCGCGCCATATAATGGGTCAGGCTATTGCGCTGTATCTGAGCTAGCAGTTGGCAGCTGCGCAGAATACTTTGACTGAGCTGCTCGCCGTCACTGTGCTCTTCGCGACCAAGCTTGATTACCAGAGATTTGTAGCCGCGATAAATCTGTCTGATCAGGGCCTGCCCCAGAGAAACCGCTTTGGCAGTATTCTGATTGAGTTGGGTATTGAGTAGTCTGTCGGTGCACTGGATCAGCTGGGGATAGATAGCCTCGAAAATGGCCAGTTTGCTGCTTGCATCTATATCCAGGTCAATAATCTGCGGCAGGGCCTGATACAGGTCGATGGCGGCCTGCACTGAGGTCTGCTCTGGTCGGTTAGCAACCCATTGCTGTGCAGTCTGCTCATTATCTATAGTTGGCGGCGTCTGCTTTTGTCTGAGGGGCTGAGCATTATCTGGACTGATCCTGTCCAGTAGTACGTCAATGCTTAGTTGCTGATCAGAAACCATAAAACCTCTATCGATCCTTGGGGGCTGTGCCTGCTGGATACCGATGCAGGCTGAATATAGTCTAGAGCTAGGGAAAGTGTAGACAACTTTATAACTCTGTATGGGTTGTTTCACTCCCGCTATGTCGACTGCTTCCCCCAAACTGGTAGATGGTTGCGCAAAATTGCGAAAAATAATCGGTACTTCAAATAATCGGTACTTCGGTTATCATGGGCGCCTTTAAAATATTCGAGACCCACAATCATGGCTAATTACTCCACCAATGAATTTCGCTCTGGCTTAAAACTAATGCTGGACGGAGATCCCTGCTCCATTCTGGAAAATGAATTTGTGAAGCCGGGCAAAGGGCAGGCCTTTAATCGGGTAAAGCTGCGCAACCTTAAAACGGGTCGCGTGCTGGAGAAAACCTTTAAGTCTGGTGAGAGTCTTGAGGGTGCTGATGTAATGGATATGGATATGCAGTATCTCTATAACGACGGCGACTTTTGGTACTTTATGGAGCCAGAGAGTTTTGAGCAGCACCAGGCTACTGAAAATGCAGTGGGCGAAGCTCTGCAATGGCTGAGCGAACAGGATATCTGCGTCGTGACCCTGTACAACGGTTCGCCACTGTCTGTGGTCCCCCCCAATCATGTTGAACTTGAGATCGTTGAAACTGATCCGGGACTGCGCGGTGATACCGCACAGGGTGGCAGCAAGCCGGCCAAGCTGGTGACCGGTGCAACCGTTAAAGTACCGCTGTTTTTAGATCAGGGCGATGTGGTTAAGGTAGATACTCGCACCGGTGAGTATCAGGGTCGAGTCAAGGACGCCTAGTTCAGGCCTGATTCTGTGAGGCTTTGTTCCGGTGGATAATTGGCAGTCAGGCAGCAGTCTGGCAATGTTGCAGGGTCGCGCAGAGCTGCTGTTGACCCTGCGGCAATTCTTTTTCCAGCGCTCTGTGATGGAGGTAGATGTGCCTGTTATGGCCCGTTCTTCCGTCACAGATATCAATATAGAAAGCATATCCGCTAAACCTTATGGTGGAAGTGGGTACTTACAAACATCCCCTGAATATTTTATGAAGCGCCTACTCTGCCAGGGCGCTGGTGATATTTTTTGTCTGGGAAAAGCCTTTCGCGATGGCGAGCAGGGTTGCCGTCACAACCCAGAGTTCAGTCTGTTGGAATGGTATCGCTGTGGCTGGGATGAACATCAATTGATGGACGAAATAGCCGAGTTGATCAGCCTGGTTTTTGCGGCCAGATCCTCTCAGCCCCTTGCCATTACCAAGTGCACCTATGGAAACTGTTTTAGCCAGACACTGGGTATTGATCCCCATGGGGTTGATTTAGCTGAGCTGCAAGAAAAAGCAGTGGCTGCCAGCTCAGAGAGCTGGGCTGGCGAGAGTCGTGCCAACTGTCTGGACCTGCTTTTTAGTCTGCTGGTCGAGCCCCAGTTGCCGCTAGGGTTAGTATTTGTCTATGACTACCCCGCCTGCCAGTCGGCTCTGGCGCAGCGCCATAACAATACTCAGGGACAGCAGGTCAGTCGCCGCTTTGAGGTGTTTTTAAATGGCATGGAGCTGGCTAATGGTTACTTTGAGCTAACCGACAGAGCGGAGCAGCAGCAGCGATTTGATGAGGATATTGCTCATCGTGTTGAAGCGGGCAAACCACAGATATCGGCGGACCGGCATTTGCTGGCGGCCCTTGAACATGGGATGCCAAGCTGTGCCGGTGTTGCTATGGGGGTGGACCGGTTGCTAATGCAGCTTGAGGGTGCCGATTCTATTGCTCAGGTGATGCCCTTTAGTTGGGATCGCTGCTAGCTGCACTTAAAGTAATGGTCCATCACCTTGCTTGGTTCATCAGTTTTGGTGTGACCGACCACCGCAGCAGGTACCCCGGCGACAATCGCATGGGCTGCCACTGGCTTTAATACCACACTGGATGCTGCCACCATAGCGCCTTCACCAATCTCAATATTGCCAAGTATTTTTGCGCCCGGGCCCAACAGCACTCCTTTGCGGATTTTGGGGTGGCGATCACCACTGACTTTGCCTGTTCCTCCCAGAGTTACCGACTGCATAATTGAAACACTGTCTTCAACCACGGCGGTTTCACCGATCACTAGCCCGGTTGCATGGTCAATCATAACCCCGGAGCCTATAACCGCCGCTGGGTGAATATCCACGGCAAACTTCAGGGAGCTGCGATATTGAATCAGCAGGGCCATAGAGCGATCGCCCTGCAACCACAGTTGGTGTGAGACTCTATAGGACTGCAGGGCCAAAAAACCTTTGTAGTACAGAAAAGGTGAGCTGTAGTTGCCGCAGGCGGAATCACGATCCACCGTCGCCTGAATATCGTTGGCTGCAGCCTCTATAATCTCGGGCCTGCACAGGATATCCGTCATAATTTTACGCAGCATACTGGCTGGTGTGGTGTCACTGGACAGCTTGCTGGCAAGGTGGAAGCTCAGGGCTGCTGCCATATCGCCATGGTTGAGGATATTGTTGTGCAAATACTCTGCAAGCACAGGTTCTGCCGCTGCGGCCTGTGTCGCTTCATCGACTATATGTTGCCAAACCTCAGTGGTCAGGCTGGTTGCTGTATTCGTAATCATTATTTTTTTGGGTCGCTGATTTTCCTCTATTCTGAGTTAGGCAGCTTCAATATGCCAGCCTGTTCTTGCAATACACCAGATATCCACAGATTGGGCGCCAGCTTTAAGCAGAGATGAGGTGGCAGCGCGAGCAGTGGCTCCGGTGGTAACCACATCATCAATTAGTGCCAGCCGCATGCCTGCGACAGGGGAGCTGTTTTTAACTTCAAAGGCATCAGCCATGTTGCGCAAGCGATCTTTTTTCCCCTGCAGATGCTGGGGCTTGGAGAAGCGGCTGCGATAGAGAATATCTGTCCGCACCAGACTGTTGTCGAGCAGTAAACTCAACCGTTGAGCGATGGTATGACTTTGGTTGAAGCCCCGGCGAACCTGAGATATCCAGTGTAGTGGCACAGGAATCAGTATTTTCGGCCGTTCCAGGGATTTGTAACTGTTATTTATAAAAGCGCCAAGCAACTGACTGAGCTGGATAAATTCCGGGGCATTAATATCGGTTTTTATAGGCTTGATCAGTCGATCCAGTGGTTGTCTGTATTGGAAGGGCGCTATGCAGCATCGAAATGGAGGGGGATTGTGCTGACAATCCGGGCAGATATTGTCACTTTGCAGAGGTGCAGCACATTGGCGGCATTGCTGAGTCAGCTGTGGTAACCCTGCCGCGCAGTCTGAACAGATAGCCTGATGTTTGCTGCTCAGATGTTCACTGCACAGGGCGCAATTGCCCGGTAAAAGAAGATTGCCCAGACGAGCTAGCTGTAGGCGCAGGCTTGCACTGTTAATGACAGACCTCCCTTGATACCAAATCCTTTTGCCAGCGGTGGCCCTAGCTCACTTTATGGGTCGGGTCGCTATCGTCCTCATCTTCATCTTCAATGCTATTGGCAGCATTGGGATGGCCTTTGCTTAGGTCATTGTCGTCCAGCCCATATTCCTCACTGAGAATGCCACCTGGTACCTTGGGCGCATAATCTCTGGGTGGTTGAATATCTTCGGCACTTATAAGAGGGTTGCCATCTTCGTCAACCAGAGATAGATCCGAGCCGCCGGCCTTGAGCAGCTGTCGGCCAATTTCAGGACTGGCCAGGCGGATTGCGCTGGTGGCGAGGTGCTCATGGATCTGACGGTAGCTCTGGGCCATATTAGTGGTCAGATGAGAGACGGTGACAAAGTGCTCTGTCACTTCCTGCTGATAGCGTTTTAGCTGTTGCTCACTGTGCTCAAGTTTCTTCTCGAGATCCCGCACAGAGGCATCGCCACTGGAGGATTTGCGTGAGTAAAGATGGCCGATGCCAGCGCCGATCAAAAAGCAGGCTGCCGCAATTAATACCATGGTCAATGTAGTCAATGTAATGCCCCCATCACTGTTAGCAGCTTTCCGTGCCTCGACATGTGCAAGGTTTTGCCGTTACCTGAGGTTATTGTAACGCAAAAATTGACCCTTGGCGCCGCAGAGTTTTGGTTGTAACCATTTAATTTGCTGGTTACAGTTCAATCTGTCGATTATTTCTCAAGCTGTTTATGCCGACTCCCAAGCTTCGCTACCAAAAAGACCTTAGCCGTGAAGGCTTTGTTGCCGACCCCGCTCAACAGCAGGCGGTCGAGCACCTGGAAGATTTGTATCAGCGCCTGTGTGCGCTGCACTGCCGCCCGGCCGCAGGAATACTGGGTGGTCTGCTACAAAAGTTTTCCAAAAAATCCATGCTGCCAGAAAAAGGTCTGTATTTTTGGGGTGGTGTGGGTCGTGGCAAGACCTATCTGATGGATAATTTTTACGAGAGCCTGCCCTTTGAGCATAAGATGCGCGTGCACTTTCATCGCTTTATGCGCCGTGTTCACGAGGATCTAAGGCTCTATGCCGGGCAGTCGGATCCGCTGCGCCAGGTGGCGGACAAAATTGCCGGTGAAACCTGCATCATCTGTTTTGACGAGTTCTTTGTCAGTGATATCACCGATGCCATGATCCTCGGACTATTGCTCGAGGAATTGTTTTCCCGCGGTGTTTGCCTGGTGGCCACTTCTAATATTGTTCCAGATGGCCTCTACGAGAACGGCTTGCAGCGGCAGCGCTTTTTGCCGGCTATAGCGCTGCTCAACCAGCACTGTCAGGTCGTCAATGTAGATGGTGGCATTGATCATCGTTTGCGGGCTCTGGAAAAGGCTGAGTTGTACCACTGCCCGTTGGATCAGCAGGCGGATGCCGCAGTTCAGGCGACTTTTGATAGCCTGGTGCCCGTGGAGGGGGAGATCAAGCGCGCCGTTGAACTGGAGGTGGAGGGCAGACCCATACCAGTTTTGATGCTGGCTGAGGATATAGTGTGGTTCGACTTTGCCGCTATTTGCGAGGGGCCGCGGAGTCAGAATGACTATATTGATATCGCCATGGAGTTCCATGCCGTGATGATTAGCAATATTCCCACGCTGGGCCCAACCAACGAAGATGCCGCCAGGCGTTTTATTAATCTGGTGGATGAGTTTTATGATCGCAGCGTAAAGCTGGCTCTGTCTGCAGCCCAGCCCCTGCATTTGCTCTATTCTGGCGGTCGTTTGGAGTTTGAATTCCAGCGTACTCAGAGCCGTTTATTGGAGATGCAGAGCCGTGAATATCTGGCTCGTCCCCATCGCCCCTAAAGAACCATATAAAAAAGTTAGTTTTTGCTTCAAGAAGCCCTTGTAATAGGGCACAGGGGTCATTACAATTCGCACCCTTTTTTGGGATCCCCCAAAAGCCAGGCAGGATAAGATGAAAACATATAGCGCAAAAGCAGAATCAGTAGAACGCGACTGGTACATCGTAGACGCAGAGGGCAAAACCCTCGGTCGTTTAGCGACCGAAGTTGCGACACGCTTACGTGGTAAGCACAAGCCAGAGTTTACTCCTCATGTTGACACCGGTGATTACATCGTTGTGGTTAACGCAGAGAAGGTTGCCGTTACCGGTAACAAGGCGAAAGGCAAAATTTATTATTCTCACACCGGGTACCCGGGTGGAATCAAAGACATCTCCTTTGAGAAGTTGATTGAGAAAGCGCCTGAGCGTGTTATTCAGTCAGCTGTAAAAGGAATGTTGCCGCGCGGCCCACTGGGTCGAGAAATGTTTAGAAAGCTGAAGGTTTATGCTGGTGTGAATCATCCTCACGCTGCGCAACAGCCTCAGACATTAGAAATCTAACGGAAAGCGACCATGGCAGATACTCAATTTTATGGCACTGGACGTCGCAAGACATCAGCAGCCCGCGTTTTCATGAAATCTGGAAGCGGCAACATCACTATTAACGATCGCGCTATCGACGTTTACTTCGGACGTGAAGTAGCTCGTATGATTGTGCGCCAACCTTTCGAGATCGTCGATATGGTTGAGAAGTTTGATCTTCATATTACTGTCGCTGGCGGCGGTAATTTCGGACAGGCTGGCGCCATCCGTCACGGCATCGCCCGTGCACTGGTTCAGTATGACGAAAATCTGCGTCCTTCACTGCGCAAGGCGGGATTCCTTACCCGTGATGCACGTCAGGTTGAGCGCAAGAAAGTGGGTCTGCACAAAGCGCGGAAGCGTCCGCAGTTCTCCAAGCGATAATCGCCGCAGTTTTAAAACAGCCCGACCCATTGGTCGGGCTTTTTTTTGCCTATAAAAATCAACAACTTAACCTGTTTTGTGGCAACTAAACATTGCGTAAAAATACGCTATCCGTTACTATGCAGCGCCTTTTTTATTTGCACACGAGTCCGTGTGTTTTAAATCCAAATTTTGTGTTTAGAGGGAGAGCGTCATGAGCAATGACGGTGTCAACCAAAGCCGCCGAAAATTCCTGTTAGGTGCCACTTCGGTAGTCGGTGGTGCAGGTGTAGTTGGTGCAGCAATACCATTTGTCTCATCCTGGCAGCCCAGCGCTAAAGCTAAAGCGGCTGGAGCCCCAGTTAAAGTGAATATTTCCAAATTAGAATCCGGCGGTCGCCTGGTTGTGGAATGGCGAGGTAAGCCAGTCTACATCGTGCGTCGTACGGAAGAGTCTCTGGCTGCTATTAACGCCATGGACACCAGTATTCTCCGGGATGCCAATTCTGAAGCCGCTTCTCAGCCAGACTATGTGGCTGGATCAGCTCGTACATTGGCGGGCAAAGAGGAGTTTCTGATTCTGGTCGGTCTCTGCACACATCTGGGTTGCGCTCCTATGTACCGCCCTGATGTGGGTGCTCAGGATCTGGGTGGTGACTCTTGGCTGGGTGGATTCTTCTGTCCCTGTCATGGTTCCAAGTTTGACCTTTCCGGCCGGGTTTTTGCTGGTGTTCCAGCTCCGACTAACCTCGAAGTGCCGCCTCATACCTATGAGTCGGATGATGTTGTCATTATTGGTATAGATTCGGAGGTTGCGTAATGAGCAATGAAACAGGCTTTGCCGCATGGCTGGATTCACGTATGCCGACACTCAAGCGCGAGTGGAATCGACATATGGCCGAGTACTATGCCCCTAAAAACTTTAACTTCTGGTACTACTTTGGCGTTCTGTCCATGGTGGTTCTGGTTATTCAGCTGATTACTGGTATCTGGTTGTTGATGAGCTATCAGGGCTCTGCAGAGCAGGCTTTTGCCTCAGTTGAGTACATCATGCGAGATGTTGATCTCGGCTGGATTATCCGTTACGCCCACAGTACAGGTGCGTCTGCGTTCTTTATCGTGGTCTATATGCATATGTTCCGCGGCTTGATGTACGGCTCTTATAAAGCGCCCCGCGAGCTGGTGTGGATATTTGGCATGACGATTTACCTCGCCCTTATGGCAGAAGCATTCCTCGGCTATGTACTGCCCTGGGGTCAGATGTCCTACTGGGGTGCCCAGGTTATTATCAGCCTGTTTGGCGCTATTCCAGTGGTGGGTGAAGATATCGTTCAGTGGATACGTGGTGATTACTTGATTTCAGGCATTACATTGAACCGCTTTATGTCACTGCATGCTGTGGCCCTGCCGATTATTCTAATCGCGCTGGTGGTTATGCACATCATTGCACTGCACGATGTGGGCTCAAACAACCCTGACGGTGTCAGCATCAAGAACCACAAAGACAAGGATGGCAATCCAATCGATGGTATTCCGTTCTATCCGTACTTTGTTATCCATGATCTGGTGCCTATCGTAGTGTTCCTGATTGTGTTCTGCTCGATTCTGTTCTTTATGCCAGAGATGGGTGGTTACTTCCTTGAGTTTGCCAACTTTGAAATTGCCAACTCATTGAAAACCCCAGAGCATATTGCACCGGTTTGGTACTTTACTCCTTACTATTCCATGCTGCGTGCGGTTCCAGATAAGCTGGGTGGTTTTATTATTATGGGAGCTGCCATTGCAATTCTGTTTGTACTGCCTTGGCTGGACAGAAGTCCAGTGCGCTCGATTCGCTATAAAGGGACCTTTAGCCGTGTAGCGCTGCTGATGTTAGCCGCAGTATTTATTATTCTCGGTTATCTGGGTGTTAAGGCACCGACTGCAGGTCGCACTATACTGGCGCAGATCTGTACAGTGCTGTACTTCTCTTACTTTATCGGTATCTACTTCTGGACCAGAATAGAAACCACCAAGCCAGAGCCAGAGCGCATCACCATGGATGGCGGTATCGGATTCCTCCGCAGCATGGGGGCTGTGCTAATTGTGGCACTGATGGTGGTTATACCAATCAAGGCAGTGGGCGCAGAGTCGGCCAATGCCTGTGGCGCCATCGAATGTGATCCCTTTGAAGCACAGTTGACCAATGATGCCTCATTGCAGAATGGTGCCATGCTGGCAGTGAACTACTGCATGGGTTGTCATTCGTTTAAATACTCGCGCTGGGAGCGCGTGGCCAATGATATAGGTATCCCCAATCAACTGATGCTGGACAATATGGTATTTACTGGTCAGAAGATTGGTGAGTTGATGGATATTGCCATGCCTGCCGACAAGGCCAAGGACTGGTTTGGAGCTACTCCTCCAGACCTTACCCTAGTGGCTCGCGCCCGCAAGCCTGAATGGGTTTATACCTACCTGCGCAATTTCTATGCTGACCCCAGCCGTCCATTGGGCGTTAACAACAAGGTATTCAAGGATGTGGGCATGCCCCATGCACTTTTAGATCTCCAGGGCTTGGCAGAATGTGCCCCGGGACCAGTGTTGGCAGCCAATGGCGGTATCAAGCGCGATCTTATGACCGGCGAAGATATTCTGGATAACCCCTGTGGTAACTATAATATCGTCAAAACCGGTACCATGACTGCAGAAGAGTTCGATGTTGCAGTCTATGATTTGGTTAACTTTTTGACCTACGTAGCTGAGCCCATGGCCGAGCAACGCAAGCATATCGGCAAGCTGGTTATTTTGTTTCTGCTACTATTACTGGTACCAACGGTTCTGTTGAATCGCGAGTACTGGAAAGGCATCCACTAAGTTTTCGTTGGCCGAGCTTGGCCAAATTTGAAGGATGACTAATTTGGGGTAGAAATATTCTGCCCCTCTAACTAATAAAAATTGTGAGGTTGTTGTGCGACGATCATCGATGACGTTATTTTCTGATCCTACCTGCCAGTACAGTCACCGGGTGCGTATTGTACTTGCTGAAAAGGGCGTTACCGTTGATATTGAAGATATCGAAGCCAACGCGGTTACTGAAGAAATTCTTGAAGCCAACCCCTACGGCACACTGCCTACATTGGTAGATCGCGATCTGGCGCTCTATGAATCCAAGGTGGTCATGGAATATCTTGATGAGCGTTTCCCCCATCCGCCACTGCTGCCTGTATATCCTGTAGCGAGAGCCCAGAGCCGCTTGTGGATTTATCGCATCGAGCGCGATTGGTGCAAGCTGATCGATACTATTGTCGCCAGCCCGGATACCAAGAAAGCCGAAGCCGCGCGCAAAGAATTCCACGAATCACTTGTAACTATCGCCAGTATCTTCACTGAAATGCCCTATTTTATGAGTGAAGAGTTTACATTGGTTGATTGCTGTCTGGCGCCAATGCTGTGGCGCTTGCCCCAGCTGGGTATCAAGCTGCCAAACAACCGTCAGGTTAAGCCTCTGCTGGAATACATGGATCGCCTGTTTGAGCGTCCATCATTCCAGGAGAGCCTGACCGATCTTGAACGCGAAATTCGCGCTTAGTTGACAGATATGAAGATGAGGTCCAATCGACCCTACCTGCTCAGAGCTTTCTTTGACTGGATAGTGGATAACGATTGCACCCCTTATATTGTTGTCAATGCACATTATCCTGGGGTTGAAGTGCCTCAGGATTTTGTCACCGATGGTCAGATTGTGCTCAATATTGCGCCCCGTGCGGTTAGCAGTTTTGAAATGAACAATGAATATCTGCAACTCTCAACACGTTTTAGCGGCATGCCCATTGATATTCACCTCCCGGTGGGTGCAGTGATGGGCATCTATACCCAAGAAAATGGTCAGGGTATGGTGTTTGAGCCAGAAGACCCTGACGAGACGCCTCCAGAGCCTCCCAAAGGGCCGAAGATGGTGTTGACCGATGCCGAAAAACCTTCCAAAAAACCGCCCAAAAAACCACCGGCTGGCAAATCAAAGCCGTCTCTGCGGGTGGTTAAATAATCTTTTATTGACCACTTAAATGAGGATCCCTCTATGTCTGGACCTATAGCTATTCTCTCCGCTGCACGCACTCCAATGGGAGGCATGATGGGCAGCCTTTCCTCAGTCTCATCTCCCCAGCTTGGTGCTGTTGCAATCAGTGCTGCCATAGAGCGCTCAGGCCTTGATCAGGCGCAATTTAACGAAGTTATTATGGGTTCGGTGCTGACTGCTGCTGTTGGCCAGGCGCCAGCGCGACAGGCTGCGCTGGGAGCAGGCATGGACAAGTCCACAACCTGCACCACCATTAATAAAGTCTGTGGCTCGGCAATGATGTCGGTAATGATGGCCGGCAATGCTCTGCGCGCTGGTCAGTCAAAGGCTGTTGTTGCCGGTGGTATGGAAAGCATGAGCCGCGCCCCTTACCTAATCCCCCAGGGTCGTCAGGGCTATCGCTTTGGCAGTGCCGAAATGCTCGACCATATGCAGTATGACGGCCTGCAGGACGCCTACCAGGCTGTTGCCATGGGTAACTTTGCCGAGAGCTGTGCCAACAAATATAACTTTAGCCGCGAAGACCAGGACGCCTATGCCATAGAGTCATTGCGCCGGGCTAATGCGGCCATAGATCAGGGGCTGTTTGACAATGAAATTGCTCCGGTAACCATAGCATCCCGCAAGGGTGAAACTATTGTCAGTGTCGATGAGCAACCTGGCAATGCCCGTCCAGACAAGATTCCCCAGTTGCGTCCCGCCTTTGCCAAAGACGGCACAGTGACTGCAGCCAATGCCAGCTCTATCTCCGATGGTGCAGCAGCGCTGACCCTGATGATGGCAGACGAAGCCAAAGCTCAGGGCCTTAAGCCGATTGCGTTGATTCATGGCTACGACCAGACTGCCCAGGAGCCGGAGTGGTTTACCACTGCACCTGTGAGTGCGATCAATAAGACATTGGCCAGAGTGGGTTGGTCCGTGGATGATGTTGATCTGTGGGAAGTGAATGAAGCTTTTGCGGTGGTCGCTATGGCAGCGTTAAAAGAGATTGGTATGCCCCACGACAAACTTAATGTGAATGGTGGTGCCTGTGCCCTGGGCCATCCCATAGGTGCCAGCGGCGCAAGGATTATTGTTACCCTGATCCATGCTCTGCAACAGCGCGGTGGCAAAAAAGGCATTGCCAGCCTGTGTATTGGTGGCGGTGAGGCCACAGCCATGGCTATTGAGCTGGTTTAACCAGCAGCCCGCCGAGGCAATAAAAAAGCCCTGTTCAGAACAGGGCTTTTTTATATCTGGCGGCTTATCGTCTGATTAGTCGATATATTCGAATACCTTGACCACTTTGCGCACACCGCTGCTGGCACTGGCGATATCGGAAGCCAGGTCACCGCTGGCCCGGTCAATCGTGCCCATCAGATAGACCACACTGTCTTCAGTGATCACATCAATCTTCAAGGCCTTGACCTGCTCTTCAAAAGCCAGCTTGGCTTTAATTTTGGCGGTGAGCATAGAATCATTGGTACGAGAGACCAGAGAGGTCTTGCCGCGCACTTGCAACTCATTATGAACCTGGCGAACGCCGGTAAAGTCCCTTGCGGTATCACCAGCCAGTACTTTCATTTCTTTGCTCGGCACTTCCCCAGTCAACAGAACCACTGCCTTGGCGACGCTGACATTTACGTGTGAAGCATCGAGGTCTGGATGGGCCTTTTTGATATTAACCCCAATAAAGGTCGCCATTTTTCTATCATTGTAATAAGTGCCAGCACTGGTGTCGGCTGGATCTGTTTTTATGGGCTCGCTGGTGACACTATCTACCACTGTTGTGCAGCCTGTAAGCAATAAAATCCCTGTTAAAACCAAAATTACCTGTCGCATTTATTCTCCTCCAAAAATTCTGTGGTCGACCAGTGCACAGAGGCACTGAGTAATTTGAAACTGTGCTGCGCCAGTCAGTTGCCCAGAAAACTCTGCGGTACCGATTTCGACATCATTGTAGCCCACTGTGGCAGATAGTAAATCGTCGTTGTTAGCAGAGAGTAAAATAACGCTCATGCCCTTATCAATGGCTGCCTCAACTGTGCTGATCAGCGCCAGGCTGTTATCTCCAGCGCTGATTATCAAGACAATATCGCCGCTCTGAGCCTGGGTCTGCAAGCAATGGGCATAGCGTTCAGCGCCAAAGCTATTGTCCACCAGCCGATTAATATTAAGCGCCGGAAAACCCGGGCGCTCTATTTCAAAGCCCTGGGTCAAATAATCGGTAAATAGCTGCGCTAACAGTACAGCTGATTTGTCCCCACAGCTAAAAACACTGTTGCCTGCCAGCAATGCAGCACTTATTTTTTCTGCTGCTGCGGCCATGGGCTCAGCAAAACGATCGCCCACCACCATGGTGGTTTCGATAAGTTGCTGAAAATGGTTAAAAATCTTTTGGTCCATAATGGCTCTGTCTACTTCTGATGGGGCGCTAGGTTAAAATATTTTGCAGCCAGTTGATAGCAAAGTTACCGGGCTGACGGCTGTCAGGACTTATAGCTACAGCATCAAACCTGGCCTGGGTATTTCCCCCCTGAGCTGACTGCTGCAAAAAAGCCAGAGCAGCGGCATTGAGTCGCCGGCATTTGCTCGAGCTGATGGATTCCTCCGCACTGCCGTAGCGGCTGGAACGGCGGAACCTCACTTCGACAAAAACAACACAGGATTTATCCTGCATTATCAAATCAATTTCCCCTCGCTTGGTGCGAAAATTCCGTTTTAGCAGCCTCAGCCCCCTATCTTGCAGATACTGGCAGGCCAACTCTTCCGCCTCTGGCCCGGTTAACACCGGACTATTGCTAATGTCTTTAGCTCTGTCCCTGAACTGTACCATTCCCTGCCTCTAGGGTTGAATTGCGATCACCTTGCCGCGCTGAAAAGTCGCCCATTTTTGCTGCCGTTCAATAACCCCATTGGACAGGCTGAGCAGACCGGTAGCGCCAAACAGCGGCAGAGCAGTCTCAGACTCAAGGGCCTTGAGATTTCTGTGTAATAAAAAAGCATCGTAGCCAACCGCATACAGATGTCTGTAGGCAGTGTGCAGTCGCTGGTCTGGCTGTAGAGGTTTGGCCAACTGTCCCGGCAAGGTCCAGGGCATGGCACTAAATTCGACACTGGACAGGTCTCTGTCCAGACTTGCTTGCGCAGTGCCATTATAAATATGCGATGTGGCCACTACAGGCACATCCGAAGCATAGAGAAAATCTAGGGCCGGTTTAATCTGTCGCGCCACCATTGGATAGCCCAGCACTACCACCAGATCAATATCCTGTCGCCGACGAGCGCTGGTTTGAATACGGCTGTTAATAAAGCGTTTAAGCTGGCGACCGCGCTCTTCACTGAGATCAATTTGCAGTGGCGGTTTGAGCAGCGGGGTAAAATCTCTGGTCGCCGAGGGATAGATCACCTGACTTAATACAGTGCCGCCCTTATTGTTCCAGTACTGATTAAAAAACACTGCGGCCCTGTTGCCCCAGCCATTATCCGGCGCCACGATCAGCACATTGCGCTGGCCTTTTTGCCAGGCGCGGTCGGCGATCTGGCTGACCTCATCCAATGGTGACAGGCCAAACTGATAGAGATTTTTTGGCGGTAGCAGGTTGTTATTATCAATGCGGTTGAGACTGATGGTAGGCACTGGCAGAGCCTCAAGTGGCAGCAGATCCTCCACCTCAGAGCGGCGCATGGGGCCAATAATTAATTCGGCACCGTCCTCTACCGCACTGTTATAGACTTGCTCCATAGAGTCGGCACTGCTGTCATAGATGCGAATATCAGGGACTGTTCCTGAGTCAGGTTCGATATTGCTCTGCTGCTGTGCCAGCAGATTGTAGTAGGCACCCATAAAACCATCTAGCAATGTATAACTGGGCATCTCGTATTGACCCTGCAATGGCAGCAGCAGGGCAACCTGCGATGGTGCTTTGTCATATCTGCCAGCGCGGTTCAGTGCTGTGGGCGACAGCTTTGCCGCCGGGTGGGTTCTCCAGCGCTGACGCCAGTCCTTGAGAGCCTGTTGACGAGCACTGTGATCAACCTGATAGAGCCGATTTAACTCAGCCAGTTGCAGCCAGCCGGCCAGCTGGCTATCCCGATGATCGCGACCCTGCTGCAAATAGCTAAAAGGCTGGGCATTGAGCTGGCGCCAAATATGGTCGTGGACTGCCCTGGTATCCCGCTGCCCTCTGCTCATTGCGGCCAGCTGAATATAACCCTGCAGCGACTGCTCAGCATTTCCCAGGGCCAGATCAATCTCAGCCTGCAATCGGATGGCGCGCAGCTGTAATTCAAGATCAAAGTCGGGGCTGATAAAGATAAAGCGCTCCTGCTGGAGATAGGTAGAGGCTTCAAGTGCCCGGCCCATGCTGATATCCAGTTGAGTGCTCAGCAGAATAAATTGAATATACTCAGGATCAGTCAGTTGATCGCTATCAATCATCGCTAGAGTGTCAGCAATTCTCTGGGGATCTCCGGCAAATAGAATAGCCGCCTGTAGCAGCAGCCCGTCAGGTTGCTCTTCGAGTCTGGCCTGTTGCAGCAACCTTTCCCCTTGGGCAAGCGCGGAGCCGTCCGTTGCTTCAAGCTCAATCACCGGTGTCGAGATAGTTTCCATGGTTGTTGTTGGCGCACAGCCACTAATAAAGGCTAAGATGCACAAACTGTAAGCAATCAATGGCAGAATATTTTTATTCATGAATTCTCATCAATCCGGTACGTTATATATAGTAGCCACACCCATAGGCAATCTTGGGGATATGGTACCTCGGGCCATAGCGACACTCAACGCGGTCAGTGTAATCGCCTGCGAGGATACTCGCCACAGCAAAAAGCTGCTCGACCACTTTAGTATAGATAAACCCTGCGTTGCCTATCATGATCATACGGACAAAAAATCCAGTTACAACCTGCTCAAACGGTTGGCTAACGGCGAAGATGTGGCCCTGATTTCGGATGCAGGCACACCGCTGATCTCCGACCCCGGCTACAGGCTGGTTGCCGAAGCCCGCGTCCAGGGTTACAGCGTTATCCCGGTACCTGGCGCCAGTGCGGTGGTTGCCGCACTCAGTGTTGCTGGTCTGCCCACAGATAAATTCAAATTTATCGGCTTTCTGCCAGCCAAGAGCAGTCAGCGCAAGAGCGCTCTGACGGATCTGAAAACAGTGGCCGAGACTATGGTCTGTTATGAGGCACCCCACCGGATTGTAGAGACATTACAGGATATGGTTGAGGTGTTTGGCGCCAAGCGGCCTGCTTTTATGGCCCGGGAAATTACCAAAACCTTTGAAACCTATCTCCATGGCAGCCTGGAGAAATTGCTTGCGCAGGTGCAGGCAGACAGCAATCAGCAGCGTGGTGAAATAGTGCTGGTGATTGGTGGGCATATAGGGGAGAGCGATAATGTCTCCGTGGATGCAGAAAAAATTCTCGGCCTGTTAATGAAGGAATTGCCATTGACCAAAGCCGCCTCAGTTACCGCCAAGATAACCGGCGGCGACAAAAAACAGCTCTATCAGTTGGGCCTCTCACTACAGGATAAAGATTGAGCCTTCAGCCTCTGTTAATAAGAGCCATCAGTCTCCTGTAATAAAAGGCCTTCAGCTTTTCCTAGTGAGACTCCCAGTCTGAATATCCGCCACAGTCAGCGCCGTCATATTAAAGATACCCCTTGAAGAGACCGACGGGATCACAATATGCGCTGGCTTGCAAAAACCATTGATAAAGGGCCCGATCAGCAGCGCATCAGTCAGTGAACGAATCAGCCCCATGGCAATATTGGCGGCATCCAGGTTGGGCATCACTAGCACATTGGCGCGGCCCTGTAGATTGGCCTGGGAATAAACAGTGTCACGGAGTTTGGGATTCAGGGCACTCAACACATGCATCTCACCATCAATTTGCAACTCGGGATAACTGTCCCGCAGCATATTGCCCGCACTGCGGACTTTTTTCGCCGAGGCAGCATTGGAGGTGCCAAAGTTTGAATGGGACAGCAGCGCGACCTTGGGCTCAACGCCAAAGCGCTTGACTAGATCAATACTGGCCTCAGCAATCTTGACCAGCTCATTGTCCGTGGGGTCCACATTCATCGCCGTATCGGCCAAAAATAATGGGCCATCAGGCAATAACAAAACAGCGGCAGAGGATACCAGCTGATCTTTATCTTCAGGCCCCAGCAGATGCATAATTTCCCGCAGGTGGAAATCAAAGCGCCCCACCTTACCGCAAATAAGACCGTCGGCCTCATCACGGGCGACCATTACCGCTGCAATAGCAGTGTGGTCGTCGCGCATGATTTTGCGCGCAGCATCCACAGAAACACCATTGCGCCCGACCATTTCATGATAGTAAGCCGCGTATTCTTCATGTTTGTTATTGTCGCTGGGGTCGAATATCTCGACCTGTTTATCCAGATCTATGCGCAGACCAAGGCGATCAATTTTGACTTCCATTCCAGCCCGGCGGCCAATCAAAATTGGCGTAGCAATATTTTCATCCAGCACAGCCTGCACTGCCATCAGAACATCATCATTTTCGCCCTCGGCGTAGACAATGCGAGCTGGTGATTTTTTCGCGACCTCAATAATTGGCTGCATAAACAGGCCGGCCTGATTGATAAACTCATGCAGAGTTTGGCGATAGGCTTCCAGATCTTCAATCGGGCGCGTGGCAACACCACTGGCCATAGCGGCTTTGACCACCGCCATAGGCACATCTTCAATCAGTCTGGGATCAAAGGCTTTGGGGATCAGATAGTCGCGGCCAAACTTGAGTTGCTCGTCGGCATAGGCTGCAGCCACAACATCCGAGGTCTCTTTGGTGGCCAGATCGGCGATGGCTTTTACCGCAGCCATTTTCATCTCTTCATTGATGGTCGAGGCACCACAGTCCAGGGCGCCGCGGAAAATAAACGGGAAGCACAGAACATTATTAACCTGATTCGGATAGTCCGAGCGGCCGGTCGCCAAAATAGCATCCGGGCGGGCGGCCATGGCGTCCTCTGGCATAATCTCTGGAATAGGGTTGGACATTGCCAGAATAATCGGCTTTTCACCCATTTTCTGCAGTAGTTCGGCGTTTAATACACCAGGCCCGGACAGACCCATAAACAGATCAGCGCCCTCAATAGCATCTGCAATGGTGCGGTCTTCGGTCTCTACCGCATAACCTTGCTTCCAGGGATTCATGCCCTCTGTGCGGCCAGCGTAGATAACACCGGTGCGGTCGATCATGCGCACATTTTTCTTTTGCAAGCCCATGCTTACCAGCAGGTCGACACAGGCAATGCTGGCGGCGCCAGCCCCGGAGACCACCAGTTTTACATCTTCAAATTTCTTCTCGACAATTCGCAGACCATTGTAGATCGCGGCTGCAGCAACAATGGCAGTGCCGTGCTGATCATCGTGAAACACTGGAATCTTCATCCGCTCGCGGAGCTTGTTCTCCACCATAAAGCATTCAGGTGCCTTGATATCCTCCAGATTAACGCCGCCAAAGGTGGGCTCAAGGCTGGCAATAATGTCCACCAGCTTGTCGACATCGGTTTCATCAACTTCAATATCGAATACATCAATATTGGCAAACTTTTTAAACAGTACTGCCTTGCCTTCCATCACTGGCTTGCTCGCCAATGGGCCAATATTGCCCAGGCCCAATACCGCAGTGCCATTGGTAATCACCGCCACCAGATTACCCCTGGAGGTGACCGAGGCAACCTCTGTGGCATTCTCAACAATCAACTCACAGGCATGGGCCACACCGGGGGAATAAGCCAGCGACAGATCGCGCTTGTTAGCCAATGGTTTGGTGGGTCTGATTTCAAGTTTGCCGGGCAGTGGGTGAGTGTGATATTTGAGTGCGCTTTCTTTAAAGGAGTCAGTCATAGGTTCGATCTTCAGCGTTTTTGATTTTCTCTATTCTAACGCAGGCGAGCGATAAATAGCCAAGCAGAGCATGTTGCCCTTGTAATAGTCGCCGTTTCGTAAAAGAATGGTCAGTGAATTTCTATCTGCTACGATTGCGCAAAAAACTGGACTGCTATGCTGCAAAAAAATAAAGGATTACTGTTCTCCCTGTACTGGATTTGTGCGCTGTTGATAAGTGTCGGCAGTCATGCCGAAAATGAAACCGCCCGCAACCTGTTTGCAGATTACCGCTCAGCCATATTACAGATTCGTATTATTGATCTGTCCTCCGGCAGCAAGCGCGCTATTGGCTCAGGGTTTCCGATTGACTCCAGCGGTTTGATTGCCACCAATTATCATGTCATTGAACTGGCCGCCAGTGAGCCACAGCAGTATCGCATCGAATATCTCACCGACAGTAATCAGACTGGCCTGCTGACATTGGTCGATGTGGATGTGGTCAATGACCTGGCACTGGTTAAAGCGGAGCTAATGGTCGCTGAGCCACTGCAGCTGGCCGCCACTGAGTCAGAGACTGGTGTGCCTGTCTATGCTCTGGGCAATCCACTGGATCTAGGCCTCACCGTAGTCCCGGGCACTTATAATGGTATTAATAAAAGCAGCTACTACCCAAGGGTGCATTTCACCGGCTCATTAAATTCCGGCATGAGTGGTGGGCCCACATTAAATGAACAGGGTCAAGTTGTAGGTATCAATGTTGCCACTGCAGGCAACCAGGTTAGCTTTCTGGTGCCGGCCGGGCGACTGCAGCAGTTAGCTGCCGACTATAGAACCCGTGGTCGGGCAGTCGACGATATCAGCCAGCATATTGGCCGTCAGCTTATGGCTGATCAGCAACAAAAAATTAGCCGCTTACTGGCGGCTGACTGGCAACCCATTGAACTGGGCGAGGCTCAGGTGCTCGAGGAGCTTCCCCCATTTGTGAAGTGCTGGGGCGGCTCCAATAATGCCAGCACCAAGGCACAGTTTCTCAATGCCGAACGCAGTTGCCGCAGTGAAGATAATATCTATCTCAATGCTGGTTTTGAAACCGGCATATTGGAATATCAGTTCTTTTGGCTCGAGACCGACCAGTTAAACAGCTGGCAGTTCTACAGCATCTACGAGCAACTGTTTGCCGATTTTGCGCCGGGCAACAGAGCTGGCGAAGAGGATGTTACGGAATTTCACTGTGATAATAATTTTGTCACCAGTGCCACAGAGCGCCAAAGCAAAATCGTGTTTTGTACCAGAGCCTACAAAGACTACCCCGGCCTCTATGACAGTTTGTTTTTGCAGGGCAGTGTCGACAGCAGTTCCAAGGCCTTTATCAGCCACTTTACATTGGCTGGCCTGAGCAGAGAGAACAGCCTCGCTTTTGCGCGCAAATTTATGGAGATCTCCCAATGGCCGTAATTGTTGAGATTCTCGGTTGGGGCGGCAAGAGCCGTCGGCAATTTCGTGTTGAGTCTGATTCTGTGCGCATAGGTCGGGGCTACGACAATGATATTGTGCTGGCAGACCCCCATATTTCCCCCGTGCACCTGCACCTTGAGGCGACTGATGGCGGCTGGTTGATTGAGGACCAGCAAAGTCTCAATGGCCTGCAAGTGATTAACCGGGTCGGCGACAGGGAAGGAGTTTTTGGGTCTGGTTCGGAGATTAAGATTGGCCGCACCAGATTGCGCATTGTCTCCACGGAGGAGCAGGTTGAGCCCACCAGATTGCTGCATCGTCTGGAGCGGGAGACCAGTAGACTCAACCGGCTGTCAGTGTGGCTGCCTCTGTTTGTTGTGGTCTTTGCTATTGAGCTGGGGGCTATCTATGCCAATACCGCAGTGGAATGGGAATGGAAAAATGCCATCCCCATGCTGCTTGGGGCGCAGCTGTTGATTCTGGTTGTGGCCCTGTTTTGGGCACTGATTGGGCGCATTATTCGCCATGAATCCCATTTGTTGGGACAGTACAGTCTGGTGCTATTGGCCACATTGTTGTTTTCTGGCTCGGGCTGGCTGCTGTCGACGCTGGATTACAATTTCAATAGTTGGTTATTCGGTGAATATATACAGCAGCTGAGCGGATTGCTTATTGCCTTTGTTTTACTCAGTGCCAATCTGGCCCTGGCAACCAACCTGTCTGTTCGTGCCCGCTGGGCCGGCTGTGCCTGTTTTGTGTTGCTGCTGGGTATAGTTGGTCTGGTTGGTGAAATGAATCGCTGGGGCGAGTTTTCCCCATTTCCTAAATATTCTAGTAAACTTGAGCCCCCGACACTGCTGGTGAGAGGTGGACAGTCCACCGATGAGTTCCTGTCGGATATAGACCATCTGTTTACAGCAGCTGAAGATAACAAAAAACAATAATCACAACGGGCGTGCAAGCCCATAGGGGAAGTATCTTGGAAGCATTTGTCGGCCAACTCAACGGTATTATCTGGAGTTCAGCACTTATTTATCTGTGTCTGGGCTCTGGGCTGTATTTTTCTCTGCGCACCAGATTTTTACAGGTGCGTCACTTCCGCCATATGCTAAAACTGATGCGCGCAGGCCGCAGTTCCGAGTCCGGCGTATCTCCGTTTCAGGCCCTGACCATGTCCCTGTCCGGTCGAGTGGGCACGGGCAATATTGCTGGTGTTGCCACGGCCATTGCCATGGGTGGCCCAGGTGCTGTGTTCTGGATGTGGATGGTTGCCTTTCTCGGCGCGTCCACGGCCTATGTAGAAGCGACTCTGGCGCAGATTTATAAAGAGTATGACGACAACGGCGAATACCGCGGTGGCCCGGCCTACTATATTGAAAAAGCCATGGGCCAAAACTGGTATGCCTGGCTGTTTGCCGCAGCTACTATTATTGCTGTGGGCTTTTGCCTGCCGGGTATTCAGGCCAACAGCATTGTGGCCGCTATGGAAAATGCCTGGGCCATTCCGCCATTGGCGACTGCACTATTTATTGCTGTGGGTGTGGCACTAATTATCTTCGGTGGGGTAAAACGTATTGCCCACTTTACCCAGATTGCCGTGCCAGCGATGGCAGCTGGTTATATTGCCATTGCACTGGTGGTTCTGGTGGTCAATATTGACCAGTTCCCCGGAGTGATCAAACTGATTATCAGCAGCGCCTTTGGTATGGAAGCAGGCTTTGGTGCCATTATTGGTATGGCTGTGCAATGGGGTGTTAAGCGCGGCATTTACTCCAATGAAGCGGGGCAGGGCACTGCCCCCCATGCAGCTGCAGCGGCAGAGGTTTCCCATCCCGCCAAGCAGGGTTTGGTGCAAGCGTTCTCCGTGTATGTGGATACCTTGCTGATCTGCACCGCCACCGCCTTTATGATTCTTATGACCGGGCTTTACAATGTGGCTGGCCCCGAGGGCGCTATGCTCTATGAAGGTATTGCCGGTGCCCAAGCAGGACCAGCCTATGTGCAGGCCTCCTTTGACACAGTGTTGCCTGGGTTTGGCAGCGGTATTCTGGCCATTGCCCTGCTGTTCTTCGCCTTTACCACCATTATTGCCTACTACTATGTGGCTGAAACCAATGTTATGTATATCAACCGCAAAGTGCATCGCGCCTGGTTGGTGCTGTTGCTAAAAGCACTGCTGTTGACCTCGGTAATGTATGGTGCCCTGAAAAGTGCAGATGTTGCCTGGGCGCTGGGTGATGTGGGTGTTGGGCTAATGGCCTGGTTAAATATTGTGGCCATTTTGATTATTCAGAAACCGGCGATATTGGCCCTACAGGATTATGAAACCCAGCTTGATCAGGGCGTGGATCCGGTATTTGACCCAGAGAAACTGGGCATTGAAAAAGCTGACTTCTGGGCTAAAAAAATAAGCGACAAATAAGACAGCTCGATTAGGCGGCTGGCCAGCCGCCTAGGTCTTTCCAGCGATTAACGATTTTGCAGAATAGCTCTGCTGTTTTGATCGTGTCATACAAAGCGCTGTGAGCATCGCGATTATTAAACTCAATATCCGCCGCTGCGCAGGCTTTGGCCAGTACAGTTTGACCATAGGCCAGCCCCGCCAGACTTGAGGTATCAAAGCAAGAGAATGGATGGAACGGGCTGCGCTTAATCTGATTGCGGTTGATTGCCGCATTGACAAAGCCCAGATCAAAATGGGCATTGTGGGCGACCATCACTGCTCTGGTACAGCCTGTATCGCTAACTTCTCGGCGAATAGGGCGAAAGACTTCCCGCAGCGCTTCCCCTTCTTCCTCTGGATCCCGCTCCGGGTCATAGAGATCAATGCCAGTAAATTCCAGTGCTGCCTGTTCAACCAGTGCGCCGGGAAAGGGTTCGATATTTTTGCTGTAACTCTCTTTGATTTGCAGATTGCCCTGGGCATCCATCTCCAGAATCACCGCAGCAATTTCCAGCAGTGCATTGGTGTCTGAATTAAAACCACCGGTTTCAACATCCACCACCACCGGCAAAAAACCGCGAAAGCGCTTGGCCATCAACGAGGGTTGCAATAGCTCTTCAGGCATATCCATTAGTCACTCAACTTCCAGTTTAAACTGGTACCGGCACCCAGAGGGATCAGTTGCGACCCATCGTAAGGCACAGACTCGGGCAGCTGCCATGACTGGCGCTGCAATGTGATTTTGCCGCTATTGCGGGGCAGGCCATAAAAGTCCGGGCCGTTAGTGCTGGCAAAGGCTTCCAGCTTATCCAGAGCTCCAGCCTGCTCAAACACCTGGGCATAGAACTCAATGGCGGCATGGTGACTAAAGCAACCGGCACAGCCGCAAGAACTCTCTTTGCGACCCTGAATATGGGGCGCAGAGTCAGTGCCCAGAAAGAATTTTTTATTGCCGCTGGTCGCCACCTCAATCAAGGCCTGCTGATGAACGTTGCGTTTTAAAACAGGCAGACAGAATAGATGGGGGCGAATCCCGCCCACCAGCATATGGTTGCGATTAAACAGCAAGTGTTGGGGGGTAATGGTGGCAGCAATATTATCACTGGACTCGGCTACAAACTCTGCCGCTTGCCTGGTCGTAATATGCTCGAAAATAATTTTAAGTCGCGGGAACTGCTCGGCCAGACCGCGCAGGTGGCGCTCAATAAACTCCGCCTCCCGATCAAAGATATCAATCTCATTGGCGGTCACCTCACCGTGGAGCTGCAATACCATGCCCACTTCTTGCATCACTTCCAGCACCCCACTGATGTTGGCTAGGTCGGTCACCCCGGAATCAGAATTGGTGGTAGCACCAGCTGGGTAGTATTTGCAGCCTTGCACAAAGCCGCAGTCTTTGGCCGCGCGAATTTCCTCCGGGTCGGTATTGTCCGTCAGATAGAGAACCATCAGTGGCTCCCAGTTAGAACCCTCCGGGCGCTGGGCCAGAATACGCTCTCTGTAGGCCGCGACTCCCGCCACAGTAGTGGCAGGTGGCGTTAGGTTGGGCATAATAATGCCGCGGCCAAAGCCCCGTGCTGCTGCCGGGACAGTGGTTTCCAGAGCTCGTCCATCGCGCAGATGCAGGTGCCAATCGTCCGGTTGGATAATGCTGATTTGATCCATGAAAAATAGTCCGTGGTTATAGGGTGAATGCTACCGGAAACAGTGGCTTCATACGAGCACTTGTGAAAAACTAACTCCATGAATATCACTGTTTTAACCAATAGAGACCTGGCCAGCCATATTGCCCTTAGCCGTCTAATCGGCTTGCTAGGCGCACACAGGCTATCGATCTTTATCTCTGAAAAAGTCGGTCGGGACCACAGCCTGCCAGAGCCATTGATGGCCCTGACAGCTTTTGAAAAAAAGATTATTGCCGACAGCCCCCATAGCTTTGACGATCTTGCCAGCAAGGCTAATTGCAAACTGCAGGGTTTCGGGGATATAGACAGTAAGGTCAATGGCCCAGAGGGTGTTGCGCGTATTCAAGCTACACAACCAGATGTAATTCTCTCGATCCGCTTTGGCCTGATTATCCGTGAGCCGATTATTGATATACCCAGATACGGGGTGATTAATTTGCACTCCGGGGTATTGCCAGACTACAGAGGCGTGATGGCAAGCTTTAGGGCCATGGTCAATAATGATGCTGAGATCGGCTCCACCATGCATTTTATCCAGGACAGTGGTGTAGATACCGGTGATATTCTCTCCATTGCCAGAATCCCGCTAAATACCCGACAGTCCTACTTGCTCAATGTGCTTAACCTCTACACCGCAGGCTGCGATCAGCTGGCCAGTGCGGTCCGGCAACTGGAATCTGGTGCTGCACTCCAGTCCCAGCCTCAGAATGGTGAGCCTGATTACCATACATTCCCCACAGATCATGAACTGGCCGCATTTTTTGCTATGGGCCATCAATTATTTGACCAGGCAGAAACAGATCTGATCAGAGAGCTACAGGGTTAATCGGCACACAAAGTCGTCAAATTAGGGTAGAATGCGGCCCGATTTCCCAAGCATAGGATTAAGTAACGTGTCATCGGTCAATAAAGTCGTTCTCGCCTACTCAGGCGGCCTAGATACCTCAGTCATCGTCAAATGGCTGCAGGAAGAATATAACTGCGAAGTGGTTACCTTCACAGCTGATATTGGTCAGGGTGAAGAAGTAGAACCCGCCCGCGCCAAAGCGGAAGCACTGGGTGTTAAGGAAATTTATATCGACGACCTGAGGGAAGAGTACGCCCGCGACTATGTATTCCCCATGTTTCGCGCCAACACTATTTATGAAGGCGAGTACCTGCTGGGTACTTCCATTGCCCGCCCATTAATCGCCAAGCGTCTTATAGAGATCGCTAACGAAACCGGCGCCGATGCAATCTCCCATGGCGCCACCGGCAAAGGTAATGACCAGGTGCGTTTTGAGCTGGGTGCTTACGCCTTAAAGCCAGGCATCAAAGTGATTGCCCCCTGGCGCGAATGGGACCTGAACTCCCGAGATAAGTTGATGGACTACTGTGCCGAGCACAAGATTCCCGTCGAAATGAAGCGGGGCAAAAAGTCCCCATTCTCCATGGACGCCAATCTGCTGCATATCTCCTACGAAGGCGGCAATTTGGAAGACCCCTGGTCGGAAGCCGAAGATGAAATGTGGCGCTGGACTGTTTCGCCGGAAGAAGCGCCGGATCAAGCCACCTACATGACCATCAGTTACCAGAAGGGTGATATTGTGGCCATTGATAGTGAGGCTATGTCCCCGGCCAGGGTGATTGAATATTTGAATAAGGTTGCTGGCGCCAATGGTGTAGGCCGACTGGATATTGTTGAAAACCGCTACGTGGGCATGAAGTCCCGCGGCTGTTACGAAACCCCAGCGGGCACAGTGATGATGAAAGCTCACCGCGCCATTGAGTCGCTGACACTGGATCGCGAAGTGGCCCATATGAAAGATGAGTTGATGCCCAAGTACGCCAAGCTGATTTACAACGGCTACTGGTGGGCACCAGAGCGCCTGATGCTGCAGAGCGCCATCGATCAGACCCAGGATGTGGTCAATGGTGATGTTCGCGTTAAACTCTACAAAGGCAATGTTAGCGTTGTAGGCCGCAAGTCCGATGACAGTCTGTTTGATGCCAATATCGCCACCTTTGATGATGACGGCGGTGCCTACAATCAGGCCGATGCTGAAGGGTTTATTAAGCTGAACGCTCTGCGTTTAAGAATTGCAGCCAACCGCGGCCGCGATCTTAAGTAAATATCTGTAAGCCTGTGACAGCAATAAAAAAGCCGCTCAATTGAGCGGCTTTTTTATTAGGTAAAAATTCTTAACTGCGCATATGCACATCCATCTGTGGGAATGGAATCTCCAGGCCATGCTCGCGCAAGCTATTGTAGATGGCCGTCAGATAAGTAGAGGTTATTAGCCCGGGGCGCTTTACCAGATCACCTTCAGTCCACACCGACAGCATGCATTCCACACCAGAAGCCCCCAGTTCACGCACCAGAATATCCGGCATCAGCCCCGGGCGCTGCAATGTATGTTCGACAGTATGCGCCGCTTCCAGACCAGCTTTTTTAACTAGATCCAAATCACTGCCATAGGCCACACTGAAGTTAATGGTAAAGCGCCGGACATCATCATTCAGAGTCCAGTTATTTACCTGATTAGTGATAAAGTCTGAGTTGGGCACCAGGATATCGGCATTGTCTAATGTGCGAATCAAAGTGCTACGGATATTAATTTCCCGCACTTCTCCGAGCAGACCATTGGGCAGCTCAATAAAATCCCCCACCCGCAGAGACTTCTCAAACAGAATAATAATGCCGCTGACAAAGTTGTTCACAATAGACTGCAAACCAAAGCCAATTCCTACACCCAATGCGCCGACGATAATGGCCAGCTTATCAAAACTAAAACCCAGCACCGACAGAGCCATAAAAATGCCCAGAGCATAAACCAGATATTTTAGTACCCGATTAACAACATAGATGTTTTGATCTTTAGCGCGGCTGCGCTTGCCTGCCACAGTGGCCGCGCGAGTTAGAAGCCGAGACACAATCATGGTGACAATAATAATGCCCAAGGCAGACGCCAGGTCAGCCAGACGCAGTGAAAAATCACCGATTTGTATAATCGGTAATGTCAGCCAGTATTCAATCTTTTCCATCACAGCCATTTATTCCTTTTAAACAGAACCACCAGACTTGCAGCAATGGTGGCCATTAAGCCCACCAAAATAAAATAACCATTGGGCTGATGTAACTCCGGCATATTATCGAAATTCATGCCATACAGGCCAGCCAGAAAACCCAGAGGCACAAAGATAGCAGTCACCACTGTGAGTATGCGCATGGTGTCATTGAGTTTGTGGGAGGTAAGGGATATATGTCCATCAATCAGATCTCCCGCGAGATCATAATACAGAGATGACAGGCTGTGCAGACGCTCAAACTTTTCATAGACATCGGTGACCGCATGGCGCGACTCAGCAAAGGTTAGATTGTCATTATCGAAGTGCTGCAGCAACTCTGCGTAGGCACTGTCATGGTAACTGTGCATGCGCTTGAGTTTGCGCAACGAGGTTTTGCAGGTAATTAGTTCACGCAGCAACTCATCGCTGGGGGAATCCAGCAGCGAATCCTCAAAGCCGGACAAAGTGGGTTCAAACTCCAACAGCATATCTATATACGCCAGCCCCATGCTATTGGTAATGGCCGCAAACAACACCCAGGGTCCTTTTGCCATAGGGCCCTCAACATCACCAAAGTTCCACCAGTTATCAATAATCCCAGAGGGCTGATCGTGGCGCGTAATTAAAAAGTTTGAACCAACAAAGCAAGCTACTTGCTGGGTCTCAAAAGACAGCCCCTCAGATACTGAATTGAGCGCCCGCAGCAACACAAATGACTGATCTTTAAAGTGCTCGGTTTTTGGTGGATGGCGCTCACGGCGTGCGTCTTGAATACAGAGTGGGTGGCAGCCAAACTGATCAAAGATTATCTCCTCAGCACCTGCGGTTTCATTGTAAATATCAATCCACAATGATGACCCCTTGGGTAGAGGTAAGGTAATAAGCTCTGTGCCGCCCACAGCGATATCGGTACCATCAAAAACACAAACCCTGATCATGCATATTCCTTTTTAGATCTGTAACCTGCTGCTTTTACTCCCAAGTATATGGCAAATTTGCCGATTGCAAACCATTTGTTTTAGTCGCCAGCATCGCCTTAATTAGACTAAACTGGCAGCATGGAATTAACCATTAAAGATATTCACCAAGCCCATAAGCGCATAGCGCCCCATATTCATCGCACGCCCATTTTGCAAAGCCAGCTGCTTAATCAAATGATCGGCTGCGAACTCTATTTCAAAGCAGAAAATTTTCAAAAAATTGGCGCCTTTAAAGCACGGGGTGGCTGTAATGCTGTGTTTTCAATGGATGAGGCCAGTCTGCAAAAAGGTGTGATCACCCATTCCTCCGGCAATCATGGCGCCGCACTGGCCTGGGCCGCTGCCCTGCGTGGTGCCCCCTGCACCGTGGTCATGCCAGAAAACGCTCCCCAGGTAAAGAAAGATGCAGTTGCTGGCTATGGTGCCCATATAGAACTCTGCGAGCCAACGATGGCGGCAAGGGAAGGAACAGTAGCCAGACTTATATCAGAGCAGGGCAGCACATTGGTGCACCCCTATGACAGCGACGTGATTATTGCCGGGCAGGGCACTGCCGCTCTGGAACTGTTGGAACAGATCGACAAGCCTGTGGATCTAGTAATGGCCCCAATCGGCGGGGGTGGCTTGTTAGGTGGCACAGGTATCTGCGTAAAAGCTTTGAGCAACGCTCAGGTAATAGGCGCAGAACCAGAGCAGGCCAAAGATGCCTGGCTTGGCCTTCAGCGAGGCGAAAGACTTGCCGAGTACAGTCCCAACACCATTGCCGATGGCTTGCGCGCCACAGTGGGGGTGCGCAACTTTGAGGTGATGCGTGAGACTGTGGACGAGATTTTGCTCTGCTCCGAAGAGCGCATAGTCGAAGCCATGCGTCTGATCTGGACGCGACTTAAAGTCATTGTGGAACCTTCCTGCGCCGTGCCTCTCGCGGCGATAATGGATCAGCCCGAGCAGTTTCAAGGTAAGCGGGTGGCGATTATTTTGACTGGCGGTAATGTAGACTTGGATAGTTTGCCCTGGTGATTTTCCCGACCGTTTGAACGCCCCTGACATCTTTTACCCAAAGCGCTGCACAGGGCATGTTGAGCGCAGCAAAACATATCAAGAGCCCGGCACAGTCATCATTACCCCCTATTCTGGCAGCCAGGTAAAAACCGGCTACAATTAAACAGACGTCGGCACGCATTTAGAAACCGCGCAGCAGGAAGCTTTTAATCTTCGCGGGAAGCGATATGTCTTTGGATTTATATCAATGGTATCGGATTGGTTTTGCTACGGTTTTAATGCTGTGGTCAGGCTGGTTTTCCCACCACATCTATCAAGATTACCAAATCTATCAAAATAATTACGTAGTCAAAAAATCACCAACCCCGACGGCAGCAAAGAATGGAAACGCTCTCTCGGCAATCTGGTGATCAAACAAAAGAAAAATTAGGTCCAGACTCGAATTAAAAGTATTTCAAGGCTGTTATCGCAATAAGCGAGCCACAACAACTTTTAAGCGCTAGACGTGCTCTTTCCTGGGAATCGAGAAGCAAATCTCACAAATGTTGTGTTTTTGGTGATTAGTCTGCGAAACCGGCCTATATGGTCTAAGTTTATCTGGTCAATGCGCAACATGACGTTTAACAACGCTGAAGACACGTTGTAAAACTGCCTTTACCTCACTTAAGTATTTAAACTTTATAAGGAAATTTAGTATGTTTAAGAAAACTCATATCGCTCGCTCTCTGGTCTGTGGTGCTCTGCTGGCAGCCTCCAGCGGTGTATCTGCTGGTGACGCGTATTACGGTGGCAATCTGGCATTTATGGACTATTCTGAGTTGGGGCTAGATGCCAATGTAACAACCCTCTATGGTCGTATTGGCAAGAATTGGAATGATAACTTCTCTGGTGAAGCACGCCTTGGGTTTGGGTTGACTGATGATACCGTCGAAATTTTAGGTGAAGACGTTGATCTAAAATTGAGCAACTTTGTGGGTGCTTATGTCAAGGCCGGCGCACAGGTTAGCGAAGCCTTTTATCCCTATGCGATTCTCGGTTTTACTCGCATTGACGCGAAGGTGAGCGGGTTTGGTGAGAGCGTATCTGATTCAGACACTGATGTATCTTTTGGCCTTGGCGCTGATTTTAATGCGTCACCATCGGTGACATTAAACCTTGAATATATGAATTACTACGACAAGGATGGTGCTGAGTTGGATGCGTTCTCTTTTGGTTTTACCAAGGCATTCTAGTTATTGCATTATTAATCCAAATAGCCCAGCAGTTGCTGGGCTTTTTACAGACAACCAATCTATATTTAATACTGATAATTTAACCCACAACCAAACGGATTTGGAGATTAACACAGTGGTGCATAAGATCAGAGAAGACCAATTCGAGCAATGTTTTGACCTTGTTATGAGCCTTTGGCCCAAGGATCGATCGATTCGGGTTAATGGGGATGGCAAGGCCAACTCCAAAGATTCTTTGCAGTCCAGTGCACTGTATTTAGATATCTATTATGAAGTGTTGAATCATATGGAAGATATGGATTGTCGGCTGGTGCACATTGTGCAGTACGGTGTGTTTCAGGCGGTTCAGTCCATGAGTAATAGTTCCGGGGTTGTAACTCGCGATTGTGTTGATAAAGAACGTGTTAGAGATGTCCTGAATCAGTCACGGGCCTGGCGAGTGGCTGGGCATTAACAATTATTGAGATGTGTGAGCGTGTCTAAAACCGACTCTCCCCCTCAAGGCGGCAGGTTGTATTGCTGTCACCTTTTTTGTTTTCAGCAAAAATATTTATTATCCAGTGCTAATATGCTTGGAGCCAATAAGGAGTAAACACCATGACCAACCCCGCCTACCCGCGCTTCCACTTAGCCTTTCCGGTCACTGACCTGGAAGCTGCCCGCGGTTTCTACACTGGCATTCTCGGTTGCCCCACGGGCCGGGAATCCGATCGCTGGATCGACTTTGATTTCTTTGGGCACCAGCTGGTGGCTCATTTAGTGGCCCCTGAAGATCACCCATCTGCGGCTACCAATGCTGTGGATGGTCATGCGGTGCCGGCCTCTCACTTTGGTGTGATTATGGAATGGCAGCAGTATGAGCAGGCGGTGGAGATGATGAAGGCCAATGGTATTGAGTTTGTGATTGAGCCTTATATTCGCTTTGCGGGGCGGGAGGGGGAGCAGGCAACTTTATTTGTGCGCGACCCGAGCAATAATCATTTGGAGTTTAAGGCGTTTCGCAATATTGAGATGCTGTTCGCTAAGGACTTGGAGTCTTACTAGCAGATCTTAGCTTGATCTTGCGCCCATTATTTTGCGCACTATTGCCCGTTTTACAATGCCCAGCTTATCTCTGCCTGGCAGTTGTGCCAGCTGGGCTTTTTCTTGCTGTTGGCCATAGAAGCTTTTGCGGCTGTAGTCGATGCAGATATCCAATATCACTGGCTGCCCCTGGGCAGCAGTTTCCAGTGCCCGGCGCACTATGATGTCGATGCCTTTGTTATTGGTGATGGGGAAGTACCCACATTCAAGAGCATCGGCAAAGGATCCCCAGTTAATATGGCCGAGGTTTTTGGCGCTGTTGCGTTCGCTGTTATTAAACAGGCAATACACAGTCCCCAGTTTTTCCCGCACTGCGGTCAGTGCTTCCATGCCATTGATAACCATGGCGCCATCGCCCACTATGCCCACCACCTGCCGGTCTGGTTTGGCCAGTTTAATGGCATTGACGGCGGGCACGCAGTAGCCCATTGCATTAAAGCTGGTGGGGCTAATAAACATGCGTTGGCCATTGATGGGCAGCAGTTCTGCTGCCAGGGCGCGATGGGTGCCGTGGCCGGTGACTATGATGGCGTCTTGGTCGAGCGCGGCGCTCAAGGCGTCAAAAAATACGGCGGGGTTTACTCGGCCTTTGCTGTTGTGTTCGAGCCAGTCTTCTTTTAGGTCGGCTTTGTCTCTGCTGATCTGTTTGGTTTGTTTGGGGTCGGTTTGTGGTTGCTGCGCTTTCAGCTCTTTGAGCTTATATACCATTGCTGGAATGGCCTGGGGCTGCAGTTCAATAATCTGTTCTGGTGCCACTTCCAGATCACTGTTCTTGATACCTATGGTCAGCAGGCAGTCGCAGTCTTTGAGTACTCTCTGGGCGCTGGGGTTAAACAGCAATCCAGCGTGCAAAATATGGTCGGCGGGGAAGGCGCTATTGCCTTCGAGGTTGGTGCAAACCGGGGCGGCTAGCAGCTCTGCCAGAGCGGCAAGGTCGGTGCGGGCCTGGACTGCGTCCCAGCCCAATAGCAGGCTGGGGCTCTGTGCATTTAACAAGCGCCGGGCTGTGGCATCAATTTGTTGCTGGTCGAGTTCTGCTTGGTTAGCGGCTGACAGATGCACTGGCAATGGCTTGTCCAGATCTTCCGTATGCAGCTGTACATCTATGGGTATTTCGACAAATACTGGGCCGGGTTTATCGCTGATGGCAATTTGTTGGGCTTCAAAAATGGTGCTGACAACATCTTCGAGCTGGGTGATTTTAAAACAGGCTTTGGTCACCGGCTGCAACAGTTGCTGCTGGTCTATGCCGTTGGTTGGGGTGTTAGCCAGTGGGCCTCCGGCAATAATCAATAATGGTATGCCTGAGATAAATGCTTCGGCTATGCCCTGGCTGATGATGGCGTCGGCGGTGATAAGTATGGCGCCGATTTCCCCTGGGGAGGAGGTGCGGCTGATGGCGTCGGCCATAAAGGCGGCGCTGAGTTCTTGATTGACCAGGTGGGGGGTAATGGAGCCGGACTCATTAAGCTCATTATAGAGCTCGCGATTGTGCAGGCCGACAATGCCAAAGGTATTTTTGATGCTGAGTTGTTCCAGTGCATAGCGCACTAGCTGGGCGCCAGTTTTGTGCATAGTCTACAACGTCCTTTTTTCTTCCATGCTTTTTGACACTGCTATAGCTGATTAATTTCTAACTGATATGCCCTGTGGTTCTGATGCGTTTAGCTCCTTTTACTGGGGCATCTTTTTTGGCATCTGCTCGGCGCTTGTTGGCGGCATCAATGGCATTTTTGATTGCGATCAAAAACCCGGTGACCAGAAATGCGCCCGGAGGCAAAATAATCACCAAAAAGCTATAGCTGTCACCCAAGGGCTGCATTACCCAGTCGGAGGCGCCGGCACCAAACAGCAGGTGCATATCGGCGAATACTGTGCCTTGGCCCAGCAGCTCTCTAATGGCTCCCAGCAATATCAGCACGGCCAAAAAGCCCAGCCCCATCATCAAACCATCGAAGGCGGCCATGCCTACATTCTGTTTGCTGGCAAAGGCTTCGGCCCGGCCCAGAATGGCACAGTTGGTAACAATCAGTGGAATAAAGATGCCGAGTATTTGATACAACTCATAGGTGTAGGCTTTCATTAGTAGTTCGGTGCAGGTCACAAAGGCGGCGATAATCATAACAAAGGCGGGCAGGCGCACGGCGTCGCTGACATGGTTGCGAATAAGCGACACTATGGTGTTAGAGCCAATCAGTACGGCCAGGGTGGCAATGCCCAGACCCAGTGCATTGACCACGGTGCCTGTTACGGCCAGCAATGGGCACAGACCCAGCAACTGAACCAGCGCCGGGTTATTGGTCCAAAGTCCGTTTTTGGCGACTTCTGCTGCTGTGACTTCACTCATGGTTATGCTCGTTTGTGCTCTCTTTTGCAGTTGAGGCTGCGGCCGCGGCTTGCGCCAGTATGCGCTCGCTGTCCTGACTAAAGTATTCCAGTACCTGAGCAATCTGATAAATCACTGCCCTTGGAGTAATAGTAGCACCGGTAAACTGGTCAAACTCGCCGCCATTCTTTTTCACATCCCAGCCATCTGCTTCCGGGTTGACCAGAGACTTGCCATTAAAGCTGAGTATCCAGTCGCTCTTTTTCAGGTCGACTTTGTCCCCCAGCCCCGGGGTCTCTTTGTGATTGACCACGCGCACGCCGGCCACAGTGCCATCGAAGTTGACGCCGATAATCATGCCGATATTGCCGCTGTAACCATCCGCGGTCACTGTGGGAATAATCGCTGCTACGGGCTGGCCGTTTTCCCGGGCGATATGAATATCACCGCCTTTTTGAAGCCCCAGTGCCAGCCAGAATTTTTCTGGTATGGGTTGCACATCCATCAGCAGGTCATTGTTGTGGCGCTCTAGGGGAATAATTTCCAGCAGCGCGCGCTGGGCGGCGGCGCGCTCGGAGGCGGCGATTTTGTCTTTGGTCAGGGAATCGGTAGAGGCCAGAATAATCGCCGTTATCAGGGCAAAACTGGCCAGCAAAATGCTGTTAAAGCGGATCGACTGCAAGGTCATGAGTCTTCCTCTTTTTCTGTGGCCCGGCGTCTGTCGGTGTGGCCATAGGTGCGGGGCAAGGTATAGTTGTCGATAAACGGCGCGGCGAAATTGGCCAGCAGTACGGCAAAGGCAATGGCGTCAGGGTAGGTGCCCCAGGCGCGAATAATATATACCAGCACACCGATCAGCGCCCCATAAATGAGTCGCCCACGATTGCTCACGGCGCTGCTTACCGGGTCGGTCATAATAAAGAATGCGCCCATCATGGTGGCGCCGCTAAAGAGGTGCATCAATGCTGAACCCGGACTGTCGGAGCTGCCGCCATCATAGAATATCACTGACATCAGCGTCATGGCTGCCAGCATGGCAACTGGGCCGTGCCAGGTAAAGATTCTGCTGGCCAGCAAAACCAGGCCGCCAATCAGAAAGCCAATATTGACCCATTCCCAGCCTAAGCCAGCAAAAGCGGCTTGGCTAAACAGTGGGTTCTGGGCGTAGATCTGGTCGACCAGAAGACCATCGGCATATTTAAAGCTATCCAGTGGCGTGGCGCCGGTTACCCCATCGGCGGGGTTTAATCCGCTAAACACAATCTGCACTGATTCTATAAGCCCCGGGTGGCTAATGCCTTCGGGCAACAGTGCCGCTGGCGTCACCCAGGTGGTCATCTGGATGGGGAATGAAATCAGCAGTACCACATAACCCACCATGGCTGGGTTAAAGGGGTTGTACCCGAGGCCGCCATAGAGCTGTTTGGCGATCACAATGGAAAATAAGGTGCCCACAACCACTACCCACCAGGGTGCCAGTGGTGGCAGTGCCAGCCCTAATAACACTGCGGTGAGCACGGCGCTGTAATCTTTCAGATAGAAGGCCACGGGTCGGCCGCGCAGTTTGATAATCAGCGCTTCGGCGATAACGGCGGTGACTGTGGCCAACACCAGATTGATTAGGCTGCCCCAGCCAAAGTGGATGGTCAGGGCGATCAAGCCTGGTATGGTGGCCCAGAGCACTAGCTGCATAACCTTGGCAGTATTTTGCGAGGCGTGGGCATGGGGTGAGCTGATCTGCTTAAAGGCCATTAGTCTACCTGCTCGCCATTATGTTGTTTGATATGCTCGGCCAGTCGCCCTTTGGCCTGCTCCAGTTTTTGTCTGGCACCTTCAACGGCGGCAGTCAGAATATTCTTTTGCTCGTCGCTGTGGCCCTCACCAGCGTCGGCGAGTTTTTCTTCGGCCATTTGCAGGCGCATTTCGGCACCCGCAATGGAGCGTTCAAATTTCGCCTGCTGCTGTTCCGGGCTGACCTTTTTGGCAGCGGCACGGGCCTGGGCGGCGGCAATAATATCTGCAGCGCCTCCCCCTGCGGTAGAAGCAGATTTTTCAGGTGAGGCGGCAGCCTTGGCTTTGGCTTTTTCTGCGGCTTCCCGTCGCGCTGTGCGCTTGGCTTCTTTGTTTTTCTCGGCCTGTTCTATGCGCTGCTGATGGAATTCAAAGCGCTCTCGGGCATGGTCTGACCTAACCTTTTCGGCGCGGGCTTTTTGAATTTCACCTTTGCTGTGACGGTAATGTTGCACCAGGGGAATATTGCTGGGGCACACATAGGAGCAGGCACCGCACTCAATGCAGTCAAACAGATTGTGCGCTTCGAGGCGCTCGTGATCGTCGGCCTGGGAGTACCAGAATAGCTGTTGCGGCAGCAATGACACCGGGCAGGCTTCGGCGCACATACCGCAGCGAATGCAGGGCTGGGCAGGCTCGTCGTCGGGAATTTCATCGTAGCTTGGGGCCAGTATGCAATTGGTGGTTTTAACAATGGGCACGTCGCTGCTGGTCAGGCTAAAACCCATCATGGGGCCGCCCATCACCAGTCGGCTGCAGGTTTCTTCATTAAATTCGCTGTTGGCCAGCATATGGCTGACGGGGGTGCCAATTAATGTTTCGTAGTTGCGGTTGATACCACAGGCATCACCGGTCATGGTGGTGACCCGGGAGATTAGCGGCTCGCCATCAACGATGGCGCGCTTGACCGCATAGGTGGTGCCTATATTCACGCACACCATGCCGATATCTGCGGGCAGGTCACCACTGGGAATTTCTTTGCCGGTGAGTATGTAGATCAGCTGCTTTTCACCACCGGAGGGATATTTGGTGGGGAAGGACACTACGGAGATACCGGTATCCTCCACATGGGGCTCCAGTGCTGCAATAGCTTCGGGCTTGTTGTCTTCGATGCCAATCATAATATTGCTGGGGTTGCCCAGAATATGACTGAGAATCCCTATGCCTTCGATAATCTCTGCTGCGCGCTCGCGAATGGCTGAGTCATCGGCGGTGATATAGGGTTCACATTCGGTGGCATTGATAATCAATGTGTGAATGGGGCGCTGGTAGCCAGGGCTTAATTTAACTGCCGAGGGAAAACCTGCGCCGCCCATGCCAGCAATACCAGCATCGCCAATGGCTTTTACCAGTGCGGCGGGGGTGGCATTTTCCACATCTTTAAAGCCTTCATGCTTTTTCCATTTGTCCCGGCCATCGCTGGTAATTTCAATGCAGGGCGCCAGCATGCCAGAGGAATGGGCTATGGGGCGATGTTCTATGGCGCTGATGGTGCCTGAGGTTGGCGCGTGTATGGGCACCGATAATGGTCCGCTGGCCTCGGCGATCTTTTGCCCTTTGAGTACTTTTTTACCGACTTCGACACAGGGCACAGCTGGGGTGCCTATATGCTGGCTCAATGGAATCAGCAATTTTTCTGGCAGGGGCAGCGTGCCTATAGGCATAGTGACTGACTGATGCTTATTTTCCGGGGGATGAACGCCGCCGGGCGTAATCCAGGTTCTCATGCAGCAGGCCTCCTGTCACTGGCAATCAAATCTGCCGTGGTGGGAGGTGCTGGCCAGTGCCATTCTTTAATGGTTTCTTCCACCGGCAGCATATCGATGCAGTCTACCGGGCAGGGCTCTACGCACAGATCGCAGCCGGTGCATTCGTCGGCAATTACTGTGTGCATTAATTTTGCTGCGCCCAATATGGCGTCTACCGGGCAGGCCTGGATGCATTTGGTGCAGCCGATGCATTCATCTTCACGGATATAGGCGACGGTTCTGACATCGGCTTCTTCGCCGTGCTCGGCGTCCAGCTCTGGCGCGGGCACATCCAGCAAATTGGCAATGGCATTAATAGTAGCCTGACCGCCCGGGGGGCATTTGTTGATGGCATCGCCACTGGCAATGGATTCCGCATAGGGTTTGCAACCGGGAAAACCGCACTGGCCACATTGAGTCTGGGGCAGCAGTTCGTCGATCTGCTCGACGATGGGGTCTCCTTCGACCTTAAATTTTTCCGCGGCAAAACCCAGCAGGGCACCAAACAGGATGCCAAGTCCGACCAGCGCTATAAGGGCCGCGAGAATAGGTTGTTGGGCTATGGCGTCGATCATTTACACCAGCCCACTAAAGCCCATAAAGGCCAGTGACATTAGGCCAGCTGTGATCATAGCGATGGCCGCGCCCTCAAAGGGGGCTGGGATATCTGCTGCCGCCAGTCGTTCGCGCATGGCAGAGAAAAAGATTAATACCAGTGAAAAGCCAGCGCCTGCGCCAAAACCATAGAGGGATGACTGCATAAAGTTAAGGTCTTTGGAGGCATTTTGCAGAGCCACCCCAAGCACGGCACAGTTGGTGGTGATCAAGGGCAAAAATACACCCAGTACCCGGTACAGCAATGGGCTGGATTTTTCGATAAACATCTTGGTGAACTGCACCACTGCGGCAATCACCAGAATAAAGGCGATGGTGCGCAGGTAGAGCAGGCCCAGGGGCATCAAGACCAGCACATCTACTATATAGCTGGCCATGGCGGTCAATGTGAGTACAAAGGTGGTGGCGGCAGACATGCCGATGGCGGATTCCAGTTTGGTGGACACGCCCATAAAAGGGCACAGTCCCAGGAACTGTACCAGTACAAAGTTGTTGATCAGAATGGAGCTGACCAGAATTACCGCAAATTCTTGCATAGCCTACACAGGTTCTAATTAGTGGCCCATTATCGGGGAATGAACTAGCCCTATTCAACTTAAATGGGGCGGGGCTTTAGTACTTTTCGATCTATCTAATAAATACTCTTGGCATTGGCTTTTAGGTCACTCGCTGGCCCGGTTTGGCCCCTGAATCTGGCTCCAGCAGGTAAATGCCTTGTTTGTCGCCTGCGGCCAGTACCATGCCCTCGGACATGCCAAAGCGCATTTTGCGTGGTGCCAGATTGGCCACCATTACAGTCAGGCGACCCTCGAGATCTTCCGGTTTGTATGATGATTTGATGCCGGAGAATACATTTCGGGTTTCGCCGCCAATATCCAATGTCAGTTGCAGCAGTTTTTCTGCGCCCTCCACATGGCTGGCTTTAACAATTTGCGCGACCCGCAGATCCACTTTAATAAAGTCATCGAAGGTAATTTCTTCGGCAATCGGATCATCCGCTAGGGGCCCTTCCAGTTTAGGGGCTGCGGCTAGGGCAGCTTCTTCTTTGCTGGCTTCTACCATGGCGTCCACCCGGTCTTTTTCGATGCGCTGCATCAATGGTTTAAAGGGGTTAATCTTATGTTCGGTCAGCGGTTGTTGCAGGCTGTCCCAGTTGAGCGAGTCATTTAAAAAGGCTTCACCCTCAGCGGCCATGGCCGGCAACACTGGCTTTAGATAGCCCAGCAGCACGCGGAATAGGTTGATGCCCAAAGAGCAGATATCCTGCACGTCCTGCTGACTGCCCTCAACCTTGTTGAGTTTCCAGGGTTCTTTGGCGGCAATATATTCATTGGCGGCATCGGCTTGAGCCATAATTTCGCGGATGGCTTTGCCGTAGTCACGGTTTTCGTAATGCTCGGCAATGCTGCCAGCGGCACCGGACACCTGCTCCCACAGAGCGGGGTTTTCGATGGTGCTGGACAGCACTCCATCGTTGCCATTGGCTACAAACTTGGCACAGCGGCTGGCGATATTCACGACTTTGCCCACCAGGTCGCTATTGACCTTTTGCACAAAGTCTTCCAGGTTCAGATCTATATCTTCCACGGAGCCACTGAGTTTTGAGGCGTAGTAGTAGCGCAGATATTCCGGATTCAGGTGGTCTAGATAGCAGCGGGCATTGATAAAGGTGCCTCGGGATTTGCTCATCTTTTTGCCATTGACCGTGACAAAACCATGGACGCACACTTTGGTCGGGGTGCGGTAGTTGGCGCTTTTAAGCATGGCGGGCCAGAACAGGGCATGGAAGTTAACAATATCCTTGCCGATAAAATGGTACAGCTCGGTGGTGCTGTCGGCGGCCCAGTACTGATCGAAGTCGATGTCATCGCGATCGCACAGATTTTTAAAGGCGGCCATATAGCCAATTGGGGCATCCAGCCAGACATAGAAGTACTTGCCCGGCGCATTGGGTATTTCAAAGCCAAAGTAGGGGGCGTCGCGGCTGATATCCCATTCCTGCAGGCCGCTATCCAGCCATTCGCCAAGTTTGTTGGCCACTTCGGTTTGCACGGCACCACTGCGGGTCCATTCCTGCAAGAACTCAGTAAATTCTGGCAGCTTAAAGAAATAATGGGTCGACTCTTTCTCGATGGGGGTGGCCCCAGAGATTGCTGATACTGGGTTGATCAGATCAGTGGGCGCATAGGTGGCGCCACAGGCCTCGCAGTTGTCGCCGTACTGATCGTCGGTTTTACATTTGGGGCAGGTGCCTTTGATATAGCGATCGGCCAGAAATAGATTTTTTTCCGGGTCAAAGGCCTGGGTAATTTCTCGCTTGGCAATATGACCATTGTCATTGAGGCGATTGTAAATCAGTTCGGACAGCTCGCGGTTCTCTTCAGAATGGGTGCTGTGGTAGTTGTCCACACCAATCAAAAAGTCCCGGAAGTCGGCCTCGTGAATCGCGCGCATATCGGCAATATGTTGTTCTGCGCTAATGCCTTTTTCATCTGCTTTAAGCATGATGGCAGTTCCATGGGCATCATCGGCAGAAACATAGTAACATTCGTGCCCGCGCATTCGCTGAAAGCGCACCCAGACATCGGTTTGGGTGTACTCCAGAATATGGCCAAGATGCAGTGCAGCGTTGGCATAGGGCAGGGCGTTGGTGACCAGTATTTGGCGCTTTGATGACATGGTTCAGATTCTTTTTTGAGGCGTTGTTGGCAAGGCGCAACTATAGCGATTTTACGTCAACTTTTCACGGGCAATTACTGCTCTAAAGGCCGCTTAGAGGCCGTATTAAGTAAAACTTTAAAAATCCGGGGTGATTTAGTGTTAGATCAGGTGAAATACATTGTTGCAGTTGCCTCCGGCAAAGGCGGAGTGGGCAAGTCCACTACCGCAGTGAATCTGGCACTGGCCCTGCAGGGGGCTGGTAAAAAGGTTGGTTTGCTGGATGCGGATATCTATGGCCCAAGTATCGCCATGATGCTAGGTGTGCCCGAGGGCACACGCCCCAAAGCTGCCGATGAAAAGCACTTTGCGCCCATAGAAGCCCATGGGCTTAAGACCATGTCCATGGCTTATCTGGTTACAGATCAGACGCCAATGGCTTGGCGCGGGCCTATGGCCGCTGGTGCGTTGCAACAGCTGCTGGGACAGACCATGTGGGGCGAACTGGATATTTTGGTGGTGGATATGCCGCCGGGCACCGGCGATATACAGCTAACCCTGGCCCAGAAGGCTCAGTTGTCAGGCGCGGTAATTGTTACCACACCCCAGGATATTGCTTTGCTGGATGCCAAGAAAGGCATAGAGATGTTTTTGAAGGTGAAGATTCCTGTGCTGGGTATTGTTGAGAATATGGCGGTGCATATTTGCTCTGAGTGCGGTCATTCTGAGGCGATTTTTGGTGATGGCGGCGGCGCCAGTGTAGCGGAGCAGTATGAGACTAAACTGCTGGGCAGCTTGCCTCTGGACCGATCGATTCGCGAGAATGGCGATGCGGGTTTGCCATCGGTGGTGTCGGATGCTCAGGGACAGATAGCGCAGTATTATGGCGAGATTGCGCGGTCGGTGATTGCTGAGTTGGAGGCGGCTGGGCATGATGCTGGGCCGGAGATTGTTTTTCAGTAGATCAGACTGATATTACTGTCAGGCGTCTATTGCCCAGAGAGCGTAAATCGGTATGATACCGGCCTTATTCAAATTCAATCTGTAGCCTTGGAGTTAACCTAGATGAGCATTAAGTCAGACCATTGGATTCGCCGTATGGCAGAGCAGCAGCAAATGATCGCACCTTTTGAGTCTGGTCAGGTGCGCTACGCTGGAGAGGATCGGGTTATTTCCTATGGCACTTCAAGCTACGGCTACGATGTGCGCTGTGCGGATGAGTTTAAGGTGTTTACCAACGTCCACTCCAAGACGGTAGACCCCAAAAACTTCGATAATGATTCTTTTGTGGATATGAAGGGTGACTTCTGCATTATCCCGCCCAATAGTTTTGCGCTGGCGCGAACGGTTGAGTACTTCAAAATCCCTCGTTCTGTGCTGACCATCTGCCTGGGCAAGTCGACCTATGCCCGCTGCGGTATTATCGTGAATGTGACGCCGCTGGAACCAGAGTGGGAAGGGCATGTAACCCTGGAATTCTCAAACACCACCAACCTGCCGGCCAAGATTTATGCCAATGAGGGTGTGGCTCAGATGTTGTTCTTTGAGTCCGATGAAGTTTGTGACACGTCCTATGCTGACCGCGGTGGCAAGTATCAGGGTCAGACTGGCGTAACTCTGCCTAAAACCTAGAAGCAAAAGCCTCAGGGGTTAAGCAGAGCATCTTTTAGAGCCAGCGCTTGCTGTTGCAGACGCTGGGTGTTCTCCGGGCCTGTGCGCAGCAGTTGCTTTTGGACTGGCAGCAGGGCTTCCAATTCCGGGTCGGCAAATTTATAGGCTACAGAGTCTCTGGTCAGCCTGATCGGTTCAACAATAATTGGCGTGGCCAAAATATTATCGATTGCCTGCAGAATAATGCCGTCCATCTGTCGTGGGCGATAGCCCATTTCGGCAAAGGCGTTTTCGAGCAGGGGGCGCATAAAGTGAAACAACTGGCCCATGGATTTCATATTAAAGCTGGTTAATACGCCAACTGTGCTGTCATAGCGCTCATAGTTGCCGGCGTTGAGCCAGATGGTTTCGCCATCTTTGTGCATGGCGAAACTGCCTTCCGGTGGAGTCAGAGGGAAAACTTTGCTCAGTGTGTTGCCTCTGGCCAGACCATCCAGATAGCTGGCGCTGCGACGCAGTAGATCGTCGGTGTTGAGCCATGATTGCAGTTCTGATTTGTGCTTGATTAGCAGCATGCGGTCGCGGACAAAGGCATCACTGTTATCCAGCGATGGCAGCTGCGGTGGCTTCATTACTGTTTTTTTCTGCGCTGCTGGTTCGGCTGCTGGCGTTGCTACTGGTGTTGGAATAACGGCTTCCGGTACTGCTGGTCGCTCTATGACGGCTTCGACCACGGGCTGCTGTTCGACGATGCCCATCAGCTCCATATCATCCTGGTCTGAGCTGTTGGTGGATTGGTAAAGTACTCCACCGACCAGCACACCTGCGGCGATAGTCCCGAGCATCAGGATGGTTTTGCTTGTACCAGATTTATTGGGTGGCCGAGCCATAGTTATTTCTCTGTCGCAATCTTCAAGGGTCGGACAGGTTGGTTGTTAACCTCTCCGTTGATAATGTTCATTTCATGACTGTCGCCATCCTCGACCTGTTCAAGTCGAACAGCCAGGTAGTCCCAGTCAGTTGCCAGCCAGATTTTTGTCTGTCGCTGGTTATCTTCCCTAACGCGCTGCACTAATACGGTATTGAGAGGCCCTATGGCTGTCTCTAAAATTTCATTGGTAATAACCTGGAAATTGTATTGTTTCAGCTTTCCCCGAGAAATAACAGGGTAGGACAATGTCTCTTTCCCGGATTGTAAATCAAGTCGCAATTGCAGCTTCTGGGTAATGATATCCAAATAGCCTGATTGCAGAGGCAGGCTGGTTACTTTGTTTTTCTTGCTGTAACGCAGTTCTTGATTGGGCCAGTCAAACACCTGTTTTTCGATGCGTTTTTTTCCCAGTAGAGAGCGCTCATAGCTGTATTCCCGTGGCACGATTTGCTTATTCTCGGAAATGCTGAACAGCGCTCGCTCATCGATTTTGCCAAAGATGTTTTTTGCTTTTAAGGTTTGTTGAAACTGGCCGGATTCAAGCTGTTCAAGTCGGTGATCGGCTTCGATTTCCATGCCGTTAAAATTGGCGCTGTATTTGGCGCTGTAGCTTTTAATATCAGCCGCCATTGAGGTCGACACACTGATAAGGCCGCAAAGGACTATAGCTAACGTGGACGTTGCTTTGCCGTAAGTGAATGTCATAACGCTGTTAGTCTTCCTCTTTGTTCAATGGCTGTAGTACCAGACGGCTCTAGAATAGGGGGTTTAGAGTGTTAAATGCAATTATGGTTCGCCATCTTGAGAAAAAGTTCTGCCAGTCTGGCCAAGGACTTGGTTGTCCAAAATAGCCTGGCCATTTTTCATCTCCAGACGACCAGAGCAAAACCACTGTGCCACAGTTGGATAAATTTTGTGTTCCACACTGAGTACCCTCGCTGCAAGGCTGCTGGCATTGTCATCTGCCAGTATGGGCACCTTTGCTTGCAGGATTGCAGGTCCGCCATCCAGTTCCGGGGTAACAAAATGTACTGTTGCACCAGCTTCTGCATCGCCGGCATCCAGAGCGCGCTGATGCGTATGCAAGCCTGGGTAGGCAGGCAGTAATGAGGGGTGGATATTAATCAGTTTGCCGATAAAGCGATTGACAAAATTCGGGGTTAAAATACGCATAAAGCCGGCCAGTATGACCAGGTCCGGGGCGAAGCTTTCAATAACATCACCGAGATTGGCGTCAAACTCTTCTCTGCTGTCAAAGGCGCGGTGATCGACAATAATATTGGGAATACCGACCTGTGAGGCGCGATCCAGTCCTTTGGCCTCTGGTTTGTTACTGATAACAGCGGCAATCTTGGCATCCAGGTCGCTGTTGTCTCCGCCGCAGGCGTCAATAAATGACTGCAGGTTGGAGCCGCCGCCAGAGATCAGTACTACCAGACGCGCCGTTTGATTAGTGACTGCCATGGATCCCTCAGTTATGCCGTCAGGCCAAGAAGCTGAACCTGCTCCTGATCAGCTTTGCTCTCTTCGATGGTACCCAGTACAAATGCATCTTCGCCATTGTCATTTAAATATGACAGGGCCGCGGCCACAGTATCTGCAGGTACGCAGATCACCATGCCGACGCCGCAGTTCAATGCGCGGTGCATTTCATGCTCATCAATATTGCCGCCCTGCTGCAGCCAGTCAAACACTGCTGGTCTGGTCCATGCGCTGGTGTCGATAATGGCTGTGGCATTGTCTGGCAGTACCCGGGGAATATTTTCCAGAAGCCCGCCGCCGGTAATATGGGCCAGGGCATGCACTGGGGACTGGGCGATCAGGCCGAGCAGCGATTTCACATAGATTTTTGTTGGCGCCATCAGCAGATCAATCAATGGCTGCCCATCGAGTTTCGTGGTTGCCGGATCCGTATTAGTGACTTCCAGTACTTTGCGAATCAATGAGTAGCCATTGGAGTGGGGGCCGCTTGAGGCCAGCCCAATCAAGGTGTCGCCCACCTCAACTTTGCTGCCATCAATCAGTTCAGATTTTTCTGCCATGCCGACACAGAAGCCTGCGAGGTCGTAGTCGTCCCCTTCATACATGCCAGGCATCTCGGCAGTTTCACCACCGATTAATGAGCAACCGGATAACTCGCAACCATCGGCTATGCCATTGACCACTGCTGCAGCTGTATCTATATCCAACTTGCCAGTGGCGTAGTAGTCGAGAAAGAACAGTGGCTCGGCACCACAGACAATCAGATCATTGACGCACATGGCCACTAGGTCGATACCAACGGTGTCATGTTTGCCATGGTCCAGTGCCAAGCGGAGTTTGGTGCCTACGCCATCTGTGCCGGAAACCATAACCGGTTCGCGGTAGCCCGTGGGCAGTTCAAACAGAGCGCCAAAACCACCGAGTCCTGCCATTACCTCCGGACGACGAGTGCGTTTGGCCGCGCCTTTAATTTTTTCGATCAGGGCATTACCAGCATCAATATCAACACCGGCGTCTTTGTAGCTCAAAGATTGAGTCTTTTCGGTCATGGAGGCGCTTCCTGTTTAAAGCATCTGAATTTTTAGCCCGCTATTTTAGATCGGGTGAGCCAAATTTTCATTAAGCACTGGTACAATGAAGCAAATTAATTGGGAGAAAAGTCGTTGAAACGGATATTTGCGCTGATTTTAGCTTGTTTTAGCCTGCATTCTTTCGCCGAAGAGGTTTCTGGCCTCTATACAGGTCTGGTGCCCGTGGCCGATCAATCAGCAGAGTCTCGGGATTTTGCCGTGACTCAGGCACTGTCTCAGGTGCTTATCAAGCTTACGGGTAATAGCAAAATCATGCAGTCGACCAGGGTTCAGCCTTTTCTCACCAATCCCAATGCCTTTGTTGCCGGGATTGGTTTTCGCAATCTTTCTTCCGTTGATGGTGATGATCAGACGGGGTTGGAAGTTAGCTTTGACCCCCAGGCGCTGGATCAGCTGATTCGTCAGGCGCAGTTGCCGGTGCTGCCGTCCAACAGGCCCAGATTACTGGTGTGGATAGTTCGCGATGATGCATTGCAGGGGCGGGGTTTTGTTGGTCAGGATTTCTCTGATGCCGCTCTACAGTCTTTTGATCGCGCCATGAAAACCCGGGGCATGCCCTATCTTATTCCTAATTTTGATTTGCAGGATCAGCTGTCCCTGTCGGTCAATGAGGCCTGGTCACTGCGGGCTGATCTGATTGGCCCTGCATCGGATCGCTACAATACTGATGGCTGGATAGCATTGCGCTTTTACACCACTTCTAATGCGGAGGTTCGCGGTGCCTGGTTGTACCAGAGTTCCGGGCGCCGTCAGTTAAATGATTTCCGGGCCGAGCCGGGCGAGGAGTTTATGACTGAGGCGGTGGGCAGCCTGGTGGATAGTCTGGCCAGTTCCTACACCTACATGCCTCAACTAGATACCAGTGCGCTGCAAGTAAAGATCAATAGAGTGGCCAACTTTAAGGATTATCAGGCGGTGCTGTCCCAGTTTAAAAAGCTTGAGCTGGTGGATTCGGTGCAGCTATTCGGGGTGCAAGGTGATCAGTTAACCTTGGCGATTGATGCCGAGGCTGGCGCGGAGTTGCTGCATTCCGCACTGGTGCGCAGTGGTCGTTTGCAGAGTCAGACTGCCCCCGGCAGCATGCTGAGCGGGCGCCTTGAATTTGACTGGATTAGCAAGTGAACAAACCATTGCAGCTTAGCCTTGAAGTAAAACTCGACGATCAGGCCACCTTCGATAATTTTTATGCACCAAGGGGCACGCCCCAGCATTTGGCGACCTTTGTGCTGCAGGATGATGGGCAAAAATATGCTTACCTGGTAGGTGCTGATGGCAGTGGCCTTTCCCATCTTTTGCAGGCGGCCTGCCAGAAAACTGCGCTGGGCCACAATGCTGGTGCAGTCTATATGCCTTTGACTGAAATGCAGGACTATCCCCCTGAACAGGTTTTGGAAAACCTTGAGTCGGCCAGCCTGCTGTGTCTGGATGATCTGCAATCTGTGGTGCATAAGCAGGAATGGCAGGAGCCGCTGTTTAATCTATTTAATCGCTGCATGGATGCGGGCACTAAATTAGTGATTGCTGCCCATGCTATGCCAGATGATCTGGATTTGGATCTGGATGATTTGCTGTCCCGCCTGAAGTCTGGTGTTTTATTGCAGATGCTGGCATACAAAGATGCGGATCAGAGAAGGCTGTTACAGCATCGCGCCAATCGTCGCGGCCTTTATCTCTCAGATGAGGTGGCGCTATTTTTGTTAAATCGCCTGCCGCGCAATAGCCATCAGCTAATGGAGGCTCTGGAAAAACTGGATGGCGCCTCTATGCAGGAGCAGAGACGCCTGACAACACCATTTGTTAAATCCGTATTGCAACTCTAGCCCTGGTCTGGATTATTGAGGGCACTGCTCACAGTACAGATAAACTCCTCTGGGATCGCTAAGCTGATCCAGCAGGTTAAAGGGCTTAAGCAGTACTTTGGCCTGCTGGCGCAAGCTTTCCGGTAACCAGCTGACATCGCTGCTCCTGACACCGAGCCCCGCCAGAGAGGCGCCGATATTGCTGTTCATCTCGGATAAAAACTGCTCGTAGACCGTCAGTGGTTTGCGTTGGTAATCCACCATATATTCACTTAGGTTGGCCAGCTCTGCGGCTTCCACAATTGCATCACTGAGGTCGCCCAGCTCATCTACCAGACCCAGCTGTAATGCCCGTTGGCCTGTCCATATCTGGCCCTGTGCAATTTTGTGCACCTCTGCTGGTGTTGATTTGCGGGCTTCAGCTACTAAGGTGAGAAAGCGCGTGTAGACATTGTCTACACCAGATTGAAAGACCATCTCAGCCTGTTTGGTCATGGGGCGATCCAGCTGCATAATGCCCGCGATATTTGTCGTGGCAACACCATCGGAATAGATCCCCATTGCTGCCAGGCTGTCTTCCACTGTGGGTATCACCCCAAACACGCCGATAGATCCTGTAATGGTGGTAGGCATGGCCAAAACCCGATCCGCCTCGGTGGCGATCCAGTAGCCCCCGGATGCGGCATAACTGCCCATGGAAACGACTATGGGAATACCTTGTTTGCGGGTGGCAGCCATGGCATCGCGGATAACATCCGAGGCGAAAGCACTTCCTCCCGGACTGTCGATACGCAGCACCACAGCTTTGATATCGCTGTCGTCGCGCAAGCGATCGAAAATTCCAGCCAATGTATCGCCGCCAGCGGTTCCCTCTGGTTGCTCGCCATCGACAATATTGCCCGCGGCTACAACCAAGGCAATTTTATGCCGTTTCGCTGCTGCGGAATTAATTTTCCCCAGTCTCACATGGTTGAGATAACCTTTCAGGTTAATGCGATTAAACTTGCCATCTGTGCCTGGAATCATCTCGTTGAGGTACGCGGACATCTCGGTTCTGGTGGCGACCTGATCGATTAGATCCTGTTTTTTGGCCAGGGCAGATGAGTTGCCCAGACTGGCCTGCAGGTTAATATGCAGGTTTTCGGCATAGCTGTGGACAGTGCCAGAGGGTAGGCCCCGCAGCTGCTCTATCTGAGAGCCATAAAATTGCCACAGTTCATTCATTAACTCTGTGCTGGCCTGCTTCGCCTCCGGGGACATGTTGTTGCCCAGGAAGGGCTCGACGGCACTTTTAAACTGGCCGACACGGAAGATATGCATATTGATTTTGAGCTTATCCAGCGCCTCTTTAAAGTAGCTGTTAAAGGCGCCAAAGCCAGTAATCATGACGGCCCCGAGGGGATTGAGCAGAATTTCATCTGCGTGGGCGGCAAGGTAATACTGTGACTGTGACAGGTTGTCTGCTACTGCGATAATTGGTTTGCCGCTTTTTTTAAAGCGCAGCAGTGCGACACTGATCTCTTCAAGCTTGCTCAGGCCGCCGCCAGCCATATAGTCAGTATCAATAACCAGATGGGTGATGCGGCTATCCCTGCCAGCTGCGTCGAGTGCTTCAATAATATCCCTGACCAGGGTTTCAGAATCTTGCTGGTTGCCACCAGACAGTATCTGGCCAAATGGGTCGGTGTAGGATTTTTGATCAACCAGCACACCACTGGGGGCTAGATACAGAGCGCCGCTGTCGGGCATGGGTTGAATATCATCGGCAAACATACCGCCTAGTATCATTAGGAAAAAGCCTAAAAAAAGCAGGCCAATAATGGTGCGAATGCCATTTATTACCGTGCCAAAAAAACGAAAGATGCGGCGAATGATTCCTGGTTTTTTATCAGCCATAGATATTCCTTTTCAGTAACTGGGTTACAGGTTGTTGACCTGTCTGATGCGGGCATAAACCATTGCTGCGCAGAACAGCAGGATAGTCAAAACAAGTTCAACGATATCCAATGTCATAGGTTCAGGCACGGCCATATTCTGCACGCCATTGTAAAAATACAGCAGTATCACAAACCCCAGCCAAATTAATGTGCGCAACTTGTCGGCGAGCATTCCTGGGATAAATATCATCAGTGGCAGCAGGCTGATAGCGTAAATTATCCAGGGTGCCGACTGCAGCCAAAGGTGCAGGGCAAGTGTCAGCATCAGCAGCCAGTAGCTGCCATGGGTGAGTATTCTACTGATGGAAAGTTTTAACTCTGTGGTCAAGATAGTGCGCCTTAATAAGGGGTTTTAGTTGGTGTTGAGTTTGCTTGCCAGCATTGCAATACGTTTGCCCTGAGCCTGACATAGTTTAATTTCTTCCTCACTGAGACTCTCGGACTGCACATGAGTTGCACCATAGGGGGTGCCGCCAGATCTTGTGGTTGTCAGAGCAGACTCGGAATAGGGGATGCCGGCCAGAACCATGCCATGGTGTAACAGCGGAATCATCATGGTCAGCAATGTGGATTCCTGTCCGCCATGGAGACTGGAGGTGGAGGTAAAAGCCCCGGCTGGTTTATCCACTAGTGCGCCATTCATCCACAGCCCGGCAGTGCCATCGAGAAAATATTTGAGGGGCGCAGCCATATTGCCGAATCTGGTGGGGCTGCCAAGCAACAGGCCTGAGCAATTAGCTATATCATCTTCAGTGCAGAAAATATCGCCACTGCTGGGAATATCCTCTTCCGTAGCTTCGCAGACTGTGGATACCGCGGGCACAGTGCGCAGGCGCGCCTCCAGCCCGGTGCTTTCAATGCCCAGAGCAATTTGATCGGCGAGCATTTTCACATGGCCATGGCGGCTGTAGTAAAGCACTAAAATATAGGGGCTAGGCATCAATTAACTCCAGCACATTTTCCGGTGGGCGGCCGAGCACAGCTCTGTTACCCGCCACAACTATGGGTCGTTCTATCAGTTTAGGACATTCAACCATGGCTGCGATAAGTTGTTGGTCACTGGTGCCCGGGGCACCCAGATTGCGATCTTTAAATTCCTGCTCGGAGCGACGCACCAGCTGCGCGGCACTGAGTTGCAGTTTGCCCAGCAAATCCACCAGCGCTGCGTTATCCAATGGGGTCTCCAGATACAGCACTATTTCTGGCTCAATGCCCTTTTCCCGCAACAGAGCCAATGTTTGTCTGGATTTGGAACAACGTGGATTATGGTAAATACTGGTCATGGACTATCCTTTTACGACTAACCTTTTAAACTGGTGACAGGGCAAAACAACATTGTAAGGCCAAATTGAATTAAACCAAATGAGAGAGGCAATTCTGTGACAGTCGGTTTCACAAAAATGGAGCATCATCTTAGCATATTCTGGCATTTCCTTGGTTATCTGGTGCAGCGTTTTAATCGCGATGGCTGCCGGCAGAGCGCAGCGGCGCTAACTTATATGAGTCTGTTTGCCATAGTGCCGATGCTGACGTTGATGTACAGCATGTTTTCGTTGATACCGGCATTTCAGGATGCCGGATCACAGGTAGAGCAGTGGATATTCTCCAAGGTACTGCCCAGCAGTGGTCAGGAGATCAGTACCTACCTCAGTGAATTCTCTATCCAGGCCAGAAAGCTAAGTTCTGTGGGGGTGGTGATACTGATGGTTACCTCCTATCTGATGCTGGCCAATATTGAAAAAACCTTTAATCATATTTGGGGCACCGATGGCGGCCGTCGGGGCCTCAGTGGTTTTTTGCTCTACTGGGCTATTTTGAGTCTCGGGCCACTGCTACTGGCCGCTGGTATGGTGATGAAAACCTATCTGCTGTCATTTAGCCTGATCGTTGATGAGGTGGATGCACTGGGGATATCTCAGTATCTGTTTGCCTATCTGCCCTGGCTGCTGAGCTGCATGGCCTTTAGCCTGCTGTTTATTGCCGTACCCAACTGCAAAGTGCGTACCAGCCATGCAATATATGGGGCTGTGGTGACCACTGTTTTATTCGAAAGCGCCAAGGCCCTATTCGGGTTTCTGGTGGCCCATTCGAGCTACAACAATGTCTATGGTGCCTTTGCGGTTATTCCCCTGTTTTTGATCTGGATTTATCTGCTGTGGATGCTGATTTTGATTGGTGCTGAATTCGTCCGCAGTCTGGAGACTTTTTCCTTTGAAGGGCAGGGCAAGAAATTGCCCGATATGGTGGCCGCTTTGATGGTGCTTTGGCACTGCTGGCAAAACCAGCAGCGTGGCGCCAGCCTGTCTGAGCAGTCTATGGTGGCAGCGGGACTGGATGCGGAGCACTGGAAAAGGCTGCGCAATCTGCTGCTGGAAAAGCGGGTGCTGGAGAAAACTGCCAGCGGCCAATATGTACTGATCCGCGACTTGGGCAGCCACAGTATAAATGATGTCTGTGACTGGCTCGGGGAGAATATTCTCAGCACACCGGGCTATGCTCAGGGAGAGTCAGAAAAGTTAATTTCTGCTAATCCATGGTTTACAAAATACGATATGCTGGCAGGCAAGACCCGCAGCGTTTTACTCAGCAATTTTGACCTGAGTATTGAGGCGCTGTTTACCCAGGACAGGCCGGAGAAAAATCTATGATCAAAAAATTATTACTCAGCAGCCTGCTGCTGTTGGGCTGCTCCGGGGATAGCAACTCTCAGTTTGCAATATTTGGTGGCGGCAGTATTGATTTGCAATCACCACAAAAACTGGTGTTGATAAACTACTGGGCAGTGTGGTGCGCTCCCTGTCGCAAAGAAATTCCCGAGTTTAATGAGTTGGCTGCGGAACACGCCAATCAGGTTACTGTGCTCGCGGTTAACTTTGACGGTTCTCAGGGTGATCAGCTGCGTGAGGAAATGGACAAGCTGGGCATTGAGTTCTCCAGTCTGCTGGCAGATCCGCGAGCCCGGTGGGGGCTTGATCCTGTAGCAGTTCTGCCGGAGACTCTGCTGATCAGTAAAGAGGGTAAATTATTGAAGCGTCTTATCGGCCCGCAAACCAAAGCTACCTTAGAGGCGCTATTATAAAACTGTGAGTCTCGTTACCTATTAAGGGTATTGGCGATTCACACCGGCCCGATTACCCTCCGCGTACATTATGAAATTTATTGGCCGCAGGCCATATTCTAGAGGGGAAAGTGATGAAAGATTTACGTCAGTTTTATATCAATGG